>Ga0207674_10004106_pt1 | contig 17638 bp, 16 predicted proteins | sample KBSCornC72_FD_184303 | JGI IMG/M metagenome (GOLD analysis project Ga0207674, IMG submission 184303) | Corn rhizosphere microbial communities from Kellogg Biological Station, Michigan, USA - KBS Corn C7-2 (SPAdes) (version 2) | ecosystem: Host-associated > Plants > Roots > Rhizosphere > Soil ... | reverse complement strand
ATCGTCGCCTCCCAGGTCGATCGGCTCGAACGCCAGATCGACGCATTGAATGCCGATCTCGATCCATTGACCAGCTTCATCCTTCCAGGCGGATCGCCGGCGGTCGCTGCGCTCCACCTTGCCCGGGCAATTGTTCGCCGCGCCGAGCGCGCTGCCGTCGCTCTCAACGAACGCGAGCAGCTGAACCCGCAGCTGCTGGCTTATCTCAATCGGCTCTCCGATCATTTGTTCGTTGCCGCGCGCCGTGTCGCGGCAAGCCAGAACGGCGACATACTCTGGCAGCCGGGCGCCACGCGCGACGCCTGACCGCTAAAAAAGAACATTTAGGGAACTTTTGGGTTGGCCGCGGGCGTCTTTCGTGGCAGGGGGCTGCCGCATGGCCAGGGCGGATAGGGAAACCGGGCCGACCGAATTGAGCGAGAGGCTGTTCGCCACCCGCAAGCTGACGCTCGACCTCGCCGCTCCGCTTTCCGACGCAGATTCGACGATTCAGCCTTTCCCGGACGCGTCGCCGGCGAAATGGCATCTGGCGCACACGACCTGGTTCTTCGAAACCTTCATCCTTCGCGACCATGTGCTCGGCTACACGCCGTTCGACGAGCGCTACGGCTTTCTCTTCAACAGCTATTATGAAGGCGAGGGTCCGCGCCACGCACGGCCTCGGCGAGGAATGGTCAGCCGCCCTTCCCTCGACGAGATCCGGAATTATCGGGCACATGTCGACGAGGCGCTCGCACGCGCGTTGCCCAGGCTTTCCGATTCCGCGCTCGATCTTGTCGAGCTGGGCATCAATCATGAACAGCAGCACCAGGAGCTGTTTCTGACCGACATCCTCGCGACCTTCGCCGAGAATCCGCTGGAGCCTGCTTATGGCGAATTGCCGCCGCCCTCCTGCTTCGCCGTGGAATCCCTGACCTATCATCCCGGTCGCGAGGGCCTTGTCGAAATCGGCGCCGGGGAAGGCGGATTTGCTTTCGATAGCGAGCGGCCGAGGCATCGAACGTTCCTCGAACCGCACGAGATCGCGAACCGCAGGATCACCAACAAGGAATGGAACGAGTTCATCGCCGACGGCGGTTATTCGACGCCGACCTTGTGGCTGTCCGACGGCTGGGCCTGGGTTCAGGAAGGGGGCATCAGCGCCCCCCTCTATTGGCGCGCGGACGACACCGAGTTCACGCTCGGCGCTCGGCGCGAAATCGAATGGGCCGCTCCCGTTTCCCACATCAGTTTTTACGAAGCCGATGCTTTTGCGCGGTGGTCCGGAGCGCGGCTGCCCACCGAGGCGGAATGGGAAAGCTTCGCAATTTCGGCGGACCCGAACATGGGAAATCAGCTGGACGATGCGGCCGCAATTGCGCCCCGGCCGGGAGGCGGAATCTTCGGCGATGCCTGGGAGTGGACCACAAGCGCTTTCACGCCCTACCCCGGCTTCGCACCGGCCGCCGGAGCGGTTGGCGAATATAACGGTAAATTCATGAGCGGGCAGTTGGTGCTCAAGGGCGCGAGCTGCGCGACGCCGCGCGGGCATAGCCGGGCATCCTATCGCAACTTCTTTCCACCCAGCGCCCGCTGGCAATTCACGGGGCTTCGCCTTGCTCGCAATAATTGACGATCAGACCCGCGCGTTTCGCGACGATGTCCTCGCCGGACTGTCGTCGCCGATCCCGTCGATCCCCGCCCGCTGGCTCTACGATCGTCGCGGATCGGAGTTGTTCGACGAAATCACGAGGCTCCCCTCTTATTATCCGACGAAGACGGAGACAGCGTTGCTCGAGGCCGTCATGCCCGACATCGCGACCCGCATTCCGCGCGGAGCGGCGGTCGTCGAATTTGGCGCCGGGTCCGCGACCAAGACGCCCATCTTGCTCGAAGCAATCGCACCCGCCGCTTACGTCCCGGTGGATATTTCCGGCGATTATCTAAACGCCAGCGCGACTGAATTGCAGAAGCGCTTCCCTTCGCTCGATGTCCTTCCGGTCATCGCCGATTTCGCGCGGCCATTCAGCCTGCCAGGCGGTCTCGAGCAATTGCCGAAGCTCGGCTTTTTCCCCGGATCGACGATCGGCAACTTCGTGCCTCGAAGCGCGACCGATCTCTTGCGGCATTTCCGCGAGTTGCTTGGTGTCGGGTCGCAGCTTCTCATCGGAATGGACCGGGTGAAGCCGATCGATCGGCTGCTCGCCGCCTATGACGAACCCGAAGGAATCACCGCGGAGTTCAACCTGAATTTGCTCAAGCGCATCAATCGCGAGCTCGATGGCGACATTCCGGTCGACGAATTCCGGCATGAAGCGCGCTGGAACGACATCCTGTCGCGGATCGAAATGCACCTGCTCCCGACGCGCGACGTCGAGTTCACGATCGCCGGGCAGCGCTTCCGATTCTCCGCCGGTTCCTCGATCCACACCGAGAACAGCCACAAATATGAGGCTCGCGGCGCGCGACTGCTGCTCCTCGCCGGCGGCTGGACTCCGGTCGCGGAATGGACCGATCCGGCGGGCGACTTCAGCATCGTCCTCGCCGAGGCCCAGCCCAATCGTTTCGCGCCCTGATTGCCCGCTCGACCGCGCGCGGCTAATCGGCGGTCATGCTGCACGCCATATTCCAGATCGCGCACTATCTGCTGACCATCCTGTTCTGGATCATCATCATCCAAGTGATCCTTAGCTGGCTGTTCGCGTTCAACGTTCTCAATACGAGTTCGCACGGCGTGCGCGCCTTCGTCGTTGCCCTCGATCGAATCACCGGCCCGCTTTACCGGCCGATCCGCCGCGTCCTTCCGGACTTTGGCGGAATCGACTTCAGCCCGCTCGTCCTCATCATCCTCATCCAGATATTGCACATGCTTCTAAGCGGCGCTGAAGCGAGCCTGACTTCCTACGGGCCATGAGCGCACGTCTGATCGACGGCAAGGCCGCAGCGCTCAACATCCGCCAGAGGGTCGCCGAATGCGTTGCGGATTTCCAGCAGCGGGTCGGGCGGCCACCCGGTCTTGCGACCGTGCTGGTCGGTGAGGACCCCGCAAGCTCGGTCTACGTACGCTCAAAGAACCGCGCCACTGCCGAGGCGGGCATGATCAGCTTCGCACACAACCTGGCCGATACGACGAGCCAGTCGGATCTCCTCGATCTTGTTGCCGACCTGAACACCGACGAGCGTGTCGACGGAATCCTCGTGCAGCTTCCGCTGCCACCGCAGGTCGATCCCGGCCGCGTGATCGCGACCATTGAGCCATCAAAGGACGTCGATGGTTTCAATGTCGCCAATGCCGGCTTGCTGGCGACCGGACAGGATTCGCTTGTGCCGTGCACGCCTCTCGGCTGTCTTCATTTGCTCAAAAGCCAGCTTGGTAGCCTGGAGGGCCTCAACGCCGTCGTGATCGGCCGGTCGAATATCGTCGGAAAACCGATGGCCTTGCTGCTGATCGGCGAGAACGCGACCGTGACGGTCGCCCATTCGCGCACTCGTGACTTGCCGGCTGTCGTTCGTAGCGCGGACATTGTCGTTGCCGCCGTCGGTCGCGCAGAGATGGTGCGTGGTTCGTGGATCAAGCCGGGGGCAACAGTGATCGACGTCGGCATCAACCGGCTTCCGACCGACGACGGCAAAAGCCGCCTCGTCGGCGATGTCGCCTTCGCGGAAGCGCTGGAAGTCGCCGGCGCGATCACTCCTGTCCCAGGGGGTGTTGGACCAATGACCATCGCGATGCTGATGCGGAACACTCTCGTCGCCGCATATCGCCGTGCAGGCCTTGCAGATCCGGAGGGGTTATGATCGTCGCACTTCTTCTTGCCGCTTCACTTCCGACCGCAGTCGATGCGGAGCGGGCGTTCGCCGCCGATGCCCAGCGAATCGGTCAATGGACCGCCTTTCGCAAATATGCCCATCATGATGCCGTGATGTTCAGTCCGCAGGCCGTATGGGCGCGAGACTTCCTCAAGGATTTGAAGGATCCTCCGAAGTCGGTCGAATGGTGGCCCGGCGCGAGCTTCGTTTCGTGCGACGGGCGAACCGCGGTCAACACTGGCCCGTGGACGAGGACGGGGGGCCGTCACGGCTATTTCACCACGGTGTGGCAGCGCGAGAAGGGCGAGTGGCGCTGGGCCTATGACAATGGCGATTTTCTCAAAACTCCGCGACCCGTCCCCGCACATCCGTTCGTGCGCAAGGCCGTGTGCCGGGGCAAGGCGCCCGGAGCACCGATTATCCCGCCTCCGCCGCTTACTCCGAAACAGGCGCGGACCACTCCCGAGGATCAAGGTCGTGGCGAGTCCGCCGACAGGACGCTCGGCTGGGACTGGAAGGTCGACAAGAAGGGCGGCCAGCGCTTCCGAGTCTATTTGTGGAACGGCCGGAATTACGAGCAGGTGCTTTACAACGAGATCAAAGCAACATGATCGAGTTGTTCGGCTCGGCGCTGGTCACCTTCCTGGTGATCATTGACCCGCCAGGCTGCGCGCCGATCTTTGCCAGCCTGACGCGGGGCGCCTCGTCAGCTGATCGCCGCGCAATGGCCGTGCGGTCATCTCTGATCGCCTGGGTCATCCTGATGTTCTTCGCGCTCCTCGGGCGCCCGATGCTTCACGCGCTCGGGATCAGCCTCGCGAGCTTCCGCCTCGCGGGCGGAATCATGCTTTTCTTCATCGCGATGGACATGGTTTTCGAACGGCGCACCGAGCGCCGCTCGAAGCGCGCCGAGGAGATCGAACGAACGCCGGAGGTCGAGGACATCAGCGTCTTCCCGATGGCCATGCCGATGATCGCGGGTCCGGGTTCGATCGCGAGCGCGATGCTCTGGGTCTCTCGCGCCGAGGAGCCGGTCTACGTCGTCATCGTGCTCGCAGCGATTACGACGGTGATGCTTCTGACGCTCATCACCTTGCTCGCTGCCGGTCCGCTAATGCGACTGATCGGCGACAAGGTTGAATCCGCAATCACCAGGATTCTGGGCGTGATCCTCGCCGCGCTTGCCGCGCAATTCGTCATCGACGGCCTAAAGCAAAGCTTTCCGCACGTCCTTGCTTAGCCGGTGACCTGCCACATCCGGAACGGCGAGTCTTTCGGCAAGTCGACGGGAGTCAGCCACTTCGGAACCTGGCCGTGCTCCAGTTGGGCGTAAAAGCCCTTCGGGGTTTCCGCCATGAAGATCGTCGTGGTCGAGCTGTTGGGGCAGGTCAGAAGATAGTTGGAATGATATTTGGCGATAAGCGCGTGCGCCTGGTCCGCGCTTCCCCGGAAGGCGTTCATCACATCCGCGATCTGCTGGCCGTTGCGATGATATGGGCCGGCAATCGAATCATGGTGCGTAACCGTGATCAGGCGCGGCCCGTAATCGATGAACGTAAAGACGATGCCCTTCGGCTGGAGCGCGACCGGATGGTAGGCCCACATCGTATTGCAAAGGCGGTTCGCGCGCTCGATCGCGACGTCGCGCGCCGTCGGCTTCTTGTCCGGCACATAGTCCAGCACCAGAGGTACCAGCGCACCGAAGCCGGCGATGACGACCAGGCTGACGCCCACTACGCGGACCGCAGGGTAACGCGATGTCCAGACAGGAGGCACAAAGGTCCAGATCAAGGTTGCCGCTCCGGGAACCGCGAGCATCTGCGCGGCTGGCCCTGTACGGGTCTGCCAGAAGAGGAGAATCGTCGCGGCGAAGCCGGGCGCGGAGGCCGCAATCACCCGGCGCAGCGCCTCTGGCTCGGCGCGTTTCAGCCACATCAAAAGGAGCCAGCCGAGCCCGCCCGTAATCGGAAGCGCCAGGATCGTGCTCGCCGTCTGCCAGCCATGGCGATAGATCGGCCGAGCCTCGCGGACGTGGCTGAGCCAGAGCCGGTCGACCTCGGGAGAAACGCCCTCGAGCCGGTGGAGGCAATGCGGCCACATGACGGCGTGGAAAGCGGCAACGGCGATGCCGGCCAAGGCCGCAAGCGCAAGGCGGTGCTTCCAGTCCGCCGGCGACAGCCAGGCGAGGGCGAACAGCAAGGCTCCGCCCAGAAGGGCGTCGGAAAGCCAGACCGGTGAGAGTGCGTCGCAGACCGCATTCCGGTTGGCGTAGGAGGCGAAAAGCAGGAAGCCGAGCGCGGTCCCGGCGGCCAGCACGATCGCATAACCGCCCAGCCGCTCTCGCTCATCGCGGTCGATCACCCAGAACAGCGCGATCGCAACCCCCGCAATCGCGAGGTAGATCAGCATCTCGAGCCCGATGACCAGCGACAGTGAAGTGGCGAGCCCAAGCGTCAGGCCGCCACGCAATCTCTTCGGGTCCGCGATCGCCGCAATGGCCAGAGCCAGGAACGCCAGCTGCCAGCCGTGGTGGTCGATGCGTTCGGGCATGAACATGCCGTTGGTCGAACCGGCAAAGAAAACCGCTCCAAAGGCCAGCGGGAAAGCGCGTCGGTCGACCAGCCTTCGCGTCGTCAACGCGAGCGAGAAAAGAAGCAGAAGGTAGGGAAGCAGTGGTGCGATGCCGACCGCCCAGCGCTCGGCTGCCGGCCCTCCCAGCAATGGGCGAAGGATCAGGATCAAGCCTGCGATCGGCAGGTCGACCAGGCGCGACCAATGGATATTGGCGCCGAAGGGCCGGTTGAGCCGATAATTGCGAAGGTCGAACCAATCCTGGCCGTGAAGCAGGCCGCGGACCTGCATCATCCGCATGTTGTCGTCGGTGTCGGTCAGATTGAAAAAGCGGATGTCGTTCCATCGGCTGACGATGAACCAGGCGCAAAACAGCACCCACGTGAGCGCAACGACCCACTTCCAATTGCGGTCGAGCCAATCTAGCCCCCGCGCGATAGCAACCTCGTCCTTGCGCTGCTCCATGTTTCGCGCTGTAGCCGGTGAACTTCAAAGGACAAGCTGCCCAGCCGAAGGTTTAATCCGCAAGTAACGTGATGCTTTCCATGCTTTCCCCTGAACGCCGCACGGTACTCGCGCAGCTCGCCCGCTTCGTCGTCAGTGGAGCGTTCGTGACCGCGCTCGGCGTGGGCGTTTACGCGATCGTCGCCCTGGTGCTTCGCTGGCACCCCCAGCTCGGGAACTTCCTCGCCTACGTCGTCGCCGTGGTGACCGGCTATGTCATGCACAGCCGATGGAGCTTCCGCGGTCACGGCAGCGAGCGGACGCACGGCACGAAGGTCCGTTTCGCCGCGGTCTCGCTGATCAGCTATGCGCTCAACACGTTATGGGTCTGGCTGCTGTTCACGCGGTTGCACCTCGGGCGCGCGGCCCCGATCGCGCCGATGCTCTTCATCACGCCCGCAGTCACGTTCACTCTCAACCGATACTGGGTTTTCCGCTGATGGAGCGCGTCGTCTATGATCAGATGGCCGAGCTCGATCAGCGCCACTGGTGGTACCGCGCGCGCCGGGAGGTCCTGGCCGCCCTGATCCGCCGGACAGTTCGTCCGCCCGCCGACGCGAGGATCCTCGAGATTGGTTGCGGCACTGGCCACAATCTCGCGATGCTCACGCAATTCGGCGAAGTCGACGCGCTCGAGCTCGACGATGCTGCTCGGGAAATCGCCCAGCAGCGTCTCGGCCATGCGGTCATGGACGCTCCCTTGCCCGACCTGACCGGGGTTCCGGAACGGTGTTACGACATCGTCGCGGCGCTCGATGTCATCGAGCATATCGACGATGACGCGGCGGCGCTCGCGTCGATCGCCAAGCGGTTGAAGCCCGGCGGCAAGCTCCTCATGACGGTTCCGGCGCATCAATGGATGTGGTCCGCCCATGACGTCGTGAACCATCATCGGCGCCGCTATTCCAGGACGGCGCTCAAGAGGCTCATTCAAGGGTCGCCACTGAAGCTCGAACGTATCGGCTATTTGAATAGCTTGCTGTTCCCGCTCGCGATGGCGGATCGTCTATCGTCGAAGCTTCGCGGGAAGGACGATGCGAATTTGTCGCTTCCGCCGGCGCCGCTCAACGCGGCTCTCGAAGCCGTCTTTTCGGCCGAGCGTCACCTGGTCGGGCGCTTTCCCTTGCCTCCTGGCTTGTCGCTTTTCGCGGTGGCGTCGGCGACATAGCCGAGCGACACAGGTCTGGGCTGACGGCCCGCAATCTCCTGAACGATATAGAGCGGGCGCCCTTTCGCCTCATTGTAGAGGCGGCCGATATATTCGCCCATCAGCGCGAGGACGAACATCTGGACGGCGCCAAGGACAACGACGACGAGCATCAGCGAGGTCCAGCCCTGGATGCTCTGCCCGGACAGCCACGCGTAGGCGATGTAGAGGATGATCAGCAGCGAGCCGACCGAAAGCCACAGCCCCGCATGGCTCGCGAGCTTCAAAGGTGCTGACGAAAATCCGGTCAGCGCGTCAAAGGCGAAGCGTATCATTTTGCGCAGCGGATATTTGGTTTCGCCCGCAAAGCGCCGGTCGCGATCGTAGGTGAACGGCGCCTGCTTGAACCCGATCCAGGCGACCATTCCACGGATAAACCTGGCCTGCTCCGGCATTGCCAGAAGCGCATCGAGGGCGCGCCGGCTCATCAATCGGAAGTCGCCGGCATCGAGGGGAATGTCGACTTCGGTCGCACGCGACAGCAGCCTGTAGAAACCGTGCGCCGTCGCGCGCTTGAACGGCGTCTCGCCCGCCCTGCTCCTGCGCACGCCGTACACGACGTCCGCACCGTCCCTGCGCATTGTTTCAAGCATCTGCGGAAGGAGCTCGGGAGGGTCCTGCAGGTCCGCGTCGATGATGAGAATGACCTCTCCACGGCAGAGATCGAGGCCGGCGGTCAGCGCCAGCTGATGGCCGTGGTTGCGCGACAGGTTCACGCCGACGACATGCGGATCCTCGTCGGCCAGCCGCCGCATGATCGGCCAGGTCGAATCGCGGGACCCGTCGTTCACCAGGACGATCTCATAATCGTCGCCTGCTGCTCCGCGCGCAGCGGCAGTGAGCCGCTCGTGCAGCGTCGGCAGGCATGCTTCCTCGTTGAAGCAGGGGACGACAATCGACAGAGCAGTCATGGATGCAGCCGATAGAGGATAGAGCCCGATCCGCGCCAGACCGGCGTCAAATCCGCAACGAGACGGTGGTCGTAACCGGACGGATCGACAAGCCAGACATAATCGAAGTCCTTTCGGGGCAGTAACGCGAGCGACTGGTTGATGGTCTTGTGCAATCCGTCGCGGCACCTGTTGTCGAGGACGATCTGCGACGGATCGGCAGCATAATAGCCCGCAGCCTCATATTTGAGATTGAGAAGGTTCGCTCCCTCAACCAGCCATTGGTCATTCGAGAACCCTTCCTTGCGAACCATGACCATGGCGCCGAGATGGCTGTTTCGCGGAAGTAGCCAGAAATTGCCGCACGGGGCCATCACAAGCGTGACGACTCGCGCTCCGCGCTCGACATGATTGAGAGCGGCGAGCTTAGCGTTCTGGTCGTTTGCGGCTCTCGCTAGACTTTCCGTCGTCGAGCCGAGACGAATGACGCAGAAAAGCAATCCTGCGATCGCCAGGCCGCTGCCAAGGCGAGGAGCGATTTCTCCGCGGAAACGAATGGCGAGGAGGAGAACCGCGATCATGTAAGGCGCAAGCCGCATGTCGGCATAGGCCGAGCCGAACACGATGCGAGGCAGGCAGATGAAACCGACCACGAGCACCAGGCCCGAAAAGGCGAGGTTGCGCGAAAAGGTGAGATGCCGGTTGCGAAGCGCTTCGATGAGCACGACGACCGCTACGCCAACGGAGACGATGTCGTACCATTTGTACCGGTCTCGCAACGCCATCTGCAGCCAGTAGAATTTCGCCTTCCAGTTGAACCAGTCACCGGTCGAACCGCCGTGGGTCTCGCTCCGCCAGACGAGCATGATCAGGATCGGCAGGGCCATGACCGCGGCATGGAGCGCCGCGTGGATTCCAGCCTTCCACCAGGTTGTTCCGCGGTCATGAAGGCGGACGGCTTCCGCGGAGAAGCAGAGCAACCCGAGAGCGCCCCATCCATATGTGTGGCAGAAGAAGACGATGAGCGAGATCGGGACAAAGAGCCATGCACGCAGCTTGGTGCGTTCGGTACGCCCGAGGTGCAGCCAAAGGCCAAAGGCGAGGAACGCCAATGCCATCGACAATGCGAAATTGACGAAGCCGAAAAGGAAGGGATGCCCGTAGACAAACGGAATTGCGAAGAAAGCCGTCGGAGGGATCCGACCGTGAACTTCGCGCGCAACCCACAAGAATCCGGTGACCGTGAGCGGAGGGATCAGCAAGACGATCAGCTTCACCGCGGGCTCGAGACCGATTAGGCGGCCGAGAGGCATGACCAGCAGGTCGACGCCCAAATTGCCGATCGCCGACCAATGATAGCTGTAATATTTCTGAAGCCAGGGCGAATGGTTGATGTCGAGTTCAACACGGTACCGGCCCATATGTCCGAGCAGGTCAACCAGCGGCGGTATTGACGGATAGAGTAGCGGGACCATCGAGGCGAGGATAAGCGTCAGCGCCAGCCATGGCTGGTCCCACCATGGGCGTTTGGGCGCCATCGAAGTCTCACGCATACGTTGTGAACTCCGGCAAACGGCACCCTCCCCTCAAGGTTGCGGGCCTTGCCAGCCGTTAGTCGTGCATTCAAGCGGCATACAGCTTCGCTGCATACACTCCGCCCAGCAAAACTACGGAGACATCCAATGAAAAAGCTGGTCCTTGGCGGCATCGCGGCCGCCGCAATCTGTGCCGCCGTGCCCGCTTTCGCGCAGGCGCAGGCCCCCGCCCCTGCCCCGGCTCCAACGCCCCAAGTGCAAACCTTCGTCCATCGAATGCCCATGAAAACGGAAACGCGGAATGAGGCCGTCGATCACGCGCGGAAAATGTTCGCCCGGCTCGATGCCAATCGCGACGGCTTCGTTACGCGTGAGGAAGCGGATGCCGCTCACAAGGCGATGGCCGGTGAGATGCGCGATCATTTCGCGCAACGCCTCACCCAGCATGACGGGATGCAGGCTGCGGATCGGGGCGCGGCATTCGACCGGCTGGATGCCAACCACGACGGCGTCATCACTCGCGACGAGTTTGCCGCTGCGCAACCGATGGTCCGGGAGGAGCGGCGCATCGTGATGCGCGAAGGCGGTCCGGGCAAGATGCGCATGCACGACGTGCGCATGGGCATGCACGGCAGGATGTTCGATCAGGCCGACGCCAACCATGACGGACGGGTGTCGCTGCAGGAGATGACCAATTTGGCGCTTCAGCATTTCGACACTGCCGATGTGAACCATGACGGGCAGCTGACCCCTGAAGAGCGGATGCAGATGCATCAGCGAATGAGGGAACAGCGGCGCCCCGCCTGAACCCTCGAGGGATAAGGACTGCTGGGCCCGGCGTTCGCGCCGGGCCTTTTCTCTGCCCGCGGCGTGGCAATTTTGTTACGGACGTTCCCGACTCGAATTCGAGCAAGGGGAAATTGTCCGTGCGTTACATCAAGCTAGCCGCCTTTCTGGCCACCGCCGCCATCCCTTTCAACTCCGCCCGGGCGGACGAAGGCATGTGGACGTTCGATGCCTTTCCAACAGCGAAAATGCAGGCGGCCTATGGCTGGGCACCCGACCAGGCATGGCTCGACAAGGCCCGCTCGGCGGCGGTCCGACTGACCGGCGGCTGCTCGGCCAGCTTCGTCTCGGCCGACGGCCTGATCCTCACCAATCATCACTGCGTCGTCGACTGCCTGCAGAACCTTTCGACCGCGAAGAACGACCTCGTGGCCAACGGCTTCATCGCCGGTGCCCGGGCGCGGGAGCGGCTTTGTCCGGGGCAGCAGGCGGAAGTCGTCACGTCCATCCGCGATGTCACCGGCGACGTGAAGGGCGCGATCGGCGCCCTGACCGGCGAAGCAGCGATCAAGGCGCAGGACGCGCGGATCGCGGACATCGAAAAGTCCGGCTGCCCGGACACCGCCGCCACCCGCTGCGAGGTCGTGAAGCTCTACGGCGGCGGCGAATACAAGCTCTACACCTATCGCAAGTTCAGCGACGTCCGGGTCGTCTGGGCACCGGAATTCCAGGCCGCCTTCTTCGGTGGCGACCCCGACAATTTCAATTTCCCCCGCTATGCGCTCGATGCGAGCTTCCTTCGCGCATATGAGAATGGGAAGCCGGTCGCGACTCCCGCGCATTTGCAGTTCAACGCAAGGCCCCCGGTCGACGGTGAGGCAACCTTCGTTGTCGGCAATCCAGGCTCGACCCTCCGGCTCTACACGATGGACCAGCTCGGCATGCAGCGCGACCTCGTGCTTCCGATCACCGTCACGACCTATTCCGAGCTGCGTGGGCGAATGCTGACCGCGATGGAGGCCAGCCCGACGAAGGCACGCGAGGGGGCCGACAGCCTGTTCGGTCTCGAAAATTCGCTCAAGGTCTACATCGGCCGCGAAAAGGCGCTGAACGATCCGGCGTTCGTGAAGACGCTCGACGACGCCGAAGCGGCGCTGCGTGCGAAGGCCGCCGGCGATCCGGCGATTGGCAATCCGTGGAACGATATCGCAGGTGCGACCAGCGCCTATCGCAACATCTATATCCCCTATCGCTTCCTCGTCACCGTTCCGCGCGGCGATCTTTACAGCTACGCTCAAACCCTGGTCCGCGTCGCGGAGGAGCGCGCCAAGCCCAATAACGAGCGGCTACCTCAATATACGGACAGCCGCCTTCCCCTCCTCGAGAAGGAGGTGCTCGACGCCCAGCCGGTTTATCCGTGGCTCGAGCAGCTACGCCTCGAATGGGCCCTGTCGAAGGGTCGCGAATATCTTGGTGCCGACGACGCGGATACGAAGCTGCTGCTTGGCCGGGAATCGCCGGAAGGGCTTGCGGCGCGATTGGTGGGCGGCACGAAGCTCGCCGATCCGGCCTATCGCAAGGCTTTGTGGAACGGCGGCAAGGCCGCGATCGCCGCGTCCAGGGACCCGATGATCGTCTATGCGCGCAAGCTCGACGCCCGGCAGCGCGAGCTGCAGAAGCAATTCAATCAAAGCTATGACGCGCCCGTCACCGCGGCTCAGGCGAAGCTCAGCCAGGCACGCTTCGCCGCCTACGGCAACTCGGTCTATCCCGACGCGACATTCACTCTGCGCATCAGTTACGGCAAGGTGCAGAGCTGGGTCGAGCGCGGGCAGCAGGTCCCGACGCGCACGACAATGGCGGGAGCATTTACTCGCGCGACGGGCGCCCAGCCGTTCAAGCTGGCGAAGGCGTTCGTCGCCAATGAGTCCCGGATCGACAAGTCGACGGTCTATGATTTCGTGACGAACAACGACATCATCGGCGGCAATTCGGGATCGCCCGTGCTCGATCGCAACGGAACCGTGATCGGCGCCGCCTTCGACGGCAACATCCACTCGCTGGGTGGAGATTTCGGGTTTGATCCGACGGTCAACCGCACGGTCGTCGTCTCGACCGAGGCGATCCGGGAAGCGCTCGAGCACATCTATCCGGATCCGGCGTTGCTCGCCGAGCTCAAGCGTCCGTAGGTTCGAGCGCCTTTCGCCGCGCTGAGCTGCGCGGCTTCTTCGGAGCCGCCGGCTCGGCCGCGATCCTGCGATACCTTTGCTCGGTCTCGAGCATGTAATCGCGGGTGATCGGAAGTGCGTTGCGGTCGCGGATATATTGCACCTGGTAATTGCAGGCGGCTCCGCTCTCGAACATCACGATCCCGCCGGCGAGATAGAATTCCCACATGCGGAAGAAGCGCTGGTCGTACATCTTCTCGATCTTCGCCCGCGCCTTCGTCGCGCGCTCGAGCCAGTGGCGCAGCGTCAACGCATAATGCAGCCGCAGATTCTCGACGTCGCTGGCGATCAGCCGTGACTTCTCGCTCGCACCCAGCATTTGCGACAGCGACGGCAGATGATAGCCGGGGAAGATATATTTGTCGGTGAACGGATCGGGCGCCTTCGACACTTCGCCGAGCTTGCCGATCGTGTGCAGCAGCATGACTCCATCGGGCTTCAGCAGCTCGCGGCACTTGGCGAAGAATTCGTCATAATGCTTCGCCCCGACATGTTCGAACATGCCGACGGAGACGATTCGGTCGAACTGCTCGTCGAGGTGCCGGTAGTCGATCAGCTCGAACTTCACATGGTCCGACACGCCCGCCGCCTCGGCCCGCTGGCGCGCGATCTTCAGCTGATGCTCCGACAGCGTCACGCCAAGCACGTCGACCCCCGCGACCTTGTGCAGGTAAAGCGCCATCCCGCCCCAACCGCAGCCGATGTCGAGCACGCGCTGCCCCGGCTGCAGTGCCAGCTTGGCGGCGATATGCGCTTTCTTGTTCGCCTGGGCCTGTTCGAGACTGTCGCCCGGATCGGCGAAATAGGCGCAGCTGTATTGCTTGTCCTCGTCGAGGAAGAGTTCGTACAGCTCGTCCTTCAAATCATAATGATGCGCCACGTTGCGCCGCGCCCGCTTGAAGTTGTTCTTCTGGAACAGCTTCAGGAAGCGTTTCCTGCCCTTGCCCTTGCGCATGGCGGCGCGGCCCTCGCCCGAATCCTCCCAGCGGTTCGCGCCGGTGACCAGTTCGAGCAGGTCGAGGATCGTTCCGTCCTCGATGATCAGCCGCCCGTCCATATAGGCCTCGCCGAGCTTCAGCCGCGGATTCGTCGCGATGTCGAAGGCGACGCGCCGGTCGGTGAAGCGCACCGTCAGATGCTTGCCCCCGCCCTTCCCGAGGGTCTGCGGCGCCTTCCCCGGCATGAGGAGCGTGATGCTGCCCCTGGTCAGCAGCTTGTCGACGAACTTCCCGATCAGCGACATATATTCCTGGCTTTCACTCTTGCGCGGCGGATCGTGACCCGTCCCGTCCTGAAACGCAACGGAGAGGCGCGCGTTGCGGGCGAAGTCAGTCGTAAACGCCGGCGAACAGGTTCTTGTCGTCGCGTCCCGACTCGAACTCGCCGCGATACGAGCCTTGCGGAACAAGCAGCGCGTCCTGGCCGCTTGAGATTGCGACGGTCGATCCAGCGTGCAACGCGGCCGGGGCCCGATCCGACATTCCATCGATCTTGATCAGACCCTGCAAAGCCTTTCCGTTCGAATCGTAAAGCGCGTAGCGTCCGCTCACCGGCACCTTGAACGTCACCGTCTCTCCCGCCCGGAGCCTGGCCCCCGCCATCCGGATGTTCGGCGTGACCTGGACGTAGCTGTTGCGGATGAGCGGATCGAGCAACGGCTCGACCGCGTCCATGCGGTAAGACCACAGAATGATCTTCGGCGGCGACTTCGCGAAAATCCGATAGGCTTCCGACGCTTTTCCCTCGCCCAATGTCTGCAGGATTGCATGGCGGTCGAGCCACAAGGTCGAGGGCTCCATCCGGTTGGGCAGCATTCCAACACCGTCGAAGTAAACTTCGTCCGGCCCGACCAATTTCTCGGCTCGCGCGACCAAGGCAAGCTGGTCATGGTTGTCGATGCGCAGGTAAATAATGTTCTTGGCGAAGCTCGCCGCGATGGCAATCCCCAGTACCGCCCAGGCGAGCGTCGAATAGAGCCGCCGGTGGGCTAGCGCATCGAACGGCTCGAACGCCCACAGCGCAATGAAGGGCAGCGCCATGATGAAGACGTACGGCCACGGCTGGTTGTGCGCGAACACCAATGCCGTCACCACGATCGAGAAGATCAGTGCGATGCGTCTGCGCTCGTCGAGGATTCGGATGCGCAGCATCGCCAGCACCATTCCCGCGAAGCAGAAAAGGTAAAGCACAGCGTTCCGCTCGAGCGTCTGGACGACATATTGTCGCAGCCCGCCATATTCCGCGACTATCTGCGGCGACATGACGGCGGTCGGTCCGAAAAAGAGGTGGCTTAGGACAGGAAGCGGATGGCTGCCGCCGAACCCGAGGCAATAGACGACAATGGGAATGACCCACCCGGCGACCAGCCATGCGCCGCGCTTTATTGCGAGCGCATAACGCCTGCCGAGCGCGGCATCGCCGACGAGCGCGAGACCCAATGCCACGTCGAAATAGATCGCCTTCTGCGTGCACAGGAAGGCGACTCCGCTCAACGCACCGGCCGCGACGATTCGTCCGTCGCGGTCGCGCGCGCGGACCGCGACGAGCAACGCCGCCGCCGCAAAGAACACCGACAGCGGGTCTCCGCGAGTCTCGAAGATCCGCTCGATGAAATTGGAGAAGCTGAGGAGGACGAGGACGATCAGTGCCGAGCGTGTCTTCGTTTCGCCGATCGAGCGCGCGAGAGCATAGACAAGTCCCAGCGTCCCGCAGGCGAGCAGGGCGGTCCCCATCCGCCCGATGAGCAGCATCGAGCGTGCGTCCCAACCGATGAGGTGAGCGAGTTTGAAGAAAATGGCGAAGCCGAGCGCTTTTGGATGATGGACTGCCAGCCAGCCAATCCGGTCCGGAATATATTTCGCCCAGCCGAGCTGCTGAAACTCGTCCATGACGAACATGCGATTCCACGCGAGCACGAAAAGCAGCGCGATCTTCAGCGCGATCACGACACACAGCACTATCATTGTAGCACCACGTTCGTCGCGGCCTGGGCATGACGACTTAGCGATAGTATGCCTCACAATCGGGCTCGGCGCCGTGACCTTTCCATCTTGCGCCCCGATTCTTGGCGATGGTCAGTTTTCGCTCCGTCCTCGCGCTTGGAAAAGACCGTACCCGTACAAAATGCTCACATGCGCAGCCGCGAAATTCCAGGCGAAAATCGCTGCGGTGACGATTGGCCAAGCCAGGGCAACGCTAAGGCCCAAGCCGGAACAGAGTATGATCATCAGACCGGTTGCAACGGGGTAGGCGGATGCCAGGCCCGCAACGAAACGCAGAAACGCGGTTATGCTGAGGGGTTCTGCAAAAGTGAACCAGCTATGGAGAACGTAAGCCAATGGTGTCACGGCTATGAACGCGATTACAGTTCCGAGAAGATAATGGCCGCCAACCGCGTCGTTGACCAGCATGATGATATAATTCGCCAGAGCACAGAAACCGCCCACTAGCGTGTAGCGCCAGCCTCGCTCCACAAGGCGGCGTTCGCGGCGCTGCGACGTCACAATCAAAACGCTCCCGTCAGGCGCGCGCGGAGGCGCGAAACCACGCGCTCTTGAATACGGGAATCTCGCAGATACTGGCCTATTCCGATAGGCCCCAATGACAGTATGCTTCCTGCTGCCATCGCAAGCGCGCGAGCGCTCCCTCCCGAGGCGGCCGCCAACGACACATTCACATTGATTGAGGCCCGAGCGACGCGCTCGATCATTGGTCTGCTCTTCGCTGGGATGCGTTCGAGGTGACGCTCAAGCACGATCTGCATCTGCTGTCGAAATTCGGCTGGGTCTCGACTGCCTGTCACTGTCAGCGAGTTTCCGTGAATCCGAAAGGCCGTCGTGATCTCGTCGTGATAGATGACCGGTCCGACGCTGGAGAGCTTTGCCCAAATGTCCCAATCTGGCGTGTACCAAAGTTGCTCATCCATTCCTCCACATTCGACCCATGCATCCCGGCGGAACACGGGAGCCGGAACGGATACGAAATTTTGCACGAGTAGCCGTTTGAGCAGAAACTCAGATTCGAGGATAAGCTCCGCAGGCAGCGGACACGTCCATCGACCGATTGGATCGCCTTTCCGATTCACGAAAACGCTTGGCGCCAAATGCAATACGGCTCCCGGCATTTCCG
>Ga0207674_10004104_pt1 | contig 17641 bp, 9 predicted proteins | sample KBSCornC72_FD_184303 | JGI IMG/M metagenome (GOLD analysis project Ga0207674, IMG submission 184303) | Corn rhizosphere microbial communities from Kellogg Biological Station, Michigan, USA - KBS Corn C7-2 (SPAdes) (version 2) | ecosystem: Host-associated > Plants > Roots > Rhizosphere > Soil ... | reverse complement strand
GACGCCCAGGGCGCCGCGGGGCATCGCACCGTTTACCGGGCTTGTGTTCTGTGAGTGCGGGGCGAAGTGCTACCGCGTCACCAGCGAGAACGCCAAGGGGAGTTACAACTACTACGTATGCAGCCGGCACCTTCGTTACGGCGACTGCCCCCACGGCGCGCGGATCCGGGAGGACGCTTTGACCGGCATCGTGAACGCCCGTTTCGCCCGCGTCTTCGATCGGGCCGATGAGATCATCGCCAAGGCGTGTGAGATCGCCGAGCAAGCCATGAGGGGGAACCGGGCGGAGGGCGACAGGCTCAAGCGGGAGATCGCCGGCGTCGAGCAGGACCAGGCGCGACTGGTGGAACTGCTCATGGATCGGGAGATATCGTCGCCAGCAAAGCAGGCCGTCAATCGAAAGCTGGCGGACGCCGAGGCGGAGTTGGGCCGGCTGAGGGGTGCGCTCGATCAACTGCGTGAGGACGCCGTTGGCGGGGCGGAAGGGCTTGCCGGCATCGTGCGGGAAGTCTTTGACCGGGCGAGGACGAACCTGGAGGGGGTGACGTCGTCGGGCGAGTTCAACCGGTTCGTCGAGCAGTTCGTCGGCCCGATGCTGATCAAGCCGGACGGGAGCGTAGCGCAAAAGAAGCTGCCCGCGGAGGATATCTCCACGGGCAGTTCTCAACCGATTAGGTTAGTAGCGGGGGGAGGATTCGAACCTCCGACCTCCGGGTTATGAGCCCGACGAGCTACCAGGCTGCTCTACCCCGCGATCATGTCCTTGACTATACGCCGGTCGTGACGAGTGTCAAGGTCGCCAACAATGTTACGACGTGCGCCGGGCAAGGTTCGGCCAATCCTTCGTCTTGCATGTGCCCAAATCACACCGGTGGAGCGGCGGGTTTGTGGAACTGAATCCAGTCGTAATAATCGCGCATTTTCAACTTTGACGCGGCGGCGTCATCGAGGAAGGCTCGTGCCCACGGGTGCATTTGCAGGGCGCTGGCGGTGATCATCGACGTCACCGGGCCCTCGATCGCCTCAGCGACGGCCTGCGCCTTGTTGGCCCCGTTGGCCAGCAGCAGGATCTGCCGCGCCTCGAGAATCGTCCCGACGCCCATCGTAATCGCGTAGATCGGCACGTCGTCGGCCTTGGGGAAAAACCGCGCGTTGTCCTCGATCGTCTGCTTGGCGAGCGTTTTCAGCCGCGTCCGCGACGACAGCGACGAGCCGGGTTCGTTAAACGCGATGTGGCCGTCCGAGCCAATGCCGAGGATTTGTAGGTCGATTCCGCCCGCCTCGACGATGCGCTTTTCATACCACTCGCAGAAGGCGCGGTAATTGGTCGTCGTGCCGGAGGGAATATGTATATTCTGGGGCGGAATGTTCACATGGCGGAAGAAATTCTCGTGCATGAAGTGGTGGTAGGACTGCTCGTGGGTGATGGGGAGGCCGACGTATTCGTCCAGGTTGAAGGTGGTGACGTGGGAGAGGTCGATTTGGCCTTGCTGGTACATCTTGACGAGCTCCCGGTAGACGCCCAGGGGGGTCGATCCGGTGGCCATGCCCAGGACGGCGTTGGGCTTGGCGTTCAGGCAGTTGGCGATGACCTCGGCGGCGGCGCGGCTCATCTGGTCGTATGTCGAAAAGATGCTGGTTTCCATTCAACCCTCGGTTGGAGTCGCGGGTAGAATACCGGCGTCTGCCGTAAAGCGGAATCAGGGGTTGACCTGGAGTCAACCCCGGGTCGGTTTCCCCGGGCGGTATATCAAGTCGACATGGGCAACGAACCATTTGAATCGTCGGAGGCGGGGGATCAGTTCACCCTGGCGCTGGAGGCGGTGCGGCGCGGGGACGCGCGGGCGGCCGACGAACTGCTGGAGAAGGTGTACGACCAGTTGCGCGACCTGGCGCACGCGCGGATGGCGCGCGAGCCGGGCCGGGGGGCGGGGATGACGTTGGACGCGACGGCACTGGTGCACGAGGCGTACCTGCGCGTGATCGGCGATTCGCCGAATGCGGATCGGCCCGCGCCGCAGTGGGAGAACCGCGGGCACTTTTTCGCGGCCGCCGCGCTGGCGATGCGGCGGATCCTGGTCGAGCGGGCGCGGCACCGGCGCCGCATACGGCACGGCGGCGGGCGCGAACGGGCGGAATTGTCGGACGACCTGATCGCCGATCCGGCGTCCGAAGCGGACGGCACCGACCTGATCGCGCTCGACGAAGCCTTGCGAAAACTGGAGACGCTCGACCCGCGCAAGGCCCGCGTGGTATCGTTGCGTTACTTCGCCGGGCTGACGGTGGACGAGACGGCGGCGGCGCTGGACCTATCGGCGGCGACGGTGAAGAATGACTGGGCGTTCGCGCGGGCGTGGCTGCACCGGGAACTTGCGGGCGGCGATTAGCGGCGCGCGGCGGATCGCGTTGTCGGACGCGACGCGCGTCAAGCGGTGCGGAGTTCGCCTATGGCGGTGGCTTTCGACGCGGTCGAGCGCGGGTTCCAGGCGGCGCTGGCGGCGCGGGATCGGCAGGGGGGCGGGGGCGGCACCGCGGCGGCGGCGGCGGGGGCGACCCTCGACGGTCCTCGATTGCTGGAATTGTGCGGCGGGGACGCGGCGGTCGCGGCGGAGGTGCGCAGTCTGCTTCGCCACCTCGACGCCGCCGGCGAGGACACGTCCGGCGGCGGTGGCGGTGGCGCGACGGTCGTGACGGGGGCGACGCTCGATGTGAACGCGACCGAGACGTTGCCGCGCGCGGCCACCGCAACGACCCCGCCGACGTCGACATTTCAGTTTCTGGACCCGGCGGAATTGCACGCGGCCCGCGCCGCCGCCCGGGCGGCGGCCGCGCGGGGCGGGATGCTCGATGAATGGGGGACGTCGGGCATCGGGCAGCGGGTGGGCGAGTTCACGCTGATCGGCGAGCGCGGCGCGGGGGCGATGGGCGTGGTGTTCGTGGCCGAGCAGGCGCACCCGCGGCGGACGGTGGCGCTCAAGCTGGTGCGCCGCCGCGCCGCGACGCCGGCGCTGATTCGCCGGTTCGACCGTGAGGCGCAGCTCCTGGCGCGGTTGAACCACCCCGGCGTCGCACAGGTGTACGCCGCCGGCGTCGCGGAATTGCCGACGGCGGTCGCCGGTGCGGTCGCGCGCATCCCGTACATCGCGATGGAGCTGGTCGAGGGTCCGGACCTGCTGGCGTACGTCATGGCGCGGGGGAGCGCGAGAGACCGACGGTCGCTGGCGCTGCGGCTGCTCGCGCAGGCGTGCGACGCGGTACAGCACGCGCACCTTCGCGGCGTAATCCATCGGGATCTGAAGCCGGCGAACATCCTCGTCGCCGCCGGCGCGGATGGCACGCCGCAGGTTAAGGTTCTGGATTTCGGCGTCGCCCGTCTGGCGGCGGGGGACGGCGAACCTGAGGACGACGTTTCGTCGAATGCGACGCTGGCGCCCGTAGACGCCGATTGCGGGGACGCGCCCACGCGCTTGACGCACCACGGACACGTCATCGGCACGCTGTCGTACATGAGCCCGGAACAAATCGGCGGGCGCGCCGGCGCCGGTGACGTCGACGCGCGAACGGACGTCTACGCGCTGGGCGTGATCCTCTATCATCTCCTCGCGGGGCGCCTGCCGATCGACGTCCGCGACTGCACGATCGCCGAGGCCGCGCGGCGAATTGCCGGTCGCGAGCCGGCGGCGCTGGGGACGTTGAACCGGAGCGATCGCGGCGACGTCGAGACGATCGTCGCGACGGCGCTGGCGAAGGATCCGGCGCGGCGGTACCAGTCGCCCGCGGAACTGGCGCGCGACATCCGGCACTATCTGAACGGCGAGCCGATCGACGCGCGGCGGGATTCGCTGATCTACGTGCTCGGCAAACGCGGCGCGCGGTACCGCGCGATCGCGATTATCACCGCGGTGTTGTTGGCGCTGGTCGCCGCGGCCGCGGGTTACGCGCGGCGGCAGCAGAAGGCCTCCGCGTCGGCGGCGGCGGTGGCGCTGGCCGCGCGGGAGAAGGCGGCGGTCGCGCGCCGGGAGGCGGAGACGGCCGCCGCACGACTGGCCGCGGAGTTGTCGGCGAGCCGGATCGATCAGGGGCGGCTGCTCGGGGCGGCGGGGGACATGGCCGGGGCGGAGCGCCTGCTCTGGGACGAGTACTTCGCGCGCCCGGACTCGCGCGCGGCGCGGTGGGCGCTCTGGCAGCTCTACGCCCGCAGCGGGTGCCTGCGGACGATCGCGGCGCACCCGGGGGAGTGCCGGGCGCTGTCGTTGTCCGCCGACGGCAAACGGTTCGCGACGGGGGGGGACGAGGCGGCCGTGCGAATCTGGTCGGTCCCCGACGGGCGGCCGATCTCGCAGTACGACGGCGGAAGCCGCGTCGTGCGCGCGCTCAAGTTCTCGCGCGACGGTCGCCTGCTCGCGGTGGCGGGCGACCGCGGTGGCGTTGTCGTCGACCTGGACAAGGGCCGGCGCCTTGCGCTGGGCCCGCCGAACGTAGGGGCGTACGGCATCGACGTCTCGCCCGACGACCACGCCGTCGTCGCCGTCGGGAGCGACGACGGCCACGTCCGATTGTTTGACGCGGCGACGGGGGCGCCACTCGCGGATTTGCCCGGTGGCCAATCGACGAGTCCGCCGACGACGCCCCCCACGACGCAGGTCGCGCCGCGCGCCGTGCGCTTCGATCCGCGCGGCGGGCGGCTGGCGGCGGCGTACGAGAACGGCACGGTTCGCCTGTGGAACGTCGCGCGTCTTGCCGGTGACGCTTTGCGACTGGGTGTGACGCCCGGGCCCGCGATCGCGGGGCGGCCCGGCACGACCGGATATGGCGTGGATTTCAGTCCGGACGGCACGCTGCTGGCGACGGGGTCCAGCGATCGCAGTCTGACATTTTGGCGCGCGGCGGACGGCGGGGAGGTCGCGAGCTGGGCGACGAAGAACGGCTCGCCGCGGTCGGCGGCGTTTTCACCGGACGGCCGGCGGGTCGCGGTGCCCGGTTTCTGGCGCACACGACTGTTGGACGTCGCCACCGGCGCCGACGCCCTGCCGCCGCACCTGCCCGCGCTGGGCGATGGCAGCGGCAACACCGCGGCATTCACCCCCGACGGCCGCCTGCTGATCGCCACCGGGCCGGGCGGCACCTGCCGCATCTGGGACCTGGACGCGCAGCCGACGACGGTTTTGCCATCCACCAACGCGGCGGTGCGCGACCTGGCAGTCGTGCGCGTCGGGCAAACGTGCGTGATGGCGTCGGCGCAGCAGGACGGCGAGATCCGCGTCCGCGCCGCGTCGTTCGAGCGGGTGGATGGTGAGCGCACGGCCTTGCCGCCGTGGCGAGACGTGGCGCGGGTGAACGTGGGAGCGCGCGCCCAATCGATCGCGTTGTTTCCCGACGGCTCGCGCCTGACGGTGGCGCGCTCGGACGGGCACATTTTGACACTCGACGTGCGCCCCGGCCTCGGCGGCGGCGGCGGCGGCGCTGTCGTGCAGGACCTGTCAGCCCATACCGACGCGGCTAACGTGGTACGCCTGGCGCCGGGTGGCCGCATGCTGGTCTCCGGCGGATCCGATCACACCGTCCGCCTCTGGCGCTGGCGGTCGGACGACGCCGGCTGGGAACCCGTCACCGCGATGTTATGCGCCGGCGACGTGATCGGGGCGGCGATTCATCCCGACGGCCGTTCCTTCGCGACCACCGCGCGGCCGGGTCATCTGCAATTCTGGGCGCTCGCCGACGGCCGATCGCTGGGCGACATTCGCATGGGCGAAATGCCGTGGCGTCTGGCGTACGCGCCGGACGGGCGCCGCCTGGCCGCGGGGTCGTGGGATCGGTCGGTCAACGTGTGGGACACCGCGGAGGTTGGGACGACGACGGGTCGCGTGCCCGCGCGGCACACGCTGAGGTTGCTCGGTCACGCGCAGCTCGTCCTGAACGAGGCGTTCGACGAAAGCGGCGAACTGCTCGCCAGCGTGTCGAACGACGGCTACCTTCGCATTTGGGACGTGTCGAACGTCCCACCCGCCGCCGCCACCGCCACTACCGCGGACGCCGGCACCGGGGACGGGGACGCGTCCGCGGGGAAGACGGCGGGCGACCGTCGCCGATGCCTGCTCGCGCTCGACGCCGGCGCGGGTGACTCACTGGCGGTGGCGTTCCTGCCCGACCCGTCGGGCCCGTCGTCGCGCGTCGCCGTCGGTTATTTCGACGGCAGCGTCCGGGTCTGGAACCTGGGCCACTTCGATCGTCACGTCGAGGGGCAGACGGCCTACCAGCGGGCGGTGCGCGAGGGCAGCGTCCCATGGCCGACGGGCGGGCCGAAGTAACCGCGCCGGTGTTTCTCGGGCACAAATCTGATGCACCGGAAAGGCCGCTTGCGCGGAGGCGGGGCGTCGTAGGTGAAGTGCTCCGACTGTGCGCGGCGATCAGCCCGGGGGCGGGCCGCCGTCGCATTAAACGGTGGAGACGAACCGCCGCGCGGGAGAACGCCACGTTGACGCCGAAATCCATCGACCGAATCCGACAAAGTTACGAGCGTCTGATGCCGCGCATCGGCGAGGTGACGGTCGCATTCTATCAACGGCTGTTCACGCTTTTGCCCGAAGTGCGAGAGCTGTTTCCGGCGGACCTGACGGTACAGCGCAAGCACGTCGCGGCGGCGCTGGGTCTGGTGGTGCGCAACCTTGCGGTGTTCGACGCCCTGGAAGAGCCGCTGCGCGAACTGGGCGCGGCGCACGCGCGATTGGGCGTGGCGGCGTGGCACCTCCCGGTCGGATGCGACGCGCTGCTGGATGCGCTGGCCGGCGCGTCGGACGGCGCGTGGGACGAGGCATTGGCGGCGGATTGGAAGGCGTTGCTGCTGACGGTCACGCGCCACATGCTGGCCGGCGCGCTTGACGCCGGCGCGTGACGCCGATGGTGAGTGGCAGCAAATTCCCAAAAAATTATTTAGCCGCCGTTTCCCCCGCCGTCGCACTACCTTTCACCCCGCCCCGGCGGCCAGCCGGGTTGGCGCGGGGCCGCGGGCGACCGCGGCGATCCCCCGCCGCGTTGTGGGCGTCGCGTCAATCGAGCCGCGCGTAATGAAGGACCGGCCAGCCCCGAAACGGGCTGGGAATAAAGTGACGGTCTTTTGCGGTTCCTTGACGCGGGAAGCAAACGTCCCGCGGTACCGCGACGACGACGAAGAAGAAGAAAACCAAGACGACGAACGACAGACCGCCGGTCGCCAAGACGACCGGCAAGAACCGCCCGAGCGAACGCTCGCGAAGGCGATCGACTTTTAACCCACGCCGCCACGTGCGGCGAAAACCAGGAAGCTCTCATGAACCAGAATCTCATGCTGGAACCGCTCGAAGTGCGCATTCAGATGGCCGTCACCGCCGCCTACGTGCCCTTCGCACAGACGCTCTCGATTTTCGGTGACAGCCTCGACAACCAGATCGTGGTCAGCCGCGACGCGGCGGGGAAGATCCTCGTCAACGGCGGCGCGGTGAAGATCATCGGCGGCACACCGACCGTCGCCAACACCGCCGACATCCTGATGTTCGGCCTGGGCGGGAACGACAACCTCTCGCTCAACGAGGCCAACGGGGCGCTCCCGTCGGCGCAGCTCTTCGGCGGGGCGGGCAACGACGTCCTCACCGGTGGCAGCGGCGCCGACCTGCTCTTCGGCGAATCGGGCAACGACGTCCTCCTCGGCAAGGGCGGCAACGATTTCCTCTTCGGCGGCGACGGCAATGACGCCCTCACGGGCGGCACCGGTGACGACCAGGTCTTCGGACAGAGCGGCGACGACCGCATGATCTGGAACCCGGGCGAGGGCACCGACCTGAACGAGGGCGGCGCGGGCACCGACACCGTCGAGGTCAACGGCGGCAACGGCGCCGAGGCGTTCACGGTTACCCCCAACGGCACGCGCGTCCGTTTCGACCGCGTCTCCCCGGCGCCGTTCTCCATCGACATCGGCACCTCGGAAAACCTCGTCCTCAACGCCAACGGCGGCGACGACACCTTCACCGCCAGCAACGGCCTGGCGACGCTGATCAACCTCACCGTCGACGGCGGGGCCGGAAACGACACCATCACCGGCGGCGACGGCAACGACTTCCTCCTGGGCGGCGACGGCAACGACCTGGTTGTCGGCGGACGCGGAAACGACACCGCGCTTCTGGGCGCCGGCGACGACACCTTCGTCTGGAACCCCGGCGACGGCAGCGACGTCGTGGAGGGCCAGGACGGCACCGACACGCTCCAGTTCAACGGCGCCAACATCGCGGAAAAGATCGACATCTCCGCCAACGGCGGCCGCGTGCGCTTCACCCGCGACGTGGCGAACATCGTGATGGATGTGAACGACACGGAGAACGTCAATTTCGTCGCCCTGGGCGGCGCCGATCAGATCACCGTTAACGACCTCTCCGGCACCGACGTCAAGCAGGTCAACCTCGACCTCTCGTCACCGCCGGCCAGCGGCACGGGTGACGGGGCGGCCGACACCGTCATCGTCAACGGCACCAATGGCGACGACTCGATCCAGGTCGCCGGCGCCGGCGCGAGCTTTTCCGTCACCGGGCTTGCGGCGGCGGTCAACGTCGTCGGCTCCGAGGGCGCCAACGACGCGCTAGTGGTCAACGCCCTGGGCGGCAACGACGTCGTCAACGCCTCGACGCTCCCCGCGGGCGTCGTCAAGTTCACGGTGGACGGTGGCGCCGGCAACGACATCCTCACCGGCAGTCAAGGCGCCGACTCCCTCATCGGCGGCGACGGCAACGACCTGATTAACGGCGGCCGCGGCGACGACCTCGCCCTCATGGGCGCGGGCAGCGACACGTTCGTCTGGAATCCCGGCGACGGCAGCGACGTCGTCGAGGGCCAGGACGGCTTCGACACCATGGTCTTCAACGGCGCCAACGTCGCCGAGCGGATCGACCTCTCCGCCAACGGATCGCGCCTGCGGTTCACCCGCGACGTGGCGAACATCGTGATGGACACCAACGCCGTCGAGCAGGTCAACTTCAACGCGCTGGGCGGCGCCGACACGATCACCGTCGGCGACCTCACCGGCACCGGTGTGACGACCGTGAACCTGAACCTCGCGGCCACCGGTGGCGGCGGCGACGGCGCGGCCGACTCGGTCGTCGTCAACGGCGCCGCCGGCAACGACAACATCGTCGTCGCCAGCAACACCGCCGGGGGCGTGAAGATCGGCGGCCTGCCGGCGCAAGTGAACCTTGCCGGCCAGGAGGCGACGCTCGACCAACTCACCATCAACGCCCTGGGGGGCGACGACACCGTCAACGCCTCCGGCCTGCCGGCCGGTTTCATCGCCCTCACCGAGAACGGCGGCGACGGGAACGACCTGCTGATCGGAAGCCAGGGTGACGACCTGATCAACGGCCAGCGTGGCAACGACACCGCCCTCATGGGCGACGGCGACGATACCTTCGTCTGGAACCCCGGCGACGGCAGCGACATCGTCGAAGGCCAGGCCGGCGCCGACACCCTGCAGTTCAACGGCGCCAACATCAACGAGAAGATCGACCTGTCCGCGAACGGATCGCGCCTGCGGTTCACCCGCGACGTCGCGAACATCGTGATGGACGTCAACGGAACCGAGCGCGTCAACTTCACCGCCCTGGGCGGCGCCGATCAGATCACCGTTAACGACCTCTCCGGCACCGACGTCAGCGAGGTGAACCTCGACCTGGGCGCGGCCGGCGGCGCGGGTGGCGACGGCCAGCCCGACACCGTCATCGTCAACGCCACCAACGGCGACGACGTCGCGGAAGTGGCCGGCGATTCGACCGGCGTCAGCGTCCTGGGCCTGTTCAGCACCGTGAACATCCAGAACGCCGAGGCCGCCAGCGACACGCTGACCGTCAACATGCTCGCGGGCGACGACGTGCTCCAGGCGTCCGGGCTTGCGGCGAGCGGCATCAAGTTGACCGGCGCCGGTGGCGACGGTGACGACGTCCTCATCGGTGGCGACGGCAACGACGTTCTCCTCGGCGACGCCGGCGACGACGTGCTGATCGGCGGCCCCGGCCAGGACGTGCTCGACGGCGGCACCGGGGACAACATCCTTATCCAGGATTGACCCTCCCGAGTTGGCGAATTCACACGCTCTCCCTGGCAGAATTCGCCAGCAATTCCCGGGCAAGCCCACGGTTCCTCCGCCGTGGGCTTGTCCGTTTTACCGCTCCCGTTCTCGCACCGCCCGTCTTATGATTGTCTGGCACCGGCTTTGCTCAAATGGGTTATCGCCGGGGCTGTTTCCTGCCATTTCGGCGGAGATCAATCATGCGATTCGATAAACTCACCATCAAAGCTCAAGAGGCCGTCGTGCGGGCCCAGGAATTGGCCCAGCAGCGGGATCACGCGGAGTTATTGCCACTGCACCTGCTGGCCGCCCTATTGGCAGAGACCGAAGGCGTCGTCGCGCCGATCCTGCAAAAACTGGGCGCCAACGTTCAACGCATCAACCAGGTGGTGAATTCGGAGCTCGATCGCCTGCCCAAGGCAACGGGTACCCAACTCGGCATGTCGCGCTCCTTGCAGGACCTGCTCGCCAAGGCCCAGAAGGAGGCCGACCGCCTGAAGGACGAATACACGTCCACCGAGCACCTCCTCCTCGCCTTGGCGGATGTGAAATCCGAAGCGAAGGAGATCCTGTCCGTGAACGGCGTGAAGCACGCCGACATTCTCAACGCCCTCAAGGACGTTCGCGGCGGCCAGCGCGTCACCGACCAGAATCCCGAGGAAAAGTACCAGGCCCTTACCCGCTACGGCCGGGACCTGGTCGAACTCGCCCGCCAGGGCAAGCTCGACCCCGTCATCGGCCGCGACGAGGAAATCCGCCGCACCATGCAGGTGCTGAGTCGTCGCACCAAGAACAACCCCGTCCTCATCGGTGAGCCCGGTGTCGGCAAGACCGCGATCGTCGAGGGCCTCGCCATCCGCATCGTCAACGGCGACGTCCCCAGCGTGCTCAAGGACAAGAAACTCGTGGCCCTGGACATGGGCGCCCTGATCGCGGGCGCTAAATTCCGAGGCGAATTCGAAGACCGTCTCAAGGCCGTCATCAAAGAAGTCACCGGCTCCGAAGGCAAGGTCATCCTCTTCATCGACGAGTTGCACACCGTCGTCGGCGCCGGCAAGGCCGAGGGCGCGATGGACGCCGGCAACCTCCTCAAGCCCGCCCTCGCCCGCGGCGAATTGCGGACGATCGGCGCCACCACGCTGGACGAATACCGCAAGCACATCGAGAAAGATCCCGCCCTCGAACGCCGCTTCCAGCCGGTCCTCGTCGGCGAGCCCAGCGTCGAAGACACGATCGCCATCCTCCGCGGCCTCAAGCAGCGCTACGAGACGCACCACGGCGTGCGCATCACGGATTCGGCCATCGTCGCCGCCGCCACCCTCTCCGAACGCTACATCACCGACCGTTTCCTCCCCGACAAGGCGATCGACCTGATCGACGAGGCCGCCAGCCGCCTCCGCATCGAGAACGACTCCATGCCCGCCGAACTCGACGAGGTCCGCCGCCGCATGATGCAGCTCCAGATCGAGATCGAAGCATTACGCCTCGAGAAAGACCCGGCCAGCAAACAGCAACTCGAAAAGGCCCAGGCCCAACTCGCAGAGCTCAAGACAAAGGACGCCCAGCTCACCGCCCGCTGGGAGAACGAGGTCGGCACACTCCGCGCCGTCAAGCAGATTCAGGAACAGCTCGACGCCAAGCAGGTCGAGCTCGAGCAGGCCCAGCGCGCCGGCAACTGGGAAGCCGCCGCCCGAATCCAGTACGGCGAGATGCGCGACCTCAACGCCAAGCTCGCCGAGGCCGAAAAGAAGACCCACGAGATTGCCAACGACGGCAACGCCATGGTCAAGGAAGAGGTGACGCCCGAGGAGATCGCCGACGTCGTCTCCCGCTGGACCGGCATCCCCGTCACCCGCATGCTCGAGGGCGAGCGCGAGAAGCTCATGAAGATGGAAGAGCGGCTTGAACAGCGCGTCATCGGCCAGAACGACGCCGTCCGCGCCGTCGCCGACGCCGTCCGCCGCAACCGCGCCGGCCTGGGCGATCCCAACCGCCCGATCGGCAGCTTTCTCTTCCTCGGGCCGACCGGCGTCGGCAAGACCGAGCTCTGCAAGGCCGTCGCCGAGTTCCTCTTCGACGACGAGAACGCCATGGTCCGCATCGACATGAGCGAGTTCATGGAGCAGCACTCCGTCGCCCGCCTGATCGGCGCCCCGCCCGGTTACGTCGGCTACGAAGAGGGCGGCCGCCTCACCGAGGCCGTCCGCCGCCGCCCCTACAGCGTCATCCTCTTCGACGAGATCGAAAAGGCCCACCGCGACGTCTTCAACGTGCTCCTCCAAGTGCTCGACGACGGCCGCCTCACCGACGGCCAGGGCCGCACCGTCGATTTCAAGAACACCGTCATCGTCATGACCAGCAACATCGGCAGCCAGCAGATCCAGGAGCTCAAGGCCAAAAACGCCGAGGAGTGGGAGATCGAAGCCGCCGTCAAAGACATGCTCAAGACCTTCTTCCGCCCCGAGTTCCTCAACCGCATCGACGAGATCATCGTCTTCCACCCGCTGTCCAAGGAGCAGTTGACGCGGATCGTCGACGTCCAGCTCAACCACCTGCGCAAGCGCCTCGCGACGCGCAACCTGAAGCTCGATCCGACCCCCGCCGCCGTCAAAATGCTGGCCGACGAAGGGTACGACCCCCAATACGGCGCCCGCCCGCTCAAACGCGTCATCCAGCAACGCCTCGAAAACCCGATCGCCAGCCAAATCCTCCGCGGGAATTACACCGACGGCGACGTCATCCGCGTCGATACCGACCCCGCCAGGCACGACTTCACGTTCACCAAGGGAAGTGCCGCCACTGCCGAACGCGAACTCGTCGAACACTGACGATCGCGGAAAACGCTCATCCGTCCCACGCGCTGTGAACCCGAGCGCGCGAGGCGCCCCGTAGGCTACGCTTCACAACCTTGCGCATTAACGGTCTGCCGTCCGGAACGTAAGTAACTGTCATGTTGAGCGCAGCGAAACATCTGGCCCGGTAGTTCGAAGCCAGATCCTTCGCACGCTCAGGATGACGATTCTCGTTGTCTGGCAACGATTCACGAGGCGAGGGACATTCCTTGATGCGCATTGTTGTTCAGCGGACGGAATCGTCGCTCGCGCACCGGCCCCGACTTCCGCGGCGCGCCGTGAATCGCACGCGAACTTCTCTACACGCTCTACGCAAAGCGGACGCGCATCAATTCCTCCGCCTTGGTCGCCAACAACTCCGCAGCGTGCTTCATCGCCTCCCCGACGTCCATCGCCGGATCGGACACGACGTGATACGACGCCAGTCCCTCCGCCAGAGCCCCGTCGGCCCCCGCGCCCACCGACCCGACCAGCGCCACGCACCGCACACCCAGCTCCCTACAAACCCGCGCCACGCCGATCACCGTCTTGCCGCCCAGGCTCGATTCGTCCAGCCGCCCCTCGCCGGTAATAACCAGGTCCGCCCCCGCCAGCCGTTCGCGCAGCCCAACCGCTTCGGCCACGATCTCGAACCCGGGTTGCAGCCGCGCGTTGAGAAACGCCATCAACCCAAACCCCAGCCCGCCCGCCGCCCCCGCCCCCGGCACGCGCGCCACGTCCTCCTCGCCGACAACCGCCGCCAATTGCCGTAGCCCCGCGTCCAGCCGCTCCACCTGCTCCGGCGTCGCCCCCTTTTGCGGCCCAAAGACCCTCGCCGCCCCGCGCGGCCCGTACAGCGGATTGTCCACGTCACACGCCACGCGGATCGCGCCCCCGATGACCGATCGCGCGATCACCGTCCGCCGCACGTTCGCCAAATCCCCACCCGTCAACGGAGCCTGCCCGGTTGTCCGAATCGTCCCGTCACTCATTTCAAACCGCACCCCGCACGCCTGCGCACACCCCAGCCCCCCGTCGGTCGTCGCACTCCCCCCGATGCCGAGGATGATCCGCTCCGCGCCCGCCGACAGGATGAGCTCCCCCGTCCCGTACGTCGTCGTCCGCTCGGGATTCCGCTCTTCCGGCCGAAGCAGCGCCAGCCCCGACGCCGCCGCCATTTCGATGACCGCCGTCCGACCGTCCCCCAGCATTCCGTACGTCGCGTTGACGCGCGTGCCCGGCAGGGGACCCGTCACCGTGCGCGTAACGAACCGCCCGCCCGTCGCCGCCACCAGCGCGTCCACCGTCCCCTCACCCCCGTCCGCCATCGCGATCTGCCCGATCACCGCGGACGGATCTGCCCGGCGAATGCCCTCGGCGATTGCCGCCGCCACCTCGCGCGCCGCCAAACAACCCTTGAACTTGTCCGGCGCCACCACGATTCGCATCACGCCCGCTCCCCGCGCCGCGTCAGCGGTTCGTCTCCTGCGACCAGTCCACGAACTGTCGTCGAGCCCGCGCCCGTCGCGCCCTCGCGGGACTAAGGAAATTCAGAACCTGCGGGTGGCGGATCAGTAAATACCCCAGTCCCGCCCCGCCCAGGTGCGCCGCCTCGCCGCCGGCGTTGTTGCCGTTCGTGATCGCCGTGTAAGCCGCAATCGCCACCATCCCCAGCGCCAGGTATTTCAGCTTCATCGGAATGGGCGGGAACATCAGCATCACCGTCGCGTTCGGTATTAACACCGCCCCCGCGATGACCACCCCGTAAATCCCCGCCGACGCCCCCACGAGGTGGGCGACATACCCGCCCGGCGAATGCAACGGGCCCGCGAAATAAAGGAGCAGGTAAACCAATCCCCCCGAGCACCCGCACAGAAGGTAAAACGCCAGGTACCGCCGCGTGCCCAGGTACGACTCGACGATCGGACCGAAGAAGAAAAGGCCCAGCATGTTAAACAACAGGTGCTGGACGTTGGCGTGAAGAAACTGGTAACTGACGAACCGCCAAAGTTGCAAATGGGTAATGGCCTTGTCGATCGAAAAGTACCCCCAAAGGTCCAGCGGTCCGCTGGTGGGCAGGCCGTGCAACTGAAGTACCTGTGGCGGGAGGCGATACGCCTGCGGCCCGTAGCGTGCCAGCATGTGCTGAAACAGCAGGGCGTCGACGACGAAAACCGCGACGTTAATTGCAATTAACCAAGTCGTGACCGACCACATTGCAAACGCGCCAAACCCCCGCGCGGGCGATGGCTCGCGGTAGTAGTCACGGTCGTAAATTCCCATGTCGAGAGTTTAGGGCGGGTGGCGGTCGGGAACAAATCGGCGCGTGCAATCGTTGCGCGCGGATGCCGCCGCCCAAGTGGTGATGAGAAGTCGATGAGACCGCTCACATTTCCCGGCATCCAATTCCGCGCGAGGTACAATGCCGTCCCGGAAGGCGAACCGAATGTTAACCAACGTCCGCTCACCACTCACGCAGTACGCAGTGGCGATCCTGATCGTCGGCGCCGCCGCCGTCCTGACATTCGCCCTCTGGACGATCGCCGCCTTCGCGCCGGCGTCGTTCTTCTTGATCGCCGTCTGCATTAGCGCGTGGTTCGGCGGAATGGGCCCCGGACTCACCGCCACCGGCGCGTCCTTCGCCGCCATTGCCGGCCTCTTCTTCCTCCTCGGCGACGTCCGCGACTTAAGCGCCGTCGAGGTGCTCCGCATCTTCAGTCTCCTCCCGGTCGCGCTGCTCATGGGATTACTCTACGCCCGCAAGGCCCGCGCCCAGCGCGACCTCCGCGAGCGCGACGCCCGCCTCCAACTCGTCAGCGAACAGATCCCCGGCGGACTCTGGTCCACCGACGCCGACCTTCGCGTCACCTCCGGCTTCGGCGCCCAAGCCGCCCTCCTCCACGGCCCCGCCGGATCGACACTCTTCGATCATTTCAAGACCGACGACGGCCGCTTCGAACCCATCGCCGCCCACCGCCGCGCCCTCCGCGGCGATTCGAGCACCTACGAGCTGCAATGGTGCGGCCGAACCTTCCAGTGCCACGTCGAACCCCTGCGCGACGTCCACGGCAACACGATCGGCGTGATCGGCGTCGGCACCGACATCACCGACCGCAAGCACGCCGACCACGAGCGCGAACGCCTCGTCGCCGCCCTCGAAACCCAGCACGCCCGCCTCAACGCCATCGTCGAGGCCATCCCCGCCGCCATCATCGTCGCCGGCGCGCCCGACGGCCGCCTCGTCCTCCAGAACTCGCGCGTCGATGAGGTGCTCGGCCACCCCCTGAACGCCTCGTTCGGCGCCGACCTCTACCGCCAGCTTCACGCCCACCACCCCGACGGCCGACGCCTCGCCGATCACGAGCACCCCCTCGCACGCGGCCTGCGCGGTGAAACCGTCCGAAACGCCGAATACGTCTACCGCCGCGGTGACGGCACCCAGGGCTGGATCCGCGTCAGTGGCGCCCCGATCGCCGACAGCCACGGCACCCTCGTCGGCTCCGTCGCCATCTTCTACGACGTCGACCAGATCAAGCGCGCCGAGGAAGAGATCCGCCTCGCCAAGCAGCAGCTCGAAGCCGCCAACCAGGCCAAGGATCGTTTCCTGGCCGTGCTGAGTCACGAGCTGCGGACGCCGCTGTCACCCGTGCTCGCGCTCTCCTCGGCGCTGGTGGACCGCCCGTCTCTCCCGGTCGAACTCCGTGAGGACCTGGAGATCATCCGCCGCAACGTCGAGCTCGAAGCCACCCTCATCGACGACCTGCTCGACGTGACGCGCATCGCGCGGGGAAAACTGCAACTGACGCCGCGCGACGTCGACGCCCACGATTTGCTCGCCAACGCCATCGAGATCTGCCGCCCCGACGCCCAGGCGCGCGCCATCCGCATCGAGACCGACTTTGCCGCCGGCGAGCACTTCGTGCGCGGCGACAGCGCCCGATTGCAGCAGGTATTTTGGAACCTCATCAAGAACGCGATCAAGTTCACCCCCGCCGGCGGCAGCGTCTACGTACACACCCGCACCCCCGCCACTGGCCGGTTGCAGGTCGAAGTCATCGACACCGGCATCGGCATCGCCGCCGACAACCTCCCCCGCATCTTCGACGCCTTCGAGCAGGGAGCCCCGTCCATCACCCGCCAGTTCGGTGGCCTGGGTCTCGGGTTGGCGATCTCCAAGGCGCTGGTGGACGCGCACCACGGCCGCATCGGCGTGCAGAGCGACGGGCCCGGCAGGGGGGCGCGGTTCACGGTCGAACTACAAAGCGTCCGTCCCGCAGCCCTGGCGCCGGTCGACGACACCGGGCCCTCCGGTGCGGCCGACGGGCGACACCTCAAGATCCTCCTGGTCGAAGACCACCGCGACACCGCGCACGTCATGCAGAAGTTGCTGCGATCGTCCGGACACAACGTAGAAACCGCCGCCACCGTCGCCGCCGCGCTCGACCTCCTCGGCCACGAAACCGTCGACCTCGTCATCAGCGACCTGGGCCTCCCCGACGGGAGCGGCCTCGACCTCATGCGCGACATCGCCCGCCTCTATCACATCAAGGGCATCGCCCTCTCCGGCTTCGGCACCGACGAAGACATCCAGCGCAGCCAGGCCGCCGGCTTCGCCGCCCATCTCACCAAACCCGTCCCCATCGCCACCCTCCGCCAGGTCATCGCCCAGGTCGCCACCGCCACGTAGGGCCCGCTTCACAGGATTGCGCGCGAGCGCGCCGGCGCT
>Ga0207674_10004103_pt1 | contig 17642 bp, 20 predicted proteins | sample KBSCornC72_FD_184303 | JGI IMG/M metagenome (GOLD analysis project Ga0207674, IMG submission 184303) | Corn rhizosphere microbial communities from Kellogg Biological Station, Michigan, USA - KBS Corn C7-2 (SPAdes) (version 2) | ecosystem: Host-associated > Plants > Roots > Rhizosphere > Soil ... | reverse complement strand
TTCATGAGCGGGCCGATGTCGCGGATCGGACGGATGTCCACCTGCGAGCGCGGCAGGAACGCCACGGCGCCTTCGAGGTCGACGGTGAAGCCGCCCTTGACCTGGTTGAAGATGATGCCTTCGACGCGCTGGTTGGCGTTGTACATCTCTTCGAGCTTGACCCAGCTCTCTTCGCGGCGGGCCTTCTCGCGGCTGAGAACCGCTTCGCCGACGGCGTTCTCGACGCGATCGACATACACTTCGACCTCGGAACCGACCTTGATGGTCCCGTCACGGCCGGCCTGGCCGAATTCCTTGAGGGCGATACGGCCTTCGGTCTTCAGACCGACGTCGATGATCGCCAGATCCTTTTCGATCGCGACGACGATGCCCTTTACGACGGCACCTTCCATCGGCTCGTTTTCCATGAACGAGTCCATCAGGAGGGATTCGAAGTCTTCTTTCACTGCAGCTTGCGTAGCCAAATAACTCTCCAATTGCGCCCGGTGGCTGGTGTTGGTGAGAGCGGGCCCATCGCCGTGCGGGTGCATCGGGCACAGGCAAAGCGATCCGGAGCGCGAAGCGCCGCTTCCACGATGTCGGTTGAGGTCCGGAGCCGGTCCTTGGTCGATGGCGAAGGGGCTAGCGGGAAAAGGTTGGATTAGAGGCTATTGCCTCGCCTTTCCGGCCATCGCCCCGTCGACAATGGCGACGGCTGCGCGGAGTGCGGCGTCTATATCCAATCGCGTGGTGTCCAGCAAGTGGGCATCCGCGGCCGGGTAGAAGCCGCCATGGGGATTGGCGCGGTCGCGCGCGTCCCGTTCCTCTATCTGGTGATAGAGGGCGTAGCGGTCAACCACCTGACCCTTGGCCTCAAATTGCCGCGCCCGGCGCTCCATGCGCGATTTGCTGTCGGCCTCGATGAACAGCTTCACGTCGGCGTCCGGGCAGACGACGGTGCCGATGTCGCGACCGTCGAGCACCGCCCCCCCGGGCTGGTGGGCAAAATCGCGCTGATACTGGCGCATCGCCCGGCGAACCTCGTCGATCACGGCGACCTTGCTGGCCAGAACGCTGGCTGCGGCGCTCATCAGCCGATCGAGATCGGTCAAATGCGTCGGATCGAGCGCGCGGGCGGCGGCAATGGCGCGAGGTTCGAATTGCGGCGTGTCGACGGCGTCGACGGCGGCGAGTCCAACCGCTCGGTAGAGCAGGCCGGTATCGAGGTGCGGCAGGCCATAGTGACGGGCAAGCCCCTGCGCCAGCGTGCCTTTCCCGGAGGCAGCCGGACCGTCCACAGCGATGATCATGCCGCGAGCCCGGTCGAGAAGCTCGCTCCGACATGTTCGAAGGCCGACACGAAATCAGGGAACAGCTCGGCCATTGCGGCTCCGTTTTCGATGGTGACCGCACGGTCGGCGGCCATGCCCAGGACGAGGAACGCCATCGCCAGTTTAGGGTCAAGCCGCACGAGGACGTTTCCCCCGCCCGGCACCCGCGGCCGGCCTCGTACCAGCAGGCCCCCAGGTTGCTCGATGCACTCGACGCCGTTGGCGCGAAGCGCCCGGGTCAGCGCGAGCCGGCGGACACCTTCGCCCAACCCGTCGAGCAGCGTCTCGCCGCTGGCGAACGCGGCCGCGACGGTCAAAATCGGGAAATCCTCGGAGGCGACCCCGAGATCGGCGGGGATGATGGTTCCGGTGAGCGAGGCGTGGCGGACGACGATGTCGGCGCTGCCGCGGCGGGTTTCGCCGATCGAGACGTCGGCCCCCAGCAGCGCCAGCGCGTCGAGCAGGGCGAGGCCGCGAGGATGCAGCGCGACGCTCGAAATGGTGATTTCGGAGTTCGGGGCGATGGCCGCCGCCACGGCCGGATACACCGCCAGATGCGGATCTCCCGGCGCCTCCAGGGCCTGGGCGCGCAGGGGGGCGAGGCCCTCGAGTTCGACCTGCAGGGTGTCGGCGTCCTCGCGCAGGCCGATCCTCGCACCGAACGCCGCGAGGAAATCGACCGAAGCGTGGTGCAAGCCCGCCGGCAGTTGCAGATGCGAGCGGCCGACGGTCACGAGCGCGTGGAGCAGCAGCGGGGCGACGAGCCCCTGCCCGGTTTCGGCCAGCGCCAGATCGAGCGGAATGCCGAATCGCGGCGCGCGGACGCGGATCAGGTTGCCCTCATGCTCGACCAGCCCGCCATTGCGGAGCAGGAAGTCGAGCATGGCGAGGACGTCCGGGGTCTGCGCCAGCCCCTTGAATTCGGTGGCGAAATCGTGAGCGCCGAGCAACCCGACCAGCATCGGGGCGGCGTCGCCGATCTGGGTCATGTCGAGCGGCTGGCGGGGCGCCAGGAAGCTCGCCACGCCGATCCCCTGGACATGCCAGCGGCCGGCGCGCTCCGCGACATGAACACCAAGCTCGGCGAGCAGGGCCGCCAGCGCACCGGTCTGCGGCGACCGGCTCAGATTTTCGAGCACGCTTTCGCCGCGCGCCATGCCGGCCAGAATCAGGGCAAGAGCCGAGAACAGGGGATCGCCGGGCAGTCGGACGGGGCCACGCAACCATGGCGACCGCTCGGCCGCGAGCGGGGTGGACGGAAAAGACGCTTGGTTCATCACGCGCGCAACTTGAGTGGTCGAGCGGTACCATCATGACGGCTCGGGGCGCAAATGAGGCGCCCACAGGGCTGGGCTTTTCCCCGCGTTTTGCGTTTGACAGGGCGAAGGTTTGCCCCTAACCGGACGAACCCGAGCGGAACCCCCGCGTTTCAACCCTCAAAGGGAAGCTGCATTGGCCCAAGACCCACGCGGTACAAAGCGCGAAGACCCCGAGACCGGCAAGAAGTTCTACGATCTCAACAAGGATCCGATCGTCTCGCCCTATACCGGTAAATCCTATCCCCGCTCCTATTTCGAGCAGACCGCCAGCCGCAAGGCATCGGATCGCGAAGAGGAGCAGGAGGAAGAAGAGGCCGAGGTCGAGGAAGTGGTGGTCGCGCCCGACGCCCCTGAAGTGATCTCGCTCGAAGACGCCGACGCCGAAGAGGCCGGCGAGGAAGCCGGCGAGGAAATCCCCGACGTCGAAGACGTCGAGGAGGTCGAGGATATCGGCGACGACGATCAGGACGCGTTCCTCGAGGAAGACGAGGAAGAAGACGAGAACCTCGACTTCGACGTCGAAGGCGGCGACGAGCGCTAAGTCCTCATGGGGCGCGCGGGGATTTCCCGCTTGCGTCCTCAGGGAGCCTCGACTAGAGAACACCCGCGCTTCGGCAGGCCCTGCCCGCCGCGGCGATCCCAAGACGATGGGGCCATAGCTCAGTTGGGAGAGCGTCTGAATGGCATTCAGAAGGTCGTCGGTTCGATTCCGATTGGCTCCACCATCTCACTAAAGCGGCGTCCTGAGGGGCGCCGTTTTCGTTTTGTGGACCTGCTTGGCCGGCAGTCGCCCCTTCTGGCGCGCCGCAAGGGACGGCTGAGAGCGCCGAGTGCGTGTCTCGCACTCAGGTCATCGCTGAAACGATGTGCGCCTGGATCTTGGCGTCGACAGCGCCATGGCCGTGCTTGGCGGCGATCACGGCAGTGACCTGATCGGTGATGGCGTCGAGCTTGCCCGGGGCCCTTTCTTCGATCTCGTTGCGAAACAGCGTGCCCTGGCAATAGGCCATGGCGGGAATGGAGGGCGAGGCGGCGCGGCTGTGCTCGGCTCGCGTTTCGATCACGACGTCGGTGAAGCCCGCCTGCTCCAGGTCGCGGCGGATCACGTCGGTGTCGTGGTAGCCGTGCGGCGTCCGCGGCATGAAGCGCGGCGGATCGTCGGGGAAGATCGCCGCGAGGGCATTGGTCACGTCGTCGGCAAAGACGTTCTCCGCAATGCGGTCCCAGGCGTTGAACAGGAATCGACCGCCGGGTTTCAGCACCCGCCTGGCTTCACGGAAGCCGGCGACGCGGTCGGGAAAGAACATCACTCCAAACTGGCAGCAGACGAGATCGAAGGTCGCGGCGTCGAACGGCAGTGCCAGCGCGTCGGCCTGGCGCCATTCGATGCGACTGTCGGGCGGCTGCCGCGAGGCCGCGTAGTCGAGCATCGGCTGGTTGAGGTCGGTGACGACATAGCGCGCGCGCGCAGGCAACGTCGGTGCCAAAGCGCGGGTAACGACCCCACTGCCCGCAGCGGTCTCCAACACGGCGCCCGGCGCCAGCGCCGCCACCCGGCGCGCCAGATCGGCGGCGTAAGGTTCGAAGATCAGCGGCACCATGTAGCGGTCGTAGTTCGCCGGGACCGAACCGGCGAACACCTTGTCAGCTTCGAGCATGGCGTTTCCTCGCTGCAGACGTGACGAGCACCTTTATGATCGACGGTTGCGGGTAGGAAGCAAGCCCGGTGTTTTGCGGCCGCCCCTGCGCCCGCCTAACTTGTCCTCCCAGTCCCCTCCCCGTCGCTTCGCGGCAGGAGAGGATCCTGACTGCAAGCTTTGCGCCTGGTGGCTACATCTCGCCTTCGACGAAGCCCAGGATGTTGCCTTCGCTGTCCTTGCACCAGGCGTTCTTCATCTCGCCGAACTCGGCGACGCCGTCCTTGGTCTTGAGGTCCGGCAGGTCGTAGTCGAGGAAGCTGACGCCGCGGGCGCGCAGGGACTTCATGTCGGCGGCGAGATCGTCGGTGTTGAAGGTGAGGACGGTGTGCTGGGCCGTGCCGGCGAACTGGGTAGGATAGAGGAAGACCCGCGTGCCGCCGAGATTGTAGGCAGCGCCATTGTCGGCGAAATCCTCGACCGGCTTCAAGCCGAGCTTGTCGGCGTACCAGCTCTTGGCGCGCGCGGCGTCCTTGGCCGGCAGCATGGCGGTGGCCTGGGTATTGGTGAACATGTTTTTCTCCCTGTGCTGAGGCTAGCCTAACGCGTAAGCGCCGCGGCGGCTCCCCCCGCCGGGACGATTGCCAGAGGCCCGCGGTTGGGTGCAGATTTCAGCGGCAGATGAACGGCGGGTTCATCCGTGCTTCATGTTGTGGGCGTGACGGTGGCAGCCTTCGGCTGCGGGAGGTCGCGGTGCTCAAGTCATTGCCGGGATTGGTGTTGCTGCTGGCAGCGGCGATGTTCACGGCCGCCCCGGCGGCGGCCGAGGAGCAGCAGTTCAAGGCCGAGCCGAACGGGCAGATCACCTTCGTGATGCCGTCGAACAATATCGGCTGCATCTACACGCCCAAGGGCGGCACCCAGACCTATCAGCCGACCGATGGCGGTCCCGAGATCAGCTGCGACCGGATCGCGCCGAGTTACGTCAACATGACGCTGGGGCCCAAGGGACCGGCGGTGCTCACCGAGAATCCAGGCGAGCAGCCCTGCTGCAGCGGCAGCAATGTGTTCGCCTACGGCAACACGGCGCATCTCGACGGGTTCGTCTGCACCTCATCGACCGCGGGCCTCACCTGCGAGACCCCGGACAAGCGGCACGGCTTCTGCGTCGCGAAATCCCGCCTGCTCCACTACTGAGGCCGCGCCCGGCCTGCACCCCACGAGGACAAGACATGCGTCATCTGCTCCGCCTGATTGCCGGCTTCATGGCCATCATCGTGCTGTCGCTGCCGGCGATGGCGGCCGACCGGGCCATCATCATCCTCGATGCGTCGGGCTCGATGTGGGCGCAGATCAATGGCAAGGCGCGCATCGACATCGCCCGCGAAACGCTCAAGGACGTGCTGGCGGGCGTACCCGACACGCTCGAGCTCGGCTTCATGGCCTATGGCCACCGCAGCAAGGGCGACTGCAACGATATCGAGACGCTGGTGCAACCGGCGGCCGGCACAGCGGACGCGATCGCGGCGGCGGCGGCGCAGCTCAATCCCAAGGGCAAGACGCCGCTTTCGGCCTCGGTGAAGATGGCGGCAGAGGAGCTCAAATACACCGAGGACAAGGCGACGGTGATCCTGATCACCGACGGGCTCGAGACCTGTGACGCGGACCCATGCGCGCTGGCGACTTCGCTCGCCAGGGCGGGGGTCGATTTCAAGGTCGACGTGGTGGGCCTGGCGCTCAGCAAGAAGGAGGCCGACCAGGTCCGCTGCATTGCCGACAACACCAACGGCCAGTACCTGCAGGCCGACGACGAGGACGGGCTCAAGAACGCGCTGACCAACGTGGTGAGCGAGGTGACCCAGGCGCCCGCGTCGGAAGAGCCGGCGTCATCATCATCGGAGGAGCCGGCGGCGGCCATCAATTTCAAGCCCGCGATGGTGCTCGACGAGGGCGGCGACGCAGTGCCCGAGACGGCCAACGCGGCGTGGGAATTCTACAGGAAGAACGCCGATGGCTCGCAGGGAGACTGGGTGCGCACCGAGTATGGCACGCACTACACCGGCGCTATCGATCCGGGCGACTACATCGTGGTTGGCAAGCTCGACTACGTGCACATCGCCATGCCGGTGACCATCACCGCCGGCGCGTTGGCCGAACCGCAATTCGACATGGAGGCGGGGTATATCGACCTCAGCCCGCGCATCGCGGAGGGCGCCGAGGTGGACGGCAGCGCCGCGGTGCTGACCGAATTTGCCAACGGTGAGAACAACACCTTCTACGGCGAGGCCAAAGGCTTCGTGCCGGCCGGTGACATCAAGGTGACGGTGACGATCGGCGCGGCGACGCTCAGCGACACCATCAGCGTGCCGGCCGGGCAGAATGTCAGCAAGGACCTCGTGGTCGGCGCCGGACATGCCAACATCACGGGCGAGTTTGCCGAGGGCCAGCCGGTCACCGACGGGACGCTGTTCGTCGAAATCTTCGACGCGAAAAAGGACATCCAGGGCAACCGCAAGAGCGTCGCCAACGGCTATGGCCCGACGATCTCGGTGGACGTTGCGCCGGGCGACTATGTGGCGGTGGCGAGCTACGACGCGGTGAAGGTCGAGCAACCGCTCAGCATCAAGGCGGGCGAAGCGACCGACCTCGTCATCAACCTCAATGCCGGCGCGCTGGCGGTGACTGCTGCCAACGGCAACTACGTCGAGGTGTTCTCGGGCAAGAAGGACATCCAGGGCAAGCGCACCTCGTTCGGCGGCACCTATGACATGAGCGCGACGCGGACGCTGCCGGCGGGCGACTACCATATTGTGGTGACGATGAGCGACGGCTCGACCAAGGAGGCCGATGCGACGGTGAAAGTTGGCGAGCGCACCGAACTCACCGTGGAGTAGCAGCGAGAACAGCGCCGTCTTCCGGCGCCGGGGGGCTCAACCCTCCGGCGCTTGGCTATCTCAACCATCGAAGCTTCGGGTCGACCGCCATCCCCCGCCGAGGGGAGGGATCGGCGGGGATGGTCGCCTAGCCCACCAGCCCGTAGCTTTTCGCCAATCTCGTCGCGATCTCGATCATCCGGGTGCGCAGCGTCTGTGGCGCCAGCACCTCCACCTCGGCGCCGACGCGAGTCATTTCGCGGCTGGCCCAGCGCTCCTCTTCGATGGGGACATCGAGCTCGGCCCAGCCGGCCTCGTCGAAGACGAGCGTCTGCGCCTCGATCGCATCCTTGCAGCGCTGGCTGATGTCCTTGAGCCGGCTGACGCCGACGCGCGTGGCGCGGACGTGGGCGACGCCGACATAGACCTCGCGCTCGAACGAGGCGGTGGATTCCTGCCAATGGCGCGGCAGGTCGAAATCGGGCGGGCGCTCGAACGACTCGTCGGTGAGGGTCAGCGCCTGGATCTGGCTCATGCGATAGGTGCGCATGCCGTGCTCGCGGCGGCCGACGAGGTACCAGATGCCGCCCTTGAGCACGAGGCCGAGCGGCTCGACGAGGCGCTCGCTGACCTGGGTCCAGCTGTCATATTTGATGATGATGCGCTTTTCGGTCCACACCGCCTCGGCGACAGCCTTGAGGAATTCGGGGCGGGGGCCGGCCGAAAACCAGCCCTTGGGGTCGAGGTGGAAGCGCGAGGACATGCGCGTTGCCTCGGTCTGCCAGTCGGCGGGGAGCGCGGCGAGGAGCTTGAGTTCCGCGGCGGCCACTTCATCGCCGAGGCCGAGCTCGCTGGCCGGGCCCGGCAGGCCGGAGAGGAACAAAGCGCGGGCCTCGGGGGCGGTGAGGCCGGTGAGCCGCGTGCGCCAGCCGTCGAGCAGGGCGAAGCCGCCATTGCGGCCGATGTCGGCATAGACGGGCACGCCGGCGGCGCTCAGCTGGTCGATGTCGCGATAGATGGTGCGGACCGACACTTCGAGCTCTTCGGCGAGCGATTCCGCGCTCATCCGGCCCTTGGCCTGGAGCAGCATCATGATCGACAAGAGCCGGCTCGCGCGCATGTTTTTCTGCTCGTCGCCAAAGGCTGACATTCGGTGTCAGGGATAGAGTCGTATCGTCTTTTTCCAAGCAGAGAAAGAGCGAGGAGACCGGTCCGATGACCTATCAGTGGCTGAACCAGAGCGCGGCCTGCCCGGTGGTGGAATTCCACGACATCAGGACCGAAAAGTTCAAATCCGACAGATACTTGTCGCTGGTCGAGCGGCGCCTCAGAGCACCGCTGGTGGCGGCGGGGGCCGTGGCGCTGGGGGAATTCCGGGTGGAGAACCATCCCGACTGGCTCTTCGTCATGCGCGGCTTTGCCAGCATGCCGGCCCGGCGCAAGGCGTTGACGGCGTTCCATGCGAGCGAGGACTGGGCCGCCCAACGGCGCGAATCGGCCGATCTGGTGCGGAACGAGCAGGTGATCCTGACGCGGACCATCGCGCCCGCCGACGGCGTGCGGCCCCCGCGTACCGGAGAGCACCTCGTCGCGATGATCTCGGAAGTGCGGTTTCCGGAGCAGATCGGCAATTATCACCTCTGGCTGCGGCTCCTGCTCAGGAAGGCCGGGATGGACCCGGTGGCGGCCTTTGCGACGCTCGAGGCGGTCAACGACGTGCCGGCGGTACCGGTGGTGAAGAATCGCTCGCAGCACATCGCCCTGATGCGGAGCAGCGGACCGCCGCCGACGCTGCCACCCGAGCTGCGCGGAATGCTGCGCTACGCCCCGGAAATCCTGGCGCTGGAGCCGACCCTGTCGCTGGTCTGGTGACAAACGGGGCGCCGTTCAGCATATTGCCCCTCCCATAATGGCGGCGGGGTTATTGGGTGAGCGACGAGGCCAATCTCGACGCCTACCTCAAGCGGATCAACTATGCAGGGTCGATCGCACCGACCCTGGAGACGCTTGAGATGGTGCATCGGCTGCATCCGGCCGTGATTCCGTTCGAGAATCTGAATCCGCTGATGGAGCTGCCCGTGCGGCTCCAGCTCAGCGACCTCGAACAGAAGCTGTTGATCGAGCGTCGAGGCGGCTACTGCCTCGAGCACAACCTGCTGTTCAAGGCCGAGCTCGAGGCGATGGACTTCAAGGTGACGCCGCTCGCCGCCGCCGTGCTGTGGGGTCGCGACGAAGGCTATGAGCCGGTCGACAACCACATGGCGCTGCTGGTCGATGTGGGCGGCGTGCCCTATCTCGCCGATGTGGGGTTTGGCGGTCAGGTGATGGCGGCGCCGCTGCGGCTGCGCGCCGACGTCGAGCAGACCGCCGGCGGGGAGCGCTACAGGCTGCTCGGCGGCCATCCGAAATGGCGACTCGAGACCGAGATCGCCGGCCAGTGGAAGCCGATGTACGAGTTCACGGTCACCGAACGGACGCTCGACGACTATATCGCGATGAACGACATCACGATGGCGCTCTTCCGCGACGATCTGGTCGCCGCCCGGGTCGACGGCGGCAAGCGCTTTGCTCTGCGCAACAGTCGGCTCCGGACGCATGAGAACGGCGGCACCGAGACGCGCGAACTCGCCACGCTGCCCGAACTGCGGGACGCGCTGACCAATGTGTTCGGCATCCAGCTCCCCGACAGCGAACGGCTCGACCCGGCGTTGCAGAAGGCGCTCCGGCCCGGAGCCAACGACTGATGCCGCCATTTGCCGTGAATGAGGACGCGGTCCACGAATTCAAGGATCGCAAGGCGCTCGAGCGCTGGTTTGTAAAGAACCACGCCAAGGCGCCGGAGCTCTGGATCAAAACGCACAAGAAGGATTCGGGCCTGCCATCGGTGACGAATGCCGAGGCGCTCGAGGTGGCACTGTGCTGGGGCTGGATCGACGCCATTAGAAAGCCGTTCGACGACAGGAGCTTCCTGCAGCGCTACACGCCGCGCGGCAAGCGCAGCGTATGGTCGACGCGCAACCAGGGGATCGTCGCCAGGCTCATCGACGAGGGCCGCATGCAGCCCTCCGGACAGGCCGAGATCGACCGGGCCAAGGAGGATGGCCGCTGGGCGCGCGCCTATGACGGCGCCAAGACGATGGAGTTCCCCAGTGACCTGCTGGCGGCGATCGAGGCCGAACCCAAGGCGCTGGAACTGTTCCTGACGCTCAATGCACAGAACCGCTATTCGCTTGCCTTCCGCACGCACCACATGAAGACCGAGGCCGGGCGCAAGAAGAAGATCGAAAGCTTCGTCGAGATGCTGAAGCGCGGCGAGACCATCTATCCCAACGGCAAGCGCAAATGACCCGCTACGCGGCCTTCCTGCGCGGCGTGAACCTGGGAAAGCGCACGGTCAAGAGCGCCGAGCTCAAGGCGGCGTTCGAGGCGCTGGGGTTCGAGAACGTCAAGACGCTGCTCGCCAGCGGCAATGTGCTGTTCGATGCCGCGACCGACAAGGACCTCAAGGCCAGGATCGAGACCGGCCTCAAGGCGCAGTTCGGTTTCGAAGTGGGCACGGTGCTACGCTCGCTCGACGACCTTGCGGCGATGGTCAAATCCGACCCCTTCAAACGGCAGGAGGGCGAAGACGCCAAACTGCACGTGATGCTGTTTGATGCACCGGTGCCCGCGACGCTGGCGCCGAAGGGCATTGCGGGCGACTTCGACGTCGCCAAGGTCGGCCGGCGGGAACTCTTCTTCATCTTTTATCGAAAGCCCGACGGCACCTATTCGGGCAACTCCGACTTCAACATCGAAAAGCAGTTGCCAAAAGGCACGCTGGTGACGATGCGCAACTGGAATACAATTCTGAAAGCGACCGCATGATTACCGTCCTGGGCTCCGTCAACCTCGACCTCATCGCGAGGGTGAGCCGCATTCCGCATCCCGGCGAGACCGTTCCGGGCGACTCGTTCTCGACTGCACCTGGCGGCAAGGGAGCCAACCAGGCGCTGGCGGCAGCCCGTGCAGGGGCCAAGGTCAAGCTGGTGAGCGCCGCCGGCAAGGACAAGATGGGCGACGACGCGCTGGCGCTGCTCAAGACGGGCGGTGTCGAGCTGAGCGCGGTCAAGCGGCTCGACATGCAGCAGGGCGTGGCCATGATCATGGTCGATGCACATGGCGAGAACGTCATCGGCATCGTGCCGGGGACGAATGGAACGTTGGCGCCGGAGGATGCCGACGCGGCGGTGGCGCCGCTCAAGGCCAAGGACGTGCTGGTGGTGCAGCAGGAGATCCCGCAGGCAGCGACGATGCGCGCCCTGGGGCTCGCGCGGCTCAACGGCGTAACCTCGATCCTCAACACGGCGCCATTCCTCGATACGACCGCGGCGGTGGCCGGCACCGCCTCGATCGTGGTCGCCAACGAGACGGAGTTTGCGCTGCTCTCGGACGGTGTGGTCGATGACCTGCCGACGGCGATGAGCCTGTGGGCGCGCAGCCGGCGGCAGACGATCATCGTGACGCTCGGCCCGGACGGGGCGATCGCGGCAACGCCTGACGAGATCATCTCGGTGCCGGCGCTCAAGATCGAGCCGGTCGACACGGTGGGCGCCGGCGACACCTTCGTGGGCTATCTGGCGGCGGGCCTCGATGCCGGGCTCGGCCTCGAGCCCGCAATGCGGCGCGCGGCGGTGGCGGCAAGCCTCGCCTGCCTCAAGCCGGGGGCGCAGCCGGCGGTGCCGACGGCCAAGGAGGTCGAGGCGGCGATGGGGGAGTAGCGCCCTGCCACCGCAGGCAAATTGCAGGAGTGCCTGACGACGCGCCGTTCCCCTAACGCGGCTGCTCGGCGCGAAGCATAGGTTCCAGATGATCCTCGAACAGCAGCCCCGGTCTGGCGGTAACGGCCGCCGGGTAACTTTCTTCGGCCCTGAGCGAGATGCGCAGGAACTTCGCCATGCCATCAGGACCGGACGGGTCGGCCATCGGGTAGTGACCGGTTTCCAGCCGTCGCAGAATCTCGCGCTTGCTGCGGATCATCTTGTCGGTGACGCCGGGTCCGTTGCTCATCGACACCGAAAGCTTGAGGTAGTCGTGGAGCGGCGTTCCAAGGTGGTAGCTTGCAGGCACGGTCCGGAAAAGCTGTAGCAGCAGTTCGAGGTCGGTCATGTTGGTGAGCTCGAGGTCGTAGCGCGCGTCGGTCTTGCGGCGATCCCACAGGAGCATCGAATCCATCGACAGGCACGTCCATTTGTAGAGCGCGGGCGTAAGCGCCTTGTCCACGCCAGCGCCGACGAGGCGCAGGCGCCGGTCGTTCTCGTCGAACTCGTCGAGCGCCACCGAGACGATGGCGTGATGCTGCAATGCGTCGACCGCATGGGTGAGCTTGCCGGGCTTGAAGCGGTCGTCTGCATCGAGGATGGCGGCGTATTCGGTGGTAATCCGGTCGAGCGCGACGTTGCGGGCGCGCGACGCCCCGCCGCCGATGGTGCCCGATGACAGGAATTTGAGCCGTCGGTCGCGGATCCCGGCTCTGGCGAGGAGCGCCTCGTAGTCGGTTCCGTCGTCCGAGATGATGAGGTGCTCCCAGGCCTCGTAGGTCTGGGCCAGGACCGAGCGGACGCAGGCGAGGATCCAGCGCTCGGCCTGGTAGGCGGGCGTGATGACCGAGACGGTCTCAACCATGAGTAAACCTTGAAGGGAGATAGGTGCTGCCCCATATTTGGGCAGTCCGCCGGTGCCGCTGAAACTTGGGCCGGAGGGCGACGTTGCTTGTTGAAGGACGGACGTGATGTCCCGTGTCTCGTTGTTTTCGGCGCCGTTTCTCCTGGGTTTCGACACCTATGAGGAGCGCATCGACCGGCTCAGCCGGGCCGCAGACGGCTATCCGCCCTACAATATTGAACGAGCCGTCGACGACGACGGAACCGAGCGCTTCGTGATCTCCATCGCGGTGGCGGGCTTTGCCCTCGGCGAGCTCGAGATCATGTGGGACGACAGTCAACTCGTGGTTCGCGGCAAACAGAAGGACGACCCGACGCGGGAGTTCCTGCATCGCGGAATTGCCGCCCGGCAATTTCAACGGAGCTTCTTGCTGGCCGACGGCGTTGAGGTGACGGATGCCCTGCTCGAGCATGGCATGCTGGTCATCGCGGTCGTCCGACGAAAGGTCGAAAAGCTCGCCCGACGCATCGAAATCCGTTCTGCCTAGGAAGGGGAACATCATGCAAGACAGACCAGAACAGACCAGTTTCGACAACCCGCTGCGGCACCTCACTCCGGCGCAATTCATGGCGCTCGGCGGCAACGCGGTTGTCTATGTGCGCTCGATCAAGGGCAGCAAGCTTTCCCAGATGATGGAACCGGACGGGTTCGAGGGCGAGGACGACGCCCAGGACTACCAGATCGTGGTGTCCGCCGACGGCTCGCCCCTGCTCGTCGCCGACACGCTGGAAGCCGTGGAGGAATGGCTCAGCGACAAGAATTACGGCATCGTCGCGCTGCATTGACTGCAGAGCTTCGTCCGAATGCAAAACGCCGCCCTTGAGGCGGCGTTTTCGTTTGCTCCGCGATTGATCAGGCGGCTTTGTTGGCTTCGAGCGGCTGGGTGAGGATCGCGTAGATCCTCGCCGGGTCGTTGGTGCCGCGCAAGGCCTCCGCGACCGCATCCGAGCGCAGGATGCGGGCGACGCGAGCCAGAGCCTTCAGATGATCGGCGCCGGCGCCCATGGGGGCCAGCAGCATCATGACGATGTCGACGGGCTGGTCGTCGACGGACTCGAAATCCACCGGCGTCTCCAGCTTCATGAAGACCGCCAGCACGCTCTTGAGCGGCGCGAACTTGCCATGCGGCACAGCGATGCCGTTGCCCAGGCCGGTCGAACCCAGCGACTCGCGGTCGTTGAGAGCGTCGAAGGCGTCGGAGGCGGGTTGTCCGGTGAGCGCTGCAACCTTTTCGGCGAGCTTGAGGAGAACGTCGCGCTTGCTCGTAATGTCTGCACAAACAAGCACAGACTCCTCGGCAAGGATGTCGGCCAGTTCCATAAATATCGAACCCTAGATGTCTTTCCGGCGGGAGCGCCTAGTTCGCCCTGAGGGCTGGATCAATCCAGCCAATGTTGCCGTCGGCGCGGCGGTAGACCACATTTAGCCCCCCATGTCCAGCATGGCGGAACATGACAATATCGGCCTGGGTAAGATCGAGTTCCATCACCGCTTCCTCTACGCTCATCTGTCGTAAATTCTTGGTGGTTTCGGCGATTACCGGCGGTGAATAGTCCTCCGCCAATTCATCGGATTCGTCGGGCGCCTGAAGCACATAGCTCTGCGCAGTGTCCGCCCCGTTGGCGCCGTTGGTGTGGTGGCGGTGCTGCTTGAGCTTGCGGTTGTAGCGGCGAAGCCGCTTCTCGATGGTTTCGGTGAGAATCTCGTATGCCGAGATGGCGTCGCCGCCATAGGCACTGGCCTGCAGCACCGCGCCCGAATCGAGATGCACCATGCAATCGGCACAGAAGCCGGAACCTTCCGGCTCAAGGGTGAGGTGGCCGGTGTAGCCGCCGTCGAAGTACTTTTTCACTACGCTGTCGAAATGGCCCTCCGCCTTGCTTCTGAGCGCATCGCCCACATCCATGTTCTTGCCTGAAACGCGTAAGGTCATGGAACTCCTCTTGGGGTGGGTTGGTCCTCCTCGGCCGGCGCGGAACGTCGGCCGCGTCCAGCGAGAGTAGACCCGCGGAAGCTGCAGGAGCAATGCAGATCACGGCGAAGGGGTTGCTCAGAGATAAAGTCTGGCTTTGCCGGGAACTGCCAAAGCGGGCTATGGTTCGCGCGCCGGCGACGGCTATTGGTCCTGGCCGCGCCCGAACAAGCCTGAGAAGGCCCGCTAACGCGCGGCCACCAGCGCCCGCTTCTGGCGGCGACGGATCACCGAGGACGGGATATTCATCGCCTCGCGGTATTTGGCCACCGTGCGGCGCGCCACCTCGATCCCCTGCTCCTTCTGCAGCGTCTCCGCGATGGTATCGTCGGAGAGGATGTCGGCTGCCGGTTCGGCCTCGATCAGCTGGCGGATGCGGTGCCGCACGGCCTCTGCCGAGTGATCGGCAGCGCCGGTCGAGGAAGCGAGCGCGGTGGTAAAGAAGTACTTCATCTCGAACAGCCCGCGCGGCGTCGAGACATACTTGTTGGAGGTGACGCGGCTCACGGTCGATTCGTGCATCTCGATGGCGTCGGCAACGAGCTTGAGCGTCATCGGTCGCAGGAAGGCGATGCCGCGATGCAGGAATTCGTCCTGCTGCCGGACGATCTCGGTCGCCACCTTGAGGATGGTCTGGGCGCGCTGGTCGAGACTCTTGGTCAGCCAGTTGGCGGTCTGCAGACAATCGACGAGGAACGCCTTCTCGCTGCTGTCGCGCGTCTTGCCGGTGACGCTCGCGTAATAGGTGCGGTTGACCAGCACGCGCGGCAGGATGTCGGAGTTGAGCTCGACGATCCATCCGGCCGGTGCCTCGCGCACGAAGACATCGGGCACCACGGCCTCCACCGGTCCCCGCTCAAAGGCGCGGCCGGGCTTGGGGTCGAGGGCCCGGAGCTCGCCCAGCATGTCGGTGAGATCCTCGCGATCGGCACCGACGGCGCGGGCCAGCGCCACCAGGTCGTGATTGGCGATGAGGTCGAGATTGTCGAGCAGGCGCTGCATCATCGGGTCGAGCCGGTCGCGTTCACGCAACTGGATGGCAAGGCACTCCTTCACCGAGCGGGCAAAGATGCCGATGGGATCGAGGGCCTGGAGCTTGTGCAGCACCGCCTCGATGGCTTCGACCGAGGTCCCCAGTTGCTCGGCCAGACTGTCGAGTTCGAGCGCGAGATAGCCGGCCTCGTTGAGCCCGTCGACGAGGAAACTGGCGATGAGCTTTTCGGCGGGGTCGGTGAGCAGCATGCCGATCTGCTCGTTGAGATGCTCGCCCAGGGTGGGCCGCGCGGCGACATACTGGTCGATATCGGTGGCTTCGCCGGGATCGGACGACCCGCCGCCGGTCCAATCGGTGCCGAGGCGGTCTTCGCCGCGCTGTTCGGGAAAGACGTTCTCGACCTCGGTGTCGAAGCTCTGAGCGATCCCGTCGGCATCCTGAATGCGCTCCCCGGCCTCGACGGCGTCGTCATAGGCCGTGACCTCGACCGGGGCTTCCGGGGTCTCGGACGGCTCCGTGCCGTCCTCGCGCTCGAGCAGCGGGTTGCGCAGCAATTCGGTGTCGACGAAGGCGTTGAGTTCGAGATGGCTGAGCTGGAGCAGCCGGATGGACTGCATCAGCTGCGGCGTCAGCGTCAGCGATTGCGATTGCCGGACCTCGAGCCGAGGCGACAGCGCCATGGTCAAACCTACTCATCACCGCCGCGGGAGGCGGCATCCGGGCGGACCATGCCGCATTCGGCGGGAGAGGGCAACCGTCGAGGGCAAGAAGCATGCCAGATGGGGTTAACCTGTTGACCGGACGGTCAAAACTCTGGATGTGGTGCCCGCTCAGACGGAGAAGGTGTCGCCCAGATAGACGCGGCGGGCTTCCGGGTCGTTGGTGATGACCTCTGGTTTACCCTGGATCATCACCCGTCCGTCATGGATCAGGTAGGCCCGGTCGACCAGCGACAGGGTCTCGCGCACCGAATGGTCGGTGATCAGCACACCGATGCCGCGGCGGGTAAGCTGGCGAACGAGGCCCTTGACCTCGCTGACCGCGATCGGATCGACGCCGGCAAAGGGCTCATCGAGGAGCATGAACACCGGGTCGCCGGCCACCGCACGGGCGATCTCGGTACGGCGTCGTTCGCCACCGGAAAGCGCCAGCGCACTGACATTGGCGAGATGAGTGATACCGAACTCCTCCAGCAGCGCGTCGAGCCGCTGCTGCCGCTCGCGGCGCGACCGCACGTGCGATTCGAGCACCGCCAGAATATTGTTCTTGACGCTGAGGCCACGGAAGATCGACGGCTCCTGCGGCAGGTAGCCGATGCCCAGCAGGCCGCGCTGGAACAGCGGCAGCCGGGTGATGGCGTGGCCGTCGAGCCGGACCTCGCCCTGATCGGGCTTGATCAGGCCCATGATGATGGTGAAGACGGTTGTCTTGCCGGCGCCGTTGGGGCCGAGCAGGCCGACCGCTTCGCCGCGGCGCACGGCGATCGAGACATCGTGGACGACGGTCTTTTTGCCGAAGCTCTTGGCCAGCCCGTGGGCGACGAGCCAGCCGCTTTGATCGATTCGGGCGTCGTCGTCGCTCATTTGGGCGTGAACACCCCCGTGACACGGCCGCCACTGCCCTTGCTGGCCGAGAAGGTCGAGGTGTTGGTCACCAGATTGACCACCAGCTCGGGGCTGCCGACCGTGCCGCTGGCATTGATGACAATGACGTTGCCGGTCAGGTGCAGCAGCTGGGTGTCCGGGTCATAGACGGCCTTCTCGCCGGTCGCGTCCTGATCGGGCGTCTTGATCCGTACGCTGCCCACGGCGGTGAAGCTTTCGATGTCACTCGG
>Ga0207674_10004096_pt1 | contig 17656 bp, 9 predicted proteins | sample KBSCornC72_FD_184303 | JGI IMG/M metagenome (GOLD analysis project Ga0207674, IMG submission 184303) | Corn rhizosphere microbial communities from Kellogg Biological Station, Michigan, USA - KBS Corn C7-2 (SPAdes) (version 2) | ecosystem: Host-associated > Plants > Roots > Rhizosphere > Soil ... | reverse complement strand
TCCCTGGCGGCGCAGGAAGAGAGCGGCGGCGAGGCCGGACTTGCCGAGTCCGACGACGAGAACTTTTTTGCCTTTGAGCTCGAGCATGGGTGCAGGACAAGGATAATGCATGGGGGTGAGCGGCGCTCGGACCGACCCAGAGCCTGGGTCCCATGTCTCCAAAATAGGGAGACATGGGGCACCCAAGTTCATCGTTTCCAACCCAGGTTGTGGTGAGGACTAGCGGAGTTTGAGGGTGGTTAGGGCGAAGAGGGCGAAGACGAGGGCGAGGATCCAGAAGCGGGCGATGACTTTGGACTCGCTCCAGCCGAGCTGCTCGAAGTGGTGATGGAGCGGAGCCATTTTGAAGATGCGTTTTTTGCGGAGCTTGTAGCTGCCGACCTGGAGCATGACGGAGACGGCTTCGAGGACGAAGATTCCGCCGATGAAGGGGAGCAGGAATTCCTGGCGGATGATGACCGCGACAGTGCCGATGGCTCCGCCGAGGGCGAGCGAGCCGACGTCGCCCATAAAGACTTCAGCGGGATGGGCGTTGTACCAGAGGAAACCGATACTTGCGCCCACCATGGATCCGCAGAAGACGGTGAGTTCGGCGACGAGGGGCATGCGCTGGAGTTCGAGGTAGTCGGCGAAGACGACATGGCCGCTGACGTAGGTGAGGACGGTGAGGGCTCCAGCGGCGATGATGGTGCAGCCGATGGCGAGGCCATCGAGGCCGTCGGTGAGGTTGACGGCGTTGGATGTGCCCATCAGGACGAAGATGACGAAGGCGATGAAAGGAACATAGATGAGAAAGCCGAGGTGCGGAATGGTCGCGGGCCACGCGTGCCACTGGAAGTTGGGGTGCAGGAACTTGATGAAGGGAACGCTGACCTGCGTGCCGAAGAGCTTGAACTGAGTGAGGACAACGAGAACGATGCCGACTCCGGCTCCGGCAAGCGCTTGCCAGAAGAGCTTGGCGCGGCCGGTGAGTCCGAGATTGCGGCGATGGACGACTTTGGTGTAGTCGTCGGCGAATCCGATGGCGCCGTAGGCGAGGGTGGAGCAGACGGCAATCCACACGAAGGGATTGCCGGGATCGGACCAGAGAATGGTGGGCAGGAGAATGGCAATGACGATGAGGACTCCGCCCATAGTTGGCGTGCCGGATTTCTTCTGGTGCGATTGCGGGCCATCTTCCCGGATGTACTGGCCGATCTGGAACTCGCGGAGCTTCTGGATGACGTAAGGCCCGATGAACATGGCGATGAGCAGGGCGGTGAGCGAGGCGAAGACAGTGCGGAAGGTGAGATAGCGGAAGATCCGGAAGGGGTGGAAGAACGGGAACAGCTTTTCGTAGAGCAGCCAGTAAAGCAAGAGGTCTCCAATGACGGATCGGGGGCCGAATCAGAGTTGATTTTACTAGGGGCAGTACGGCGACCGCGGCAAATCCGCGGCTACTGAATCTGAGGAGTGAACCGGCCCACTCATCGCGAAAAAGCCGCGATGAATGGGGACGGACACACATGCTGGATCAGTGCGTCGCTGCTGATTGCTTCTTCAGTTCGGCTTCGAAGGCTTGCTGGCGTTCGTTGATGTAGGCCTTGTAGCCGGCGGGGTCGATGAAGGCGTCCTTGTCGCCGTTTTTGAAGCGCGCGTACTTTTCGTGAGGACCGAAGTAGGCTCCGTGGGCGCCGAGAAACACGTCGCAGGGGAGTTTACTCAGGACCTCGAATTGATGCTTATAGTCGGCGGCGATCTGCGGGTAGGTTTTGTTATCGACGAGTTTGTAACCCGGATTGACGTTGGGGCTGCCGACGATGACGACATGGAGGGTGCGGCCGTTGTCCTGCTCGTCGAGGGTCCAGGTTGTTGTGCCTTTGGTGTGGCCGGCGGTGAGATGCGCGGTGAGAGTGGTGCCGCCGAGTGATACCGTGTCGCCGTCGCGGAGAGCCTGGTCGACCTTGGTGCGCGGAAACCAGAACGATTCCCTGGAGCCATAGTGGAAGTCGTCGCGTCCGCCGGATTCGACCACGGGAACGTCCTGCTGCATGACTTCGTATCTCGCTCCGGTCTCGCGCCTGATTTGCGCGCTGCCGGCGCAGTGGTCGAAGTGTCCGTGGCTGATGAGCAGTATCTTTGTGTCCTTGTATTTGAAGCCGAGGGACTCGATGGCCTGCTTGATCTGGGGCGGCGAGGATTCGAGGTTCGAGTTGATAAGAATGTTGCCTTGCGGAGTCACGATGAGATAGGCGGCGAGGTCCTGACTGCCTACGTAGTAGAGATTCCCGGCAATCTTGAACGGTGGAAACGGCTGAACCCACGATGGATTTGCATCTGTGAAGGGGTTCTTCTGGGCGGAGGTTCCGATCACCGATAAGAAATAGATGAAGAGAACAATGAAAGTCGACCATCTTCGTTTCCCACCCAAGCCGCAAAACGCGCGGCTTGGATGGGGCACCCGCCTTTCATTGAGAGGCCGGTTTGGACTAATCTCACCTCTCTTCGAGATATGCGGCACCCGATCTTCTTGTGTGTTGATGGTTTCGATCACTGAGTCTCCGATGAGGCGATGGCGATCTGGTCTTTGAGGACGTCGATGGAGCGTTCGAGCCCGACTCCACGTGACCCTTTGATGAGGATCACGTCACCCGGCTGGACATTTTTGGCAAGCCACTCGCCGGCAGTTTGCGCATCGGGCAGGAAGATGGAAGCGGTTCCGCCCCAGCAGGCTGCCGCGGCGAGGTGCTGCGCGTTGCCGCGAACGCCGACTACGAGGTCGATGCCTGCTTCGGCCGCGGCCTTGCCGCATGCGGCGTGCGCGCCCTCAGCATGCGTGCCCATTTCGAGCATTTCGCCGGCGATGAGAATGCGACGTTGCGCGGGGCGCGAGGCGAGAGACTGAATCATCGATCGGAGCGCTTCTGGGTTGGAGTTGTAGCTGTCATTGAGGATGGTGGCGCCGGCGATTTCGAGAACTTCGCCGCGCTTGCTGCCGGGGGTGAGGGACTCAAGCGCGGCGATGGCGTGATCGATTCCGACTCCGGCCTCAATGGCAACGGCTAGTCCAGCAATGGCGTTCTGCGCGTTGTGACTGCCGAGAAGATGGAGGATGAAGCGGCCGTCGTGCTCGCCGGCTCGGTAGTGAACGTGCAAGCCGGTGGGATCTTCCTTGACGTCGAGGATGGCGGGATCGCCGCAAGGACCGACTCCAAAGTAGACCACCTTGCCGCGGAAGTCGCGGCCGAACTGCGAGACGTACGGATCGGAGCAGTTGAGGAAGGCGATTCCATTGGCGGGAAGCGAGGCGATGAGCTCGTATTTAGCGCGTGCGATGCCGGCCTGACCCTCGGTGAAGTTTTCGATGTGCGCCGTGCCGACGTTGGTGACGACTCCCCAGTCTGGGGAGGCAATGCGGCAGAGCGCTGCGATCTCGCCGAGGTGGTTCATGCCCATCTCGATGACGGCGTATTCGTGTTCGGGCTGGAGGCGGAGAAGCTGCAGTGGGAGCCCATAGTTATTGTTGAGGTTGCCGATCGATTTAAGGACATTGAACTTTGCGGCGAGCGCGGCGGCGATGGCTTCTTTCGTCGTGGTCTTGCCCGCTGAGCCCGTGATGGCGACGACGCGTTTGCCCCACTGGCGTCGCACATGCGACGCGAGCGACTGGAGCGCTAGAAGTGAATCTTCGGCGACGAGAAGCGGAACTGCAAGAGCGGCATCAGGAAGTGTGGAGAGTTTTGCACGAGATACAACGGCCCCGACGGCTCCGCGTTCGATGGCCACGGGAATAAAGTCGTGACCATCGAAGCGCTCGCCCTTGATCGCGAAGAAGAGTTCACCGGAGGCGACAGTGCGCGAATCGATGGAGTAGCCCGTGGCTACGCGGCCGCCCGGAAACGAGAGGCTCGAGGGCGCTTCAAGCATGGCGCCCGCCCCGATGGCGGCTTCTGCGAGTGTCAATTTCATGACATTCCACCGTAACCTAAATCGCGCAATGCTGCGAGTGCTACTTCGGAGTCGTCAAACGGAACGGTGCGGGTTCCGACGATCTGTTCCTTTTCGTGGCCTTTGCCGGCGATCAGAACCACGTCGTTGGGCTGGGCAGACTGAAGCGCGAGATGAATGGCGGCTGCTCGATCGGGCTCAATAGTGTAGGGTACGCCAGATGCTTTGAGCGCGGGCTCGATTTCGGCAAGGATGGCGCGGGGATCTTCGGAACGGGGATTGTCGCTGGTTGCCACGACGAAGTCGCTTCCCTCCCCTGCTGCATAGCCCATCTTGGGGCGCTTGGTGCGATCGCGATCGCCGCCGCAACCGAAGAGCGTGATGATGCGGCCGTTGTTTGCGATGACGAGTTGGCGGGCGAGAGCGGTGAGATTGCGCAGAGCGTCGTCGGTGTGCGCGTAGTCCACGATTACGGTGAAAGGCTGCCCTGCATCGACGGGCTGGAAGCGGCCAGGCACCGGCTTCAGACGCGGAACAGCGGCGACGAGTTCGTCGAAGGAAACTCCGCGGGCGTGAGCGGCGGTAAAGGCGGCGAGGAGGTTGAGAACGTTGACGTCGCCGGCCAGGCGAGAGGTGACGTGAGCGGATCCGGCGGGGGTTTCGAGCTGGATGCTGGCGCCGCCGGGAGTGAGCTTGTGCGAAGCCGCGCGAAAATCGCCGATGCCGATGCCGTAGGTACAGATGCTGGAGCCGGCCGCGCGGGCGGCTTCGATCAAGTCGGGGGTTCGCTCGTCGTGGGCGTTGAGCACGGCGACCCGCGGGGCGGGATAGATAGTGCCATCAAAGAGAAGACGCTTGGCTGCGAAGTACTTCTCCATCGTGACGTGATAGTCGAGATGGTCGCGAGTGAGATTGGTGAAGACGGCGACGTCGAAGGGAATGCCGGCGGCGCGCCCCTGGTCCAGTCCATGGCTTGAAACTTCGGTGACGAGTTCGGTGGCTCCGCGGTTGGCGCCTTCGGCCATGAGTTCGAAGAGGTCGCGCGATTCGGGCGTGGTGTGGAGCGAAGGACGAACCTGCCCCGCAACGTGATACTCGATGGTGCCGATAAGGACGGTTTTGCGGGCGGCGGCGTTGAGAAGTGCTTCCGTGAGAAATGCGGTCGTGGTTTTACCGTTGGTACCGGTTATACCGGTTGCGGCGAGCTTGCGTTCGGGATGGCCGAAGAATGCGGCAGAAGCTTCGGCGAGTGCGCGACGTCCGTGCTCGACTTCGACGATGGGGATTTCCGATTTGTAGACGACAAGATGATCAAAGGTCTGCGATGAATCGGTGATGATGCCGAGGGCTCCGGACGCGATCGCTTTGTCGACGTAACGATTGCCGTCGGTGCTGCCGCCCTTCATCGCCACGAAGACAGATCCGGCACGGACGCGGCGGGAATCATATTCAATGCCCGTGACGGGCCGCGAAGCAGAACCGGAGGAGCCGATCGTACTGAGTTCGGCAATGAGGTCGGACCAGAGCATGTGGATGATTGTAGATGCGCGCTAGTCCATATTCCCCTGCCGCCCTGATCCTGAGCCCCGATTTGTTCAGGGTGCCAGCTTCCCATCGAACGTCGTGCAGCTATTCACATCTCCGCCATCGAGTCCCCGCTTGAACCACTCCTGTCTTTGAGCGCTCGAGCCATGCGTCCAGCTCTCCGGACTCACTGCTCTCCCGCTCATCTTCTGGAGGTGGTCGTCACCCACCGCCGCCGCGGCTCTCAGTGCTCCGGCAATGTCGTCCTCATGAACGATGTTGCGCTGTTCTGTGCTGTGCCCCCACACTCCTGCGAAGCAATCCGCTTGTAGCTCCAGGTCCACCGACAGGGGATTCTGCTCGCCCTCATCCTGCTGAGAGAGCCGCCGCATTCTCTGCTCAATACCCAGCAGCTTCTGCACGTGGTGTCCGAGCTCGTGTGCAACTACATAGGCCTGTGCGAAGTCGCCCGTATCGCCGCCGAATCGCTTCAGCTCCTGCCAGAACCCAAGGTCGATATAGACCTTCTCATCCTCGGGGCAATAGAAGGGACCTGTTGACTCCTGCGCCGTTCCGCAGCCCGAGTAGGTCATATCCCGATAAAGGACCAGCTTCGCATGCCGGTACTGCCGCCCGTGCGCCGCGAAGATCTCTCCCCAGTTCTTCTGCACATCATCCAGTACAAAACTGACCAGGTGCACATCGCGTTGCTCGCCAGGCGACTCCTGCACTGGCCCATTCGATGGCCCCGGCTCCGGCTGCACATTCGAAGATCCGCCACCCGAGAAGAGGAAATTCCGCCCAGTCACCACGCTCAGAATGAGCAGCAGGATAAATCCGCCAATTCCCATCCCGCCGCCAAACCCAAAGCCGCCGCCGCTGCTTCCCCGGCGATCCTCAATGTCCGAACTGATTCCCTGGTCTTGCCATTCCATGATTCCTACCCTCTATCCCTAAGATGCAGTTTGGCATATTCAGCACGTTCACGCGTCACAGACGACACACTTTGAATTGGTATGCTGGCTTCAGGAGATCCCTTCAGTGCTGATCCGGCCTGGCGCGCGACTCGCCGCAGGTGTACTGGCTTGCCTCTTGGCTTTGGCCCCCCGCGCGCACGCAGTGTGTAAAGGACCAGCCCCCCTTGTCGCAAGCCTCAAGGCCCATCCCACGCAAGACAACGCAGTCGCCCTTGGCAGCTGGTACGCCAGCCACAATGATTTCATTTGTGCGGTTGAGACCTTCCGTGCAGCGTTGAAGAAAGATCCGCAGTCTGCCCAACTGCGCTATCTTGACGGCTTGGCCCTTCTCGCGCTGCGACGCACTGCCGAAGCCCAATCCGAAATCGAAGAGTCCGCGCGCCTCGAACCCGGCGTCATCAAGCCGCATCTCCTCCTCGCCTCCATCTACAAAGACCAGGGCAAACAGCAGGCCGCTGAAGACCAGTGGCATCTCGCCCTCGGCATTGACCATGCATCAGAGCCCGCGCTCGAAGGCTTGAGTGCTGCACTCCTGGCTCGGCAGGAGTACCCGCAGGCCATCATGCTCCTTCGCGATGCGCCGCGAACCGAGCACCTTGCCATCAATCTCTCCCGCGCCTTTGGCCAGCTCGGATATCTCAATGATGCCGAACGCGTCCTCAAAGAAGGTCTTCAACTCCATCCCGACTCCATCGACCTTACAAAAGCGATGACTGTCGTACTCGTCCGAATGCACCGCAACGCCGACGCCATCAAGCTCGTGACAGAAACCGCCAACGCCCACCCAGACAACATTGACGAGCAGATCGAACTCTTTCGCGTCCTCGTACTTCTGAACCAATATGAGAAGGCGCGTCCCATGGCTCCCAAACTTCTGGCTGCGCGTCCTCACGACTCCGAAGTTTTGTATCTCTGCGGCATCATCGAGGCGGAGGACGGAAACCCGGAGCAGGCGCGAACCCATCTGCAAGAAGCCGCGAAGCTCGACCCTGAGAACAACAACGCTCATTACCACCTCGGTGTCGTCGAGGTTCAGCTTCACCAGTGGAAAGAAGCGGTGGAGAATCTTCAACGATCCATCGAGTTGAAGATCCCTTTGCCCGAAGCACATTTCGAACTCGCCAAGGCTCTTCGCGGTCTGGGCCAGCCTGAGCTCGCTGCGCAAGAGATGAAGACATACCAGCAGCTGAAGAAAGCGCATGAAGAGTCAACCGCGGCAGAGGCGGCCATCGCTCTCGCCGACAAAAATCTCGACAGCGGAATGACGGACGAAGCCATTGCCAAATACCGCGAGGCAGTTGAAAGCCAGCCAGAGGATGCGCTCTACCGTTACAAGCTCTCCGTCGCCCTCCGCAAGGCCGGCGATGCCGATGCTGAGCGCGCGCAATTAGAACATGCCGTGAAGCTGGACCCTAAACTGGCCGCCGCTCAGAACGAGTTAGGCTTCCTTCTGGCTCGGGCCGGAGATGCCACTGCCGCCGTCGAGCACTTCCGGCTGGCGGTTCAGTCCGCGCCTGCATGGACTGAAGCCTGGGTGAACCTCGCCGCCGAACTGGCCGTCTTGTCTCGATTCTCCGAAGCGCGCGGTGCGGTCGAGAAAGCCCTCGCCCTCGATCCTGAGAACGCAGAGGCTCGCGCGCTCAACGACCAGCTCGCCCGCGATCCTGCCGCCCGGCAGTAGCCGAGAAGACCACGCCATCTTCCGAACCTGACCGAGCTTTCACTCCATGCCCTGCGCCCGAACCGGTTTGTAGTCAAAGACATTACTTCGGTCCTGAACATCACAAGAGGAATCGTGATTCCAGTCACATTCCGCGCCAATGGGCCGAGCGTATCGTTCTGTGAGTCAAACCTCCAACTAAGGGATGACCTCCGAGCCGAACAATAGTCGCACCTGTTGCTCAACTCGGATGACTGAAAGTGCGATCTGGAGTAGATATCGTCGAATTCCACCGATTTGCGAATACCGTCATAGTCCGCAATTCATGGCCTAGCCGATATCAACATTCGACATTTGATCGAAACCGGAATCTCCAGAGAGATTTCGGGCGATCGGCCAACCACCAGCACATCGGTGTCAGGCCGCGTCGAGACTACAAAACAAAACAGCAACGCTTCAGGAGGCTGGTAAATGTTTGTTAACAAGAACGAGACATCGTCCGCGATGTCACGGTGGGTCCGTTGCGTGCCTTGGCTGCTGATCGCAGTCATGCTCACGTCGTTCTCCATCGCAAACGCGCAACAACTCACGGGCACTCTGAGCGGTATCGTTACCGATCAGACCGAAGCCCGTGTGCCCGGAGCGCAGGTCGTCGTCAAGAACGATGCGACAGGCGACCCTCGTACGACGACCGCCGACAGTTCGGGATTCTGGTCAGTCACTGCACTGATTCCCGGCGCCTACACAGTTCACGTCACGGCCCCAAACTTCGCTCCCTGGGAAATGAACGGCATCGTTCTTAATCAGGGCGACAGCCGTACAGTTCCCAATATCCGTTTGAAGATCGGCGGAGAACAGACGGCCGTAACGGTTATCTCCGGTCAGGATGCTGAAGTCCCCGTAGATACCGCTGAAGTCAGCGCGACGCTCAACAACGAACTGGTTGACACCGCGACCCTCACCGGCCGCAACGCCGCTGAGCTCATCAAGATGATGCCCGGCGTCGTCTTCAGCGGCGCCACATCGAGCTACAACAGCCAGGTCACCGGCACCAACAACGGACCCGCCGGCCAGTTCTCCGCGAACGGAACGCAGCCTTACGGCTCTACCGACGTGTACCTTGACGGCGCGAACCTGATCGATCCAGGCAACGCTGGAACGCAGGTTGCCAACATCAACCAGGACATGACCGACAGCATCAAGTACCTGGCTGCCTCCTACGGCGCGGAATATGCGAAAGGCCCCGCGGTTCTCCAGGCCTTCTCCAAAAGCGGCGGACAGCGGTTCCATGGCGAGGGCTATTTCTACGCGCGCAATTCCGGCGCATTGTTCGCGAACGACTGGAACGCCAAGTCCCAGCAGGTCGCCCAGAAGAAGCCGAACGTAATCAACCCGTCGCACTTCTATTACATCGGTGGCAACATCGGTGGTCCGGTCTTCTTCCCGGGCTTCAACAAAAATCGCGACAAGCTCTTCTTCTGGGGCGGCTATGAAAAGATGATCCAGCAGCCCTACAACGCTCCCTACAACCTCAACGTTCCGACAGATGCCCAGCTCGCTGGCGACTTCACGAACGCTGGAGTTCCATCTGGCGCAACGAGCGCGTATCACTTTGCTTATGACGCACCGCACGGTCTGCCGGCGGGTGCGAACCTGGCCAACCTGTCTCCTCTCTTTGATCCAGATGGAGTCAAGGTCAACAAGATCAACCCGAAGGCAAACCAGACTCCCAACGCAGCAAATGGCTGGTCCAACTACGGGTTCATTCCTGAAACCCCGCAGAACCGCTGGGAAGCAACCGGTAAGGTCACCTATGCATTCAGCGACAACACCAAGATCTGGGGCTCCTATGCATATCAGAACGAGACCAACGAGCATCCTCTCTCGATCTGGTGGGAACCGGCTTATGCCATTCCCTATCCTGGTAAACCGAGCGGCAAACAGACTGCAAACGTCTACCTGGCCAACTTCACGCACGCGTTCAACGCGACCACCACAAACGAAGTCGTGTTTGCGTACTCGAAGTTCGTCAACGCCAATAAGCTAGGCGATCCCGCCGCTGTGAGCCGTACCGGGCTGGGCGTGGCCACAACCGGCATCTTTGGCGATACGCACAAGATGAATCAGATGCCTAACTTCTTCGATGCCTGGGCAGGCGCTGGTACCACGGATATCCGCCAATTCAATTTTGATGGAGGCATCTACGGCGCAAACAGCTTTGGCAAAACCTCCAAGGCTCCCTCCATCGCAGACACCTTCACCAAGATCGTCAGATCGCATAGCGTGAAGGCCGGCTTCTATTGGGATGCGCAGGAGAACCTGCAGTCCTACAGCTCGTGGGATGGAAACGGCGAGTTCAACGTAAACCCGTGGGGCAGCAACACCACTGGCAACCTCGTTCTCGATCGGTTCCTCGGCCGCAACAACTCCTACAACGAGTCAATCTCTCAGCCTGTTCCGGACGAACTCTGGCATCAGTGGTCGCTCTGGGCTCAGGATTCCTGGAAAGCCACCCGTAAGCTGACCCTCAACCTCGGCTTCCGTGCCGATCACATGGGACAGTGGTACAACAAGTCTGGCGACACCCAGGTCTTTGATCCGTCGTCCTACGTCAACACCCCTAATCCGCCTGCGAATACCGGCCTTGCCTGGCACAAAAACAATCCCAAGGTGCCTGTCTCCGGTTGGTCCAGCAAGCTGTTCGAATACAATCCTCGCCTCGGCGCAAACTACGATGTCTTCGGAACCGGCAGAACCGTCCTTCGCGCTGGCTTTGGCACGTACCGTTATCAAGTTTCCGATAACGATGCGGGCTCTGCGATGAATGGCCCGATCGGCTCGTTCCAGTACAACACCGGCGGTTCGCTCGGTGCAGGCTTCTATGGCTACAACATCGCCAACGGCCTCGTATACACCAACGAAGCACGGACTCAAACCAAGCAGCTTGTGGTTCCCACAGCGCTCAATCAGGTTGGCGGCACTATCACCGTTGACAAGTTTGGCGATGACAAGGTCCCCTATGCCGATACCTACAGCTTCGGCATAGCTCAGGCGCTTCCGTCGCATACCGTGATGGAAGTTTCGTACGTTGGCAGCGCAAGCCGGAATCAGTTGCTGAATGGCAGCAGCAAGCTATTCAACCTCAACCCGGTCGCGTACGGCGCGTTTTTCAAGCCAAATCCGATCACCGGCGTTCTCAACAACCCGAACCCGATCGATGGCAGCACAGACATCAAGACCAACACGCAGGATTACCGCCCGCTGCACAACTATCAGCAGATCAATCAGTATCAGCACGGCGGCTACGCGAATTACAACTCGCTTCAGATTTCCGGCCAGAAACAGTCCGGCAATCTGTTCCTGTTCTCAAACTTCACCTTCGGCAAGGTGCTCGGCACTCGTGACGGCAGCACCGCAAACGGCAACGGCAATGGGAACCTGGTTGATCCTTTCGGCTTGGCAAACAACTACGGCCCGCTCGGATATGACCATACCAAGGTCTTCAATCTGTCGTTCACCTATAAGCTGCCGAAGCCGATTCACAGCAACTGGGCGCTTGGCCAGGTAGTCAATGGCTGGGAACTCTCCAGCTATTCCACCTATCAGGATGGCGCACCTTATCAGTCGAACGTAGATCGTAACATGCGTGCAAGCTACGCATGGGATGACAAGAATCCTCAACCTGACATAGTGATGCCCAGCGGCCAGACGACGCGCTCGATCAACCCGAGCACGTGGTTTGGAACCGATGAGTATCCAGCCTTGCTGCCTGTCGTCACCTGCGATCCTCGCAAGCACCTGATGAAGAACCAGTACTTCAACCCGAACTGCTTTGCCGCACCGCTTCCACCGACCGCAACGACCTTTGGTCAGCAGGGTCAGTGGGTGTGGCCGTACATTCGTACGCCGCATTACTTCAACAGCGATCTGGCAGTCTTCAAGGCGTTCCGCGTAAATGATTCGCAGCACTTTGAAGTTCGCATTTCGGCAACGAACTGGCTCAACCATCCGAACGCGTCGTTCAATATCAACGGCAACAACGACAACAGACTCGACTTCACCGGCTACTCAACGGCTGAGAAGATGGTCTACAACCACAACAAGGACACCACTGGTATTCCCGCTGCAAAGCAGGGCTATCGCTGGATCCAATTTGCGGGCAAGTACTACTTCTGATCAATCAGAAACAGTACAATTCCAGAGGGGTGGCCTCGCGCCACCCCTCCTCTTCTCAGATGGCAAAACAGCAATTCTTCCAATGGCTATACGCGGCCGCAGTTCTTCTGGGCCTCTCTGTTTCGCCATCGATTGTCAGCCAGCAGCCAACCTCTTCTCCCATCCGCTTCGAATTCAAATCACTTCCCTTCCGCCTCGACAGCAATGAATCCTCTACCGCTCGTAACGTGCCGGAAACCATGGCCGGCGGCGTGGCTGTCTTCGACTACAACGGCGACGGTCGTCCCGACATCTTCTTCACCAATGGCGCCGATCTTCAAGCCCTCAAGAAAACCTCTGATAAATACTCCGATCGGCTCTTCCGCAACGACGGCAATGGCACCTTTACTGACGTTACCGCGCAGGCCGGTCTCCAGGGCCGTGGCTTCGATAGCGGAGTAGCCGCCGGCGATTACGACAACGACGGTCACCCCGACCTCTTCGTCATCGGTGTCCACGGCAACACGCTCTATCGCAACAACGGCGATGGCACATTCACCGACGTCACCAAAAAGGCAGGCCTGGACAAGTCTGTCGATCCCGAGTTCGGTCCCCTCTACGGCGTAGCCGCAGCCTGGGTCGACGTCAACAACGACGGGCTTCTCGATCTCTTCGTCGTCAACTACCTCCAGTGGACCTGGTCCGACAAGCCCCTCTGCACCATCAACAACGTCGCCGAGTACTGTCACCCCCGCTACTACAAAGGCCTGCCTGATCAGCTTTTCCTCAACAATGGCGATGGCACGTTCAAAGACGTCTCAAAAGAATGGGGAATCCGCGACCACGTCGGCAAAGGCATGGGCATTGGTGTCGCCGACTTCGATCTCGACGGCAAGCCCGACCTCTTCGTCACCAATGACGCAGGCTACAGCTTTCTCTTTCATAACCTCGGCAACAAATTCGAGGAAGTCGCCTTCCAGTCCAATATCGCTCTCCCGGAAGAAGGCGCTTTCATCTCCGGCATGGGCCTCGACTTCCGCGACTTCGACAATGATGGCTACCCTGACGTCGCCTACGTCGCTCTCAACCGTCAGACTTTCCCGCTCTTTCGCAACACGGGGAAAGGCGACTTCGCCGAAGTCACAGCATCCAGCGGCATGACATCCGAGAGCCTCGGCATGTCCGGCTTCGGCCCCGCGCTCTACGATTTCGACAACGACGGCTGGAAAGACCTCTTTGTTTCTCGCGGCCACGTCTCAGCCACTCACCCGCCCGGAGCCGAAGTCAAGCAGCCCAACACTGTCTTCCGCAACCTCGGCGTAAACGGAAAATGGCAGCCCCTCACCGAAGAGGCCGGTTTCATCCCATCCACTGCCGCACGCCATCGCGGCTGTGGCCTCGCCGACTTCGACGGTGATGGCCGCATCGACGTTGTCGTCACTTCCATGGATGCCAAGGCCGAACTCTGGATGAATCGCAGCGCCAATGCCGGTCATTGGCTCGACGTAGCACTGCGCGGCACGAAGAGCAATCGCGATGGAATCGGCGCTCGCATCAAGGTCGTGACAAAATCCGGCGCGCAATACAATCACCAGACCTCAAGTGTCTGCTACGCGTCCTCCAGCCTTGGTCCCGTACACTTTGGCCTCGGATCGGAATCTAAAGTTCAGAGAATCGAAATCGCCTGGCCCAGTGGTATCGTGCAGACACTGGAAAACATCGATGCCGATCGCATTCTCAAGGTGACCGAAACCGCCCCTTCCGCGCCAACCAAAAACTAGTCTTTTGGCGGGCCCGCCTCCTGCTGCTTCGCTTGGATATCGTCCACAATCTTTCGCTCCCGCTGCCCATCTTCGCCGCGGTGCAGCTTGTAGTAGAGCGGCGCCAGCTCAACGTGCGGCTCGAGCCAGTTCGGATCAGCTTTCTCCAGTGCCTCCAGCAGCGCGACAGCTTCAGCATTCTTCCCCTGCATAGCATCCAGCTTGGCCATCTGCAGTCGCGCGTGTCGGTTCTCCGGCTGTAGTTGTAGAGCAAGTGTCAGCAGCGGCTCCGCCTTCTCCACCTCGCGCTTCTTCAGCAGAATCGCCCCGAGATAGAGATTCGCCATCGGATCCCGCACATCCGCACGCAACGCTGCCTCAAACGCCTGCTGGGCAGCTTCCGTATCTCCCAGCGCGTCGCGTGCCTGACCCGCCATTGTGTACAGCCCCGGAATCTGGGTGTCCAGCTCAAGAGCTGCATCCAGATCCGCTCTCGCGTCCTTGAACTGCCGCAGACTCAGCCGTGCCGACCCGGCAATCACGTACGCCTCAGCGGACCGCGTCGTCCGCGCTACGCGTTCCATCCTCGGCGCTCCCTCGGCTTCTTTCCCTGTCTGTATCAGCGCTGACCCCAGCACATATTCGAAATCCGGGTCGTTTTGATTCGCCTGCTCCAGTGGTTCAAGAAGAGTGACCGCCTTCTCTGCGCGATTCAGCTTCAGCTCGCAATATCCCAGCAGCATCGTTGCGCCCAGATCGCCCGGTCGTGCGGCATGAACCGCATCGAACTCCACTGCCGCATGCTCGCAATCGCCTTTCTTGTAGTAAGCAAGAGCCAGATTCTTTCGCACGGCAACTTTGTCCGGGGCGTTCTCCATCGCCAGCCGGTCCTCGCGAATTGCTCCATCGAAATCTCCCACCGCTGCCAGCGCCGCGCCCAGATTCGCGCGCGCCTCCGGAAAACGCGGACGCATTGCCAGCGCCTTCCGGTACTCCTCGATTGCGGCCTTAACATCCCCATGCTGCTGCGCATCGACACCTCTCCGCATGTGCTCATCCGCGTCTCCAGCAGCCGGGTGAGAAGACTGCCCCGCCGCCGCCGTGAGCGCAAAAACCAGCAGAGCCAATGCAGAAACCCGCAGGTGCAAAGGATAGGACAGAGTCTCCATCTACTGTTCGCCCAGCCCCTTCGGTGATCCCGCCTCTGGTGTCCCCGGCAGAATCCGAATACTCGAGCCAAATCTGCGGTAGTTGCGAAACTCGATGTTGTTCATGACCGCCTCACGACGTCCCTGCTTCAACCTGAGCTGTGCGCTGCTCGGCATCAGGTAGTCATGCTCATTGATCGAAACGTAATCGTAGTCCACACCAATGCTCGTATAGTGCGTCGGGAAATCCTTCGGCATGTCGTCCGCAATCAGGGTAATCCGCCGCACATTGTGTGCAGCCGCATCGATATATACCTGCCCATGAAAGCCCACCATCACCTGCCGGTTGTCCATGCCGACAACGGAAAACTCCGAATTCTTCTGCTCCACGCGGTAGTCGAACACCTGCATCGTGCTCGTGCCCAGTGTGTCTGTCTCCCTCCATTCGAACTCAGCCCCGGCCTTCTCCGCAAACACTGCCCGCAACACGCCTCCCAGCTCACCCGAAGAGAAGGTTCCCTTCATGCCCTCGCGTGCATTGCTCGCCGGTTTCCCATCGATCTCGATCATCGTGCGCGATTCGGACTTGTCGTAATACCGAAGCAGCTCAGTGACCGTGTCACGCAGCTTCCACTTACCCGTTCCGCTCGGATCGTAAGACCTGCTGGTCACCTCGATACACATGAAATTCGGCAGCGACTCCACATAGTGGAGCGCCCGCTCGCGCGTATCCGAAATGAGTTGCTTCATCTCATCCGCCGGCGGAGCCTGCGCCGCGTTCGTCACAGGGGTGATTGCCAGCGCCCCTTTTGGCAGATCGATTCCCGTCATCGCGTCCTCGCCCGCAGCATCAGAGTGCAACCCGGCAATCGCATTTTCGCCCTCGGCTGAGGCACTCTCCTCGCCCTCCACCTTGAACGCCATCTCTCGCGTCGAAGTCATCGCTCCCTGCGTCATGAACGCTTTCACCGCATAGTCGCCCGGCGCCAGCCCTGCGTTGAAGCTCGCCAGGTACGGAACCGCGCCCTTCGCATCATCAAAGTGGATCGGCAGAGGAGTCCGCCTCCCCGCATGCCCATTCCGGCTCACTTCCATCTCCACCTTCACGGGCTCCTTCGATTTCGCGTACGGATGCACGATGAAGAACAGCGACACCGCTTTCGCTCCTGTTTCAACTTCTCCCGCAACGTTGGGCGTCACCCCTCTCTTCTCAAACATCAGCGGCTCTTCCAGGTCCTCCATCGAGCGGGCTCCCTCCAACTTGCGAACCAGGACAACATCACTCAGCGAAGGTCCCTCTACAGGCGGCGCAAAATCGCAATTCACCCGCTGCACACCCGCCTTGCCACTCATGCGATCCATCACCACCACTTCCAGCGTGTACTTTCCCGGCGTCACTGGAAAGTGTCGTGCCACATTGATCGTCGAAGCCTTATCGCGCTTGATCGTCTCCAGCGCCGCGCGATGCGAAATGTCCTCGGCAAAGTGCTCGATCACTGTCCCGTTCGCGTCCTTGATCTGCCCTACCACGCTCACATGCGCCACAAGCAGATTCGTGTGTTGGTCCGTCTTCGTCTCGAGTTGGGCGATGGGAACCTCGATCGCAGCCGAACTTGTATCAGCTCCACCCAAATCCCCGAAGTGAAGCACCGTCGCCCTGAACTTGATCTCTGCCGGCGGCTTTTCCTCTGCGAGCAACTTCAACAGCGGCGCTTCAAACGCGCGAACTCCTCCCTCGGCGCCTGGGGTCAACGCATAATACCCGGTCTTGCCTTTCACCGTCAGCCCCTTGCGGAGCGGTTTGAAGTGAATCGATCGAAACGTCCCATCATAGCCTTCGATGGGAGGAACATAGGTGGCCACATAGTACGTGCTCATGTCCTCGATCAACTGCTGCAGCGGCCTCTTTACGTTGTCCTGCGCGTCGATATACGCTCCGCCAGTCTCGCGCGCCATTTCAGCCATCGGGCTATGCACATCCGCAAACGGATTCTTGTCCGACTGCCTCAGCCAATCCACTGCCATTCCCGCAGTTGAGGTGGGACCACCAGGCCCCATCTGCTGGCTCGGCACATGCGTCGGCCCCATCCCGCCGCTTCCCGCGGCAGCAACCGGTGCGGGACTGAATGCCACATTCTGAGCGCCCAGCGCACTATCGATCTGGTGGCGCCCGCCTACGTCCAGCGCGTTCATATCCACTACATAAAGCGTTACCCCCGCCTGGTTCGCCGTCTCCGCGATCGACCTCACCATCTCCTTCGCCGCCGAGTCCATCTGCATGTTCTGTGTGAAGTAGACGATGCACTTCCGCGCCGCAATCTTCTCCTGCGAGCGCACCAGCGCCATCAATGCCGCAAGCGATGGCAGCGTATGACGGTCCTGCTGAACCTGTCGCGACGTCTGCTGGGCATCGAGCAGTGTCTTGTACCGTACACGCGTTAACGCATCATAGTGGGTTCCGTCTACATCAGCCCCAGTGCGGACGATAGAGATGAGGTCCTTCTC
>Ga0207674_10004095_pt1 | contig 17656 bp, 19 predicted proteins | sample KBSCornC72_FD_184303 | JGI IMG/M metagenome (GOLD analysis project Ga0207674, IMG submission 184303) | Corn rhizosphere microbial communities from Kellogg Biological Station, Michigan, USA - KBS Corn C7-2 (SPAdes) (version 2) | ecosystem: Host-associated > Plants > Roots > Rhizosphere > Soil ... | reverse complement strand
CCGCTCGCGCGCATCGGCTACGCGTTCCAGTTCGACGCGTCGCTCTACGCGAGATATCTGCGGCAGCTGTCCGAAAGTTTCGGGGTCACGCGCACCGAAGGCCGCATCATCGACGTCGTGCAGAACGGCGAAACCGGCTTCGTTGAAGCCCTCGTCCTGCAGGACGGCCGGCAGGTTTCGGGCGATCTCTTCATCGACTGCTCAGGGTTTCGCGGGCTGCTCATCGAACAGAAGTTCGAGGCCGGATTCGAAGACTGGTCGAAGTGGCTCCCGTGCGACCGCGCCATGGCCGTGGCGTGCGAGAGCAGCGACGACCAGCAGCCGCTCACGCGTTCGACCGCTCAGAGCGCCGGCTGGCAATGGCGCATCCCGCTGCAGCACCGGACCGGCAACGGCTATGTCTATTCGAGCGCTCACATCAGCGATGATGAAGCGGCGGGCGTCCTGCTTTCGAACCTCGACGGCGCGCCGCTGTCGGATCCGCGCCCGCTTCGGTTCAAGGCCGGGCACCGTAAGAAGTCGTGGGTCAAGAACGTCGTCGCTCTGGGCCTCGCCAGCGGCTTCCTCGAGCCCCTGGAATCGACGAGCATCCACATGGTCCAGAGCGGCATCGCCAGGCTCATGACTCTGTTCCCGAGCCGGCGCTTCGACGAGCTCGAGATCGAGCGCTACAACGAGCTGACGGTCCAGGAATATGTCGACATCCGCGACTTCCTCATTCTCCACTACAATGCGGTCGAGCGCGACGATTCAGACTTCTGGAACTACTGCCGGACCATGAGCGTGCCCGAAGCGCTCACCTACAAGACCGACATGTTCCGGCGGAACGGCCGTGTGCTCCGCGAGCATAACGAGCTTTTCACCGAGACCAGCTGGCTGGCGGTGATGGTCGGCCAGGGAATCGAGGCATGCGATTATCATCCGGCTGCCGACATCCTTCCGGATGCGGAGACAGTGGAGCGGCTCGCGCACATCCGCGAAGTGGTCGCGAACACCGCGCAACTGATGCCGATGCAGCGAGATTATCTGCAGCAGATGGGAGCGAATAGCGACCTCAGGCTCAAACGGACGATCCCCGCCTGATCACTTCTTCGCGGGTGTACACGGACTCTTGCCGCTCCAGATGCGCGCCGCCCAGTCGAGGAACATCGGCCAATTGGGTCCGGTCGTGTGGCCCTGGTCATGCTCGCGAAAGGCGATGCAGCCGTCGGATCGAGTTTCGTCGATCGCCGGAGTCGCATCGCCGACGAGACCTGGCTCGCCGAGCAGCCGATAAACGGGCGACGCTTCCTTTGCCGCGAGGAAGCTCCCGTGTGGATCGACCCAACCATCTTCCTTCAAATTGCCGGCGCTGATGAATAACGGCCGGGGCGCCGCGAGCGCCATCAACTCATGCGCGTCGACCGGCAAGTCGTTGACGGTAAGGGGACCGCCGTACCGGAGAAACTGGGGCGCGAACCAATGATACTCGCCCGATGCGGTGAGGTTCTCGATCCTTTCGCCGAAATCGCGGCGGAGCGGCTTTGCGCCGCCCGCGCCCGACGAGCCGATGAAGCCGATCGAGAAGCGCGGATCGAACGCCATGGTGACCAGCGCCGCCTTGCCGTAGCGCGACAGGCCTTCAATCGCGACGCGCTTCGGATCGACCTGCGGCTGGCTGCTGAACAGGTCGAGTGCGCGACTGGCGCCCCACGCCCAGGCGCGCAGCGCTCCCCAGTCGTGAAGTCCGCGGGGCTTGCCCTGGGCAGCGATGCCGATCACGCCTTCCTTGAGGCCCGCGCCATCGTCCGGCTGAACTGTGTAGGGAACGATGATCGCATAAGCCCAGCCGCGACGGAGCACCTGCGCAGTCCACGGATCGGTCGGCGCCGGCGCGCCCGGAAAGCGGAAGCCTTCGGGAAAGCCGAGCTCGAGGATCAGCGGGGTGTGCCGAGTGCCTTGCGGTAGCGTTTCGCTGAGATCGATCGCCAGCGAGCTGCCCTTCGCCGTACCCCGATAGTGCCGCTCGATTACGGCGATCCCATTCTTCGTCGCCTGCTGTTCGGACACGAGCTGCCATTCGATTTTCGGCGCGGTCGGTGGAACGCGGCCGTACATCTCGTCCTCGAACAGCCGTACGAGCTGCGGGCGCCGCACCTTCCACCACCACGCCGCTGTCGGGTGCGCTGTCGTCATGATCGGGGGCGGTGGCGAGCTCGGGCCCGCCTTCGCCTCGTCATAATTGACGTAGTTCGGGCTCTGCTTGTTGTAGCCATCAGCGCCGGGCCGCATGTGCGTGATCCCGAGCCGTGCCAGAGTCGCGCCATAATCCTTTTCGGTCGCCGCCTGGCGTTCGGGGGAGCGATTGAATTGCGCCGCGGCGGGAACGCCGACCAGCAACGCCGCGGTAATGATGAGCGAGCGCCACCTCACCAATTGAACATCGTCCCGTCTTCGAGCCGGTTTACCGGAAGGTAGGCGCGCTTGTACGGATATTTCGCGGCCAGCTCTTCATCAATGTCGACGCCAAGACCGGGCGCTTCTCCCGGACGCATCGCGCCACTCTCGAAGCTGTACGTGTGCGGGAAGACGGCATCCGTCTCGCCTGTGTGCCGCATATATTCCTGAACCCCGAAGTTCGGCACGGACAGGTCGAAGTGCAGCGCCGCGGCCATCGTGACGGGCGAAAGATCTGTGGCGCCGTGACATCCGGTGCGCACGTTGAACATGTCGGCGAAGGCGGCGACGCGCCGGAGGTGCGTGATCCCGCCAGCGTGGACGACGGTCGCGCGAATGTAGTCGATCAACTGTTCCTGGATCAGGAGCTTCGCGTCCCAGATGCTGTTGAAGACCTCCCCGACTGCGAGCGGGGTCGTCGTGTGCTGGCGGATGAGCCGGAAGCTCTCCGGATTGTCCGCGACCACTGCGTCCTCCAGCCAGAACGGGCGATAGGGCTCGAGATCCTTGCCGAGCCGCCCCGCCTCGATCGGGGTTAGCCGGTGATGGACGTCGTGAAGCAGGTGCACGTCCGGTCCGAGCTTGTCCCGAGCCGCCGCGAACAGCTCGGGCACTGTCCGCATATACTTCTCGGTCGACCAGACGTTCTCGGTCGGCAAATCCGCGTCCGCGGGCTCGTAGAAATATTTGTCCTTGGATACGCCGTAGGTCGACGCGAGCCCCGGAATGCCGCTTTGAAGCCGGATCGCCTTGTAACCCTGGTCCTTATATTCGAGCGCGCGCTCGACCGTTTCCTCGATCGTCTTCCCGTTGGCGTGGCCGTAGACCATCACCGACTCGCGCGATGCGCCACCGAGCAGCTGGTAGAGCGGAAGGCCGGCGACCCTCCCCTTGATGTCCCAAAGCGCCATGTCGACGGCAGCGATCGCCGTCATCGTAACCGGGCCCCTGCGCCAGTAGGCCCCGCGATAAAAAAACTGCCAGATGTCCTCGATGCGATGCGCATCGCGGCCGATCAGGCAGGGAACGACATGATCGTTGAGGTAAGCCGCAACGGCCAGCTCACGCCCGTTGAGCGTCGCGTCGCCGACCCCGCGAGCGCCGTCGCTGGTTTCGACCACCAGCGTGACGAAGTTGCGTCCCGGGCAAGTGACGACAACACGGGCGCGCTCGATTTTAGCCATGGATTCCTCGGTTGTGAGCGCTAACATCTTCGTGCGACGCGACCGGAGTCAAGTCGGAGGGCCGGTGCAACAACCTGCTGCATTTGGAAAGTGGAGAATCGCCGCGATCCTTGCTGCGCTTCTGTTCGGCGTCGGCCAATCGCAGGCCGACGGCCACGCAGGTGTGCCATGGGTCGCAAGCTGGGCTGCCGGTCAAATCCGCATCGATCCGAAGGATGCGCTACCCGCCGGGCAGGACCTGACGCTTCGTCAGTTGATCAGGACGACGATCGGAGGCGGGCGAATCCGACTTCGAGTCTCGAATGCACTCGGCTCCGTGCCGTTGACCATCACCGGCGTGCATATCGCCAGAGCGGTGTCGCCTTCCTCGTCACGGATCGATCCGTCGACCGATCGGACGGTGACGTTCAACGGCGTCGACGCCATCTCCATTCCGGCCGGCGCGGAATATGTTTCGGACCCCGTCGCTATGGGCGCAGCGCCCTTCGCGACATTTGCCGTTTCGATGCATTTCGCCGACCTGCCGAAGGTGCAAACCGGCCATCCGGGCTCTCGCGCGACGAGCTATTTCGCGCCCGGCGACGAGCTTTCCGCGCCGGAGATCAACGCGTCGACTGTGGATCGCTGGTACTTCCTCGACGGGCTGGAGGTTGTGCCCGACCAACCAGCAGCAGCGATCGGTGTGGTCGGCGATTCGATCGTCGATGGGCATGGCGTCGTTTCCAATACCAACACGCGCTGGACCGATTACCTCGCCGCGCGCGTCGAGAAAGATTCGCTCGCCGTCCTCAACCTCGGCATCGGAAGCAACTGCCTTTCCGAAACATGCATCGGGCCCAGCGCAGCCGCACGCTTCGGCCGAGACGTGCTCGCTCGGGGCGGCCTTAAATATGTGATCATTCTCGAAGGCGTGAACGACCTTGGCGTGCTGACTCGCGATTCACCTGTTTCGCCGCAGGTGCACCACGCTTTGGTTGCGCGCATGATCGGGGCGCTCGCGCAAATGACCGCGCGGGCGCGGGAGCGTGGAATCAAGGTAATTGGCGCGACGATCATGCCGTACGGAGGCTCGGGCTACTATCACCCGGATCCAGCGAACGAGGCGGACCGTGCGGCGATCAATGCCTGGATCCGCAAGCCGGGTAATGTCGACGCCGTGGTCGATTTCGACGCGATGATGCGCGATCCGGCCCAGCCGAACAGACTCAAGAAAATCTATGACTCCGGCGACGGGCTGCATCCTTCGCCCGAAGGCTATCGTTTCATGGGAGGCGCGGTGCCGCTCTCGCTGTTCGCCGCCTCGAAGCCAAGCGGCCGACGCCGGTGAGGCGCTTCGCTGCAGCTCTCGCCGCCGCAGGGTCGCTCGCGATCTCCGCGCCGGCCGTTGCGCAATATGCTCCACCCAACACGAGCGTGGTCAGCATCTGGCCGCAGGACGCACCGAACCTGCCGCGGCGGAACGATCCCGAGATCGCGAAAGATTATTGGGTCCGCAATGTCCACAATCCGTCGCTGACGATCTTCCGCCCAAAGCGCCAGAACGGCGCAGCGGTGATTGTCATCCCGGGCGGGGCGCACAAGCTCATTGTCTGGACGACCGAGGGCCTTAACGTCGGTCCCGCTCTCAATCGCTATGGCGTGACGGTCTTCGTGCTCAAGTACAGGCTGGCGAAAGAAGAAGGCGCGACTGCGACGATCGACGATTCAGCGGCCGACGTTCGCCGTTCCATCCGCTGGGTCCGTGCGCACGCCGCCGAATATGGAGTCGATCCACATCGTGTCGGCATCATGGGCTTTTCCGCGGGCGGCGAACTCGTGTCGCTGGTCGCGGATAATCATCCGGCGAAAGTCACCGCGGCACTCGATGGAATCGACCGCCAGAGCGACCGCCCTGACTTCCAGGTGCTCGTCTTTCCGGGACCTATGGGTGTTCCCGCAAACGACGTAGCTCACGCGCCGCCCGCGTTCATTACCGCGGGCACGCTCGACGACTGCTGCGCCAAGCCCGCCGTCCAGCTTTACGAGCAGCTGCGCAGCGCCGGCCGCGACGCCGAGCTCCACATGTATGCGGGCGCCGGACACGCCTTCAACCTCGACGAGTCGAATCGAATCTCGGTCATTCACTGGCCTGACCGGCTCGCCGACTGGCTGGCCGACGAGGGGCTCCTGGACGCACGCCGTTGATGCGCAAATGGCTTTGCCTGGTGGCGGTCACACTCGTGCTCCTCTCCGCGAGTCCGGCGATGACGCAAGGCGCGCAGCCGCTCCCGCAGCTCCGTACCAAGGGCGGCGCCCGGCAGCTCTTCGTCGATAACCAGCCGTTCCTGATCCTCGGCGGAGAGCTCGCCAATTCGAGCTCGTCGAGCCTCGACTACATGCAGCCGATCTGGCCCAGGCTGAAGGAACTGAACCTCAACACCGTGCTGGTCCCCGTCAGCTGGGAGATGATCGAGCCGCAGGAGGGCCGTTTCGACTTCAGCGTTCCCGACGGGCTGATCGACGGCGCGCGCGGCAACGGCCTGCACATCGTCATTCTGTGGTTCGGAAGCTGGAAGAACAGCATGTCGAGCTATGTTCCTGCCTGGGTGAAGCGCGACGAGCGGCGCTTCCCCCGCGCCCGCTCGGCCGATGGGACGACGCTCGAGATGCTGACGCCGTTTTCGGCCACCAATGCCGATGCCGATGCGCGCGCCTTCGCCGCGTTGATGCGGCACCTTCGCCAGTTCGATCCGCAGCGCACGGTCGTGATGGTCCAGGTCGAAAATGAGATCGGGATGATTCCGAGTGCGCGCGACCACAGCGCGCTTGCAGAAGCCGCTTTCGCGCAACGCGTCCCCGCGGTTCTGCTGCCGAAAGGTCACGCGGCCGGCACATGGGCACAGGTCTTCGGCGGGCAAGCCGACGAGCGCTTCATGGCCCGGTTCTATGCGCGCTACGTAGAGCGGGTCGCGGCGGCCGGGAAAGCCGAATATCCGCTGCCGATGTACGTCAACGCGGCGCTGGTTCGGCCGGGAGCGCAGGCCGGCCAGTATCCGAGCGCCGGGCCGCTTCCACACCTGTTCGACATCTGGCGCGCGGGAGCCCCGTCGATCGATATGCTCGCGCCCGACATCTATTTCCCCAACTTCGTCGAATGGGCGCGCAAATATGCCGTTCCGGGCAACGCGCTCTTCATCCCCGAGGCCGACCGCGCAGGCCAGGAGGAAGCACCCGCGAACGCTTTCTTCGCCGTCGGCTCATTGGATGCGATCGGCTTCAGCCCCTTTTCGATCGACAGCATTGCACCCGACGGCCAGCAGCTCGGCGAAGCCTATGCGATGCTCGCAAGCATGGCGCCCCTCATCCTGTCAGCGCAGCAGCATGGCACAATCCGCGGCTTCCGGCCGCCTGTCTCGTTCGACGGAGCGGTCGACGAAGCGCTCGCGACCGCGGAACTCGGAGGATATCGCCTGACCGTGAACTTCGTCGATCCGTGGACCTCGCGCGAGCAGCAGCACATCGCGTCCCACGGCGGCCTCGCGATCCAGCTCGGGCCTGACGAGTTCCTGTTTGCCGGCAGCGGAATCACGGTGACCTTTGCGCCCGCAGAGGGCGCCGGCCACGCGGGAATCGAGAGCGCCTGGGAGGGCCGGTTTGAGAGCGGTCAGTGGAGGCCCGGACGGCTCCTCAACGGCGATGAGACCCACCAGGGTCGCCACATTCGCCTGCCGCCGGGCAGCTTCTCGATCCAGCGCGTGCGGCTGTATCGCTACCGGTAGGAATGGCGGAGCGGGAGGGATTCGAACCCTCGATACGGTTGTGCCGTATACTCACTTTCCAGGCGAGCGCCTTCGACCACTCGGCCACCGCTCCGCAAATCGCTGGAAGGGCGCCCATCTAAGGGGGCGCGGCAAAGTCGGCAAGGTTGCCGGTCGTAACGGCCATCTCTAACTCGAGCAGCAATGACCGCCGCCGAGCGCCTGTCCGGCCGAATGCCTTCTGCCGCCGATATCGACGCGATTGCGCGGGCGACACTCGGCCGCCTGCCCTCGCCCTTCGCCGAGAGCCTCGGCGACATCGTGCTGGCGATCGAGGATGTTGCCGACGCCGAAACCGCCCGCCGCGTCGGCCTCAATCACCCAATGCAGCTCAGCGGCCTCTACGAAGGAGTCTCGCTCAACCGGCAGAGCGTCCAGCAGTCCGGCACGCTGCCGGAGCGGATCACGCTTTACGTGCGACCGATCCTCGCGGAGTGGGGCTCAAGTTCGTTCAGCCTCGAGCAGCTGGTCAGCCACATCGTCATCCATGAGGTCGGCCATCATTTCGGCTTCTCCGACGATGACATGCATGCGCTGGAGCGCGACGCCGAGTGACCGCGCTCCTGCGCTTCGACCGCGTCGCTCTTCGCCGCGGCGGGCGGCTGCTGTTCGAAGACCTCGACCTTGAGCTTGGACCGGGCGAGGCGCTCCAGGTCACGGGGCCGAATGGCAGCGGAAAATCGAGCCTGATCCGCCTTGCCGCCGGTCTGCTCGAGTCCGAGCGCGGACTCGTTGAGCGATCGCCGCTTGGGCTTGCCGACGACACTGTTGCGCTTGACCGCGAGCTGCCGCTGAAGCGAGCGCTCGGCTTCTGGGACGGCAGCATCGAGCCGGCAATGGACGCGCTCGGCCTGGCCGCGCTCGCCGCTGTCCCCGTGCGGCTCCTCTCGTCTGGCCAGCTCAAGCGCGCGACCTTGGCCAGGGTGGCGGCGTCCGCCGCGCCGCTATGGCTGCTCGATGAGCCGCTGAATGCCCTCGATGCGGACGGCGCCGAGCGGCTCGCGAGCCTCGTCAGGCAACACCGTGAATCGGGCGGCGCCGTGCTTGCAGCATCGCACCTGCCGCTGCCCGGGGAGTGGCGGCGGCTGGAGCTGACCCCTTGATCGGCGCACTCATTGCACGCGATGTTCGGCGCGGCTTCACCGGCGCTGCCTGGCTGCCGATCGCCTTCTTCCTGCTCGTCGCGACGCTCGTGCCGTTCGCGATCGGTCCCGACGCAAAACTGCTTGCGCGGATCGGCCCGGGAGCCCTCTGGGTAGCAGCGCTCACCGCCGCGCTCCTGCCGATCGAGCGCTTGATCGAACCGGACCGCGCCGACGGCGTGCTTGACCAGCTTGCGGTGCGCGGTCTCGCCGAGGAGAGCGTTACCTTCGCCAAGATCGTCGCCCATTGGCTGACGTTCGCGCCGCTACTGCTGATTGCTGCGATTCCCGGCTCGGCATTGCTGGCGATGGACGGGACGGCGCTCGCCCGGACCGAGCTTGCGCTGGCGATCGGAACGATGGGACTCGCGGGGCTGGCGGTCGCCGTTGCCGCCGTGACCGCCGGCCTTCCGCGCGCAGGCTCGCTCGCCGGGCTGCTGCTCCTGCCGCTGGCCGTGCCGCTGCTGATCTTCGGAGCCGCCGAAGCCTATCTGCTCGAAGCGGCAGCGTCGCTTCTGCTGACCGCAGGCGCTCCGTTCGTTGCGGGCGCGGCGATGCGAGCGGCTAGGACTTAGTCCAGCGAGCAAAGATCGCTGTTGGGAGTAGCAGTCCCCTGGCCTCCTCTCGCACCGCCATCTCGCCCATCTCGACCTTGCCACCGAGTTCACCGAGAGTCTGCTTCACCAACTCACCAATCGCCAGGGCGGATATCCGCACCGCATAGACGGTGAGGACGAGGAAACGGCTCTCGCCATCGAGCAATTTGCGGCAGTCCGCGAGCAGCGGCGCGAGATTCTCCTCCAACCGCCACACTTCGCCGGTCGGCCCGCGTCCGAACTTTGGCGGATCGAGCAGAATTCCGTGATAGTGGTGGCCGCGCCGCGCCTCGCGTGCGGTGAACTTGCTTGCGTCGTCGACGATCCAGCGGATCGGCCGATCCTCCATGCAGGAGAGGCGCGCGTTCTCCTTGCCCTGCTCGACCGACTTCTTTGACGCGTCCACATGGACGAGACGCGCTCCGGCATCGCTGAGCTGCAGCGTCCCCACCCCCGTGTAGCCGAACAGGTTGAGCACATCCGCGTCGCCGGACTTGTCCCGCATCCAGTCCCATTGCGGCGCCATGTCCGGAAAGAATCCGAGGTGCCGGAACGGGGTCAACGAGGCGTTGAATTTCACTCGGGCGCGCGACAGCTCCCATTGCCGCGGAACGGGCCGATGCTGGATCCAGCGGCCGCCGCCCTCCTCGTCTGAGCCGGGAACAAAGGTCGCATCCGGATCCCAGTCGCTTTGTGCCGGCGCCCACATGGCCTGCGGCTCGGGCCGAACGACCTCGTACGGACCGTAGCGCTCGAGCTTCTGACCGTTCCCGCAATCGACCAGGGCCCAGTCGGCCCACGGCTCGGCGACGATGGTCTCGAGATCGCTCACCTCAAGATTCAGGCAGCCAAAGCGAGCTTCGCTCCGACCGAAGCGATGGCCCGCGGACCGTTCAGCATGTGCTGGCCAACAGCACGGACCTCTTCGAGCGTCACCCGGTCGAGCCTTGCGACGATCTCGGCAGGTTCTATCAGGGCGCCGTCACGAAGCAGCCGAGTGGCGAGATAGCTCGCCTGCCCCCAACAGCTTTCCAGGCTCATCATCATGCCCGCCTTGGCGAGCGCTCGGGCGCGCTCCAGGTCGCGCTGCTCGAGACCCGCGGCCGCCTCGGCCAGCACCCGCTCGATCTCACGATGCACGAGGGAAGCGTCGGCTCGATCGCCCGCGACATACGCCCAGAACAGGCCCGTATCGGCATAATTCTGTGCCCCGGCGGCGACCGAGTAAGCGAGCCCCTGCTCTTCACGAAGCTGCTGAAATAATCGCGAGGAGGAACCCGCGCCGACGACGTCGGCGAAGAGCTGGGAGGCATAGGCTTCCGATGAGCGCCACTCGGGCGCCGGGATGGCCAGAGCGATATGCGCTTGCGCGCTCTTGCGGCGGCCGAAGCGAGTGCCGCCGGTGAACTGGGCGTCGGTTCGTTCTGCCGCAACGTCCTCGCGCATGCCGCCAAACGCCTTCTGCGCGAGATCGACCAACCGCTCGTGCTCGAGCTTGCCCGCCGCAACCAGCACAAGCGAGCCGGGCCTGTACTGAGCGCCCAGCCAATCGTTCAGGTCTTCGGCCTCGATCGCGCGGATCGTTTGCTCGTTGCCGAGCACGGATCGGCCGAGCGCCTGATCGGCGAACGCAGCTTCCTGCAGCAGGTCGAAGACGAGGTCGGATGCCGTGTCGTTCGCCTCCGCAAGCTCCTGGAGGACGACCTTCTTTTCAAGCTCCAGGTGCTGCGGATCGAAATGCGGGCGCTGGATAAGGTCCGCGAGCAAGTTCACGCCGAGCTCCAGGTCCGGGGCAAGCAAGCTCAGGTAAAAAGCGGTCAGCTCGCGGTCGGTCGAGGCGTTGAGGTCGCCGCCGACGTCCTCGACAAGCTCGCTGATCTCGCGTGCCGAACGGCCGCCCGCTCCCTTGAATACCATATGCTCGAACAGGTGCGCTACGCCGTTGAGCCGCGCAGGCTCGTTGCGCGAGCCGGTCGCCGAGTAGAGACCGACGGCAATTGTCTCGACGCTCTGCATCGGGCGGCTCGCGACGCGCAAACCATTGGCAAGCGTGGTCAGCGCCATCATCGCGGCGGCGCCTGATTCATCCGTTTGCGCACCGCCAGCACGTAAGTGACCAATGCAATCGCGGCGAGGCCGAACCACGTCCACGCATAGCCGCGATGGCCTGCCGGTGTGATCGGACTGACGGAGCTGACGTCCGGGACCTTGCTCGGCTCGAGACCGGGCGGCGCCGACGCCGCGACCAGGCGCATGCGGTGGAGCCGGTCGGGTGCGATCACGCCGCTGACCGGCCCGCCCGCCCAGTGGATCTTCGCGTTGGGGTCCTTCGACCACCCGACCTCGACGCTCATCCCCGGCCCTTCGGCGCCCGTCGAGCAATCGACGATTTGCGAATAACCGGGCTCCCCTGCGCGATTCTCGCCGCCAACGGCGCGATGACCGACGATTCTCAGGCAGACGCCGGTCGCATGACGAAACAGCGGCAGCTGGCTGCTGTGCAAGGGGACTGTGGGGAACGCGATCGGCGGAAGCTTGTCCGCAGCGGCGTAGTGGGCGATCAGCCCCGCCTTCCACTTCGCCCTCTGCAGCTGCCAGACGCCAAGGCCGATCATCAGCGCGACCGCTGCAAGGACGATTACGGTTGCCAGTACAGGAATTCGCTTGGTCATTTGACGGTGCGGCCTTCGCTCGCCCCGTGTTTATACTCCTGTGCCAGCAGCCAAGCCTTCGACAACCGCAGGCCGACGATCGTCAGCGCCGCGGCAACAGGGATCCAGATCAGGTGGACGTACCACGACGGCTCGGCGGCAGCATCGAGCAGCAGTGCGCCGACGACGGTGATCGTCCCGACGAAGAAGATCAGGAAGGCCGCCGGTCCGTCGCCGACGTTGAAGCTGGAATAATCGAGCCCGCAGGCGCGGCACTTTACTGCAAAGCGTACCCAGCGATCGAACAGGCGGCCCGACCCGCATCGCGGGCACGCACCCTTGAGCGCCGCCGCGACCGGCGAGAACTCGCCTGCCGGTTGCTCCGGGGTCACCCGGCGTGCGGCGCGCCCCAGCCGCCCCAGACGTAGATCGACGTGAAGAGGAAGAGCCACACGACGTCGACGAAATGCCAGTACCAGGCGGCCGCCTCGAACCCGAAATGCTGTCGCGGCGTGAAGTCGCCGCGGTACGAACGGATCAGGCACACCGTCAGGAAGATCGTTCCGATGATCACGTGGAAGCCGTGGAAGCCGGTCGCCATGAAGAAGGTCGAACCGTAGATGCTTCCCTTGAACGGAAACGGCGCATGAATGTACTCCCACGCCTGGCAGGAGGTGAACGCGACGCCGAGAAGGATCGTGCACCACAAGCCAATCTTCAGCCCCTGGCGGTCACCGTGAATCAGCGAATGGTGCGCCCAGGTCACCGTCGTTCCCGAACAAAGCAGGATGAGGGTGTTGAGCAGCGGCAAGCTCCACGGATCCATCACCTCGACGCCCTTGGGCGGCCACACGCCCCCCACCGCATCGACGGCCGACGGGAAGATCGCGCTGTCGAAGAATGCCCAGAACCAGGCGAGAAAGAACATCACCTCGGAGGCGATGAACAGGATCATTCCGTAGCGCAGGTGCAGCTGGACGACCGGAGTGTGGTCGCCCGAATGCGCCTCCTTGATCACGTCGCTCCACCACAGGAACATCGTGGTGAGCACGAGCGCGAACCCGAGGATCATGAGCGGCACGCCGAAGCGGTTGTCGTGGAACCACATCACCGCACCGCTGAACAGCGCTCCGCCGGCGATTGCGCCCAGCAACGGCCAGGGGCTGGGATTCACGAGATGGTAGTCGTGGTGCTTCGTTGCGGCCATCAGTTGCGGCTTCCCTCTTAGTCTTTGCCCGGCTCTAGCGAGACGCGGTCACCGTTTCCACAGGGTAAAATGTGTAGCTGAGCGTAATCTCGTGGACGTCCTTGGTGTCGGGGTCCTTCTTGATCGCGGGATCGACGAAGAAGATCACCGGCATGTCGACCTTCTCGCCCGGCTTCAGAGTCTGCTCGGAAAAGCAGAAGCACTGGATTTTCTTGAAATATTTGCCGACGGTGTCGGGCGAGACGTTGTACACAGCCTGGCCGACGATCGTCCGTGCCGACAGGTTCTGCGCGCTGTAGAAAATCTTCGTCTTCGCCCCCGGGGCGATAATCACTTCGTTCTGCTCGGGCTCGAACCGCCAGGGCAGTCCAGGATGAACGTTCGCGTCGAACTCGACCTTGACCTCCCCCGCGACCGCTCCCGGGGCGCGGTCGGCGCGCTGCGTGGTGCCGTTGAAGCCGGTCGCCTCGCAGAAGGCTCGATAGAGGGTCGGCGTCAGAGCCACGAGAACGACCATCGCGGCGATGATGAAAATGAGGATCAGTAACGTCTTGCCGTTCTTATTTCGCGCGACAGCAGTGTTCACCAGTTGATCCCCGTCTTGGCCAAGGTGATGAAGAACATCAGGATCACGAAAGCGCCAAGCAGCCACGCGGTGATCTTTGCCCGCTCGCGCTGCCTCCGGACGACTTCGTCTTCGAGCTTCATGCTCCCAGCCAGCGATCCGCGACGAGCACCGTGAACAGCGCAAATAGGTAGAACACCGAATATGCGAACAGCTTCTTCTCCGCCGCCATTTGCTTTGGGTCATCGGAGCGGTTGGCAAGCACGCGCGCGGCAAGGACGACGAACACGAAGCTCAGGACCGCGGCGCTTCCGCCGTAGATCGGTCCAGCCAGGCCGAGCGGCCACGGAGCGACGGCCGCCCCCGCCATCGGCAGGCTGTAAAGAAAGATTTGCCGCCGCGTGTTCTCGAACCCGGCGACGACCGGAAGCATGGGAATGCCGGCGGCTGCGTAGTCCGAGCGGACGAACAGCGACAGCGCCCAGAAGTGCGGCGGAGTCCAAAGGAAGATGATCGCGAACAGTAGCAACGGCAGCGCTGCGACGTGTCCCGTGGCAGCCACCCATCCGATCAGCGGCGGGAACGCGCCCGCCGCACCGCCGATGACGATGTTCTGCGCCGTCCGCGGCTTCAGCCAGACGGTGTAGATCAGGACGTAGAACAGGATCGAAACGGCCAGCAGGATTGCCGCGAGCCAGTTGGTCGCAAGCCCCATCAGAATGACCGAGAAGAAGGCGAGGCCGACGCCGAAGTGGAGTGCCGACTGCCGGTCCATGCGCCCGGCTGGAAGCGGACGCTTCGCCGTGCGCCGCATCTTCGCGTCGATCTCGGCTTCGTACCACTGGTTGAGCGCCCCGCATGCGCCGGCGCCCAGCGCGATGCACAGGATGGCCGTGAACCCCAGCACGAAAGGCAGCTGAACGGGCGCGACGAGCAACCCCGCCAGGCCTGAGAAAACCACAAGGCTCATCACGCGCGGCTTCGTCAGCGCGACGAAATCGCGCCAGTCGGCCGGCAGCGCGGCTGGAGTCGTCATCTCGATGGCGGGCATTTGTCGTGGCCTATAAGGGCTTGGTCGCAAGGGGAAAAGCCCCAAGGCCCGCTGCAGTGGCGAAGTTCATCTGGCCTTTGCTATGCGAGCACGCATGATGCTTCGGATCCTTGTCGCCGCATTGGTTGCGGCCCTCGCCGCTCCCGCTTTCGCGCAAACGGCTCCTTCGCCGCAAGCGAGCCCCGCCCCCGCTCCCAAGGAAGACCTGGTGCCGGTCGCCATCGAGACCAGCCTCGGCCGGATCGTCGTCGCGCTCGATCGCGCTCACGCGCCGGCCACGACGGCAAACTTCCTGCACTATGTCGACACCCACCGCTTCGACGGCGAGACCTTCTATAGGGCGATGCACATGCCGGACGCGGACGGGAAGGACGGCGGCCTGATTCAGGGCGGCATCCGGAGCGACGCGCGCAAGCTCTATGCGCCCGCGCCCCACGAGCCGACCACCCAGACGGGTCTCCACAACGTCACCGGCGCGATTTCGATGGCGAACAATGGGCCGGGAACGGCGCGCGCCGACTTCTTCATCCTCCTGTCCGACATGCCGGGGCTGGATGCGGGCGGCCCCGGTGGAGACGCGAATGGCTTCGCCGCCTTCGGCCATGTGACCGATGGCATGGACGTGGTCAGGAAAATCTGGACCGCGCCCGTCTCTCAGACCAAGGGCGAGGGCGCCATGAAGGGCCAGATGCTCGATCCGCCGGTCAAGATCCTCCACGCCGAGCGGCTGAAGTAGCCGGCATACCGTGCTCGGTTGCGACTGTCTTCCTTGCTTCCCGCATGATCTTATCGAAGCGCGGATCATCATGAATGCTGTCGAGGTCCGGGTCCGTCTCGGCGTATTTGAGCTGCCGCATGGCATCCGGCCGCCGCAATATGCTTTCGAGCATACTTAGCGCGCCTTCCTTGTCTCCGAGGTAGGCAAGGAAGCAGGCGAAATTGTAACGCATGTTGAGATTGTCCGGGTCGATGAGCAGTGCGCGTGTTATCCAGTCCCGCGTCCGTTCCTCGTCGCCAAGTATTGCATAACCGCCGGCGAGTATTCCCAGCGCCGCGCCATTGCTGGGGTCCTGCTGAACCGCCTTCTGGCTTTCGGACACCATCATCCGCGCCGCCTCGCGAAGCTTCTTCGTGTCTCCGAGCGCACGGTAGCAGGTCGACAGCATCAACCACGCATGGAAATCGGTCTCCATGAGTTCCGCCGCCTTCTCGTAGTGGTGCGTCGCAGTTTCGACGTCGCCCCGGAATAAGTAAAAGAGTCCGGCCTCCTTATTCACCTCCCAAGAATCCGGCCCTAGGCGGATGGCGGACTCCATGGCCGCGGTTGCTGCCTCATGTTGTTGCCTCTCTTGAAGTCGCCGGACCATCGGCAAATGAGCTTCGGCGATCGACGGATTGATTGCGATTGCCGTGTGAGCTGCGGCGAAACCGTCATCAACTTCGCGCCCATAGGCATAGCGGAGGCTTGACTGGACCATCGCAAGCAGCGCCCAGGCCTCAGCATAGTAAGGATCGATCTCGACCGCGCGGCTGCAGATACGCATCACGCGCTCCTCGCGGCGCATGTCGCCATGATTGCCGGTGACCCAATATTGCCGCGCGAGCAGGTACAGGTTGTAGGCCTCGGCATTGCTCGTTCCGCGCTGCTCGATTGCCTTCTTCTCTTCTGGCAGCAGCTTGAGCTTGAGTGCCCGGACGATTTCCTTCGTGATCTCGTCCTGGATGGTGAAAATGTCGGTGAGATCCCGGTCGAAGCGATCGGCCCAGAGGTGGCCGCCGGTACGCCCGTCGATCAGCTGGGCCGTGATTCGGACGCGGTCCCCAACCTTGCGTACGCTGCCCTCGAGCACATGGCTGACGCCAAGCTTCTTCGCCACCTCGCCGACGTTCACCGACTGCCCCTTGAAGGTGAAGGCGGTGTTCCTGGCGATCACCTCCAATGCCGAGACCTTCGACAAATCGGTCGTGATGTCCTCGCTGATGCCGTCGCTGAAATATTCCTGCTCGGCATCGCCGCTCATGTTTTGAAACGGCAGGACGCAGATCGAAACGTCCCGCGTGGACGCTCTCGACTCGGCGGTCACCGGAGCCGAACCCGCGAGCTCGGTCACGCTGGCGATCAGCTTTCGCCAGCCGGCCGCAGTCCGCTGCCCGTCCCACGCCTTGAGATCGGCGCACTGGATCTGATTGAACGGCATCGGGGGCATGGTTCCGTCGAGGCTCGCCTGCACCAACGTCAGCGCCGTTCGGGCAGTATCCGCCTCGGCCCGGACCCAGTGCGATTTCGAGGCTTCCGCCGACCACAGCACGACGACGGCCTTGGCGCCGTTGATCCGCTCTTCGATCACCTCGGCATAGGGCCGATGTGCGGGAAGTTCGTCGTCTCGCCATACGTCGAACCCGCCTTCGCGCAGCCCGTCGGCGATCAGGCTCGCGAGCGGCTCGTCGGGACGGGCGTAGGAGATGAAGACATGCGACATACGCGGTTTGCCCCTGCGCCCGCTGGCGCTACTCGGCCGTGGTCGGGTCGATTGTCGTCCGAACGTGCGCGATCTTGTTGCAGGGCAATCCGCCGCGCTGCGCGTGCTCGCGGATCATCTCCTCATTGGGTGCGCGGTACACGCAGTAGATCTTGTTGTCGGTCACGTAGCTGTGGACCCATTGGATCTGCGGTCCGAGGTCGCGCAGCACCGAACAAGACGTCTGCGAAGCGAGCTTCAGGTCTTCGGGGCTGAGCTGGCCGGCCCCCGGCATTTCCCTTTCGATCACGAACTGCGGCATGCTGCCCCTCCGTTCCCTGTAGGAGTGGGCTGCTCATACCATTCACAAAGCCAAATGTCCGCACGCGCGGATAACGCGCGGTAAATAGCTGCGGATCAAAGAAGAGGCCGGCCCGACGGATCGGCCCCTCTCGTCACTTCGGCGTCTAGTCGATCACCGGAAGCGTCGAAAATTGGTGGAACGGCGGCGGACTCGAGAGCGTCCACTCGAGCGTCGTCGCGCCCTCGCCCCACGGGTTGTTGGGGG
>Ga0207674_10004092_pt1 | contig 17668 bp, 18 predicted proteins | sample KBSCornC72_FD_184303 | JGI IMG/M metagenome (GOLD analysis project Ga0207674, IMG submission 184303) | Corn rhizosphere microbial communities from Kellogg Biological Station, Michigan, USA - KBS Corn C7-2 (SPAdes) (version 2) | ecosystem: Host-associated > Plants > Roots > Rhizosphere > Soil ... | reverse complement strand
CGCGGATTCCCGAACGCAGCGCGCGCTTCATGGCGGCCCTTCGCGAGCGCATCCTCGTGCTCGACGGCGCCATGGGCACCATGATCCAGGCGCGCAACCTCACCGCCGCGGACTTCGGCGGGCCGCACCTCGAAGGCTGCAACGAGAACCTGAACCTGACCCGCCCGGACGTCATCCAGACCATCCACGAAGCGTATCTCGACGCCGGCGCCGATCTGATCTCGACCAATTCTTTCGGATGTGCTCCATATGTATTGTCAGAATATGGCTTATCTGATCTAGCGCTCGAGATCTCGACCGCGGCCGCCCGGATCGCGCGCGCGGCCGCCGACGGGCGCTCGACGCCCGAGCGCCCCCGCTTCGTGCTCGGCGCCATGGGCCCCGGCACGCGGACGATCACGGTGACGGGCAATGTCACCTTCGACGAGGTGCGGGAGGGCTACGAGATCCAGGCCCGCGGCCTGATCGCGGGCGGCGCGGACGCGCTGATGCTCGAGACCTGCCAGGACACGCTCAATGTGAAGGCGGCCGCCATCGGCGTCCGTCGCGCTCTCACGGAAGCCGGCCTCGACCTGCCCTTCATGGTGAGCGGCACCATCGAGCCCATGGGGACCATGCTGGCGGGGCAGGGAGTGGACGCGCTCTACGCCTCGGTGGAGCACCTCGACCTCTTCTCCATCGGGCTCAACTGCGCCACCGGCCCCGAGTTCATGACCGACCACCTGCGCACGCTCTCGAGCCTGGCCACCTGCCTGGTCAGCGTCTATCCGAATGCTGGTCTGCCCGACGAGCTCGGCCACTACGAGGAGACGCCGGACAGCCTCGCGCACAAGATGCGGCGCTTCGTGGACGAGGGCTGGGTGAACCTTGTCGGGGGCTGCTGCGGCACCACTCCCGCCCACACGCGGGCGCTGGCGCGGCTGGTGCAGGGGAAGGCGCCGCGCCGGCCCGCGGAGCGCCTGGCCGCCGCGGTGAGCGGCATCGAGGTCGTGTACCCCGGCGACGACAACCGGCCCCTCCTGGTGGGCGAGCGCACCAATGTGATCGGATCCCGGAAGTTCAAGGACCTGATCGTGGAGGACAAGTTCGAGGAGGCGGCGGAGGTGGGCCGCGCCCAGGTGCGGGGCGGCGGCCAGGTGCTCGACGTCTGCCTCGCCAATCCCGACCGCGACGAGAACACCGACATGCTGCGCTTCCTGGACCGGCTCACGCGCAAGGTCAAGGCGCCGCTCATGATCGACTCCACGGACGCCGCGGTGATCGAGGCCGCGCTCCGGATGTGCCAGGGCAAGGCCATCGTGAACTCGATCAACCTCGAGGACGGCGAGGAGCGCTTCGAGCGGGTGGTGCCGCTGCTCCGGAGCTACGGCGCCGCGGTGGTGGTGGGCTGCATCGACGAGGACAAGCAGCAGGGGATGGCCGTGTCCCGCGAGCGCAAGCTCGCCGTCGCGGAGCGCTCGTTCACGCTCCTCACCGGCAAGTACGGGGTGCCCGCCCGCGACCTCATCTTCGACCCGCTGGTGTTCCCGGTGGGCACGGGCGACGTCAACTACGTGGGCTCGGCGGTGGAGACCATCGAGGGGCTGCGCGCCATCAAGGAGCGATTCTCCGAATGCCGGACCATCCTGGGCATCTCGAACGTCTCCTTCGGGCTCCCCGCCGCCGGCCGCGAGGTGCTCAACGCGGTCTTCCTCTACCACTGCACCAAGGCCGGCCTCGACTACGCCATCGTGAATACCGAGCGGCTGGAGCGCTACGCCTCCATTCCCGAGGAGGAGCGCCGGCTGGCCGAGGACCTCATCTGGATGCGCGGCGCCGATCCGGTGGCCGCCTTTGCCGCCTACTTTCGCGGCAAGAAGAAGGAGCCCCGGGTGGCGGGCGCGGCGCTGCCCCTGGACGAGCGCCTGGCCCGCTATATCGTGGAGGGCTCCCGGGACGGGCTGGTGGAGGATCTGGAGACCAAGCGGCGCGACACGGCGCCGCTGGACATCATCAACGGCCCCCTCATGAAGGGCATGGAAGAGGTCGGCCGCCTCTTCAACGACAATCAGCTCATCGTGGCCGAGGTGCTCCAGTCCGCCGAGGCCATGAAGGCCGCGGTGGGCCACCTGGAGCAGTTCATGGAGCGGACGGAGAGCGCCACCCGCGGCAGCATCGTGCTCGCCACCGTCAAGGGCGACGTGCACGACATCGGCAAGAACCTGGTCGAGATCATCTGGAAGAACAACGGCTACCGGATCATCAACCTCGGCATCAAGGTGCCGCCCGAGGATCTGATCGCCGCCTTTCACTCGCACAAGCCCGACGCCTTCGGGCTGTCCGGCCTGCTCGTGAAATCGGCCCAGCAGATGGTGCTCACCGCTCAGGACCTGCGTGCGGCCGGCATCGACATCCCGCTCTTCGTGGGCGGCGCGGCCCTCACCCGGAAGTTCACCGCCACCCGCATCGCCCCCGAGTATCCGGGGGCGACCATCTATGCCAAGGACGCCATGGACGGGCTGGACCTGGCCAATCGCCTCTTCGGCGCGACCACCCGCGATGCGCTGCTCGCTGCGGTCGCGGAGCAGCAGGCGGCTCTCCGCGCCGGCGACGAGACGCCGGCTGCCGCCACCGGACCGGCCGAGCCGCGCGCGGCTCGCTCCGCGATTTCTCGGACCGTTCCGGTACCGCGGCCGCCCGACCTCGATCTGCACGTGCTGCGCGACGTGCCCCTCACCCACGTGTATCCGTACCTCAATCTCCAGATGCTCCTGGGCAAGCACCTGGGGCTCAAGGGCTCGGTGGCCCGGCTCCTCGAGGAGGGCGACCTCAAGACGGTGGAGCTGCGCGCCATGGTGCAGGGACTCCAGGACGAGGCCGCGGCGGGCGGCCTCATACGCGCCGACGGGCTCTATCGCTTCTACGAGGCCAATGCGTCGGGCAACCGGCTCTTCCTCTACGAGGGAGGCCGCGAGGTGGCCCGCTTCGACTTTCCGCGCCAGCCGGGGGGCGAGCGCCTCTGCCTCGCCGACTATGTGCGCGACGTGGACAGCGGCGAGCGCGACTGCATCGCCATCTTCGCGGTGACCTGCGGCGCGGGCATTCGCGATCAGGCCGAGCGCTGGAAGAACGAGGGGCAATACCTCCGCTCCCATGCGCTGCAGGCCCTGGCCATCGAGTGCGCGGAGGCCTTCGCGGAGATGCTCCACGCGCGGCTTCGCACCCAGTGGGGCTTCCCGGATTCCCCCGACCTCACCATGGCCGAGCGGCTCAAGGCCCGCTACCGGGGCCTGCGCGTCTCTCCCGGGTATCCGGCGTGTCCCGAGCTCACCGACCAGCGCACCATCTTCTCGCTGCTGGGGCCGGAGCGCATCGGGCTCACCCTCACCGAGGGCTGCATGATGGATCCCGAGGCCTCGGTGTCGGCGATCGTCTTCCACCATCCCGAGGCGAAGTACTTCAAGGCCGACGAGAGCGCCGCGTCGGAGTGATGCTGGCGACCGCGGTCGAGGGCGTCAGCCCCCGCTTCCTCTCGCTCGTGTCCCAGGAAGATCTCCCCTCCCTGCGGCTCCTCGACGTCGGCTGCGGCGCGGGCCGTGTGGCGCTCGCGCTCGCCCCCGCCTCCCGCTGGGTGGTCGGCCTCGACCGGGACACCGGCCTCATCGAGGAGGCTCGCCGGCGCGCGGAGCGGGGAGGGCTCGCCAACGCCGAGTTCCACGTCGCCGACGTGGAGAAGGGCGAATACCATCCCTGGGACCCGGGGCTCATCACCGCCCACCTCTGCGCGTCGGAAGCGATCATCGAGCGGTCGGGCCGCGCGCTGCCATCAAGAGGCTGCCTCGCCATGGTGGCCTTCCACGTGGACCAGTGGCGCGAGACCGGCAAGGTCTCTCGCTTCGCCTATGACGAGGGACGGATGCGGGCGGCGCTGGAGCGCGCCGGTCTGGCCGTGGAAGCCCTCGAGGTGGAGCAGTCGGTGCAGCGCTTCGGCTCCGTGGAGGAGGCCCTCGCGGCGGCGGTGGGCCTGCAGGAGCGGTGGCGCGCCGACGGGCGCTGGTTCCGCTACATCGAGTTCCTCGAGTCGGGCGGGCGCACTCTGACCCGCAGCCATCTCATCGTGAAAGCGCGCCGGCCATGATGACGGCGATGGCGCTCACCGAGTCCATCAAGGCCCAGGCGCTGGCGCTGGGGTTCGACCTCGTGGCGGTGGGGCCCGCCGGGCCCCCCGAGCATGCGGACAGCTTTCGACGCTGGGTCGAGGCGGGCCATGCCGGCACCATGGGCTATCTCGAGCGCCGCCTCCCTGAGCGCGTGGACCCGCGGCGCGTGCTCGCCGGCGCCCGCTCGGTGGTCACGGTGGCGCTCAACTATTTTCAGGGAGAGCCGGAGGACGCTTCCTGGAAGCCCGTGGCCCGCTATGCCTGGGGCCGCGACTACCACGACGTGATGACGCCGCGGCTCGAGGCCCTGGCCCGCCATATCGGCGAGGCGGCGGGCGCCAGCGGCAAGTGCTATGTGGACACCGGCCCCGTCCTCGAGCGCGACCTGGCCGCGCGCGCCGGGCTTGGCTGGGTGGGCAAGAACACCATGCTCATCAACCCGCATCTAGGGTCCTGGTTCTTCATCGGCGTCCTCCTGACCACCGCCGAGCTCGTCCCCGGCGACCCCCTGCCGGACCGCTGCGGGACCTGCCGCGCCTGCCTCGACGCCTGTCCGACCGACGCCTTCCCTGCGCCCTATGTGCTCGACGCCCGGCGCTGCATCTCCTATCTGACCATCGAGCATCGCGGCGAGGTCGAGCCCGCGCTCGCGGCCCGGATGGGCGAATGGCAATTCGGCTGCGACATCTGCCAGGACGTCTGCCCGTGGAATCGCCGGGCCCCGGTGACGAGGGAAGCCGCGTTCCGGCCCACGACGTCCTACCCCGGCGCGGCCGCCGTGGCCGGCATGGACGATGAGACGTTCCGGTCGCGCTTCGCCGGCACGCCCCTCACGCGGCCGAAGGCCCAGGGCATGCGGCGCAATGCCGGGATCGCGCTGGGCAATGCCGCGCGGGAGCGGGCCGGCGCGCCGCCACTCGATCCGACGTGATCGACGCCGTCACCGTCTTCTGCGGCTCCAGCGACCGGGTGGACGCCAGGTACTTCGAGGCCGCCCGCGAGCTGGGCGAGAAGCTCGCGCGGCGGAAATGGCGGCTCATCTACGGCGGCGGCGCGCTGGGGCTCATGGGCGCGCTGGCCCGGGCCGTGCTCGGCGCCGGTGGTGAGGTGGTCGGTGTCATTCCCCAGGCCCTGATGGATCTCGGGGTAGGGGAGGCCACCCTGACCGAGCTCATGGTCACCGAGGGCCTGCGCGAGCGAAAGGCCATCATGGACACGCGCGGCGATGCCTTCGTGGCCCTGCCGGGCGGGCTCGGCACCCTCGAGGAGATCCTCGAGGTCATGGCGCTCAAGCAGCTCGGCTATCACCGGAAGCCCATCGCCGTCCTGGACCTGGGCGGCTTCTATCAGCCGCTGTGGAGCCAGATCCAGCGGGGCATCGACACCGGCTTCATCAAGCCCGAGTATCTCGATCTCTGGTATCCCGCCCCGGACGTGGACGCGCTGCTTCGCTACCTGGAGGGGTACGCTCCCCACGCCTATGGCGCCAAGTGGCCCTGACCTCGGACGCCCATGCTACAATTTCGACGCCCAGGAGGATACACATGGCCATTCTCAAGGTCGCCCGTCTCGGACATCCGGTGCTGCGTCAGGTGGCCGAGCCCATCGACGTCGATGCGATCCGCTCCCCGGAGACCCAGCGGCTGGTGGACGACTTGATCGAGACCATGCGCGAGTACAACGGCGCCGGCCTCGCCGCCACCCAGGTGCACGCGCTCAAGCAGGTTTGCGTCATCGAGGTGAAGGACAATCCCCGCTATCCCGACGCGGACGCCATCCCGCTCACCGTCCTCATCAATCCCGTCGTGACGCCCCTGGCGGCGGAGATGGAGGAGGGCTGGGAAGGGTGCCTCTCGGTGCCCGACATGCGCGGCGTGGTCCCGCGCTACACCACCGTACGCCTCGAGGCCTATGATCGCGAGGGGAACCGGATCGACGTGGTGGCCAAGGAGTTCTTCGCGCGGGTGATCCAGCACGAGACCGATCATCTGCGGGGGCTCGTCTATCTCGACCGCATGAAAGACCTCTCGACCCTCACCCACCTGGCGGAGTGGAACAAGTACTGGATGGGGATCGAGGAGCAGGACGACTAGAGAGTGCGACGGGTGGTGGCGGTGGTGAAGGACCTCTTCTTCGTGGCGCGCATCCGGGAGACGGCGAAGCTGGTTGGCACCCCGCTGGGCTTCGCGCGCAGCGCCGAGGAGCTGACCGCCGCGCTCGAGGGCGAGCCGCCCGGGCTCGTGATCATCGACCTCACTACCGTGGGCTGGGACCACGGAGCCCTCCTCGATACCGTGGCCGCCCGGGCTCCGGGTGTCCCGGTGCTGGGCTACACCACCCATGTCCTCGCCCGGCAGACCCAGCCGCTTCACGACCGCTGCGATCGGGTGGTCACCAAGGAGACCCTGACCCAGGAGCTGCCGCAGATTCTCCGCGAGGGAGCGCCCGCATGACGGCCGCGGAGTTCGTCCAGGCGCTCGACCGGGAGAATCAGACGCTGCTCCGGCGGCTGGATCCGGAGGCCACGCTCAAGCCCGAGGTCGAGGGCACGCTCACCGTGCTGAATCTTTTGAAAGTCGCGCTCAAGAACGAGGTCGAGGCCACCGAGATCGCCGCGCGCTGGCTGGTGCGAACCGACGACGTGGACGTGAAGCTGGCCTTCGCCCGGCAGGCGGGGGACGAGGCCAAGCACTACCGGCTCATCGCCGACCGCCTGCGCGAGCTCGGCTTCGACGCGAGCGGCTTCGATCCCCTCGCCAAGGGCTATGGCCCGCTCTTCCAGTATCTCGACTCGCTGGAGACCACGGTGGAGCGCGTCGCCGCGGGCCAGTTCACCCGTGAGGCCATCGCGGTGGTGAAGAACCGCCAGTTCATCGAGTTCTGTGAGCGGGCGGGGGACGCCGCCACGGCCACGCTGTATCGGGACATCATCGAGCCCGACGAGCGCTTCCACCACGAGCTGGGCCGGCGACTGCTGCTTCGCTTCGCCACCAGCCCGGAGTCGCAGGAGGCCGCTCGCCATGCGGCGGCGCGGACGCTCTCCCTCGCCGAGGAGCTCCAGACGGCGGCGCTCCGGACCGCCGGCATCCACCACGCCCCGGGTTGCTGATGGAAGCGGATCCGTCGCTCTCCGCCTGGGCCACCGAGGTCGAGCGGCCCGACGCCGACATCAGCCTCTCCGGCGCCGCCCTCGCGCTCTCCCGGATGGAGTACCCCGCGCTGGACGCCGGCCGGTATCTGCGCCGCCTCGACGGGCTGGCGGAGGAGGTCGCGAGTAGCCCGGGCGCGGGAAGCCCGCTGGAGCGGCTGCACCGGCTGCGCGAGTATCTCTTCGCCGAGCAGGGCTTCAAGGGGAACCGCGACGACTATTTCGACCCGCGGAACAGCTTTCTCTCGGACGTGCTGGACCGCCGGGTGGGGATTCCGATCTCGCTGTCCCTCGTCCTCATCGAGGTGGGAAAGCGGCTGGACCTGCCCATGGAGGGCATCGGGCTGCCGGGCCACTTCATCACCGGCGTGAGGCTTGACGCCTCGCCGATATTGCTCGATCCCTTCCACGGCGGCGCGATCCTGACTCCCGAGAGCTGCCGGGAGGTCGTGTCGCGCGCGCTGGGCAAGCGGGTCCGGCTCACGGAGGCGTCCTTCGTGCCGGTGGGCGGCCGCCAGTTCCTCACCCGGATGCTCGCCAATCTCAAGGCCATCTACTGGCGCAAGGAAGACTGGCCCCGGGCGGTGGCGGTGAGCGATCGGATCCTGGTCCTCGACCCCGCCTCCGGAGTCGAGCGGCGCGACCGCGGCATCGCGCTGGCCAAGGCGGGCGACTACCGCCGCGGTCTCGCGGACTGGGAGCGCTACGTCACGGACTTCCCGGACGCTCCCGACAATGCCGAGATGCGCGGGCACCTCCGCCGGGTGCGCCAGAAGCTCTCCGAGCTGAACTGAGGCCCCCCCTGCGCGTCCGCGGCGGCCCCAATATCTTCGGCTTCTCGGTCGGCATCCTCATGCTCGACACGCACTTCCCGCGCATTCCCGGAGACATGGGCAATGCCGGCACCTTCGACTTTCCCGTGCGCTACCACCGGGTGGACGGCGCCTCCCCCGACAAGGTGGTGCGGGGTGGTCACCAGGCGCTCTTGCCCTCCTTCGTCGAGGGCGCGCGCTTTCTCGAGCGCGAGGGCGTGCGGGCCATCACCACGAACTGCGGCTTCCTGGCCAAGTTCCAGCGGGAGATGGCGGCGGCGGTGTCGATCCCCGTCTTCACGTCCAGCCTCATGCTGGTGCCTCTGGTTCACCGCATGCTGCCGCCCGGTCTCGCGGTGGGCATCATGACGGTGGACGCCTCGTCGCTCCGGCCCGAGCACCATGCGGGGGCGGGAATCGGTCCCGAGATCCCCACCGTGGTGGCGGGGCTCGAGACGGAGAAGGAGTTCACCCGGGTGATGCTCGACAATCTGCTCGAGCTGGATGTCGAGGCCGCGCGTCAGGAGCACCTCACGGTGGCGCGGCGGCTCGTCGCCGAGCACCCGGAGATCGGCGCGATCGTGCTCGAGTGCACCAATATGCCGCCCTATCGCGCGGATATCCAGCTCGCCACCGGGCGGCCCGTCTTCGACATCACCACCCTGGTCAGGATGGTGCACGACGCCGTGCGCGACGGGTTGCCGCCCCGGCCCGCATAACCCCGCGGCTCCATAGTCTATTGCCAACACGTTTGACAGGAGGCTCATCCCGATGCTCATGAAGACACTCTCTTCTTTCGGCGCGCTCGCGCTCCTCGCCGCGTCGGCCTTGCCCGCCACCGCCCAGCAGTCGCTCACATGGACGGCGGGTGCGGTGGGCGGCGGCTGGTACACCATTTCCGGCGGCATGGCCGAGCTCATCCGCGAGAAGGCCGGGCTCAATATCAAGGTGGTCCCCGGGGGCGGGACCCAGAACCCCGTCCTGGTGCAGACCGGCGAGGCCGAGATCGGCATGGGCCTGCCGCCGCTGCTCGGCGCGGCGTTTCGCGGCGAGGACCCGTATCTCAAGGACGGCAAGCCGCAGCCGATGCCGGACCTCCGCGCCATCGCCGGCAACATGAGCCTCAACACCTTTCACTTCTACGTCGCCAACGACTCGCCCTACGCCAAGATGAGCCTGGAGGAGATCATCAAGGGCAAGAAGCCCATTCGCCTTGCCATCTCCAAGCCGGGCTCCTCCGACGTGTGGGTGTTCGAGAAGGTGATGGTCCACTACGGCCTCTGTTCCGGCGCCAAGATCGAGGACTGCTACAAGGCCTGGGAGGCGGCGGGCGCCAAGTTCTTCCGCGGCTCCTATTCCGAGCAGGCGGGCGCCTTCAAGGACCGGAACGTGGACGGAACCTTCACCTTCCTCGCGCTTCCCGGCGCCTCCATCACCGAGGCCTCGGTGGGCCGCGATCTGAAGATCCTGGCCTTCCCCAAGCCCCTGCTCGAGTATCTCGGCAAGTTCGGCCTGGGGGACGGCGTGATTCCGCCCGGCACCTATCCGAAGGCGGTCAACGGCAATGAGCCGGTGGTGTCGGCTACCATGGGCACCACGATCACGGTGTCCTCCAAGATGTCCAATGACACCGCCTACACCCTGGCCAAGACCCTGAACGACAACCCGGACCGGGTGCGGAAGATCCACGGAAGCCTGGCCGACTACGAGCCCTCCAAGGGCCACCTCTTCCTGGGCGTGGCGCTCCATCCGGGCGCCGAGCGCTATTACAAGGAGAAGGGCTGGCTCAAGTAAGCAGTGTGGGCTTGGCAAGGCCAGCCTCGGCGCACCGGGGGCGGCGAGCTTTGACAGCGCGCGCATTCGTCGCCGGAGTATCTCTCGTCCTCTCCGGGTGCGCCGCCCAGACCTTCCCGCTCGAAGCTGGAGCCGAGGCTAGCCGGCAGTTCCTGGTCGGAGACTGGTTCGGGACATATGAGTGGCCGACGGACGCCTTCAAGGTCCCCCGCAAGATCTTGGTCTCGATCCGGAGCGTGCAGCCCGATGGGGCAGTGCGGGCGACCGTCCAGCTCTTTGGACCGAGTGGCGAGCCGCTGAGCGCGCCCCAGGCCATCGCCGGGACGCTCACGGAGGGCAGGTTGCATCTGAAGTATCTCGATCGGTTCACATTGTCACGGGTGGCCGATGATCGCCTGGCGGGGGAGGCCTGGATCAGCACTCGGGGCGGGCTTCAGGGGACGCGCATGGAGCGGATCGATTTGAATCTTCGCCGAGAAGGTAAGTAGCCGGTTGAGCAAGAAATCCCTGGTCTGGATCGCGATGCTGGTCGGCTCCACCGCCGGCGGCTTCCTTCCCCTCCTGTGGGGAGGGGATCTCATCTCGTTCGCGGCGGTGATCTGGAGCACGGTGGGGGGCTTTGCCGGAATCTGGCTCGGGAATCGATTCGGTGCGTAGGGAGGAGGCCCATCTGATGGACCGTCGCCTCTTCCTCGCGATCATTCCCGGGGGTCTTCTCGCCGCGGCGCTCGCCGCGGAGGCGCAGCCGGCGGCGGTGCCCAGGATCGGCTGGCTCGTCTACGGGGGCCCGTTCACCGAGGCCTCTCGCGGCCTGGAAGCGGCCGTCCTGCGGGAATTGAAGGAGCGAGGCTACGAGGACGGGCGAAACCTCAAGATCGAGTATCGACATGCCGAGGGTCGGTCGGAGCGCCTGCCGGAGCTGGCGGCCGAGCTCGTGCGCTCGAAGGTCAATCTCTTGCTCGCTCTGGGCGGCGACGTCGCCGTGGCCTTGCGCAGAGCGACGACCAGCATTCCCATCGTGGTGGCGACGAGCACGGACCCGGTGCGCTCCCAGCTCATCTCAAGTCTCGCCCATCCGGGGGGCAACCTGACCGGCGTGACCTTCGTGTTCGACGAGCTCGCGGCGAAGCGCGTGGAGCTCCTCAAGGAGGTCATGCCGCGCCTGTCTCGGCTTGCCGTCCTGTGGGACCCCACCCACGTGGACAATGATTTCCCCCAGGTAGAGATTGCCGCCCGGCGGCTCGGACTGCAGCTTCAATCGCTGGAAATTCACGGGCCCAACGAGCTCGAGTCGGCGTTGCGGGCGGCGATCAACGGGCGCGCCGAAGCGCTCCTGGTGGTACCGGGGCGCCTTACCGGGTTTCTCAGCCGGCGCATCATCGAGGGCGCGGCGCAAAGCAAGATCCCGGTGATCTCGGGATGGAGAGAGTTCGCCGAGAGCGGCGCCGTCCTGAGCTATGGACCGGATCGGGTCGAGAGCGCAAAGCGCACCGTGATATACGTGGACCGGATCCTCAAGGGCGCTCGGCCCGGAGATCTGCCGGTCGAGCAGCCCACGAAGTTCGAGCTGGTGGTCAATCTGAAGGCCGCGAAAGCGCTGGGGCTCAGCGTGCCGCGCTCGGTCCTGCAGCGGGCGGACCAGGTCATCGAGTGATGGACCGCCGGGCGTTCCTGGCCGGTGCGGGCGCGTTCCTCGTCGCGCCGCCCGCCGCCGAGGCGCAGCCGGCGCGGGTCTATCGCGTTGGCGTCATCATCCAGGGCGGCCCGTACGCCCAGGCCGTCGAGGGGCTACGGGAGGGTCTCCGGTGAGCTGGGACTCGAGGAGGGCAAGCAGATCATCCTCGACGTCCGCGATGCCAAGGGCGATCTCAAGACGGTAGAGGCGGCGGCGCGGGAGCTCGAGCAGGATAGGGTCGACCTGATCTACACGGTGACCACATCGGTCACTGTCGCGACCAAGCGCGTGACGAGGAACGTGCCCATTCCACGCCGGCGCAGATCCGGTGGCCCTGGGCCTGGTGCAGAGCTATCGGAAGCCCGGCGGAAGGGCTACGGGCCTTCACAGCCAGTTGACGGACGTCACCGCGAAGCGGCAAAGCTCGCCGGGTCGTCGCGTTCTACAGCCCCCGCAATCCAGCCGCCGAGCAGTCCGTGCAGTTCACGCGGGACGCCGCCCGCCAGCTGCGGGTCGAACTGGTCGAGCGGCGTGTCGCCTCGGTGGAGGGACTGCGGGCAGGTCTGCGCGAGCTCCGGCCCAGGGAAGTGGATGCCTTCCTCTACGTGTCGGATTCGATGGTAGGGAGCCAGGCGGCCCTGATCATCGAGACCGCCCGGGAGAAGAGACTGCCGACCATCTTTCAAGACCCAGCGAATGTCGACCAGGGGGCTCTTGCCAGCTATGGCTTCAGCTACCGCGCCGCCGGCCGCCTCTCCGCCAAGCAGGTCCAGCGGGTTCTCCTGGGCGCCAACCCGAGCGACAGGCCCGTCGAGCAACTCGACACGATCCACTTCGCCATCAACCTCAAGACGGCCAAGGCCCTCGGGCTCACCATTCCGCCGACACTCTTGTTCCGAGCGGATAAGGTGATCGAGTAACTGAGCTCACGGGCACAATCCCGGACACAAACGCCGGGGCGGGTGCTATCCTCGCGCCTCGGGAGATCACAAGATCAGGAAGCTGACCGGCACCATTTACTGGTCCACCGGGGCGTATGCCGCCCTGGCTTCGCTGTTTCACTTCTACACCGCGGGCTATGGGGTCTTCGAGCCGCGCATCCAGCGCTCGATGCACCTCCTCTTCCTCGTCCCCCTCGTCTTCCTGGCCTTCCCGTTCAACAAGAAGTCTCCCCGCCATCGGCCCAGCGCGCCGGACTGGCTCTGGGCGACCATTGCCTGGCTCGCCAGCGCTTACCTCATCTGGGACCACACGCGCCTCGATCACCGCTGGGAGGGCGCCTCGCCGGTGATGCCGGTGGAAGTCGTGCTGGGCACCGTGATGGCGGTGCTCATCATGGAGGGATGCCGCCGCTCGCTGTCCCCCTGGATGGCGCTCACCATCTCGCTGTCCCTCCTCTATCTCGGGACCAGCCAGTGGATTCCCGGCCTTTTCAACTTCAAGGGCTATACCTACCCCCGCATGGTGGAGTTCGTCTACCTTGCGGGCGACGAGGGGATGTACGGCTTCCTCACCGGCATCTCCGCCAACATCCTCTTCATCTACGTGCTCTTCGCGTCGGTGATGATGCGGGCCGGGGTCGGGGAGTGGGTGATCGACGTGGCGGTGGGCCTGGCCGGCTGGGCGCGCGGCGGCCCCGCCAAGATCGCGGTGATCGGCTCCGCGCTCTTCGGGACCATCTCGGGCTCGACGGTGGCCAATGTGTATGCCACCGGCTCCTTCACCATTCCGCTCATGAAGAAGGGAGGCTATTCAGCCAAGAACGCGGCCGCCATCGAGGCCATCGCCGGCACCGGCGGCCAGATCATGCCGCCGGTGATGGGGGCGGGCGTCTTCATCATGGCGGAGATCACCGGCATCTCCTACTTCGACATCATCAAGGCCGCCGCCATCCCCGCCATCCTCTACTACATCGGCCTCTTCGCCATGGTCCACTTCCTGGCCCTCCGCTACGGTGTGCAGTCAGTGCCGCTGAGCGAGCGGCCGTCCTGGCGTCCGGTGCTCCGGCGAGGCTATTTCGCGATCCCGTTCGTCATGATCGTCTACCTGCTCGCGGAGGGGTACTCCCCGACCGGCGCCGCCTTCTACACCATCGTCGTCACCTTCATCCTGTCCTTCTTCGATCGCGCAACCTGGATGACGCCGGCCAAGTGCTGGGACGCCCTCATCGAGGCGGCCTTCAGCGCCGCTACCATCGCGGTCGCGCTGGCGGGATCGGGCATGATCGTGGGTGTGCTCACGCGCACCGGCGCGGCGCTGGCCTTCGGCGGCACCGTGGTCAACTGGGCCGGGGGCATTCTGATCGTGGCCATGATCCTGGTGTTCCTCGTGGTCTCGGTGCTCGGGACGGGCATTCCCACCACCGCCGCCTACGTGATCGCGGTGACGGTGGGGGCGGCGGCCCTGGGAAATCTCGGCGTGAGCCTCCTGGCCGCCCACCTCTTCGTCTTCTACTACGCCGTGCTCTCGGACCTCACGCCTCCCGACGCCGTCACCGCCTTCGCCGCCGCCAATATCGCGGGCGCGGACATGTTCGCCACCGGGATCGAGGCCTTTCGCCTGGGCATCGCGGGATTTCTCGTGCCCTTCGCCTTCGTGATCCACCCCGAGCTCCTGCTCAAGGGCGACTGGAGCCAGATCGTTCTCATGACCGCCTTTGCCGCCGTTTCCGCCACCGCCCTGGCGTCGGTGGTGGTCGGACATGCCTGGGGCCCGCTCGGCTGGGGCCTACGGGGAATCTGCCTCGTCGCCGCCTCCATGCTGGTGATGCGGGCGCTCGCCTTCCAGCTCGCCGGACTCGCCCTTTACGCGGCCGTGCTCGGCTGGGGAGCCTGGAGCCGGCGCGGCGAGCGCGCCGCGGTCACGACCGCCTGAGGCGCTCCAGGAGGACGGCGTCCGCGGGGGGAAACTCGTAGCGATCGAGCTCGGCGGGCGCCACCCACGCCATTTCCTGGCCCTCGAGCGGGCGCGGCTCGCCGTCGATGGCGCAACGGAAGAACTCGATTCGGACATGAATGTCCGGATAGCGCCACTCGACGACCTCGACCGGCTCTCCCACCGTCGCCGAGACCCCCAGCTCTTCCCGGAGCTCGCGGGCGAGGGCCTCGCGATCGCTCTCTCCCGGCTGCGACTTGCCGCCGGGAAACTCCCAGAGGCCGGCCAGGTGCGAGCCCGCCGGCCGCCGCGTGATGAGGATCTTGCCCTCGCGCTCGATCACCGCCGCCACCACGGAGATGGCGCGGGGGGGAGGGACTCCGCCCATCAGGGACGCCGGCGCTTGCGCGTCCCGGCGGCGGGATAGCTGAGGCAGAACCTTCGCATGGGGCAGGGCCGGCAGCGCGGCGCCCGCGCGGTGCACCAGGTGGCGCCGAAGTCCATCAGCGCCTGGTTCCAGTCATAGGCGCGTCCGGGGGGCAGCACCATCGCGGAGAGATCCCAGATGGTCTTCTGCCCCCGCAGCCGGGCCAGTCGGCGCGGCCCGAGCAGCACACGCCCCAGCACCCGGCGCACATTGGTGTCCACGATGCAGGCGTCGCGGCCAAAGGCGAAGGAGAGCACCGCCCCCGCGGTATAGGGTCCGATGCCGCGCATGCTGCGCAGCGAGGCGGCATCGTCGGGAAGCCGGCCCGCATACTTCGCCATCGTCTCCCGCGCGATGCCCTGCAGATTCAGGGGCCGGACGTTGTAGCCCAGCGGATACCAGGCGCGGGTCACGTCCTCCGTATCGGCCTGGGCCAGGTGGGCGAGGGTGGGATAGCGCGCGAGGAATTCGTGGTACTTGGGGATCACGCGCTCCACCTGCGTCTGCTGGAGCATGATCTCGGAGACGAGGATGTGGTACGGGTCGGACGTCGCGCGCCACGGGAGATCGCGGCCATGCCGCGCATACCAGGCGAGCAGCCCGCGCTGGAACCGGCGGCGGAGAGCGGGGGAGACGCGGGGCGGGGCGGGCACGGCGGCATTCTGACGGACTCCGAACGGGCCCGCAAGTTGACATCGTCTCTGCCCCCGACAACAATGACGTCATGCCATCCATGCCGTCGCTCGCCGAGCAGCATCGCGCCGTCCGCGAAGGGTCCGGGCTGCGCGACCGCTCCGACCTCGGCAAGGCGGAGGCGGAGGGGCGAGATCGGGCGAGCTTCCTCCAGGGAATGCTCAGCAATGACGTGAAGGCGCTCGCTCCCGGTCAGGGCTGCGCGGCGGCCTTCCTCGACGCCCACGGCAAGGTGATGGCCCTGCTCCGCGTATACGCGCTGGCCGACCGCCTGTGGCTCGAGCTGCCGCCCCGGCTGACCGAGAAGACCTTGCAGCTCCTGGACAAGTACCTCATATCGGAGAAGGTCTCCTTCGAGGCCCTGGACGAGGCGTACGGGGTTCTCTCTCTGCAGGGCCCCCGGTCGCAAGCGTTGCTGGAAGGTCTCGCCGGCATGCCGGTGCCCGCGGCGGCGCACGCTCACGTCGAGGCCGTCCTGGGCGGCATCAAGGCTCGGGTGATCCAGCGCTCCGAATTCGGCTCCTTGCCCGGCTATTTCCTCTGGGTGGCGCCGGACGATGCCCCCGCCCTCACGCAGGCTTTGCTCGAGGCCGGGGCGCTCCCGGTCAACGAGGAGGCGGCCGAGGTGCTGCGCGTGGAGAGCGGCGAGCCCGTGTACGGGATCGACGTGGACGACTCGGTGCTGCTCCCGGAGCTCCGCCGCGAGGATCTCATCAGCTATACCAAGGGCTGCTATATCGGCCAGGAGCTGGTGGCGCGCGTGAAGTACCGGGGACACGTCAATCGTGCCCTCGCCGGATTGCGTCTCGAGGGAGATGCCGTGCCCGCCGCGGGTACGCCCGTGATGGCGGAAGGCAAGGAGATCGGCCGCCTCACGTCATCCGCGCGCTCCCTGGCGCTGGGTGTTCCCATCGCGCTGGGCTACCTCCGGCGCGAGCATCTCGAGCCCGGCGCGCCGGTGGCGGTCGGCGGCGGCGAGCCCCTCATCCCCGCGCGGGTCGCCGCGCTCCCGTTCGTCTGACCCGGCACCACGCCCGTGACCGAGAACCGCCTCGCCCGCGAGACCAGTCCGTATCTCCTCCAGCACGCGCACAACCCCGTGGACTGGTATCCCTGGGGACAGGAAGCCTTCGAGCGTGCGCGCCGCGAAGACCGTCCGCTGCTGCTCTCCGTCGGCTACTCCGCCTGCCACTGGTGCCATGTGATGGAGCGCGAGTCCTTCGAGAACCCGGCCATCGCCGGCCTCATGAACGAGCTCTTCGTCAACGTGAAGGTGGATCGCGAGGAGCGGCCCGACGTCGACCAGATCTACATGCAGGCGGTCCAGGCGCTCACAGGCCACGGCGGCTGGCCCATGACGGTCTTTCTGACCCCGGAGGGCGTCCCGTTCTACGGCGGCACCTACTTCCCTCCCGAGGAGCGCCACGGCATGCCCGCCTTCCCGCGCGTGCTGCAGGGAGTGGCCGAGGCCTATCGCGCGCGCCGGGGCGACGTGGCGGAATCGGGAAAGCAGCTCCTGGAGCAGATGCGCCAGAGCGAGGGGCTCCGCGCCTCCGCCACCGTCCTGACGGACGAGATCCTGTTCAATGCGTTCCAGGGCGTCTCCCAGCACTTCGACGAGCGTGAAGGCGGGACCTCGGGCGCCCCCAAGTTTCCGCAGCCCATGATCTGGGACTCCGTGCTCCGCTTCTGGGCGCGGGGCAAGAATCCCCGCGCGCTGGACATGGTGCGGCTCACCCTCACCCGCATGGCGCGCGGCGGCATGTACGACCAGCTCGGCGGCGGCTTTCACCGCTACTCGGTGGACGCCCAGTGGCTGGTGCCGCACTTCGAGAAGATGCTCTACGACAATGCCCAGCTCGCGCGCCTCTACCTCCACGCGTGGCTTGCCACCGGCGACGCCGAGTACCGGCGGATCACCGAGGAGACGCTCGATTACGTGCTGCGCGAGATGACCCATCCCTCGGGCGGCTTCTTCTCCGCCCAGGACGCGGACTCGGAAGGCGTGGAAGGCAAGTTCTTCGTCTGGACTCCGGAGGAGATCCGCGCGCTCATCCCCGACCCGGAGACGGCGGAGGCGGCGCTGGCCTTCTGGGGCGCGGCGGA
>Ga0207674_10004091_pt1 | contig 17671 bp, 17 predicted proteins | sample KBSCornC72_FD_184303 | JGI IMG/M metagenome (GOLD analysis project Ga0207674, IMG submission 184303) | Corn rhizosphere microbial communities from Kellogg Biological Station, Michigan, USA - KBS Corn C7-2 (SPAdes) (version 2) | ecosystem: Host-associated > Plants > Roots > Rhizosphere > Soil ... | reverse complement strand
CTGCACCCGCACAACGCGCACTTCCTCTCCTTCGCCGCGTCGATGATCGGACGCTCGGCCCAGGCCCTCGATGCCGCCGCGCAGACGCGCGCCAAGACCGACACCGCGATGCTCCGCGCTCCGGGGCTCGGTGCGCTGCAGCACTACTACATGCTGCCGCTGCTGGCGAACGTGCGCTTCGGCCGCTGGGACGCGGTGCTGGCCGAGCGCGACTTGGCGGAGGATCTACCGTACCCGCGCGCGTTGCGGCACTACGCGCGCGCGCTGGCCCGCATCGCCAAGGGCGACGCCTCCGCCGCGGAGATGGAGCTCGCGTCGCTGCGCCGGCTTCGCGCCGACGAGCGGCTGAAGGCCGTGACGATCTGGGACCTCAACACCAGCACGTCGCTGCTCGACATCGCCCAGGCCACGGTGGAAGGCGAGCTCGCCGCGGCGCGGAGCGACTGGACGGCGAGCATCGCCGCGCTGCGCCGCGCGGTGGCGACCGAGGACGCGCTCACCTACGACGAGCCGCCCCCCTGGCACCTGCCCGCGCGCCAGCAGCTCGGCGTGGTGCTTCTCCGCGCCGGACGAGCCGCTGAGGCGGAGAGGGTGTTCCGCCAGGATCTCGTGCGCCATCCGGAGAACGGCTGGTCGCTCGCCGGGCTGGCGGGCAGTCTCCGCGCGCAGGGCAGGGTCGCGGAGGCGGGACGTGTGCAGGAGCGCTTCCGTCGCGCGTGGGCGACGGCGGACGTGCCACCGCCGTCGCTGGAAATACGGACGTCGAGCGCGCGCTGAGCCTACGCCGCGGCGGCCACCGCTTCGTCGTACGGCTGCCCCTGGCTCATTCCCTCGTACACCGCCTGCATCACCTCGGCGCTCCCGAGCAGGAAGCGGCACCGCTCCGCCCCGGTGGAGCGACACTCGACCTCCATCACGGCGAGCGGAGCGTCCGCCACGCGGCCGAAGAAGTCGGCGAGCATTCCCGCCGAAAGGTTGCAGCACGGGTATTCCATCCCCGCATCGGAGGATGCCTCGCCCCAATCGGGCGAGTCGAGCGTCGCGACGGCGTCGTGCAGGGAGCCGACGGTGAGCGAGCCCCACCCCGCCTCGCGGAAGAACTCCCCGGCGAGCTGCTGGAACTCCTCGAGCGGCAGCGCTTCCGGCTCGCCGGCATCGCGCGCCTCGAGCCATCCGCGGAACGCCTCGAACAGCGCGGCGCCTCCTGCGTAGCCTGCCTCCTGGAACCACGCGGCCGCCGAGGGACCAGCGTCGCGCATCAGTGCGTTGCGCAGGGCGGCCAGCGCGTCGCGCGTGACCGCGAGCATTCCGTTTTCCGCGAGGTCGAGAGTCATGTCGGTCATGTCGTAGTGTTCATCGCAGGACGGCTTGGCGCCAGTGGCGTCACGGGAGGAGGCGGGTGAGTTGGTTGGTTGGATCGTGGGCTCGTGGGTAGCCCCCACCAACTCGCGATCCAACCAACCAACTCACTTGCTTCCCCCGGCTCGCCGCAGCAGCTCGGCCTCGTCGATCGTCTCCACGCCGAGCTCCCGTGCCTTGTCCAACTTGCTCCCCGCGTCGGCGCCGACGACGAGGCAGCTCGTGGCTTTCGAGACGCCGCTCGTGACGCGCCCGCCCTGCGACTCGATCAGCTCGGTCGCCTGTGCGCGCGAGAGAGTCGGCAGCGTTCCGGTGACGACGAACGTCATCCCCTTGAACGCACCGCCCGCCGCCACGGCAACCGGCTCGGTGAGCGTGAGCCCGGCTGCGGCGAGCTTGTCGACGAGCGCCTTCGCCGATTTGTCCTCGAAATACGCGACGACGGCCACCGCGATGGTCTCGCCGATCCCGCGCAGGGCGAGGATGTCGTCGGATGTCGCGCGGCGGAGCGCATCCATCGAGCCGAAGTGGCGCGCGAGCAGCTGCGCGGCGGTCTGGCCGACGTGGCGGATGCCGAGGCCAAACAGCAGCCGCGACAGCGGCTGCGCCTTCGATGCGGCGATGGCGTCCACGAGATTCTGCGCCGAGACGTCGGCGAATCGTTCGAGCGACGTGAGCTGCTCGACGGTGAGCGCGTACAGGTCGGCGACGTCGTGCACGAGCGATGCGGCGATGAGCTGCTCGATGCGCGCGTAGGACAGGCCGCGGATGTCCATCGCGTGGCGTGACGCGAAGTGCACCATCGCCTCGAGCTGCCGGTCCGGGCACGCGACGTTCGGGCAGTAGATCGCCACCTCTTCCTCGTCCCGCTCGACGGGTGTGCGGCACGACGGGCAGTGGGTCGGGATACGGATCTTCTTCGGCGGATCTTTCGGGTCGCGCTTCTCGGGGACGGGGCCGATCACCTGCGGGATCACGTCGCCGGCGCGCTTCACCTGCACGACGTCGCCCTTTCGCAGATCCTTCGCGCGGATCAGATCGAAGTTGTGCAGCGTCGCGAGGCGGACCGTCGTCCCGCCGATCTCCACCGCCTCGAGCACGGCGAACGGATTGAGCGAGCCGGTGCGGCCGACGTTCACCTGGATGTCGAGCAGACGCGTCTCGGCGATGTCGGGGGCGAACTTGCGCGCGATCGCCCAGCGGGGCTCGCGCCCGCCGACGACGCCCAGCTCGTCCTGGAGCCGCAGCGAATCGACCTTGATGACACCGCCGTCGATCGGGAAGTCGAGCTCCGCGCGCAGTCGGGCCTCCACGTCGCGCGCCCACTCGTTCACCTCGGGCAGCGACTTGCAGCACTTCCGCGCCGGCGCGACCGGAATCCCCCATTTCGCGAGCGACTCGAGCAGCTCCCACTGCGTTGCGAATGGAAGGGCGACCCCTGGCGGCGTCGCCACCGTGTAGCCGAAGAAGCGCAGCGGACGCTTCGCCGTGATCGATGGATCGAGCTGGCGCAGTGCGCCCGCCGCGGAGTTGCGCGGGTTGGCGAACACCGGTTCGCCGGCGGCGACGCGCTCCTCGTTCATCTTCTCGAACCGGCTGAACGGCATGTACACCTCGCCGCGGATCTCGATCAGCCGAGGGACGTCGTCGCCGCGCAGCCGGAGCGGTACGTCGCGCAGCGTGCGCAGGTTGGCCGTCACGTCCTCGCCCACGGTGCCGTTGCCCCGCGTCGCCCCCTTCACGAAGACGCCGTTCTCGTACGTGAGGCTCACCGCCGAACCGTCGATCTTGAGCTCGGCCACGTATCCGGCGCGCCGCGCGTCGTCGCCGACGAGCCGCGCGATACGCTCCTCCCATTCCGCGAGCTCCGTCTCGGTGAACGCGTTGCCGAGCGAGATCATCGGCACGAGGTGCGTGTGCTTGGCGAGCGCACTCGCCGGCTCGGCCCCGACGCGCAGCGTCGGCGAGTCGGCGGTGCGCAGATCGGGATGCTCGCGCTCGATCGCCTGCAGCTCGCGATAGAGCTTGTCGTACTCTGCGTCGGAGAGCGCGGGCCGATCGAGGACGTAGTACTCGTACGAGGCCTGATGCAGCAGAGCGCGCAGCTCGGCCGCACGCCGTTCGGGAGTGATCGGGACCATGGGCGTGCGGGTCAGCCCTTGGCTTCCTCGTCCAGCACCTGCATCGCGACGGTCACCAGCCGCTCGAGCTCCTCGTCGGCGGCGCGAGGGAGCAGCGTCTCGGCCCAGCTCTGCTCCTCACCCTTCGCGTAGCGGTCGAGCAGGCGGCGCATGAAGCCGACGAGCGCGACGCGCTGCAGCTCGGCGCGGCGCTGCGCGACGGCGACGTCCTTCTGGCTGCGGAGCAGGGTCTCGAAGCGGTGCGCGTTCCGGAGCGCCTTCGCGGTGAGCGACGCGACCGTCTGCGAGAAGCGCACGTCGGCGTCGCTGAACGGTTCGGCATCGCGCTCCGTGCGCAGGAAGATCGCGCCGATCACCGAGCCCTCCCACCGGATGGGCAGCACGACGATCGACCGCACGTTCCGCATCTCGAAGGTGGACTTGATGCTCTGGAACTGCGGATCGTTCGCCGCGTCGGGGATGAACACCGTCTCGCCACTCTCGAACGCGCGCTTCAGCTCCGGATAGCGGTTGAGGTCGACGAGGAGGTTGCGGATCGTCGGATCCTCGTAGCTCGCGACGAGGCGTACCTCGTCCCTGTCGCCGGAGAGGAAGATCGAGCACCGATCGAGGCCGAACGACTCGCCGAGCTTGCGGGCGATCGTCTGGAGGACGTCGACGAAATGGAGCGACGACGACACCTCCTGCAGGATGTCGACGATGGCGGCGAGATGATCGCGCTCCCGCTCCACGGCGGCGAGCCGCGCATGAAGCCGTGCCAGCTCGTCAGCCGGAGACGGTGGCTCCGCGCTCTGTGGCGGGTGGTCGATCTGCGGCGGAGGTGCGTGCGTCGGCTCCATCCTTCTGGGATAGGTGGGCGTTGAAGTCGGGCCCGTCGAAGCGGACGACGCGATTGCGTCCCATCTCCTTCGCGACGTACAGCGCGTCGTCGGCCGCCCGCACCAGCGAGTCGCACTCCTTGATCTTGGGGTGCGGCCAGCCCGAGACGCCGAAGCTCGCCGTGCGGGACAGCGAGCCGCCGGGGAAGGAGAATGTATTCCCCTCGATCCGTTTGCGCACCCTTTCCGCGAACGTCACCGCGGCGTCGAGGACCGTGCCGGGAAGGAGGACCATGAACTCCTCGCCACCATACCGCCCGACTCGATCGATCTCGCGCGCCTCGTCCTTGAGGATCGCCGAGAGCTGCTTCAGCACCTCGTCGCCGGCCTGGTGACCGTGGGTGTCGTTCACGCTCTTGAAGTGATCCAGGTCGCACATCACGCAGGAGAACGGCTCGGCGAGTCGCTGGGCGTGCTGGAACATCTCCTCGAGCCGGTCGTTCAGGTGACGGCGGTTGTCGAGACCCGTCAGCCCGTCGGTCTGCGACATGTGGCGCAGCCGCTCGTTCACTTCCAGCAGCTCGCGCTCGCGCTCCTCCAGCGCCTCCTGGAGCCGTTTGATGCGCAGCATCGAGCGCAGCCGCGCCTTGAGCTCGGCGAAATCGATCGGCTTCGTGATGTAGTCGTCGGCGCCCGCCTCGAGACCTTCCACCTTGGCTTCGGTGGAGTCGAGCGCCGTCTGCATGATGATCGGGATGAAGGGCAGCGATCTGTTCGCCTTCACGCGCCGCGCGACCTCGATGCCGCTCACCTCGGGCATCATCACGTCGAGCAGGATGAGGTCCGGAGGCGACTGTTCGACCGCGCGCAGCGCCGCCGCGCCGTCGTTCACCGCGTCCGTGTGATAGCCCCAGCTCTCGAGCCGGAGCCGCAGGACCTCGATGTTGTCCTCGTGATCGTCCACGACCAGAATGCGCGCTCCGGTCTCCGAGCGGTCGTCAGCCGCCTGTGGCGGCGCGCCCTCGCCAGGCGGTCGGCTCTCCTCAGCCGGCATTCTGTGCGGCGTCCTTCCCCAGGAAACGTTGCACTTCGGCGACGACGGCGCGTGGCTCGCAGGGCTTCGCCAGATAGCCGTCGCAGCCGACTTCCATCGCCTTCTCGCGATCGGACGCGAGTGCGTGCGCGGTGAGCGCGATGATCGGGATGTCCCTCGTCACCGGATCGTGCTTCAGGACCTGCGTCGCCTCCCATCCGTCGATGATCGGGATCGAGATGTCCATCAGGATGAGATCGGGGCGCTCGCTGCGCGCCTTGGCGATCCCCTCCTCACCGTTCAATGCCTCCGACACCTCGTAGCCGAAATGTCGAAGGATGGTGGAATAGACGATGCGGTTGTCTTCGTTGTCCTCGACGAGCAGGACGGTCTTTCCATTAGTAGCCATGAATGGCCTCACCGCTTGCACGTGAGTTGATCGCGTCCAGGAGACCGCGGGAGAGTGGCGGCGCTCCGGGGGCGCCGAGCACGACGAACTACCCTTCAGTACCGGGACGCCCCGCCGACTGAAGACACTTGGTAACGTACGTCACCATTGATACCGTTGGACGCAATTTCCAAACCATCACCGACCTCCACCGTTCATTCCATGTCCTACGCAGGACCTGCCTCCCGCACCCGCGGCTCCGCTGGACGCCGGGACCCCTCGACTCCGACTGCGAGCCGGCCGATCGGGCCCGCTGGCTCCGCCGCGGTCCGCCGTCCCGACGCTCCCGCCGCCGGTGGTGACGAGGAGTCGCACGAGACCGATTGGCAGCGCGTCGCCCTCTTCGGCGCCGGACTGGCGATCGGTCTCACCATCGGCGCCGGCGCGGCGCTGCTCGCCGCGCCGCAGAGCGGGGAAGAGACGCGTGCCGCACTCCGGTCGCGGGCACGGCGCCTGAGCCGCGCGACCGGTCGCCGCAGTCAGAACGCGTGGGACGACCTTCGCGAGGAGCTGCGCTCGGCGGCGCGGACGCTCCGCCGGCGCCGAGCCAGACAGGCGGCGCGCAAGGCGCTCCAGCGAGAGCTCGAGCGCGAGGGCGTGGCCGACTAGGCTCCAAGCACACGGGCCGGCAGCCTCTCGAGAGGCTGCCGGCCCGTCGCGTCGCTCGGAGCGCGGGTGCCTACTTCAGCGACTTCAGCTCTTCGGCCGCCGCTTCCTGATAGTGCCGGTCGTTGTACTCGGTGCGCGTGCCGCTGATCGCGAGCTCGTACTGCTCACGCGCCTTCGCCTGGTTGCCGCGCGCCGAGTACACGCGCGCGAGGTCGAGGTGATGGACGAGACGTCCCGGATCCACCGCGACCGATTGCTCCATGTAGCGCTGCGCGTCGTCCCAGTTCGCGGAATCGAACACCTTGCCGCCGAGGAAGTTCTTGGCCATGAAGCGCGTCATGCCGCTCAGCGACATCACGTTGTAGTTCCACATCCCCATGACGTGCAGGGCACCGGGATGCTTCGGGTCGAGCTTGAGCGCGTCGAGTGCCTGCGTGCGAACGTCGCCCGCGTATCTCACCCGGTCCTTCTTGCCGAGCGACAGCGCCTTGCGGCCGAGCGCGCGTGCCAGATGGAAGTGCCCCTCGGCGTCGTTCGGATTCGCCTCGACGGCGCGCCGTGCGTATTGTTCCGCCTCCGAGTACAGCGAGTCGCGCTGCGCACGCGCTGCGTACTCGCCCACGTCGACGGCTTCACGAGTCGCCTTCCACAGCGCCTCGTACGACTTTGGCTCGAGCTTGATGGCTTCCTGGTAATGGTGCAGCGCACCGGGCGCGTTCATCGCCGTATGATCACGATCGCCCATGGCGATGTGATCAGCCGCCGACTGCGCGACAGCGAGAGCCGGAAGCGCGGCGATCGCGAGCGCGGCGACCAGAACGGCGCGGCGCGGCAGCACGAAGGACAGGAGCATGGGCAGAACTCCAGGATGCAGGTGAGCGAACCGTCGACCGACGGGTCTGGCGCCGGCCACGCGCGACTCGCGTGGCCGAGGCTGCCGGCGTCGGCCGGTCATGCTACGGATACCCCACAGCCCGGTCAATGCTCGCGCTTCGGCTGATCGAGCGGAAGCGGGACGGCGGCCGCATCGACTCGGGTGAGTTCCGTGCGCTGGCCAACGCGTACGCCACGGGCCACGTGCCCGACTATCAGATGGCCGCGTTTCTCATGGCGTGCTACCTCCGCGGACTCGATCGCGGCGAGACGAACGCGCTCACCGAGGCGATGCTGCGAAGCGGGGAGACACTCGACCTGAGCGACCTCGGAAAGCCGCGCATCGACAAGCATTCCACGGGCGGCGTGGGCGACAAGGTCTCCATCGTGCTCGCTCCACTCGTCTCGTCGCTCGGTGTCGTGGTGCCGATGATGTCGGGACGCGGCCTGGGTCACACCGGCGGCACGCTCGACAAGCTCGAGTCGATCCCGGGCTTCGAGACGGCGCTCTCGCTCGCGCAGGCCCGTGAGCAGCTCGTTCAGATCGGGTGCGCGCTCATCGGCCAGACCGACGAGATCGCGCCCGCCGACAAGAAGATGTACGCCCTGCGCGACGCGACGGGGACGGTGGAGTCGATCCCACTCATCGCGGCGAGCATCATGAGCAAGAAGCTGGCGGAGGGGCTGACGGGGCTCGTGCTCGACGTGAAGCGCGGCTCGGGCGCGTTTCTCCCCGACCTGGAGCGCGAGCTCGAGCTGGCGATGACGATGATCGAGCTCGGGTCCGATCGCGGCTGTCCGGTCGTCGCACTACTCACCGCGATGGACCGCCCGCTCGGCCGCGCGTGTGGCAACGCGCTCGAGATCGAGGAGTCGATCGCCGCGCTCCGCGGCGAGGGTCCTCCCGATCTCATGGCGGTCACCTACGCACTCGGCGCCGAGATGCTGGTGCTCGCCGAGATCGCGTCGGACGTGGACGCCGCGCGTCGGATGATGGAGATCGCGATCGGCACCGGACGCGCGGCGGAGCACTTCCAGAAGATCATCGAGATGCAGGGCGGCAATCCGGCGGTGGTGGACGATCCGGCGCTGTTGCCACAGGCGGCGGAGGTGGAGCTGTTCGCTGCACCGCGACGGGGCTTCGTCGCGCGGGTGGAACCCCGCGCCGTCGGCCGCGGCGTGACGGCGCTCGGCGGCGGACGCACCACCATGGAGGACAAGCTCGACCTCTCGGTGGGGTTCGTGATCACGGCGCGTCCGGGCGATTGGGTGGAGACGGGCGAGCCCCTCGCGACGATCTTCGCGAAGGACCGCGCCGGCGTGGAGATGGGCCGTGCCGCGCTGCGCGCGGCGATCACGATTGCCGACGAAGCCGATCCACCGCTCCCGCTCGTGTCGCATCGCGTCACGTGCGCCGGCGTCGAGCTGCTGGTGGGCGACTGACCTTGCGACGGCGCCGCGGGGCGCGATAGGATGAGCGCTCCGCCAACGAGTCACTCGGAGGATCGACGGATGCCGCCAAAGATCGCCAAGCTCGCCGGACTCGGCGCCTTCGCCGCGTGCGCGGGCATCGCCGCCCTCTTCCTGCTCTTCGTCTACGGCACCCGGCCTACGGCGTCGGCCGGGATGGACGGTACGCTGCGCTTCATCTCGTGGCTCAGCGTGGCCGGCGTGCTGCTCGCGCTACTCGGCGTGCACCTGCTGATCGGCCGACGGCTGCTGGCGTTGTCGCGCGGAGACAACCCGCCCGCCTGACCGCTACTGGCCGCTGGAACCTCGCGGCCGGGCGAAGACCTGGGCGGTGTACGTGCGTCCGGTCTTGGAGCGGGCCATCCCTGCGCCCGTCTCCGTATAGCGCGCCGACAGGATGTTGGCGCGATGCGCCGGGCTGGTCATCCAACCGGCCATGAGCGCGGCACCGCTGGTGTACCCCTCGGCCACGTTCTCACCCACGGCGCGGTACTGATAGCCGATGAGCTTCATCCGCGAGGCGAGGGTGGGATAGCGGGAGCCCGGCACTTCGTGCGCGAGCTTGCCGGCCGCGGCCATCTGCTCGGCCTGCAGCTGCGCGACGCGCGCCAGGTCGGCGTTGCGGCGCAGGGGCGTGAGGCTCGCGCGAACGCGCTCCCGATTCGTCAGCAGGAACACGGTGTCGACGATCGTGATCAGCGACCGCGCCGGCGGCGCGGCCTTCGGCGTGGGCGTCGGTGGCGGCGCGGCCTCGACGACCGGCTCCGGAGCCGGGGAGGGCGCTGGCGGCGGCGCCTGCCGGCTGCACGCGAGGCCGCCGAGCACGGCGATCGACGCCGCCACGCGCACCACGGGCGAACGCGCGAGACGGTCGGCCATCAGTTGGCGCGATAGTAGTGCCGGATGCAGCTCTCGACGGCGCGCTCCGCCACCGGCACGTCGTCGCCGTCGATTGCCTCCTCGATGACGCGCTTGGCGTCGACCAACATTCGCTCGGGGGGCACCCCCAGCCGGCGCAGGGCACGACAGAAGTGCGCCGCGGCCGCCTCGACCTCGCCGAGAAACTCGCGCGAGTGATGCGACCTGATCAGCGCCTGCTTGAACGTCTCCTCTGCGGTCGCGCCCTGGGAATCGGGCGCGGGCTGGGCCGGCTCGAAGCTGGAGGCCACGAATCGAACTCCCTGTCTAGGTCGAGCTCGAACGTGGCACGACTCGTTCCACCGAGCCCGAGCAGACACTACTGTCGGCACGCCGCCCTCGGGTCGGGCTTCGGCTTGTCCACGACGAGGCGGTCGCGCCGGTCGCCTACCGCCTGTGCGACATCATGGACGAACTGAGCCACGCGAGCCATGTGCTGGTAATCGATGTACTGCGGCTCGTCGGTCACCTGGTGGTAGTCGGTGTGGTAGCCGAGGGAGAAGTACGAGATCGGGATCCCGTACCGCGCGTACATGTAATGGTCGCTCCGGCAGTAGCGGTTGAGCGGATGGCCGTTCGCGTCGAAGGTCGTGTCGAAGTCCATGTGCGGCGTGCGCGACGCGTTCACCGAATCGATCACGTCGCCCAGCTGCGTCGAGAGCCGCCGTACGCCGATCAGCTGGATGTTGTTCGGGCCGCGTCCCATCGCATCGGTCGGCTTGCCTCGGCCGACCATGTCCATGTTCAGCTGGGCGACGATCGAATCGCGCGGCACGGTCGGATGGTCGGTGAACCACTGCGACCCCCAGAGACCCTTCTCCTCGCCGGTGTGCGAGACGAACAGCAGCGAGCGCGCAGGGGCTTTCCCCGAGCGCGCGAACGCCTCGGCGATCTCGAGCATCACGACCGTTCCCGAGCCATCGTCGTCGGCGCCGTTGTTCACCGAGTCGCGGCGCGCGCCGCCGTGGGCGCGGGTGAGGCTGTCGCGCAGGGCCGTGATGCGCGCCACCTCGGTGGGCGTGACCATGCGGAGGGTGTCCTGCGCTCCCTGCCGGCGCACGACCTGATTGAACGCCAGCACGGAATCGTGATCGAGGGCGCGCGAGCTGAGGCCGATGTGATCGTTGTGCGCACCGATGGCGACGTACTGTCCACGCCTCGCGGGGTCGCTGCCCGGGAGCATGCCGATCACGTTTCGCGACGGGAATGGTGCAGGAGCGTTGACGAATACGACTTCGCCCCGGACGACTCGGCCCTCCCGGCCGACCGTGAGCGAGTCGACCGACGCGACGCCGAACAGCGCCCGCGCCGCGTCGGGAGTGATCAAGAGGGAGAGCGGGGTGGGTGAGGACGGGATGTTCTCACCACCCACGAACACTTGCGGTCCGTGCAGGCGGCCCTGGACCGTACGGGGCACGACGTCGAGCCCGATCGCGGCGATTCCCGCGGCTCCGGCGTACTGCGTGAGAGGTCCGAAGGTGGCGAAGCGCCAGTCGCGTCGACCCGTCGTCGGCGAGGTCGGAACCGAGAACACCACCAGCTTGCCCTCGGCCGCCGCCGGTGACACGAGATTGCCGCTGCCGACGGTGCCGCCGTAGATCGCGCGCGCGCCGTCGAGCGACCTGGCGCCCGTGCCGCTCGGAAGGTTCCGGCCGCCATACTGCCAGTGGAAGGGAAGCCAGTCGTTGCCGTACGAGAGCGCCGTTCCCTCGACGTTCAGGGTGCGCGTCGTGTCCATGGAGGCGATGAAGATCGGCACCGTCTGGAACCACGTCCCGTTGTCCCCAGCCGGACGCAGCCCCATGCGGGCCATCTCGCGAGCCACGTAGTCGGTCGCCATCACGTTGCCGCGGGTGCCCGCCTCGCGCCCCATCATGGAGTCGTCGGCGAAGGCGTACAGCCGCGACATCAGGTCATCGGGCGTGATGGCAGCGCTCGTCGGCCTCGCGGCATGGGTGCGCGGGAGCTCGCCCGTCGGCCCCGTGGTGATCGGCGCCGCGGTGGCGCAGCCGCTGACGAGGGCTGCGAGCGAGAGGAGGCGGTAACGCGTCATGAGCGCGAGGGGACGAGTGAATGTTCGACAGGGAATTATCACACCTCGGCCCGCCGCGCGGGACCACCCGCTCGCGACCGGGATGCGGCGACCGCTCAGAGAACGGCGCGCGGCAGCGAGAGCGTGAACGTCGAGCCCTCGCCCGGTCGGCTCTCGACCGAGAGCTCACCGCCCATACCGCGCGCAAGCTCCCGGCTGATCGCGAGACCGAGTCCGGTTCCTTCCATCGGCCGGTTCAGTCGCCGGTCTACCTGCACGAACGGCTCGAAGATCTTCTCCAGCTGGTCCGCCGCGATGCCGATCCCCGCATCCTTCACATGGATACGGACCGTGTTGCGGTCGGCGCTGCAGGCGAGCGCGATGGCGCCCCCTTCGTCGGTGAACTTGATCGCGTTGGACAGGAGGTTGAGCAGGATCTGCCGCAGCTTCTCCGGGTCGGCGTGCACGGCGAGCTCGCGCGAGCAGGCGCTCGGGTCGTATCGCAGGTGCTTCGCCCGGATCTGCGGACCGGTGGCCTCGGCGACGAACTCGAGGATCGTCGCGATCGAAACGGCCGACAGATCGTAGCGCACGTGATGGGTGTCGAGCTTCACCAGGTTCAGCACGTTGTTGATGAGGCTGAGCAGGTGATGCTGGCTGCGTTGGATCCTGCTCAGCACGTCACGCTGCGCGTCGGTGACCGGGCCGTGGATCCCGAGCTCGAGCAACTCGGCGTATCCGCCGATCGCGTTGAGCGGCGTGCGCAGCTCGTGGCTCATCGTCGCGAGGAACTGCGTCTTCACCTGATTGGCCGCATCCGCCTCGCTCCGCGCCGCGCGCTCGGATTCGAGGAGTCGCGCGCGCTCGAGCGCGAGAGAGCACTGGCGGCCGAGGGTCATGGCGAACGAGCGATCGTCGTTCGAGAAGTGCCGCTCCTGCTCGAACGCCAGGCCGAGCGCGCCGGTGGATTCGCCGCCGATGAGAAGAGGGACGACCGCGTTCGCCTTGTGCCCGACGCTGTCGGCGAGCCCCTTGAGCTCGGGGAAGTGATGCGCCCAATCGGCGGCGGACTCGAGGAACAGCGGCGTGCCCGTGCGAGCGACGTACGACAGCGGCGTCGGCGCGTCGATCGAGTAGCGCTTCCACTCCGCCTCCACGTCGCTCGGCATGCCGTCGGTGGCGAGCAGCTCGATGCTGCGGCCGCCGCGGGTGCGTAGAGCGACGACGCACCCGGCCGCATCCATCGCCGCTGCGCCGTGCTCCACGACGGCGGCGATGACGTCGCGGCTCGTCGTCGCCGCGACCAGCGCATCCGCGAGCACGTACGACCGCTCGCGCCGTTTCGCCTCGGCGCGATCGCGCTCGGCGGCGCGCACCCGCGCGGTGATGTCGCGAACGACCGCGCCGACGCCGTTCACCCGCTGTCCATTGACTCGCACCGGGAAGACGCTGGCGACCCAGTAGCGGCGGTCCTCGCGCTGCGCGTGGGGGCCGGAGAACTCGTAGTCGTGGATCGATTCGCCCGTTTCGAGCACGCGGCGCAGCGCGAACTCGGCCACGGGCCAGAGCCCGGGCGGAGACAGCTCGCGCGCCGTTCGGCCCAGGCACTCCTCCACCGTGCAACCGAGCACGCCGGCGAGCGCCTTGTTGATCCGCGCGATTCGCAGGTCGCCGTCGAGGAAGGCGATGCCTACTGGTGCGCTGGCGAGGAGAGCTTCGAGCAGGACGAGGGAGGCCTCGTCGGTCGTCGGCATCGACGTGATGGTGAAGAGCTGGGCCAATTCGAGCGCGAACCGGGGAGCAGTGGGCTCTGCTGCACCTCGCGCGCCCGTGAGTCCGTCATCGCGAGTGCGATCGGGAGAACGAGAAGGCGGAGCCGCCAGCGAGCGACTCCGCCTCTCCGTCTGCCGCCGTATCGACCACTCGATCAGTACAGCCGCGAGATGACCTCGGCCAGGAGGGAGCTCGGAACGTTGCTGAACCGCAGGCGATCGCTGCCCGGGCTCACGATCGCGCGGCGGATCCGCCCGTCGTGGTCCCGATAGTAGACGTACTCCGACGTGCCGGCGTCCGTGCTGCGCACCACGGGATACCCGCGCCTGCCGAGCACGTCGCTCAGCACCGAGGCGCCCTGGTGGGTGCTGTAGAGCTTCTTGTACTGGCCCGGCGGCATCCCGCCCGGCTTCTTGGCGAGCCCCGGCGGCACGGCTTTGCGGCCGCGGTCGTAGCGCGCATCATAGCGCGGGTCGTAGTCGCCTCGGCTGTCGTATACGTGGCGGTCGTCGCCATGGCGATCGTCGCCGCGCGCTGCGGGCTGGGCGTGCTTCTGCTCCTTCCCATGCCCCTTGCCCTGCGCCTGCGCCGTTCCCGCCGAGGCGACGAGGAGGGCGGCTGCAGCGACAGCGGCCAGACGATGAAGAGGAACTCGCATTTCGATCTCCTGAATGAGGGACTCGAGCGACGCGGTCGAATGCTGCCGCCCATGGACCTAGGTCCAATTGCATCTTCGGAGCCGCACTCGTCCTTCAGCCATAAGTGGCCAGGGGACATACGTTTAGACGGTGCTCAGCCGCAGAGACGCATCGGTCCGGGTCGTCACCGGGAGGGGACACTTACTGTAGAGCTCGCAATGGAGCCGTTCTCTGCGGTACCGCTGGCATGTTCCCCGCACGCCCGCCCGGGGCGATTCTGACCGACGAGCATCTCACGGGGGGAACATGGAGCAGGCGAAGCAGGGAGATACGGTCCGCGTGCACTACACCGGCACGCTCGACGACGGCCAGGAGTTCGACAGCTCACGCGGGCTCGACCCGCTGACCTTCACGCTGGGGGCTGGCTCGGTGATTCAGGGATTCGACGATGCCATCACCGGAATGTCGGTCGGCGACGAGAAGCGGGTCACGATCCCCGCCGCCGAGGCGTACGGCCCGCGACGCGACGAGCTGACACTTCGGATTCCCCGAGCGGAGCTTCCCGCCGACCTCGAACTCGAGGAAGGCTCCCAGCTGCGCATGGAGCAGGGAGACCAGTCGCTCGTCGTCACGGTGCGCGAGCTGGACGAGGACAGCGTGACCCTCGACGCCAACCACCCCCTCGCGGGTGAATCGCTGACCTTCGACCTGCAGCTGGTCGAGATCGTCCCAGGCTGACCTAGCCTCTACGCGCGACCGCGAAGCTGCCTCGCTCTTGCGGTCGTGCCCGGTCCACTATACTGTCATTCCTGTTTAACACTTCTGTCAAACAGAATGGCCAAGAACGCATCTGCCGAGGTCGTTCAGACTCCGCTCGACGCCGACACGGAGAGCCGCATCCTCGACGCGGCGCACGCCGTCTTCATGCGGCGCGGGACCGCCGGCGCGCGGATGACCGAGATCGCACGCGAGGCGGGAGTGAACCACGCCCTCGTGCACTACTACTTCCGGAGCAAGCAGCGCCTCGCCGACGCCGTGTTTCGCCGCGCCATCGGCCAGTTCTTCCCGGTCATGCTCGGCGTGCTCGCCTCCGACGCGCCGCTCGAGGAGAAAGTGCGGCTCGTCGCCGCGGCGCAGATCGACATGCTTCAGAGCAACCGGTATCTCCCCGGCTATCTGCTCGCCGAGCTCAATCACTATCCCGAGCGCGCGGAGCAGCTGCTCGAGACGATGTCCGGAACGACGCCCGCCAACCTGCGCGCTCGTCTTTTCGGCACGCTCGGCCCACAGCTCGAGGACGCGGCGCGCCGCGGGACGATCAGGCCGACGGGCCCGCAGGAGTTCGTCCTCAACCTCGTGTCGATGGTCGTCTACCCGTTCGCGGCGCGCCCGCTCGTCATGGCGGTGATGGGGCTGGACGATGCGACCTTCACGGCCATGATGGAGGCGCGGAAGACCGAGATCCCCGCGTTCTTCCTCGCGGCGCTCCGGCCATGAACGCGCGCATCGCCGTTCTCACCTGGGCCATCGCGGCCGTCGCGCTCGCGCACGGCGCGAGCGCGCAGGCAACCCGCGACTCGCTCCGACTCGACGTGCTGCAGACCGCGGCCGAGCGACACGATCCGCGCGCGCAGCAGCTGGCGATCCGCGAGTCCCAGGCCGCACTGCGCCTGCGCACGATCGCCGACGAGCGGTTGCCGAGCATCACGGGCGCGGCGCTGGCGCAGCATCAATCGGTCGTCACCGAGTTTCCGGCCGTGCCGGGCCGGCCGGCGGTCTCGCTCCTGCACGACACCTACGACGCGCACGTCGAGCTCGTCGAGCCGCTGCTCGATCCGACGCGCGCGGCGCGGGCCGCCTCCGAGCGGGCACAGCTCGCGCGAGCGCGTGCCGACGTGACGACCGCGCTGTACGCCGTGCGACAGCAGGTGAACGCTAGCTTCTTCACCGTCGCGGCGTTGTCCGCACGGCACGAGGCGATCGTGGCGACGATCGCCGATCTCGAGACGCAGGCCAGAGTCGCGGATGCTCGCGTACGCAACGGCACCGCGCTGCGTGGCGAGCTCGCCGCGCTACGCGCCGAGGTGCTGCGCCGACGCCAGGACGACGCACAGATTCTCGCCGATCGCGATGCCGCCCTTCGCGTCCTCGCGGATCTGACCGGTGTCGCGCTGCCGTCCGACGCGACGATCGCGCTGCCGGCGCTGGAGCGGCAGGTGGCCGAGTCTCGCGCGCGGCAGGATTCCATCGCGGCGCGTCCCGAGCTGGCGAGATTCGAGCGGATGCGTGACGTGCTGTCGCGCCAGGCCGACGTCGTCGGTGCGCAGACGAGGCCTCGCGTCTCGGCATTCGTGCGAGGCGGTGGCGGGCGGCCCGGGCTCGACATCCTGAGCACGACGTTCAGGACGTACTGGGTCGGCGGCCTCCAAGTGCAGTGGGCTCCGTTCGACTGGGGGCGTACGTCGCGCGAGCGGCAGGCGCTCGAGCTCGAGCGCGACGCCGTGTCGGCGGATGCCTCCGCGTTCCGCGACGCGCTGCGCCGACAGACGCTGAGCGACGTGTCGACCATCGGCCGCCTCGAGGGAGTGCTCGCCGACGACGACGAGATCGTCGCGCTCCGCGAGCAGATCGTGCGCGAAGCGGCAGCGCGCTTCCGCGAGAGCACGATCACCGTGGCGGAGTACGTCGACCGGCAGACGGAGCTTCTCACGGCGCGAATCAGTCGTGGACTCCACCGTGTGGAGCTCGCGCAGGCGCGCGCCACCTACCTCACCACCCTTGGCCTGCAGGTGCGCTGATGTCGCCGGTTCGCTTCGTCGCGTCTTCACGCATCGCCATCGCGCCGTGCCTCCTGCTCGCCCTCTTGGGATGCGGCAAGCACGACGAACCCGACGCCTACGGGAACTTCGAGGCGACGGAGACCGTCGTCTCGGCCGAGACGGGCGGCACGCTGCTCTGGTTCACCCCCGTCGAGGGACAGCAGGTCGCGCCCGGTCCGACGCTCGGAGTCATCGACACGGCGCGCCTCTCGCTCGACCGTGAGCAGCTCGGGGCGCAGCGCACCGCGGTCCGCGCGCGTGTCTCGGAATCGGAGCGACAGATCGGCGTGCTGGCCGTGCAGCGGGAGATCGCCGGTCGGACCTACGCCCGTACGCAGCGACTCTTCGCCGAGCAGGCGGCGACGGCGCAGCAGCTGGATCAGGGGACCGATGGCGTTAAATTATTCGCGGGCGCCATTGTGCCCATAGACGGAAAGATCGGCGTATTGCCGATGCGGGTCGATATCGCCAAGGCGGCGGTCGAGGAAGCCCATCGCCGCGGCAAGCTGGCCTTCGCCCATCCGTCCAATCAGGCAGGGATACATGTCGCGATTGAATCCGGTGTGGACATTCTGGCGCATACCACCACGATGGATGGCGGCGGCGCGGTCTGGTCGCCCGAGCTGATCGCGCGGCTCAAGGCGCACAACATGGCCGTGATCCCGACCATGACCCTGTTCGAAGTCGAGGCGAAAAAGTTCGGCGAAAAGCCCGATGACCTTGCCCAGGCAATCAAGATG
>Ga0207674_10004090_pt1 | contig 17674 bp, 18 predicted proteins | sample KBSCornC72_FD_184303 | JGI IMG/M metagenome (GOLD analysis project Ga0207674, IMG submission 184303) | Corn rhizosphere microbial communities from Kellogg Biological Station, Michigan, USA - KBS Corn C7-2 (SPAdes) (version 2) | ecosystem: Host-associated > Plants > Roots > Rhizosphere > Soil ... | reverse complement strand
AGCGGCTTTGGATCGGGCGGAAGATAGCTCGCCTTGACGCGCAGGAGCAGCTTCGCGAGCAGCGCCAGCGCTGTGATCACGTGCGCGAGGCTGTTGGGCAGGCCGAGCGGGTAAATCTTGTCGCGGCAATAGAGCATCGTGTCGGCGAGCCCAGCGCCGCCGAGGAACATGCCTATGACCGGCTTGTCGTGTTGGCCGTTCCTGAGAGCGATCAGCTCGCGCGCGACGACATGCGGCGTGATGTCCCCCTGGACGATCTCGGTCAGGCGCTGGAGCGCCGCGATCGGATCGCCCCGCGCGCCGAGGTCGAGGGCGATGAGGTTGGTCTTGCCGCTCGGTAGCACCGACACCGGCGGCGGTGAGTCGCCGAAATGGCCGCCATTATAGAGCTCGGTGAGAGCGGCCTGGACGGTGCCGTCGCCGCCGTTGATCACCAGCACCTTGGGCCGGATCCGGGCGATCGTCTTCAGCGCGTCGCCGACCTGGTGCGCGTGCTCCACTTCGTAGTGGAAGATATCCGGGTGGTCCGCGCAATATTCGCGGATCCGCGGCAGCTGGGCGAGGTTGCCGGTCGACTTGGGGTTCGACAGAAGCGCGATTCTCGGGCGGTTCATCGCCTGCACGCCAACGGCCGCACGCGCGCACTCATGCGGGCGTCCCCTTTCGGGGCCGCGTTCGCAATCAGCACCGCAGGCGATTTCCTCATGATTTAACGGACCGCTTCGCTATAGGCCTTCGTTCGGACCGGCTGCGCCTGGCTTAGCCAGAGTGAATCCGTCCGTTGTGCTATGTCGGCTGCCTTTGCGGCCAAATCATGGTGTCGGGACGACCAAATTTGCCGCAGCTGTCCTTGATCGATCGCTATTTGACCCGCACGATCGCGGCGCCGTTGCTCGGCTCGCTGATTTTGGCGGCGATGCTGCTCGTGCTCGATAAGATGCTGCGGCTGTTCCAATATGTCGTGGACGCGGGCGGTCCGGTCAGCGTCGTGTGGCGGATGCTCGCCAACCTGCTGCCCGAATATCTGTCGCTCGGTATTCCGATCGGGCTGATGCTCGGCATCCTGCTCGCCTTCCGCAAGCTCGCTCTGTCATCGGAGCTCGACGCCCTGCGCGGCATCGGCATGAGCTTCGGCCGGCTGCTTCGAGTGCCCTATCTCTACGCCGTGCCGCTGATGGCGCTGAACCTGTTCATTGTCGGCTATCTCGAGCCCTGGTCGCATTATCGCTATGAGGGGCTGCGGTTCGACCTCAAGTCGGGCGCGCTCGGCGCCGCGATCAAGGTTGGCGAGTTCAACCATCTCGGCCGCCGCCTGACGGTGCGCATCGACCGCAGCGAAAACAAGGGCAGCGAGCTCCATGGCATCTTCGTCCAGATGGACGACAAGAACGGGATGAGTGTCGCAGCGACCGCCGAGCACGGCCGCTTCCTCGCCACCGACGATCCCGACACGATCCTCTTCCGCCTGGTAAAGGGCCGGCTGGTCCAGGATTCGCCCAAGTTCCCGACTCCCCGGACCCTGTCGTTCGAAAGCTACGACCTGCCGATCAGCCTGCCTGCGATCGACCAGTTCCGCGGCCGGGGCGGCAGCGAGACCGACGAGCTGTTTCTCCATGAGCTCGCGCGGCGCGGCTACGGCGGCGGCGCAGCGACTCCGCACGACATGCTGGAGGCGCGGGCGGATTTCAATTTCCGACTGGTCGAAGTCGTCATGATGCTGCTTCTGCCGCTGCTCGCGCTCGCACTCGCGGTCCCGCCCAAGCGCAGCTCGTCGTCGCTCGGCATCTTCATCGCGATCGTGACCGTGGTCGCCTATCACAAGATCAACCAGTACGGGGACCAGATGGCCGCCCAGGGCCGGGTCGACGCGATCCTCGCAATGTGGGTTCCGTTCGTGCTGCTCGGCGCCCTGATCGTCTGGATGTACCACGTTCTCGCCCACCGCCCCGGTGGCCAGCCGATCGCAGCGCTCGAATATGCGGCGGCGAAGAGCTGGCGCTACATTCGCGGGCTCATCCCGAGGCGGGCGCAGGCATGATCAACCTCAACCTGTTCCCGTCGCGCCAGCTCGCGCTCTACATGGTGCGCCTGTTCCTAACGCGCAGCATCGCCGTGATGGTGGCGCTCGTCCTGATCCTGATGACCCTCGACCTGCTCGGCGAGTCGGGGAAGATCCTCGCGGTGCCGGGCAATGGCGACGCCGACCTGTGGCGCTACGTCTCGCTTCGGATCCCGCTCCTCATCTCGCGGTTCCTGCCCTTTTCCGTGCTGCTCGGAACGCTGATCGCCTTCGTCGGGCTGAACCAGCACAGCGAAGTGGTGGCGATGAAGGCGGCCGGCATTTCGGCGCACCAGATTCTCGCCCCGCTGATGCTCGCCAGCCTGTTCCTCGCTGCGGCTGAGTTTGCCTTCAACGAAACCGTGGTGGTCAAGGCGTCGCGGGTCGTCACTGCCTGGTCCGACAACGACTACAAGCCGATCCCGCGCGAGAGCGGGGTCCTGTCCAACGTCTGGCTGCTGAGCGGCGACGACTTGATCCGGGCCGGACGAGTCTCGGGTCAGGGAGCCGGATTCCGCATCGACAATCTCGTTGTCTACGATCGCACCGGGGGCGTCCTCGGACGAGTGATCCGGGCGGATTCGGCGGTTCCGAACGGCGGTCAGTGGCTGCTGACCGGCACGCGCATCTACGACGCCGCCATGAACCTCATCACGAAGCCAGGACGCGCCGAAGCGCTCGCCGGAGTGACGCCAGAGCAATTGACCCTGGCAAAGGTCGATCCGACGCAGCTCGATTACTGGACCTTAAAGCAGCGCATCAACGAGCTCGACCGGGCGGGGCGGCAGACCGACGAGGCGCGTTCGGGACTCGCGCACAAGATCTCGCAGCCGCTGTCGATGCTGCTGATGCCGTTGCTCGCCGCGATCGCCGCGTTCGGCCTCGCCCGCTCGGGACAGGTGCTGGTCCGCGCCTGCATCGGGATGGCCCTCGGCTTCGCCTTCTTCGTCGCCGACAATTTCAGCCTGGCGATGGGCAATAGCGGGGCCTATCCGCCGCTGATCGCCGCCTGGGCGCCGTTCCTGCTGTTCCTGCTGATCGGCGAGACCGTCCTGGTCAGGACGGAGGAATAAGCGCAATTCTTTGCGGAGCTTGGCCGGGCTTGTTATGAACGGCTTTACCCCAGCGCGTTTGATGGAGGTGACATGCCCCAATTCGTGATCGAGCGGGAAATGCCAGGAGCGGGACAGCTCGGCCCGGAAGACCTCAAGCTCGCCTCCCAGACCTCGTGCGGGGTGCTGCGCGACCTTGGCCCGCAGATCCAGTGGGTCCACAGCTACGTGACCGACAACAAGATCTACTGCATCTACCGGGCGCCGAACGAAGAGATGGTCCGCGAGCACGCCCAGCGCGGCGGATTTCCCGCGAACAAGATTTCGCAGGTCCGCAACATGATCGATCCGACGACAGCCGAGTAACGGCCATCGCGCCAACCCCGGGGGTCACCGTCGAATGCCGCATGTGTTCATTTCCTACGCGCGGTCGGACGAGGACTTGGCGAGGGGCATCGGCGACCTCCTGACCGAAGACGGTTTCGAGGTCTGGCGCGACGACGAGCTCCCCGCCCACCGCGCCTATGCCGAGGTGATTCAAGAACGGCTGACCGGCGCCTCGGCCGTGGTTGTCCTGTGGTCGGCCGAGGCGATTAAATCGCAGTGGGTGCGGGCCGAAGCGGATTCCGCCAGAGCCGCCCGGACGCTGATCCAGGTCAGCCTTGACGGAACCATCCCGCCAATACCCTTCAACCAAATTCAGTGCGCAGACTTCAAAGGCTGGGACCGCCAGCGCGGCTCTTCCGGCTGGCGCAAGCTCGTCGCCAGCGTCGCCGAGCTCGCTGGCCCAGCGCCAGAAAGGGCGCCGCGGAAATCGACCCGGACGGTCTCCATCTGCGTCCTGCCGTTCCAGAACATGAGCGGCGACGCCGAACAGGAATATTTCAGCGACGGGATCAGCGAGGACATCACCACCGACCTGTCGAAGATCTCGGCACTGGAGGTCATCGCGCGCAACACCGCCTTCACCTTCAAGGGCAAGGCGGTGGACGTGTGCGACGCGGCGAGGAAGCTCGGCGTCACCCACGTTCTCGAGGGCAGCGTTCGCAAGGCCGGCGACCGAGTGCGGATCACAGCGCAGCTGATCGACGGCGCCACCGGCGGCCATGTCTGGGCCGACCGCTACGACCGCGATCTCACCGACATCTTCACGATCCAGGACGAGATATCCAAAGCCATCGTCCAGGCGCTCAAGGTCAAGCTCCTCCCCGAAGAAAAGAAAGCGATCGAGAAGCGCGGGACGCAGAACGCCGAAGCCTACAACCTCTACCTGCTCGCGAGGGATTATTGGATCACGGGCAACCACGGCGATCCGCGCCGCGAAGAGCGAGTCATGAGGATCTGCAGCAGAGCCGTTGAGATCGACCCTTATTATGCTCACGCATGGGCGCTGCTGGCTCTGGCCCAGTCGAGCCTCCACTACACCTACGGACAGGACATCGACGACGGTTTCGCTGCGGCCAATGCCGCCTTGTCGATCGACCCGACCATTGCCGAAGCACATCTGCCGATGTTCAAACGGCTCCAGGAACGACAGAAGCACGAGGAAGCCGCGGCGAAATTGGAGATCGCAATCAGCCTGGGAGCCGATTCCTGGTCGGTGAACAAGGAAGCGGGCCGCTTCTTTCTGTCATCCCGGCAGGATGTGCCAACCGCGACGCGGCACTACGAAAAAGCCACCGAGCTCATGGAAACCGACTTCCATGCCTGGGCCATGCTTGCGTCCTGCTACCTCGCGCTCGGCGAGCAAGAGAAGGTCGGTGAAGCCGCGAAGAGGATGGTCTCGGAAGCTCACAAAGCGGTACAGCAGGACCCCAGCAATGGGGCAGCTCTGGGCATCCTCGCGGGCGGTTATGCCATCCTCGGGCAGGTGGAGAAGACGCGGGAATGGATCGATCGTGCGCTGCTCATCGATCCGGACAATCTCACCATGCGCTATAATTTCGCATGCATCCTTGCCGCCAATTTGCAGGATAAGGAGGCGGCGCTGAAGATGCTGTCATCAACGCTCCCGCGCTCGGGCGCTTTCCAGGTCATGGTCGCCGCGACCGACACGGACTTCGCTTCGATTCGCGACGACCCCCGGTTCCAGAAGATGATCGCGGACGCGAAGAAGCGGCACGGAATCAAAGACGACCAACTAGCGGCAGCGCCCGCTCCGGACGCCGCAAGCTGACTAGGTTTCGAGCGCTTTCCTGAAGGCCGCTTCGCCGGCGTCCGACACCTCGACCCATTTGCGGTCGGGCTCCGCCTCCGCCTCGTAATTGTCGTGCCAGTTCCACCATTTGTAGGTTGGCGTCTGCGGATACCCCTCAGGGGAATCTTCCCACACCTCCTGCCGGCCGAGCGGAGTCGCATCGAGATAGTTCCACACCGTGCCCATCGCCTCGTCGCCGCGATTGTTGATGAAATAGGTGCGGAAGATCCGCTGGCCGTCGCGAATGAACACGTTGTGGCCGTGCCATTCGTCGACTCCGAAGTCCTTATCGAAGCCGTCGGTGATCGTGTACCACGGCATCGCCCACCCCATCCTCGCCTTCAGCCGCGCAATGTCCGCCTGCGCAGCCCTTGAGATGTAGACGAGCGTGGTGTCGCGCGCGTTCAAATGTGCGAGGTTGGACACCTGGTCCGCGCCGAGCGAGCAGCCGCGGCACGCGTGGTCCGGCCAGCCGAACACCCCGGGCTCGAAGAAGGCCCGATAGACGATCAGCTGACGCCGGCCTTCGAACAGGTCGAGCAGGCTCGCTGTGCCGTTCGGCCCTTCGAACGCATAGTCTTTCTCCACCTCCATCCACGGCATGCGCCGCCGCTCGGCGGCAAGCGCGTCGCGGGCGCGCGTGAACGCCTTCTCCTTGGTGAGCATCTCCTGCCACGCGGCTTGCCATTGCTCGGGGGACACAACCGGCGGGTGCGACTTCGGAAAGCTCTCAAAGCTACTCATTGTTCTCTTCCTTCGTTTTGCGGAGCTTCACGGCGACGGCGAGCGCCGCGAGAACTCCGCTTCCGGTTCCTCCCCCAACGGCGACCCAGGCCATCGTCGACAGGCAGATCGGGCACATGCGATCAGTCCTCCAGCGCCTTCCGGACTGCTTCGCGCGACTGTGCGTGGAGTGCCCAGAAGTCCTTGACCCCGCGACCCGCGAGCCGCTCCTCGAGCACCGCCAAGTGCGAGGTCCAGCCGCTGCCGAAGTCCTGCGCGCCGACCGGGCTGACGATCCCGCTGTGGGTGATGACAAGCTGCGTCTTCGCGCCGTTCGGAACGAGTTCGTAAGTGACGGTGCCGTTCTTGCCGCCCTGGAACGTAGTTTCGAGAAGGTGCGGCGGTTCGAAGCGAAGCACCTGCTCGGTCCAGGTCGCGCCTTTGAACTCGGCGTAGCTCTCGGGATAGGGCACCGTCTCGTCCGACAATTTGTCGTGATCGATCAGCAGGTCGAACGGCCCAACGCCGGTCGCGTCGGTGCCGCCCATGAACCACTGCTGGCGCAGCTGCGCTTCGGTCAGATAGCGCCACACCGTCTCGACCGGCGCGTCGAGCGTCCGCTCGAGCCGGATGGTATCCGGAGCGATCCTCTGCAGGGGCAGCCGGATTGTCGCTGCGTCAGCCATTCTTCTTCTCCTTTTGCTTGTCGCGTTCGATGAGCGCCTCGAGGCTGTCGAGGCGGGCGGTCCAGAATTTCTCCCACTGCCTGAGCCAGCTTTCGGCTTCGGCGAGCGGTCCGGCGTTGAGGGCGACGAGGTGGGTGCGGCCGACCTTGCGGCGGGACAGCAGGCCGGCGTCCTCCAGCACCTTCACATGCTTCGAGGCGCCGGCGAGCGTCATTCGGAACGGCTCGGCCAGCTCGCCGATCGATTTCTCGCCGAGGGCAAGCCGGGCGAGCATCCCGCGCCGCGTCGGATCGGCGAGGGCGTGGAATGTCGTATCGAGTCGATTCTCAACCATAAGGTTGAATATGGAATCGCGCCGAAGGATTGTCAACCGATTGGTTGAATTAAATTCCGGCTAGCGAGCAGCGAGCCAGGCGTCGCTGCAGATCAGGATCATCTCGCGCCGCGCCTGATGGTCGCTGAGATAGGCTTCGACGGCCGCACGATCTTCGGGCGGCAAATGGCGGATGATTTCGGAAATGCTCCGGCAATGGCCGGACCGGGCCAGAGTGAATGCCCGATCGATCGCCGAAGGCTCCGTCATGCGCATCCCTTACGGCTTGCCGCGCTCCCGCACCAAGCGCAAATGACCGGCGATGAATCTCGACGACCAGATCCACCGCTATTTCGGAACATTGGACCTGGCTGCCGTCCCGCCCGAAGCGCTCGCGGCCGGGATCGAGCATATGAAGGTCGATCTCGGCCTCACGAAGGATCGCAGCGAGCGGTTCGCGCTGTGGGCGCTGCTCCACATCCTGGGGTCTGCACCCGACCTCGACGTCGCCTTCAAGACAGAGGAAGACCGCGACGCAGCGCGGAACTTCATGGACCTGATCCAGGGCGGAAGCGGCGCCTGAGGCGCTGACTACACCGCCTGGAGCGCGTTCGCGAAGTCGGCGATGAGGTCGTCGGCATCCTCGCAGCCGATCGAAATCCGCACCAGATTGGGCGTGATGTCGAGCTGCGCCTTGCGCTCGTCGGGCACCGACAGATGCGTCATTGCCGCCGGGGCGCTCGCCAGCGTCTCGGTGCCGCCGAGGCTGACCGCGAGGTTGGCGATCTGCAGCGCGTCGAGGAATGCGAAGGCTTCGGCTTCGCCGCCCTTGAGGTAGAGCGAGAAGGTCGAGCCTGCGCCGGTGCAGTGCCGGTTGAAAATGTCGGCCTGGCGCGAGCCTTCCTCGAGGAAGCCGAGGTAGCCGATTTTCTCGACCTTCGGGTGGCTGCGGAGGAAGTCGCAGACCTTGGCCGCATTTTCGCCCGCCCGGCTCATGCGCAGCTCGAGCGTCTCGAGGCTGCGCAGGAGCATCCACGCGGTGTTGGGGTCGGTGATCGTGCCGATCGTGTTCCGCAACATCCGGATCCGGTTGATGAGGTCGCGCTCCCCGACCACTGCACCGGCGACGAGGTCGCTGTGCCCGCCGACATATTTGGTCAGGCTGTACACCGAGAGGTCGGCCCCGTTGGCAAGTGGCCTGGCCCACAGCGGCCCGAGGAAGGTGTTGTCGATCGCGATCGGCGGCTTTTCGCCGTCGCCGAATGCAGCGTCGACGGCGCCGCGCACCGCCTCGACATCGACCAGCTGGTTGGTCGGGTTCGCCGGGCTCTCGAGATAGACGAGGCTGACTCGCCCCCTCTCCCTGCCCTTCGCGATCGCAGCGTCGATTTCCTCGCGCGTCGCGCCCGACGGGAAGTCGATCCACGACACGCCGAACTGGCCGAGGATCTTGGCGATCAGAGTCTCGGTGGCAGCATAGAGCGGGCCGGAATGAACGACGCAGTCGCCGGGGCGGACGAACGCCAGCAGCAGGGTCGCGATCGCGGACATGCCGCTCGAGAAAGCGAGCGCGTCGTCGGCATCCTCCCACACCGCGAGCCGGTCCTCGAGAATCTCCTGGTTGGGACCGTTGAAGCGCGAATAGATGAGACCCTCTGCGCCGCCGGGGCGCTTGCCGGTGACCCCTTCGAAGAAGCGCTTCCCCGCCGCCGCATTCTCGAACACGAAGGTCGACGTGAGGAAGATCGGCGGCTTCAGCGAGCCTTCGCTGAGCTCGGGATCGAAGCCGTAGCCGAGCATCAAGGTCTGCGCCTTGAGCTTGCGGTTGCCGATCTGGGTCGGGGACGGCCGCGGCTGGCGATTGTGGGAAACTGCGCCGCTCAGTTCATTTTCGGTAGGCAAGGGAAATCTCCTCGTTGGCCGCCGCGCTAGGCCGCGGCCTCGGGCAGGGCAAGACGAACTTCAGGCAAGCCCGATAAGGCTGACTTGTCGGCCGTAATCGGCCTCGCCGCGATGCGTTGACCGGCGATAGCTGTAGAATCGCTCGGGCTCGGCATAGGTGTCGAGCTGCAGCGCTTCGACCTGTTCGACTCCCGCGGCGATCAGGCGGTGGACGAGGTAGGCCGACAGATCGAAGTGGGGCTTGGCGGTCGCGCTCTCGATGAAGAATCGTTCGCTGCCCGGTTCCTCGGTCGAAAAGCGGTCGCGGAAGTCCTCGCTAACCTCGTAAGACAATTGCGCGATGCACGGCCCTACTGCGGCGACGATGCGCTGCTTCCGCGCGCCGAGCTTCTCCATTGCGTCGACGGTCGAGTCCGTCACTCCGGCGAGAGCGCCGCGCCAGCCGGCGTGCGCAGCGCCGATCACCTGCGCTTCGGCGTCGGCGAAGAGCACGGGCGCGCAGTCGGCGGTGAGGATTCCGAGCAGGAGCCCGCGGCGGTCGGTGACCATCGCATCGGCACGCGGCCGCTGGTCCTGCGGCCATGGCCGCGCGACGAACAGCGCGTCCGCCGAATGGACCTGGTGGACGGTCGCAAGCTCGGCTCCGGGAAGGACCGCCTCGACCGCTAGCCGGCGGTTCTCGGCGATGGCCTCGCGCTCGTCGTTGCTGCCGTAACCAACGTTGAGGCCGGCCAATTCGCCGACCGAGACCCCGCCGCGGCGCCCGAGGAAGCCGTGCGCTATTGTCCCGAGGCTCGCCGCCCGAACCACCTCGATCGCAGAATCCCTCGAGCTCACAGTGCCTTCCGCATGATGATGTCCTCGTCGGCGTGGTTGCCGACCATGAAGGCATAGCGGCCAACGTCCTCGAAGCCGTAGCGGTCGTAGAAGCGCCGGGCGCGGTGATTGTCGACATAGACCGTGAGGTACATCGCGTCGGCGCCGCGGGCCTTCGCCTCGCCCAGCGCCCAGCCCATCAGTTCGCGCGCGATCCCGGCGCCGTGATGGTCCTTGAGGACGTAAAGCTGATCGAGGAGCATCGCCGGCTGGTCGCTGTCGACCGGAATCTTGACCGGACCGAGCTTCACATAGCCAACCGGCTGGCCGCCGATCTCGGCGATGCGGCAGGCGAACGACGGGTCGCGCAAATGCTCTTCCCAGTCGGCGATCCCGAAGCTCGACAGGAACATCTGCAGGTCCTCGGGACGGTAGAGATGCCCGAACGTGTCGCAAAAGGTGACGTCGAAGATGCGGTCGAGCGCCGCTGCGTCCTCGAACGTCGCGTCGCGATAGGTGACGCTCATGCGAGCCCCGCGGGCGCGGGCCAGCCGGCCGAATCGATGGCCATGACCTTGAACAGCTCCCCCATTTGAGCGCCGTCAATAAGACGTTCGAGCGCGGCGTGCACCTCGGTCGATTTGTCGGGGTTCGCCTTGATCAGCGCCTCCGCGCGCGCTTCGATGCCGAGGCGCCGCAGCCAGTCACCCTGGGTGACGACCGCGGTCGCCTTCGCCGGCTCCGCGGCCTTCGCCAGCGCCTCGAAATCCACGTGTGCCGTGAGGTCCTGCTCTCCCGGATTGGCGAGGAGCGGCGCGAAGCGGTGCCCACGCACCGCCTGCAGCGTGTCGCCGGGCGCGGTCTTCGCATGGCCGTAGTCGACGACGATCGCAGCGCCCCCGTTCGCCGCCAGCTTGCGAGCGACCGCCGCGGCCGCTTCATCGCGTGCCGGGGAGACTTCGACGATCGCGCCGTCGCGGTCGAACGCAAGGCCGCCGGCCGCGACCATCACCCGCCGCTCGACGCCGTCGGCCAGCTGGCGGACCGGAAGCGCATCGAAGAATTCGTTGGCGACGAGCAGCAGCGGCGCATCGGGGAGGTCATCGATCGTGTCATGCCACTGCGCGTCGGGGTCCGCCTCCGCCTGCAGGCTCCGCAGCACCGGGCTGGTCTCGACCAGATGCGCCTCGCCCGCAAAGCCGGCCGCGCGCATCACCCGAAGCGCATCGCTCGCCAGCGTCCCGCGCCCCGGCCCGAGCTCGGCATAGACCGCACCCGCCGGCCGGCCCGCTCGCGCCCAGCAATCGGCGAGCGCCGCGCCGACCATCTCGCCGAACATCTGGCTTACCTCGGGCGCCGTGGTGAAATCCCCGGCCGCGCCGAGCGGGTCGCGGGTCGCGTAATAATAGCTGTTGCAGGCCTCCATATAGGCCTCGACCGTGATCGGCCCGTCGCTAGCGATGCGCTCGCGAAGCGCCCGCTCGAACGGGGTCATGCAACCGATTGCGTGCCGGCGATCGGTTCGACCCGAACCCGCCGGCCCTTGGCGGTGAGCATCAGGTAAAGACCGCCGATGATCATCGGCAGCGACAGCCATTGGCCCATGTGGAGATGGGTCATCTGCGTGAACCTGATCAGCTGCGAATCCGGCTCGCGGATGAACTCGACGCCGAAGCGGAAGATCCCGTAGAAGAACAGGAAAGCGCCGACGAGCTTGCCCGGCTGGTAGCGCGCCTCGGTCTTCCAGAACATCCAGCCGAGGATTCCGAACAGGACGATCCCCTCGAGGAACGCTTCATAGAGCTGGCTGGGGTGGCGCGGCGGCCCGAGCATCAGGCCGTAGGGCGTGCGCTCCTGGAAGCGGATCGCCCACGGCACCGCGGTCGTGACCGCGCCCCACAATTCCTGGTTCACGAAATTCGCCAGCCGCCCGAAGAACAGGCCGAACGGCACGCAGCAGGCGACATAGTCGTGGATCCGAAGCCACGACAGTTTCTCCTTGTGCGCGAGGTAGAAGATGCCGAGCGAGGTGCCGATCACGCCGCCGTGGAACGACATGCCGCCGTCCCACAGCCGCAGGATCTCGATCGGGTGCCTGAGATAATCGCCGAGGTTGTAGAACAGCACGTAGCCGAGCCGCCCGCCGAGGATGATCCCGAGCGCCGCGTAGAACACGAGGTCGTCGGCATGCTTGCGGCTCATTGGCGCGCCGGGCTTCTGGATCAGCTTCAGCAGATACCAGAAGCCGATGAAAATGCCGGCGAGATAGGCCAGGCTGTACCACCTCAAGTCGAACTTCCAGATGTGAAGCGCGACCGGCGACAGGCCGAGATCGGGAAAGGCGGTGAAGCGTGAATACTCGTCGGCTTGCAAGGTCTTCCCCCTTTTGGGTCAGCGCCTCATAAGGTGCGTATCGGGAAAGGCAAAGGACGGCTGACCTAGGATGCGAACCGAGCTCGACCGCAAGTTCGACGAGAAGCTGGCGGAGCTCACCGCGCCCGGTGGCCGGCTGGTCATCGCCCGCGACGCGGAAGGCCGCGCCTATGTCGAGAATCTGCCCGGCACGCTGCCTGCTCTGTTCCGCGCCTTCTGCTCGCTGAACGGCGAAGCCGAGGCGGTGGTGTGCGGCGACGAGCGCCTGAGCTTCGCCGAGCTCGACCGCGTTTCCGAGTGCGCCGCCCACGGCCTTGTCGCGCGCGGCATCGGCAAGGGCGACCGGGTCGCAATCGCAATGCGCAACTGCCCGTCGTGGATCGTCAGCTACATGGCGATCGTGAAGGCGGGCGGAATCGCGACCCTGCTCAACGGCTGGTGGGAGCAGGCCGAGATGGAGCAGGCGATCCGCCTATCCGACCCGAAGCTGATCATCGCCGACGCTCCGCGGGCCAAGCGCATCGCCGAACGCTGCGCAGACAGCGCGGTCCTGTCGATCCCGATCGAGCGTCCGATCGACGAAGCGATGGCCGAGCTCCTCCTCGACCGCGACGAGAACAGCGTGCTTCCCGAAGCGTCGCCTGAGGACGAAGCGACCATCCTGTTCACCTCCGGCTCGACCGGCGAAGCCAAGGGCGCCCTGTCGAGCCACCGCGCGGTGACGACTGCGACCTACGCCTATGCGTCCGGACTGATGGTGCTTCGCGCGATCCTCGAGAGCGAGGGCAATCCGCCGCCGACCCCGCGCACCCTGCTCAGCGTCCCCCTGTTCCACGTCACCGGCGAAGTCCCGGTGATGATCAACAGCTTCGTCATTGGCCGCTGCATGGTCGTCATGCCCAAGTGGGACGTGACCGAGGCGCTGCGGTTGATCGAGAAGGAACGCATCACCTATTTCGTCGGAGTGCCGACGATGAGCCTCGAGCTCATGAACCATCCCGCCCGCGAGAAATACGATCTGTCCTCGCTGCGGGACATCACCGCCGGCGGCGCGCCACGGCCGATCAGCCACGTCGAGCGGCTGCGCGAAGAATTCCCCTGGGCCCAGCCCGCGCTCGGCTACGGCCTGACCGAGACCAACGCCGCCGGCTTCGCCAACTTCTGGGGCAATTACGCGGCGCGGCCGGCCTCGACGGGGCGCCCGCAAGTCCCGTTCATCGAGGCCGCGATCCTCGGCGCCGACGACCGGCATCTGCCTGCCGGTGAGGTCGGCGAAATCGCGATCCGCAGCGCCACGAACATCACCGGCTATTGGCGCAATCCGGCTGCAACCGCGGCCGCGTTCACCGCCGACGGCTACTTCCGCACAGGCGACATCGGCTATCTCGACGAGGACGGCTATCTGTTCATCGTCGACCGCAAGAAAGAGATCATCATCCGCGGCGGCGAGAACATCAGCGCGGCCGAGGTCGAGGCCGCCTGCTACGCCTGCGATTCGGTCGCCGAAGCGTCGGTCTTCGGCGCGCCCGACGAACGGCTCGGCGAGGTCCCGGTCGCGGTGATCCATCTGAACGAAAGCGCTGAGCTGAGCGAAGCGGATCTGCTCACCTTCCTCGACGGCCGGCTGGCCAGGTTCAAGATTCCGGCCCGGGTGATCTTCTCGGCTTCCTCGCTCCCCCGCCTCGGCACCGGAAAGATCGACCGCCGGGCGCTGAAGGCCCAATACGCCCAATGAGCTGCGCGCGTTGAACCTCGACCGCCGGACAGTGCTGATCGGCGGCGGCGCGGGCGTCGGCCTGATCGTCGCCTTCGCTCTGTGGCCGCGCCATCTCGCCAGCGACCTGCCGGTGCGCGCCGGCGAGCAGGCGTTCGGCAATTTCATCAAGGTTGCGCGCGACGGCCGAGTCACCGTCGCGATCCCGCAGGCCGAGACCGGCCAGGGCATCTGGACCGGCCTCGCCCAGATCGTCGCCGACGAGCTTGGCGCGGCGTGGGACAGCGTCGCGGTCGAACCCGCCCCGCTCGCCAAGGCCTATGCGAATCCGCTGGCGAAGGAGCAGGGCTGGCCCGACGATCTCCGCATCACCGCCGGATCGACCTCGGTGCGCGCGTTCGAGCGGCCACTGCGCGAGGCTGCCGCGACCGCCCGCGCGATGCTCATCGGCGCGGCCGCCGATCGCTGGAACATCCTGCCGAGCGACTGCGAAGCCGCCGACGGCTATGTCATCAACGGCGTGCGCACCTTCAGTTTCGGCGAGCTTGCCGAAGAGGCCGCCGACCGCAGCCCGCCGCGCAATGCGCCGCTACGCTCGACCAAGCGAGGACGCCTCATCGGCCAGCCGCTGCAACGGCTCGACGGACCGGCGAAGAGCAACGGCAACCTGCGCTTCGCCGGAGACGTCCGTCTCCCGGGAATGCTGTTCGCCTCGGCCTGGCTCGCTCCGCCCGGTGGCAAGCTAAACGCCTACGCCAAGGACGCAGCAAGCCGCGTTCCCGCAGTGCGCCACGTCATCGCTGCCGAACGGTCGCTCGCCGTTGCCGCTGACACCTGGTGGGCGGCCGACCATGGCTTGCAGGCGGCCGACCCAAAGTTCAGCGGGCCGCGCACGCCGCACGACATCCGGCCGGCCTTCGAAGAGGCACTCGCGAACGGCGACGCCCAATCATGGTTCAGCCGCGGCGACTACAACCGCACGGTGCGCGGCTCGCACCCGCTCGCGTCGACCTATTACGTCGCGCCGACCCTGCATCTTGGCCTCGAGCCGCTCACGGCGACGGCGCGCTTCACCGGCGATCATCTCGAACTGTGGGTCCCGACCCAGGCCGCCGATGCAGCGCGGGCCCGCGCTGAAAAAGCAGCGGGCGCAAGCCGCGTCACCCTCTATCCGATGCCCGTCGGCGAGCCCGGCGGCCGAGCGCTCGAAGCCGACGCAATCCCGCTAGCGATCGAGCTCGCCAAGGCGACCGGCCGGCCGATCCAGCTCAGCCTTTCGCAGTCCTCGAGCCAGAACCACGATCATCCTTCGGGCGGCGCGATAGCGCGGATGATGGCGCTTCCCGGCGTCGGCGGAATCACGGCCGCGTGGAAGATGCGCCTTGCGACCGCTGGGGGCTTCGGTGCAGTCCTCGCCGCCCTGAACGGCGGCGATCCCCCGGCGAAGCCCGGACGTCCCGACCTCGACGGGGCGGTCCCGCCTTATGGCATCCCGCACGTCGCGATCGACGCCGTCCCCGTTCCGGTGCCCTATGAGGCCGGCTACATGCGCGGCTCGCCGCAGCGCGAGCTGACCTTTTTCACCGAGGGCTTCGTCGATGAGCTTGCGCGGATCGCCGGGATGGAGCCGCTCGGTTTCCGGATGGCGATGCTCGGCGGCAACCCGCGGCTGGCGCGCTGCTTCGAAACCGTTTCGCAAGCCGCCCAGTGGGACGGCGGCGGCCCCGGAAGCACCATGGGGATCGCCGGCTGCTCGGCCTACGGCTCGCACATCGCGCTGGTGGCCAACGCCACCATCGGCGAAGATCAGCGCATCAAGGTCCACCGCCTCGTCGCCGCGGTCGATTGCGGACGAGTCGTCAATTCGGGGCTGGTGACGCAACAAATCACCGGTGGACTCATCTGGGCGTTGGCGCAGGCGACGATGCCGGCGCCCGAATGGGCGCTGGGAATGCCGCGTTCGCGCGCCTTGCGCGACCTCGCATTGCCACGCCTTGGCGATGCTCCGGATTTCACGATCCGCCTGATCGGCTCGACCGCCGCTCCGGGCGGAGTGAGCGGTCTCGGCCCCGCGGTGCTCGCGCCCGCGGTCGCCAACGCGATCTTCGCCGCAACCGGCAAGCGGATGCGGTCGCTGCCCTTCGATCCCATGGCCGCGGCATGAGCCGCATCGGGGTCCTGCTCATCAATCTCGGCACGCCCGACGCCCCGGATGCGGCCGCGGTCCGCCGCTACCTCGCCGAGTTCCTGAGCGACCCGCGAGTCGTCGAGATCCCGCCGATCCTCTGGAAGCCCATCCTCTACGGCGCAATCCTGCCGACCCGGCCCAAGCGTTCGGCCGAAGCCTACCGCCAGGTCTGGACCAACGAAGGGTCCCCGCTCGCAGCGATCACCAAACGTCAGACGGCCGCACTCCGCGAGCGCCTCGGGGATATGACCCAGGTCGATTTCGCGATGCGCTACGGCAATCCCGGCATCGCCGCAGCCGTCGAACGGATGGTTCGTGGCGGCTGCGACCGCATTGTCGCGGCGGCGCTCTACCCGCAATATTGCGCGGCGACGACCGCGACTGCCAACGACGCGGTGTTCGCAGCGCTCGCGGGTTTGCGGGCGCAGCCGGCGCTTCGCACGCTGCCGCCCTATTATGACGACCCGCACTACATCGGCGCGCTGAGCGCCAATCTTTCCCGCCAGCTCAACGCGCTGGACTTCGAGCCCGAACGGCTCCTGCTGAGCTTTCACGGAATGCCCCAGCGGACCGCGGAGCTCGGCGACCCCTATCACCGGCAATGCCTCGCAACCGCGCGGCTGCTCTCCGAGGCGATGGGGCGCGAAGTGGATGTCGCGTTCCAGTCGCGGTTCGGCCGGGCGAAATGGCTCGAGCCTGCAACCGACACGTCCCTCGCCGCTTATCCGGCGAACGGCGTCACCCGAATCGCGGTCGCCTCGCCTGGCTTTTCGGCCGATTGCGTCGAGACCCTGGAGGAGCTTGCCATACGCGGTCGCGACACATTCGTGCGCGCCGGCGGCAAGCAATTCGCGCTGCTCGATTGCCTCAACGACTCGGCCGAGGGCATGGACATGCTCGAAGCCCTGGTCCGCCGCGAACTTGAAGGCTGGCTTCGACCCGCTTAAGCGCATCAGCCGCAATCAACAGGAGGGATTCTCATGGCTCGAGTGGCGATCGTCACCGGCGGAACGCGCGGCATTGGCGAGGCGATCAGCATCGCCCTCAAGGACATGGGAATGCAGGTCGCCGCCAATTACGCGGGCAACGACGAGCGCGCGCGCGAATTCACCGAGCGCACCGGGATCCCCGCCTACAAATGGGACGTGTCCGACTATGACGCGTGCCAGGAAGGCGTGCGCAAGGTCGAAGCCGACCTCGGGCCGGTCGATGTGCTCGTCAACAACGCCGGAATCACCCGCGACACGACGATGAAGCGGATGGACCACCAGAAGTGGCAGGACGTCATCGACACCAATCTCGGCGGCTGCTTCAACATGGCCAAGGCAGTGTTCGAAGGCATGCAGGGCCGCGGCTATGGCCGCATCGTCAACATCGGCTCGATCAACGGCCAGGCCGGCCAGTACGGCCAGGTCAATTACGCCGCCGCCAAGTCGGGCATCCACGGCTTCACCAAGGCGCTTGCACAGGAGGGCGCGCGCACCGGAGTCACGGTCAACGCGATCGCGCCGGGCTATATCGACACCGACATGGTCGCCGCGGTGCCGGAGGAAGTGCTCGGCAAGATCGTTGCCAGGATCCCCGTCGGCCGGCTCGGGAAAGCCGAGGAGATCGCGCGCGGAGTGGCTTTCCTGGTCGACGAGAATGCGGG
>Ga0207674_10004089_pt1 | contig 17674 bp, 16 predicted proteins | sample KBSCornC72_FD_184303 | JGI IMG/M metagenome (GOLD analysis project Ga0207674, IMG submission 184303) | Corn rhizosphere microbial communities from Kellogg Biological Station, Michigan, USA - KBS Corn C7-2 (SPAdes) (version 2) | ecosystem: Host-associated > Plants > Roots > Rhizosphere > Soil ... | reverse complement strand
GGGTACGGCCGGCCTTGTCATGGCGGAGGCGCTGGCGCGGCGGGGCCATAGCGTGCTGTGCCTCGAGTCGGGCGGCATGACTCAGGATGAGGAGGAAAATCCCCTCAACGTGGTCGAACAACTGGGCTCCTTTTATGGCGGCGCGGCGCATGGACGCTTCCGCTGTCTGGGCGGCACGTCGACGAGGTGGGGCGGGGCGCTGATTCCTTTTGCGGCTGGCGATTTTTCGGACGCGCTGTGGCCGGTCTCGCGCGAGGAAATCCTGCGCTACCAGCCTGCGGTCGAGCAATTGTTCGGTCTCGCGCCCGGCCCCTTCGATTTCCCCGAGGTGGTCGGCGAGGGGGCAGACCATGTCGCGCGCCTTGCCAAATGGCCCGCCTTTGCCCGGCGCAATGTCGCCAATCTGTTGATGGAACGGATCAAGGGAAGCGGCGGCCCGCAAATCTGGTTGAACGCAACGGTGACCGATTTTGCGGTGGAGGGCGGCGAACTGCGGCGCGTCACCGCGCGCGCGGCCGATGGCGCGACACTCACGGCGTCCGCGCGCATCGTCATCCTCGCCGCCGGAGCGATCGAGAGCACACGGATACTGCTGCTCATCGACCGGCAGAATGGTGGATTGCTGACCGATGGCACGGACCAGCTCGGCGGCTATTTCCACGATCATCTCTCGGTCGTCGTCGGGCGCATCGCCCGGCCCGACCGCAAGGCGCTGAACCGCCTCACTGGCCTGCGCTTCGAGGAAGGCGGGATGATGCGCAACATGCGTTTCGAACTCGCGGACGGATCGCCGCTCCGCGCTGAAGTGCCGCCCTGCTTCGCGCATATCATGTGTGAGGACGTGCCGGGCAGCGGCTTTGATGCGTTGCGCGACCTGTTCCGTCGGTTGCAGCAGCGCCGCCTGCCAACCCCGAAGATGCTGTGGAAGCTGGCCATCGCCTCGCCCTGGCTCAGCCGGGCCGTGTGGTGGCGTTATGTGGACAAGCGTGTCCTCTATGCGGACGATGCCGATGTACAGGTGCATATGGTGATCGAGCAGGAGCCGGTCGCGGGGAGCCGGATAGGCCTCTCGACCGACGCCGTGGACAGCTATGGCCAGCCGCTGGCGACCATCGACTGGACGCCCAGCGAAACCGACTGCGCCAATCTGACCCGCGCGGTCGATGCGTTCGCGGTCATGTGGTCGTCCGGCCCGCTCGCGAAGCTGGGATCGTTCGAGCGGCGCCCGGCGGGCGAGGCCGAGGCGGAACTGGCGCAGGGGAGCGGCATCTATCATCCAGGCGGCACCACCCGCATGGGACGCGACGACAGCAGCGGCGTGGTCGATACCGATCTGCGACCCTTCCGCTTGCCCAATATGCGCGTCGTCTCCACCTCGGTCCTGCCGACGGGCGGCGGCTGTAACCCGACGATGATGCTGATGATGCTGGCGCATCGCTGCGTCGACGAGGTCAGCGCGACATTGGCGCGCGGCCCGAACACGCGCATCGCGGCGCATAAGGAGCGACCGGCATGAGCGCATTGAAAAACGCGGCGGAGTGGGCGAGGGGATGGCTTCTCGACGCGGCCCTGCCTTTGTGGTGGGAGCGCGGCTTTGACCGCGTCCACGGCGGCTTCCACGATAAACTCGATGCCCTGGGCGAGCCGGCCGACCTACCCAAGCGGGTACGCGTACAGGCGCGGCAAACCTATGTCTTTGCACAGGGCGCGGCGCTGGGTTGGGCGGGGCCTTCGGCCGAAGCGGTGCAGGCCGGCCTCGCCTTCATGGACAGGTTCCGGCGCCCGGACGGCCTTTATGGTCCTTCGGTAAGCCGGGAGGGCGTCCTGCTGGACGGTGCCCCCGATCTTTACGATCAGGCCTTCGTGCTGTTCGCGCTTGCGGCGGCGCAGCGCGTTTTTCCACAGGACGCCGCGCTTCGCGCAAAGGCGGATGGCCTCCTCGACCTGCTTCTTGCAAGTCACGCCCATCCAGGCGGCGGCTTTCGCGAAACGGACGGACGGCCCGGCCTGCGGTCCAACCCGCATATGCACATGCTCGAAGCGCTGCTCGCCTGGGCGGAGCTGGCGCCCGAGTCACGCATGGCATCAGTGGCTCGCGACATCGTGCCGCTGGCGCTGGCCCATATGATCGACCCTGCAACCGGCGCGGTCGGCGAATATTTCGACGACCGCTGGGCGTTCCGGTCCGGCCCCGATGGCGCGGTGCGGGAACCGGGACACCAGTTCGAGTGGGCCTATCTGTTCGGCGAGGCGGAGCGGGTGCTCGGCATCGCCCATCCGGCTGCGGCCGACCGCCTCTATGGCTTCGGCGCGCGCTTCGGCGTGCAGGGCGGCCGGGCGCTGTTCGCGCTGAACGCCGATGGCGGCGTGATCGATGGCTCGTCCCGGCTGTGGGCGCAGAGCGAGCGGTTGCGCACCGCCGCGATCCGGGGAGAAGAGGCCGACGCGCTGGACGCCTTCGCCACCTTGCGGGAGTTCCTCGACGGTCCGCTGCCGGGCCTGTGGCGCGAACGCATGACCGTCGACGGTGACTGGGTGGCGGAGCCGTCTCCGGCGTCGTCACTTTATCACATCATGACGGCGTTCGTCGCGCTCGTTGAAACCGCCGCTCATGCGAGATAAGGGGTCTCGGTTGGACACGTTAACCGTGAGTCTTAAGCGACTTTTGTGCGCTTGCGGCATAATGGGATTTGGCGCACTATTTCCAGCAACTTTAAGGACGGCACGAGGGCAATATGATTCGGCCCAATGATCTTGCGCGTATCCGCGCAGTGTGCGTCGGCGATCTCATGTTGGATCGCTTTATCTATGGCGCAGTCACGAGAATTTCTCCGGAAAGCCCCGTGCCCGTCATCTCGCTTGAAAAGGTGGAGAGCGTGCCCGGCGGCGCGGCCAACGTGACGCGCAACATCGCGTCGCTGGGCGGGGAGTGCAGTCTGGTCGGCGTCGTCGGCGACGACAAGGCGGGGTCGGAGCTGATCGGTCTGTTGTCCGCGTCCGAAAACACGCATTTTCTGCCTATCGTCGACACGGCCCGTCCGACGAGCGAGAAGTCCCGCTATGTCGCGCAGGGGCAGCAACTGTTGCGCGCGGACAATGAGCGGACCTTCGCCATATCGGCCGAGGTCGAGGAACGCATAGTCCGCTGCGTCGCGGATGTGCTGCCCTCGCGCGATGCGCTGGTCCTGTCGGATTATGCCAAGGGCGTAATGACCGACAGTCTGCTGGCGCGCCTCATCGCCGCCGCGCGCGCGGCCGGCGTGCCGGTGATCGTCGATCCCAAGTCCAGTAATCTAGCGCGCTATGCTGGCGCCACCGTCCTGACGCCGAACATGGCGGAAGCACGGCTGGCGACGGGCATCGCCATTACCGGCGATGCGGAGGCCGAAGCCGCGGGCGAGGCCATGCTGGAGATGGCGAAGGCCGACGCCATCCTGCTCACCCGGTCGGAACAGGGCATGTCGCTGTTCGTGCGTGGGCAGCCGCCGCTGCATATTCCGGTAAGCGCGCGGGAAGTGTTCGACGTTTCGGGCGCGGGCGATACGGTCGTCGCGGCGCTGGCGATCGCGATCGGTAATGGCCAGTCTCTTGCCGAGGCCGCTGCCATGGCGAATGCTGCGGCGGGCCTCGTCGTGGGCAAGCGCGGCACCGCGACCGTCACCATTTCCGAAGTGCAGGAGGAAATGGACCTTATCGCGCGCAAGCATCTTCAGATACCAAGCGGCAAGGTCCGCGGCCTGCGCGGTGCGCGAGGGCAGCGCGAGGACTGGGAAGCGCGCGGCCTCAAGGTCGGCTTCACCAACGGCTGCTTCGACATTCTCCACCTGGGCCATGTCAAGCTGTTGGAGTTCGCGCGCAGCCAGTGCGATCGGTTGATCGTGGGGGTCAACGCCGATGCGTCCGTGTCCCGCCTGAAAGGGCCGACCCGTCCCATCAACAACGAGCTTGATCGGGCGCAGATATTGGCGGCGCTCGGTTTCGTCGACCAGGTGGTGATCTTCGAGGATGATACCCCCTTGTCGGTGATCGAGGCATTGCAGCCCGATGTGCTGGTGAAGGGTGCTGATTACAAGGTCGAGGATATCGTCGGCGCGGACATCGTGCAGGCGCGCGGCGGCAAGGTCGTGACATTCGAGTTGCTGCCCAATCGGAGCACCTCGCGGACGATCAGCCAGGCGCAGGGCGGCGGCGGCGATGCCGCGCTGCCGGGAGTAGCGCAGTCGTGAGCAGGAAGAAAAGTCAGAACCCGGTCATCATCTATCGGCTGGGCAGCCTGGGCGACACGGTCATCGCCATGCCCTGCTTCCACCATGTGGCACGGACCTTTCCCGACCGGGAGCGCATCGTCTTGACCAACAAGCCGGTGTCGGGTGTCGCGCCCGCGCTGGAGGCGATCCTCGGCAGTTCCGGCCTTGTCCATAGTTACATAACCTATGACGTTGGCGAGCGCGGCTTCTTCGACCTTCTCAACCTGTTCCTGCGCATCCGCGCTTCCGGGGCCGATACGATGGTCTATCTGACCGCCGGTCGGGGGCTGGAGAATGTCGCACGCGACATGCGCTTCTTCCGCCTGTGCGGGATCAAGAAATTTCATGGCGCGCCCTCCACCGCCGACCTGCACGAAAACAGGCTGGTGGGATCGGACGACCGCGAGATCGAGCCGGAGGCGGAGCGTCTGGTCCGCACGTTGGAATCGCTGGGACCGATCGACCTTCGCGACCGCGCCAACTGGGATCTGCTGCTCAACGAATATGAGCATGCCGCCGCCGAGCGGGCGATCGCGGCCCTCCAGGGCCAGCCGTTCATCGCGATCAGCATCGGCACCAAGCTGCCGGCCAATGACTGGGGCAAGGATAATTGGAACGCCATGCTGAGCGTGCTGGCGGCCCGGCTGGAAAATGTAGCGCTGGTCGGCATCGGCGCGAGCGCCGATTTCGCCGGTACGGAACGGCTGCTGCGCCGATGGAAGGGCAAGACCGCCAATCTGTGTGGCACCCTCGACCCGCGCCAGTCGGCCGCCGTCCTGTCGCGCGCGGCCCTGTTCATCGGCCATGACAGCGGGCCGATGCATCTCGCCGCCGCCAGCGGCGCGCCCACCATCGGCGTTTTCGGCAACAATAATCCGCCGCGCAAATGGCATCCCTATGGCGACCGTTGCCTGGCCATTCAGGATATGCGCGGCGTAACCAACATTCCGGTCGAGAAGGTCGTCGTCAGCGCGATCGAGTTCCTGGACTACAGCCATGTCTGAACGTGGACATGCCGCCATCCTGCTGGACCGCGACGGCACGATCAATGTCGATACCGGCTATGTCAGGGATGCCGCGAGCGTGACGCTGGAACCCGGCGCGGCGGAGGGACTGCGCGCGCTGGCCGATGCCGGCTGGCCGCTCGTCGTCCTGTCGAACCAGTCGGGCGTGGCGCGCGGCCTGATGGGCTTGGCCGAAGTCGAGGCGGTCAATGCGCGCATCGCCGCGTTGCTCGGGGAGCAGGGCGTTACGATCGCTGGCTGGTATATGTGCCCCCACGGCCCAGACGAGGGATGCGACTGCCGCAAGCCGCTGCCTGGACTCGCGCGCGCCGCCGCCGCCGAGCTGGGGCTGGACCTCACGGCCTGCTGGATGATCGGCGACAAGAAATCGGACATCCGGATGGGCGAGGCCGTCGGAGCTTCCACCATCCTGTTGCTCAGCGGCGAAGGGGCGAAGCATCGCGACTGGGCGCTCGCCAATGGCACGTCGGTTTGCGCCACGCTTCTCGATGCGGCCAACCATGTCGCCGCCGTGTGCGCCCCTGCCGTGGTGAGCGTGCGTTGATGGGATTTGCGATCCCTGTCGGTGCGGAACGCCCCGTCTCGGTCCTCTATATCGGGCCAGACGGCGGGACATGCCGTGCTCGCAGGCTGGCGCTGGAGCGGCTGGGGCATGAGGTGATCGTCGCCGATCCCTTCGCCGCGCTTCCCTCCGGCGGATGGGCGCGGACATGGTCGTTCAGGACGGGCGGTTTCGGCTTTGGCGCGATGGTTCGGCGGTATCTTCTGGCGGTTGCGGGCGGACGCCGGTTCGACCTTGCCTATGTGGACAGCGGCGAGTTGATCGACGGAGCCACCGTCGATGCGCTGCGCGGCGTGGCGAATATCGTCGCCAACTATAATCCCGACAACCCCTATGTGCGCAGGGACGGCGCCCGCTGGCGCGCCTTCCTGACCGCCGTGCCGCGTTATGACATGCTGTTCGTGCCACGCATGAGCAATGTCGCGCAGGCACGGGCGGCGGGCGCGCGGCGCGTGCATCGCGTATGGTTCGCGGCGGATGACGCGCTCAAGCTTGCCCGCCCTTCGGATGCGGCCAAGGCGCCCTATCGCTCGACCATCGCCTTCGTCGGCACCTGGATGCCGGAGCGCGGCCCGCTGCTGGCACGGTTGATCGAGGGCGGCCTGCCGCTTCGCATTTTCGGCCCGCGCTGGAACAAGGCGCCGGAATTCGCGCTGCTCGCCCCCCATGCGGTGGTGGGCGAACTGGCGGGGCCTGCCTATGACGCGGCGGTGGCGGCGGCGGACATCTCCATCGCTTTGCTCTCGAAGGGCAATTGCGACGAGCACACCACCCGCTCGATGGAAATCCCGCCGCTGGGCAGCCTGCTCTGCGGCGAGCGCACCCCGGAACATCTGGCCCTTTACGAGGAAGGCGAGGAGGCGCTGTTCTGGAGCGACGCCGACGAGTGCATCGCCCAGTGCAAGGCGCTGCTCGCCGATCCCGACCGCCGCGCGCGCATCGCCGCCGCCGGCCGTGCGCGCGCCATCGCCAATAATCATTTCAACGAGCCGCTGATGCGGTCCATGATCGCGACCGCCCTAGGCCATGCCGAAGCCGAACCCGTGGAGGTCGCGGCATGATCCGGAAAATTTTCGGCCATCCCATCGGGCAGCGCCTGTCGCGGGTCATGTCGGCGCAATTCCTGAACCAGATGACCACCATCGTCATGCAACTCGGCCTCGTGCCGATCCTGCTGTTCGCATGGGGTAAGGAAACCTACGGCATCTGGATATTGCTGTCGGCGGTGCCGACCTATCTGACCTTCAGCGACTTCGGCTTCACCCTGATCGCCAAGAACGAGATGCTGATGCAGGTTTCCGGCGGCCGGAGGGACGAGGCGATCGGCACGTTCCACAGCGTTTTCACGCTGCTCAGCCTCGTTATGCCGCTGATTTTGGTGGGATCGGCGGCTGCGGTATTCAGCATCGACCTTAGCCACGCGCTCAATCTGGGCGGCTTCGCCAATGGCGACGCGCGGACCGTGCTGATCCTGCTGCTCCTCAATGTCATCGCCTACCAATATTTCCTGTTGATCTGCGGCGGCGTGCGCTGCGAGGGTCGACTGGCGCTGGAGGCGACCTGGGGCGCGCTCGCCCGTCTGGCGGAAGGCGTGGCGGTTGGCGGCGTGGCGCTGGGCGGCGGCGGCCTTGTCGCGGCGGCGATCGCGACGCTGGCGACCAAGCTGGTCTGCGCGCTCGCCCTCTATATCTGGCTGCGGCGTGCATCGCCCTGGCTGTCGCTGGGCTTCAGCCACGCATCGCTGCCGGAGATCAAGCGGCTGGTGAAGCCCGCCTTCGCGTTCATGCTGATGCCGGTGTCGCAGGCGCTGCTGATCCAGGCCCCGCTGATGATATTGGGTGCGGTCATCGGCCCGGTCGCGGTTGTTACCTTCGCGACGACGCGCACGCTCGTCCGGGTGGGGACCGCCGTCACCAACATGCTCAACGGAACGGTGCAGGGCGAATATAGCATTGCCTTCGGCCGTTCCGATCCCTTGCTGTTGCAGAAGGTGCTTCGTTACCACCAGCGGGTCAGCTTCGCGCTCGTCGTCGCTTATGCCTTGCCGCTGTATCTGCTGCGCGAGTTTTTGATGGGCCTTTACACCCATGGTCAGGTTCCGGCGCAGGATCCGCTGTTCCTCATCATGATCCTGACCATCGCCACGGAGATGATGTGGAGTTCGATCGCGACGCCGCTGTCATCGATCAACAAGCATGTCACGTTTGCGAATATTTCGCTGTTGATCGCGCTCGTCGGTTCGGCTCTGTGCTATGTGGCGACGAAGGCGATCGGCCTGAACGGCGCTGCGCTGTCGATGCTGGCGGTGCATGGCGCGATCCTGCTGCTGGGCTATCTGCTGCGGCATTCGATCGCGGTGACGCCGGCGCGGCTGGCGGAGGCGACATGACAGGACGGATGGACAGGCCATGATGCAGGTCACGCAGGTCGCGCTCGGCCGCTTTCATCATTTCCATCTCGCCCGCCAGATGGAGCGGCGCGGCCTGCTGCGCGCGATCTGGAGCGGTTATCCGGCCACCAAGCTGAAGGATGAAGCCGGTATCCCGCCCGCCAAGATCCACAGCTATCCCTGGTTCTACGTCCCCGCCCAGGCGGTGCCGCGACTGCCGCTGATCGGCGGATCGGTCGCCCTGCGCCGCTCGACCCACTGGCAGGCCGTCGAGGCGATCGACCGGCGCGTCGCCCGTTCCATCACGGAACCCACCGTGCTGGTCGGCCTGTCGAGCGGCGGACTCCATTCCGGCGCCCGCGCGCGATCACTCGGCGGGCGCCATGTCTGCGATCGCGGTTCCACCCATATCCGCTTCCAGGACGCGGTGCTGGCCGAGGAGTATGCACTCTGGGGCCTGCCCTATCGCCCCATCGACGCGCGCATCGTGGGCAAGGAGGAGGCGGAATATGCGCAGGCCGACCGCATCACCGTCCCCTCGCAATTCTGCCGCCAGACGTTCCTCGACCAGGGTGTCGATCCGGCACGGATCAGCGTCATCCCCTATGGCGGCCGACTGGACCGCTTCTCGCCCGTAGGCGAGCCGGACCCCGATGCCTTCAACGCGGTGTTCGTGGGCAATGTCACGGTGCGCAAGGGCATTCAATATGCGCTGAAAGCCTTCGCCGCGCTGGACCATCCCAACAAGCGCCTGCGCGTGATCGGCGGCATGGACCCGGAGGTGGAGCCGCTGCTGCGCACCCTGCCACTCGACAATGTCGAATTTCTCGGCGCCGTTCCCAACACCCAACTCCAGCAATTCTACAGCACGGCCGATGCGATGCTGCTGCCCAGCCTTGAGGAAGGGCTGGCGTTGGTGATGGCGGAGGCGATGGCTTGCGGCTGTCCGGTCATCGCCACCGAAAATACCGGCGCGCTCGATCTGTTCGTCGACGGCGAGGAGGGACGCATCGTCCCCGCACGCTCGGTCGAGGCCCTGCGGGACGCGCTGGAGGCCATCGTGCAGCATCGCGACGCCGCCACGGCCATGCGTGTCCGCGCCCGCGCGCGCATCGAATCGCTTGGCGGTTATGATCGCTACGGAGACCGATGGGCCGCCCTTCTCGATGAACTGGAGGGCAGGGCGTCGTTCCCCGTCGCCAGCATCCCCCAGCTAGCCCAAGGAGCATCGGCATGAACGCCAGCCAGTCCATCCGCGCGGAGATGACGAAGGCGGTTCCCACCGGCATGCCGACGCTCACGGTCCTCATCCTGACCTTCAACGAGGAACGGCATATCGAGCGCGCGATCGCCAGCGTGCGCGACATCGCGACGGACATATTGGTGGTGGATTCCTTCTCGACCGACCGCACGGTGGAGCTTGCCAGAGCCGCCGGCGCTCGCATCATGGAAAACAAGTTCATCAACTACTCCAAGCAGTTCCAATGGGGGCTGGACAATGGCGGCATCACCTCCGACTGGATCCTGCGCCTCGACGCGGACGAGGTGGTGGAGGCGGATTTGTCCGCCGAACTGTGCCGCGACCTCCCTACGCTCCCCAAGGACGTCGTCGCGATCAACTTCAAGCGCAAGCATGTCTTCATGGGCCGCTGGATCAAGCATGGCGGCCGCTATCCGCTCGTCCTGCTGCGGCTGTGGCGCAACGGGCAGGGGCGGGTCGAGGATCGCTGGATGGACGAGCATATCGTCACCTGGGGCGGCAGCGTCATCACCGCCAAGGGCGGCTTTGCGGACGTCTGTCTCTACGACCTCACCTTCTTCACCGACAAGCACAATAAATATGCCACGCGCGAGGCGCTCGACATATTGAACGGCCGCTACCAGCTTTTCGAGGATGACCAGGAGAAGAACCTCGGCTCCGGTCAGGCCAATATCAAGCGCTACATAAAGAACAATATCTATAACAGGATACCACCGCTGCTCGCACCGGGCCTGTTCTTCTTCTATCGCTATATCTTCCAGCTCGGCTTCCTCGATGGGCGGCCGGGTCTCATCTACCATTTCCTTCAGGGCTATTGGTATCGCTTCCTCGTCGGCGCAAAGGTCGTCGAGCTGGAGGAGGGGATGCAGCATTGCACCACCACGGCGGAGCGTCGCGCGGTCTTGAGCAAGCTGACCGGCCACAAGCTGTGACGCGCGGGACCGTGACGGCCTTCGCCGAGGGAGTTTCGCGCGCGCCATGGTGATGCAGCGAGGTGACCGACTGGAATTTCTCGATGGCGTCCGCGGCATCGCGGCGATCGCGGTGGTGCTTCAGCATATCGCAGGCTTCTACCGCTTCAGTTTCGCGACGGGCGGCTATCTGGCCGTAGACCTGTTCTTCATCCTCAGCGGCTTCGTCATCGCCTGGCATTATGACGAGAAACTGCTGGGCGGCATGCGGCCGTTGACGTTCATGCGCCATCGGATCGTCCGCCTCTATCCGCTGTTTGCGCTGGGCCTGGCGTTCGGCATCGTCAAATCCCTGGGACGCATCGTCTTTCATGCGCCCGATGCGCTGCCGATGACCCAGTTCATCCTGGCGACTGTCTTCAACGCCGTGATCTTGCCTGCGCCCTTCGTTGCGCGCGACCTATTTCCCCACAATGGCCCGCTCTGGTCGCTGTTCTTCGAGGTCGTGATCAACATCGCCTATGCCTGTGCCATCGTGCGCATGCCGCGACTGGTCCTCGTCGCGCTCTGCGCGGTGGGTGCGATCGGCATGGCGATCGGCATGGCGATCGATCCGCCCAACGGTCTCGACGTGGGCTGGAATCTGGGAACGGCGCCCTTCGGTCTGGCGCGCGTGACTTTCGGCTTTGTCATGGGCATGCTGATCGCGCGCCGGTATCGCGAACATCCGCCGACCTATATCGACAGCGCGCCACACCGTATGTTTCTTCTCGTGCTGATGCTGGCGGCGTTTCTCAGTCCGTTGCCGAAAGACCTCGTCCCCTTGCGGGACGGCGCCTTCGCCTTCCTGTTCGCCCCGCTGATGATCCTGATGGGCGCGCGCCTGACCGTAGCGGGCGCCGCCCGTCGGCTGATGGGGTGGCTCGGCTTCATTTCCTATCCGCTCTACGCGCTCCACTTCCCGATCATGAGCGCGATGTGCTTCGCGCTTCAGCGCGGCGGGGTCGATGTCGCGACCAGTTGCGTCGTGACCCTGGCCACGACCATCATCGTGGCCCATGTCGCTGGCATCTGGTTCGACCCGCCGATCAGGAGGCTGATTGCGCGCGTGATCGAGAAGCGCCAGGTGGCGCCTTCCATCGCCTGAATCCTTCCGTTCAAATAATTTATAAACCATTGATTGAAATAGTAAATAATCGTCTCAAATTCGGTCACCAGTCGATGGTTAAACGCATTGGAGAAACTTCAGACAAATCATAGATGACATCGAGTGTTCTTCAGCAAGGGCGTCGATGTATGTTAATAAATATGAAGACTATGGTCACCGCGATCGCTGTAACCATGATTTCGGCGCCAGCGTTCGCTCAGTCGACGCCGGCCGCTGATCCCTCTTCCATCAGCCTGACCAGCCAGGGTTCCGCCAGCTATCAATTTTATGATCGCGGTTCGAACAGCAACAATACGCAGAACAGCACGATGGTTAATCCGAATGCGGAAAGCTGGTTCGGCAATGACTCGACCGTCGCTACCACCAACCTGTCGAGCTATGTGACCGGCGTCGCGACGGACTCCTCGGTTGCCATTGGCGCCGGGTCGAACAACATCGGCGTCAATATGGGCGGCAATACATTCCAGAATGTCGCGGGCGTGCTTTCGGTCAACATCAACACCGGCACGGGGGCATCGCAAAATGCCGGCATCAGCATCAACACTGCGCCCTGACCGGCGCGTTGCCGTGGGCCTTGGGCTGGCCCTGGCGGTCCTGCTCGCGGCCCCCGCAACGGGCGCGACCGGGCAGGAGGCAAGCGCTTTTGCCGAGGCGCCCATTGCCGACAGCGCCCTGAAGGGTCTGACCGCACGCGAGAATCTCTCGCTGGTGGCCAGCAACACGCAAACCGCGTCGATTTCCGGCAACAGCGTCAGCGGCGTCTCGACGACGGGTGAGGCAGGGGTGAGCGGACAGGCGTTCCAGGGCGCGCAGGGCATGATGCTGGTCAGCGTGAACAGCGGCAACAATGTCAGCATCAACGCTGCGCTCAGCGTCAACATCATCATCAACCCGCAGCCCTGAGCGGCGCGGCAGGAGAAGCTCCCATGGCAGGACGTCTCAAGGCCCGCGCCGCCCTTTTCCTGATGGCGGCACTGATCGGAACGGGGTCGGTATCCGACGCCGCCCATGCCGAACTGCTGCTGCCGATGCCGTGGGGGGGGCGCGGCGATGTCGCGGTTCCCGTCCGCAGCATGGCCACCCTGCGTTTCCACAGCGTCATTCGCCAGCAGCGCGATTTTAGCTGCGGCGCGGCGGCGCTGGCGACGCTCCTGCGCTACCATTATGCACAGCCGGTTTCCGAAGCCGATGTTTTCGCCGGCATGTGGGCGACGGGCGATCATGACCGCATCCGGCAGGTCGGCTTCTCCCTGCTGGAGATGAAACGCTATCTCGCTGCGCGCGGCATGACCGCCAATGGCTATGCCGTCGATCTCGACAAGATCGCGAAAGCCGGCGTTCCCGGCATCGTTCTCCTGACCATCTCGGGCTACAAGCATTTCGTCGTGGTCAAGGGCGTGTCCGCCGACCGCGTGCTGGTCGGCGATCCGGCGCTGGGCGTGCGGGCGGTCAGCCGCGATCGCTTTATGCGCGAGTGGAACGGGGTCTATTTCGTCATCGCGCGTACCGACGATGGGCGTCGTCCGCTGTTCAACGTGGCCAGCCAATGGTCCGCCTCACCCGCGATGACCGTGCAGGGACTGCCGCGCACCGACGATCCCTGGACGCAACGCGCGCTCGCCATGGGACCGGGGGAGTTTTGATGGCGTCGCTTCTGGCTCTTGGCGCGGCGGTTCTAGTCGCCATCACCGGCGCCTCGCACGCGGAGGAAACACCGCTTACCGACAGCGAACTGGCGCAGATGCGGGGCGGTTTCGTCCTTCCTAACGGAATAGAAATAGGTCTCGCGCTACAGACTTCGGCCATGGCGGACCATCAACTCATCCTGACGTCGAACGTCACTGTCGCGCAATCCGGCGATGTCGCCATCTCCGCCCGCAAGGAAGCGGGCGCGCCGAACGAGGCGACCTTGCAGATCGACCAGCAGACGGTGCGCTACGCCGCACCGGGTTTCGCGATCACCCAGCGCATCGGCGACTCCATCGGCACCGTCGTGGAGAACAGCAGCGACAATCGCACGCTCTTCATTTCCAGCCTGCTGACCGTCACGCTCGGCAACGTCGATCCCGGCTCCATGGGCGGGGCAGGGGCCGCCATCGGACGGCTCACGAACGATGTGGCAGCGGTTCGTCAGTGAACCGAGCCTCCCGCTGGGCCGGCCTTGCGCTTGTGGCGCCGATGGCCCCACTCGCCGCATCGCCTGCCATCGCCGAATCCGCGAGCGTGCGGGATCTTGCCGCCCAACTTGCCCGGGCAAAGCAGGAGATAGCGCAACAACAGGCGCTGCTCGACGCCCGCGCCACCCAGATCATAACGATCGAAGCCCGGCTCGCCGCCATCGAGGCGAGGCTTGCGCAAAGCGGCAATTCTCCGGCGAGCGCCCAGCCGCGTACCGCCGCCGTCGACGCGGTCGGCCAGAGACCGGACGAACCGCTGGAGGCCGACGCGCTCCCCGCACAGGGCGCGGAGCGGTTGACGCGCAAGGGACGGCTGGTGGCGGAATGGTCGCTCGACTATACCCAGGCCAATCGCAGCCGCGCGCTGTTTCGCGGCGATAGCTTGCTCGGAGGAGTGCTGATCGGCTCGTTCGATATCAACGAGAGCCGGACCAACCTCGTCACCGGCGCGCTCGGCCTGCGCTATGGCCTCAGCAACCGGCTGGAGATTGCCGGACGGCTTCCGGTCGTCTGGCGGTCGGACACATCGGCGCTGACGCCTCTGCGCGTCTCCGGCTCGACCGCGACGATCGATAATAGCGTCAACGCCTTTGCGCTCGGCGACGGACAGCTCAGCGCCCGCTACCAGTTGAACGTGCCCCGTTATGGCGGCGCCTATATGGTCGCCAATGGCCATGTCGAACTGCCGACCGGGCGCGGCCCCTTTTCCGTGCGCCGCGACGCGGATGGCTTGCCGCTGGAAGGCGCCACCGGGGCGGGCACATGGGGGTTGGGCGGCGGCCTGACCGGCATCCTGCCATCGGACCCCGGCGTGTTGTTCGCGAGCATCGACTATCTCAAGAATTTTGCGACATCGGTGGATACGCTGGTCTCATCCTCGCGAATCGTCCGCGTCAATCCCGGCGATTCCATTTCGTTCGGCGCCGGCATGGGCCTTTCGCTCAATGACCGCACGTCGATCAATCTGGGCTATACCCACAGCTGGATCTTCCCCGCGCACATAACGTCGCTGGACGCCAATGGTGCGCGTTCGATCCAGAGCACGGAAGCGTTGCAGCAGGGCCGCCTGCAATTCGGCCTGTCCTACCGGGTCAATCGCAGCACCAGCGTGAACTGGTCGGTCGAGGTGGGCGCGACCCGCGACGCGCCGGACGTGCGCACCTCGCTGCGCGTGCCTATGGTTCTGCTTGGCGGCGGCGGCTGACGGCTAGGGGCGGTGTACGCCACCGTTTTCGAGCTTTGCCAGCGCCAGTCCGGAATCGAAGCCACGCGAGGCGACGATCTGCCGCGCGACCTCGGGAGAGGCGAAGCCGGAGTTGACCAGCGCACGCACGGCCTTGCGTTCCTGCCGCGCGGTTCGCCAGTGCCAGCGCGCGCGACGATAATGGGCGAGCAGATAGATCAGCGTCGGCCAGAAGACCGTGGTCACGACGTCGCCGATCGTATCGTCCACTCGCCAGCCGCCATAATAGGCATATTGCATCAGCTCGTTGACAATCTCCGCACCGTAGACGGCCTGAAGCGCGATGGCCGATGCCCGGCGCGTCCGCAGCATCACCTGCATGCCGAGGTAGATCGCCATCCCGCCATTGAGATGCGCCATCGGATGGGTGAAGCCGGTCCAGTCGAGCGCCATTTGCGTCGCGGCGACATAGCTGCTGGGAATATCCATGGGCACATAATGGCGTGACCATGGTAAATGCTTCGCTAATGTCCCGGCGCGCATGAGCCCCTCTTACATCTGTGGGACAGATCACAGCGGACCGGTCCATCGACAGTGTATGACACTCTTGTTACATTATGAGGGGATGTGGACCCGTAATGACGAAGGCGTTTTCAATTTTTGAAAGGTTTCGACCGGGGAAGCCCCTGGTCGGGACCGCTGCCCCATCGCTGCAGGACGCCACACGGCTCTATGTCGTGGGAGACATTCATGGGCGCCTCGACTGTCTCGACGATCTGCTCGCGCGGATCGAGGCGGACCGGGCGGGGTATGAGGGCCCGGTAGAATATATATTTCTGGGCGACCTGATCGACCGGGGGCCGGATTCCGCCGGTGTGGTGAGCCGCCTGCTGGCGCTTTCCCAAGCGGCGACGCCGACGCGCGTCCTGATGGGCAATCATGAAGAGGTGATGCTCGTCGCGATGAGCGGTGATCGGGGGGCGCTGGCGATGTTCGAGCGCATCGGCGGCCGGGCGACGATGCGCAGCTATGGCATCGACCTGGCAGCCTATGACGCGATGGCGATCGACGACCGTATCACCGCGCTGGCGCGTGCAGTCCCGGAGGAGCACCTCGCCTTCGTGTCGGCCTTCCAGGACGCCATCGTCATCGGCGACTATCGCTTCGTTCATGCCGGCGTTCGTCCGGGTGTCGATTTTGACCGGCAGAAGACGGCGGATCTGCGCTGGATCCGATCGGAATTTCTCGACCATGACGCCCCCTTCGACGGCATGATCGTGCATGGCCATACGGTGACGGAGGACGTGACCCGCCGGACGAACCGCATCGGCATTGACACCGGCGCGTACCGGAGCGGGCGTCTTACCAGCCTCGTGCTGGAGGGCGCGACGCAGCGGTTCCTACAGACGCATCTCCCCGCCCGTGCCGATAGGGCGAAAGCCTAGAGCATTTTCAAAGCGGACGGCATCAACTGCCGCCTTGGAAAATGCTCCAAGGCCCAGGACGGCGCACGACTGCCGCGTCAGGCCAACCCCGGCGCTGCCGCCCGCGCCACCCTAACCCCACCAAAATCCGCCAGTTCTTAGCGGTGTTCGGCTTAATCATAAAGCCCAGGGCAGAATCGCCTTTCCTACATGGGAGCGAGAAGGAATAACCGACTTATCGAAAGGAATCGGCGATCCAACCCGTTCATCCATTGAGGCGCTTCTTAAAATTCCGGGAAAAAATTTGGTATCAGCAACAATGGTCAATATAAAATTGTATTAAAACAATGATAGATTATTATTATTTACACCAAATTATTATTATGAAAATTTCGTAACAACGTCGATATTGGCGATATTTACTGTAAATTTCTGCAATACATAAAAGGAGTACGCAGTGACTAACATTATCAACGCTTTCAGATCTTTAGGCGTACAGTTTTCAAGCCCGATCCAGCGCATGATGACGGCTTCCAGGTACGTAAATCCCGTTCTGCTCACGGCTGGCGACGAGGAGGGGGCGGCCACTAATACTGTTGCCACACTTACGGCTATCGGTGCAGACTCGACCACCGATTACGATCTGTTTACGACGGATGATTACCCCGACAACGGCGAGCTTTTCACCGTATATGGCGGTATCAAAATCCCCCGTGATCCCGATTACCCGGATCAGGGATGGCAAGTCAAAGCCACCACTTATGATACGGTCCATCATTATCCTCGTGTGAATGGGTGGCGTGTCTCGTTTCTTACCGATGCACCAGCATTCGACATCTGGGGTCCACTGAGCACCGTTACGGGCATTCGCGTACTTGTCGATGGGCGTTTCGTTTCTCGCACCGTGACCATGTCGTCGCGCACCTCTGGCGGCATCTACGACTGGTTTCATGTCGTCTTGCCAGCCTCTGGCCTGCCCCGCCGCTATCGACGTATCGATATCGAGCAGTCGGACGCGCAGTCGGCGTTTCGTGGCATTGCTCTGCCATCTGGATATCTGCCGATGCCGATTCAGACTACCGAGCGCTATCGCATAGCTGTCTATGGCGACAGCTTTGGCGAGGGTACGGGCACCACGATCGCCGAGGGAGGCTCGTCCGCAGGCTTTGGCAACGTCGCCGGATATTTGCTCGGTGGCGTCGACCTCGACATCGTGCAAATGGCCCTAGGTGGCACCGGCTTCATCAATACCAATGGATCGGTTGGAAACTTCCTGGATCACATCGATGACCTCGATGCTCAGCCGATCGACGAAGTGTGGATTGAG
>Ga0207674_10004086_pt1 | contig 17677 bp, 17 predicted proteins | sample KBSCornC72_FD_184303 | JGI IMG/M metagenome (GOLD analysis project Ga0207674, IMG submission 184303) | Corn rhizosphere microbial communities from Kellogg Biological Station, Michigan, USA - KBS Corn C7-2 (SPAdes) (version 2) | ecosystem: Host-associated > Plants > Roots > Rhizosphere > Soil ... | reverse complement strand
CCCTCCTTAGGCGAATGCCTAAAGTTAATTAATCTGTTTTGTTTCAGATTTGGGTGTTTGAGCGGCCTTAATGCTTCTTAAAGATTGATAAAGTCGTTAAAGAATAAAATAGCAAATAATAGCGTTTACGTCAACCATATTCTACACTACATATAGCGCTTATGCTTAGATCAAGTGTGGAATTTTGTTTTTGGGGAATTTAAGCCCGGCGGGTTGGTTTTTCGGCGGCCAGCAGCTCGAGGTTTAAGAGCAGGAACAAAGTGACAGCCAGCCAGGCCAGCGCGATGGCTTGGCTTTTGAAGAACAAGACGACCTGGCCGATGAAAATATTGACCAGCAGGCTTTGCTCAAAATATTTGTAAGCCCGCCTGATATGGCCGCTGAAATATCTATAGGCCGCGTAAGCCGCTAGACTGGCTGAAATCAGCGCCGAGGCACCGCCGATGATATCCGACTCGTCCCCCTGCAGCAAAGCTGATACGTGCCGGGTGTCCGGCAAGGTAGCGCCGGCGAAGAAGAAAACGGCGGCGGCGATGGACACGAAGCCATAGACTAGCGCGATAGAAATCACTAAGCGGGGGAAGTACGGCTGGCGGCTGAGTGCCCTCAGCGGCAATTTGAAGTCATTGATGATCCTATCCAGCAGCGACGGCTGGCGGTCCGGTGAAGGCTTCACCAAATCCAGCATCTCTTTAGTAGAAGCGTACATAGTATGGCTGGGCGAAACGTGGGACAGCAGTTCTTTGGCGTGCTGGTATTCCCGGGCATCCAGGTCTTTTATGGCCGCGTCTTTTAGCAAGTCCAGTACGTTGGCCAGATAGTCGTTCTGGGTGAAGCGGCGCTGGGCGGTATAGCGGACCACAAGGTATAAAGCCACGAAAGTCAGATATATCAGCCCGGGCGTGGCATGGAAAAAATAATTGTTATCTTTTGTGATGAACTTGCCCAGTTCGTCCCACGCCAGGCCAAAGCCCACGCCGGCCACCACCGCCGCGAAACCGCGGGCCGCCCGGTTGACCGCTCCCAGCAGAACCAAAATAGACACCAGCATCAGCAAACTGCCCGGCAGCAGATGGGAGATATGCAGCGTAGAGCCGCCGATCTGCGGGTAGCCGGTAAGCTTCAGGTAGAACCGCACGGCCAGGATGGTGGTTATAGCGGCGATGAAAAAAGTATCGAACAGCTGGGCGAATTCCACGTTTCTGACGATTCGTACCAGGCGGATCATAATATTACTTTAACAGCTTTAGCTCCGGCTCGGATAAGTCCCGCCATTGGCCGAGCTTCAGACCTTCGAGGCTAAGCGGCCCATACTTCGGCCGGTGGAGTTTCTTGACCGGCAAGCCGACAGCCTCCAGCATCCGTTTGACCTGATGGCTGCGGCCTTCATGGATGGTCAGCTCGATCTTATTATCGGATAGTTTGCGGGCTTTGGCCGGAGCGGTCCTGCCATCCTTTAGTTTTAGGCCGATACTTAACTTGTTAAGTATTTCGTCAGTTACCGCGCCCTCCACTTCGGCTTCGTAGACTTTGTCCACTTCGAAGCTGGGGTGCATCAGTTTGTTAGTCAGCTCCCCATCATTAGTTAGCAACAGCGCGCCAGTAGTATTGAAGTCCAGCCTGCCCACCGGCACTACCCGCTCGTCGATTTTGACTAAATCAGTGACTTTCACCCGGTTTTCCGGATCTTTAAGCGTGGTTATGTAGCCTTCGGGCTTATACAAAAGTATGTAGCGCAGCTTTTGGCTGCTGATACGCCGGCCGTTCAGTTTGATATCGTCGGCGTCCGAAACGTCATCATTCAGCTGGCCCGGCCGGCCATTCACAGATACCCGCCCGGCTTTTATCAGCCGGTCGGCGCCGCGGCGCGACGCCACCCCCGCCCTGGCTAAAAACGCGTTCAGTCTCATACCGGTATTTTAACAGTAGTAATTTTTTTGTATAATAGTCAGGCAATTCTCGGGGCTATAGCTCAGTTGGCTAGAGCGCTTGTATGGCATACAAGAGGTCTGGGGTTCGAGTCCCCATAGCTCCACCATGTGACCCGATTAAAGCCGAGTTTTTTAATGCCGATGCTCGTGACCTATGCCGCGGTTCATCACAAAGCGGTTCACCGGAACGGTAATAACGAACGCGATCGCCAGCGATAACGCCAAGCTCCACCAGAAAAGGAAGTTATGCAGTTTGGCGTTAATCGCGCCGGGAATCAGCCATTCCGAGACATTATCGATTATCTCCATGGAGATTATGGAGATGGTATCCACGGCTAAAGCCAGCTTGAACGCGTCCTTAACTGACATCTTGGAAACGGCACCACGAAATGTCAGGCCATAGCCGAAGGTAAACGCCAAAACAACCGCCAAAACAGTTTGAGCTACATTAGACCAATTCTGGCCGATCGCCATGCCGGCAATCTCGCCGATGCCGCAGCCTGTCAGACAGTGTCGTGTATGCGTAATAGCCTGCCGAGTTAAAAAGTCGTTTAGCAACGGCGGCATTTTAATTACAGTAACGTTTTCCAGTAGTACCAGAATCTTTTGAGGATCAGGGCGATGATAATCACATACCAAGTTGTCAGGATTTCGGCGTGGAAGTGATAGGCGAAGGCGACTACGCCGTTTAGTTTCTTAGAGAGTTTGATGTTTCCGGCTCGCAGATTATAAAGCGTGGTGTACCAGAACATCGGCCAGGTGAACACCCAAAGCACCATGCAGAAAATACACAGCGCGCCGATTCGATAAAGAGTTTCGAACTGCAGCCAGGTCATGAACAGAAAAGCGAAAATCATCCCGGCCTGGACCACCCGCCAGAACCAGCGCTTAAACTTAGCCCCGGCCAGCATAGCCAAGCCTATTGCGGTGACCGCACCATAACCAGCTAGCCCCAAGAAGTAGTTTGGAAACCCGAAAGCTTCCGCCTGGTGGCTGTCGGCCACGCTGGTACAGCTTAAGATTGGATTAAGATTACAAACCGGCACATAAGCCGGGTTCTTCAGCCGATTAAATACTTCAATCGACAGCATCAAAGCCGCCCAGGCGACTATCAGTCCGCCGATTAAGAGCAGCCACGGCAGATTATCTTCTATTGACCTCTTGGTTTTCGCCGGTGCCTTAGCCATTACCTAATATAATACCAGGCTTCGTGGCCAAAAATTCGCTCCGGTTCAGCAGCCCGGCGATTATAGCGGCTTCGTTATGCTCTTGGTCGCGGGCACCATACAGCAGTGTCAGCCGGCCGTGCTTTTGAGCCAATTCCCTCAGGTCTGCCAGCATCTCGGCTTTGTGTTTTAGCTCCTCGCGGTATTTTTTTTGAAATCCCGCCCACTTAGCCGGGTCGTGGCCGAACCATTTCCGCAGCTCAGTGCTGGGACCGATGTCTTTCATCCATAAATCCAGGGCCGCCTTTTCTTTACTGACGCCGCGCGGCCACAGCCGATCTACCAGCACCCGGCAGCCATCCTCGGGGCTTTTTGACTCATAAATCCGCTTGATAGTAATCATATGTTTGGTGGAGTTGGGGAGACTCGAACTCCCTACCTCGGCAATGCGAATGCCGCGCTCTACCAGGTGAGCTACAACCCCGTAACACCTTAATTTTAGCAAAAATCTGCCGTTTTGGCAGATTTCGCTTCTTCGCGCAGCCCACCCGCGGGCCCGGGTCGAAAGCTTTTGTTTTTGGTCCAAGACTTGTGCCTTAGGCGTATGGGTGTTTATTTTGCTTGTCTTGCGCGAGCCCTGGTGCGCGAAGCTTGTTTTTATTACACGCTTAAGGTTACTGCTTGTCAAGAGATGACAGGAATTCTTTCAACATCGGATAAACGGTGGTCGTACGCAGGGAATATCTTTCCGTTTCGGCTTCCGACATCTCGGCATTGGTCTTATCCTGGCCCTTTGGAATAAAAACGCAGTTCCAGCCGAATCCATCATCGCCTCTCGGGTTCTGAGGCATACTGCCGTGCAGCTCGCCTTCGAATAGTTTAAGCGTCTGCCCATCAAAGAATGCATAACAGACTGATGTTGTAGCGATTCTTTCCGGATCCGGATCAGCCAGGCGGCAGAGTCCCTCATATCCTACCTCTTGGATGAACCACTTTATAAACGGACCGGGCAGTCCGCCCAGGGCTTTAATGGTAAAGCCGATGTCCTCGACCAGCACTGGGCTTTTCACGACATCGAAAGCCTGTTTCACTTTGTGCTCGGTTACCACGCGCAGATTCAGCGACTGCAGCTCATCCAGCTCGACTTTTCTGTGCCCGATATCCAACCCAAGGTGTTTCGACAGAAATTCCGCTTTGTTGGTGTTACCGGTAATGAAGGTTACATTCATATCTTGCCTTCCCATTCCGAGTAAAATTCCTCCAGGAATTTCTCCATGAATTTATGGCGGCGCTCAGCCATCTGCTTGCCGGTTTCAGTCTGCATCAGGTCTTTTAGCAGCAGAAGTTTCTCATAGAAGTGGTTGATAGTGTGGGTTTCGCTTTTAAGACGCTGCTCGAATGTCATATTTTTTATAGGCTTTACGTTTGGGTCATATAACAGCCGCCCTTTATGGCCTCCGAACGCAAAAGCCCGGGCAATGCCTATCGCGCCGATAGCATCGATCTTGTCCGCGTCAAACACGATTCTGGATTCCAGTGAGGGCAGCTCCAATTTCTCACCCTCAGCCTTGAATGAAATACTACGTACAATATCCTCGACCTTTTTGATTACATCATCGCTAACCTGGATGCTCTCTAGCCATTTTCTGCTTGCTTTAGATCCGGCTTCCATATCGCCATCATGGAATTTCCAGTCCGCGATGTCATGTAAAAGCGCGCCTAGTTCTACGGCCAGCAAGTCGGCTTGCTTCTCGTTCTGGGCGATGTGCTTGGACAGACGCCACACCCGGGCTATGTGGAACCAGTCGTGGCCTGAGCCTTCAGCTTTGAACTTCTCTTGGATGAAAGAGGCGGTTTTAGAAATTAATTCGTCATCACTCATCGCAGCAGCCTTAAGAACTCAGCTTCATCAATCTGTTTGGTGCCGAGCTTGTTAGCTTTGGTGAGTTTGCTGGCGCCGACATTGGCCCCGACTACCAAATAGTCGGTTTCCTTGCCGACTGAGCTTTGGAAGGTACCGCCCAGCTCCCGGATGCGCTCACCGGCCTCTTCGCGGCTCATGCTGTCCAGGTGGCCGGTGACCACGAAGCTTTTGCCGCTCAGCGGCCCAGTGATTTCTTTGGCTTTCTCCGGTTCGACGCCTAACTTCTCAAACTTCTCGAGTAACTTCTTGTTACGCGGTTCTTCAAACCATTCCACGATCGCCTCGGCCACCACCTCGCCTACCCCTTCGACTTCTGACAATTCATCGATGGTCGAATTACTTAACTTGTTAAGTGTTTTGAAGTGAGCGGCTAAATCTATGGCTGTCTGGGTGCCGACATGACGGATACCTAAACCGTAAATAAACCGCGCCAACGGCGGATTCTTCTTATCCTGGATAGCTTTAGCCAGCTTGCCGGCTGAGATCTCCGCGAAACGCTCCAGCTCGAGCAGGTCTTCTTTTTTAATCTTATAGATGTCGGCTGCATCTTTGACCAGCCCGGACTGCAGCAGGGCGATGACGTTCTTTTCGCCCAGCCCATCGATATCCAAGGCGGACTTGCTGGCATAATGCTCTACTTGTTTCCAGGCCCGCGAGGGGCAGGCGTCATTAGGGCAGCGCCAGACAGCGTCGTCGGCTTTGGTTTTAATCAGTTTGGTATTGCAATCGGGGCAACGCTCCGGCATAACGAACTGCTTTTCCGAGCCGTCGCGAAGCCTGGTCAGCGGCCCGACGACTTCAGGAATGACATCGCCGGCTTTCTGGACAATTACGGTGTCGCCTATCCGGATATCTTTGCGATGGACCTCGCCTTCGTTATGCAGCGTGGCCATTTGTACCGTGCTGCCGGCGACGACTACCGGCTCCAGCATCGCGACAGGCGTAGCCGAGCCGGTCCGGCCGATACTGACGAATATATCTTTGACTTTGGTAGTGGCCTGCTCGGCCGGATACTTGAAGGCTACGGCGCCGCGCGGCGCTTTACCGACGATCCCCAAGCGGGCCTGCAGCCGGCGATCATTGACCTTAACCACCAGACCGTCGGTATTAAATGGCAAGCTTTTACGCTTTTCTTCCCATTGTTTGGCGAATTTCATAACATCTTGCGATTTTTTCGCAGTTTTAGCTGCCGAATTGGCTATTAAGCCAAGTTCCCTGATAGCTTGGTAGATATATTGGTTAGTAGGTGTATCGGCGGCGTTCTCGCGCAGCAAATCGTAGGCATGGAATTGAAGCGGCCGGGCCGCCACAAGCTTAGGGTCCAGCTGCCGGATAGTGCCGGCCGCCAGGTTGCGCGGATTGGCGAACTTTGGTAAGTCCTGTTTTTCGCGCTGGGCGTTCAGCTTCTCGAACTGATCTTTGTACATTACGATTTCGCCGCGTATCTCGGTCCGGCCGATTAAGAATTTCTCGTAGCCTTTCGCCTTTCTCAAGAGAAGCGGCACCGAATCGATTGTCCGGATATTGGCCGTAACATCTTCTCCCACAAACCCGTCGCCGCGGGTTATGCCCTGTACCAACACCCCGTCTTTGTAAACTAGGGCGCAGGCCAGACCGTCCATTTTCAAATCCATAAAGAATTCGATTTCATCCTGGGCGGCCAATTTGGTGATGCGTTTTACCCATGCATTGAACTCCTCTTCGCTAAACACGTCATTCAGGCTGAGCATCCGCCCGGAATGCTGGACTTTCTTAAACTGCGGCAGCGGTTCGCCGGCCACCCGCTGGGTAGGCGAATCAGGGGTTATCAGTTCCGGATGGGCTTCCTCAATCTTCGTCAGTTCGTGCTTGAGGCTATCGGCGGCGGCCTCGCTCATAATCGATTTATTCAGGACGTGGTAGTTGTAGCGGTAATCGTTTATCAGCTCGCGCAGCCTGGCGGCGCGCTCGGCCGGCGAGTCCTTCATTCCAGCATTCCCCGGTAGAGGCTATAAAGATAAGTGTGGATGAATAGGATCGCCAGCATGCTGAGTATATAGAATACTGCCGGTACGATAGCCGACGCGAAAATTATCAGCGGCACAATCACCAGGCCCATCACTATAAGCACGAATATCGGCAAGAACAGCACCTTGCGGATAACGGCCAGCCGCCGATAGCTGACAAGGTCGCGCGCCGAGCGCAAAGCCTGACGCGGCTGCATATCCGGCAGGGTTACGATATATAAGGCGAAAATCGATGAGCAGACCATGTAAAGCGACCACCCCGCCAGCAGGATGAAAGCGATGGCCGAAAATACCGAGGCTACGGCCGTGCCCGGAAAAACGCTTGTGGCGATGGCCGCGAAGACAGTGGCGCCGATAGTTACCGGCAGCAACTGGATAATTATGACGAATATGACCAGTAAGAAAGGTATGAGCGGTGTCATCGAGCGGTAGTAGGCTTGTTTGACAGGCATCTGCTGGCCGGATAACAGATGCCTCAGTGTCCAGATTATCACCAGGCTTTCGATTACGAATAGGACGCTCTGCAGCGTGGAGCCAGTGCTGGAGCCGCTGGCGCCGGCCGAGCCGACTAGGCTGGCGAAACCGCCGGCAGCGTGCCAAAGATTATATCCACCGCTAGCCTGCAAGTCATCTTTGATAGTCGAGAATGCCGTGCTGGCATTGCTGATACCGCTGGCAAAAATGATATTCAGTAATAAATAGACGAGAACGATGCCGCCAAGCGTCCTCCAGTGCTGGCGGAAAATCAGCGCAACCCGCCAGCTCAGCCGAAAGCTGCCCGGCAGCGGCTGCCTGGCTTTGACATTTTTCTTGGCCTTGGCCCGGCTCTGTTTTTTGGTCAGTTTACGCACGCGTCCGCCAGCCGCTGCCGGCTTGGACCGCGGTTTTTTCACCTCTTTCGCCATAGATATATTATAGCCTAAAACAGAGGTATCTGTCGGCTTTTTATAACTTCATTTCGCGCAGGGCGGCGATGCGGGCTTCCAGCGGCGGATGGGTACTGAATAGATTCAAAAAGCCGTGGCCTTTGAGCGGGTTGGCAAAGAACATGTGCGCGGTGGAAGTATTCTGGACGCGAGTGGCGCTGCCGGTCTGCTCCAGCTTTTCCAGCGCGCTCATCAAGCCTTGCGGATAGCGGGTAGTCAGCGCGCCGGTAGCATCGGCCAGATATTCACGGCGTCGGCTGATAGCCAGTTGCAGCAGGCTGGCCGCCAGCGGCGCGATGATAGCCGCGACTAACGCCAAGACGATCAGGAGCTGATTATTATTTTCCCGCTCGTCGCGGCCACCGAAAAATGACCAGCGCAAGAAAAAATCGGCAATCAGCGAGATAACACCTACTAAAGCAAAAGCCAGGGTATTGACCCGCATATCGTAATTCTTGACGTGGCCCAGCTCGTGGGCGATTACGCCTTCCAGCTCGTTGTCGTCCATTATCCGCAGCAAGCCGGTTGTGGCGCAGACCGCAGAGTGGTTATAATCTCGCCCGGTAGCAAAAGCATTCGGCGCCGGATCATCCATTATATAAACCTTCGGCATCGGCAGGCCGTCGGTAATAGACAGGTTTTCTACGGTCCGCCACAGCCTGGGGTCATCGCTTTTTTGAATCTGCTTGGCCCGATTGATCGCCAGGGCCATCTTAGCGCCATGGAAATAGCTGATAATCGAATAGCCGATTGAAAAAATACCGATGAAGAATAGCAGGCCCGGATTACCGGTCGCTTTGCTGATTACGTACGCCAGCGCCCAAAGCAGAACCAGAAAGAACAGCATCAAAAAAACCGTCCGGCGCTTATTGCTGGAAATCTGCTCGTACATCTGTATCTATATTATTTAGCCTTGGACTTAGAATCGGCTGAGAAATCAACATTGACCGGTTGATTGACAGCCGCGGTCTCGGCGGCGTCGACTTCGAAGAAATCACGCTGTTTAAAGCCCAGCAGGCCAGCGAAGATATTGGTAGGAAAAGTCTGGATCTTAACGTTCAGGTCGCGGGCGGCGCCGTTGTAAAACCGGCGGGCCGCCTGGATCTTATCTTCAGTATCTACCAATTCGGCCTGCAGCTGCTGGAAACTTTGGTTGGCCTTCAGGTCCGGGTAGGCTTCGGCCACCGCGAACAGGCTTTTAAGGGCCGCTTGGAACTGATTGTCAGCCTTAGCCGCCTCCGTCACAGTTTGGGCGTTTAATGCGTTAGCTCGTGCCTCTGTGACTTCTTCAAACACGGTTTTTTCGTGAGCGGCATAGCCTTTAACGGTATTTACAAGATTGGGAATCAGGTCGTAGCGCCGTTTAAGCTGTACCGAAATGTCACTCCAAGCCTCATCTACCCGGACTTTAGCGCGTACGAGTCCGTTATAAATAAAAACCACAATCAGGGCCAGAGCTGCCAAGATTATCAGAACTATAACTGTTGTCGACATTTAAACCTCTTTTTCCTTATTGCTTTAGATTATATCTCTTCGTACCGGTCCTTGAAAGCCCGCTGCTGTTATTATTTAAGGATAATGCTTCGCGCCTCCTTAAAAAGATTATTCCTGCCGCTGATGGCGATCCTGGTCGGATTTTTGATCTTCCTGTATACCCGGCCTGTGCCGGCTATACCAGCGGTGAATCAGATAGTCTCGGTCCCCAAGACTCAAGCCATCAGCCTGCCTTGGCCAGGCGGCGGGCAGGCAGCCCTTGGGGCCGTCGGCTATGGCGTTTTGGACAGTCATAATCCGCAGACACCGGTACCAGTGGCCAGCATCGCCAAAATCATAACCGCGCTGGCCGTCTTGAATAAGAAGCCGCTTACCGACGGTGCCCAAGGCCCCACAATCATCTTCGATGATACCGATGTAGGTTTTTTCAATTATTACTACTTAAGAGACGGCTCGGTGGCCCAGGTGAACGCAGGAGAAAAACTAAACGAGTTTCAAGCACTTCAGGCTATGCTGCTGCCTTCGGCTAATAATATGGCCGATTCCCTGGCTCGCTGGGCGTTCGGTTCGGTGGATGCGTACGTAACCTACGCCAATACCATGATTAAAAACATGGGTCTGGGCCAAACTACAGTTGGCGGCGCCAGCGGCTTTGCTGATAACACTACCAGCACAGCGACTGACTTAGTCAAACTCGGGATCGCCGCCCTGAACAATCCTGCGATCGCTCAAGTTGTTAATCAAAGTTCTGCTGATATTCCGGTGGCTGGGACCGTGAAGAACGTAAACTGGCTGCTAGGCCAAGACGGCGTAGTCGGAATCAAGACAGGTAATACCGATAAAGCCGGTGGGTGTTATCTTTTCGCTGCTAAAAGGAATGTCAGCGGTCACGAATTCACACTAGTAGGTGCGATTTTGTCGCAACCGCAATTAAATGATGCCATCGGCGCGGCAGACCCGATAATCAAGGCTGCCGATACCGGTTTCGAGCACCTGGCTGTCATACATAAAGGCCAGATTATGGCCAGTTACCAAACATCATGGGGCGAGACCGCACAGGCGGCGGCCAGCAGTGATGTATATATATGGAGCTGGAAGGGCCAGGAAATAAAACTGACTAATAACCCTCAGCCGATAGTTGCCCCGGCCGCAAGCGGCTCTTCCGCCGGCCGGGTCTCAGCCCTGAGCGGCCAGCAGACAGCCGGCACCAACCTGCTGCTAACGCGCAGCCTGCCCGGGCCTTCTTGGCACTGGCGCCTCTTCCGAAAATAAAAAATACTTAACAAGTTAAGTATTTTAAGCTGTGCCGTTTTGCGCGGAGCCGCGCAAAACGTGGTGGGGATGAAAGGACTTGAACCTTCACGAGCTTGCGCTCACTAGCTCCTGAAGCTAGCGCGTCTACCAATTCCGCCACATCCCCGGAACAGGTGTATTTTACGTCAAAAAGACAGTTTACGCCACCGTTAACATGTTATGATGTGAGGGACGAAAGCATTAGCAAAACGGAGACTGAAAATACTTAGATTATGAGCAAAATCGCTGATTACCTGCAGGAGCATCTTATCGGCGAAGTGACCGATTCCATGGAGGTGAGGCGCTACTTCTCGCGCGACGCCAGCATTCTCGAGATAATGCCGTCAGTGGTAGTTTATCCGGCTAACGAGAATGACGTCCGTAAGATCGCCCGCTTCTCCTGGCAGCTGGCCCAGCGTAATAAGCTGCTGCCCATAACTGCCCGCGGTGGTGGTACCGATACTTCCGGCGCGGCCATCGGCAGCGGCGTAATGCTGAGCTTTACGGCTCACATGAACCGCATCCTAGCGCTCGACCCTAAGAAGGAATACGTGACCGTCGAGCCTGGCATCTCTTTCCAGGCTCTGCAGCAGACTTTGTATACCCATGGGCTGTTTCTGCCGCCCTACCCTGTCACCGCCGGCTACGCCACCATCGGCGGCGGTCTGGCTAACAATTCAATCGGCGAAAAATCCGTGAAATACGGTGATCTGCGCCGCTACACCGAGAAGCTAAGCGTAGTCTTATCGAATGGCGAGGTCATTGAAACCGGCCCCATCGGTAAGCGTGAACTGAACAAAAAGCTTGGCTTAACGACAATGGAGGGTGATATCTACCGCGGAATCGACGCACTGATAGAGGAAAACCACCAGCTGATCGCCGATGAGGCCAAACAACTGCGAACACTTCACAATCGCTCCGGTTATAACATTTTTGACGTCAAGAAAAAGGGTTCATTCGATCTGACTCCTTTGATTTTGGGGTCGCAAGGCAGCTTGGGTATTATCACAGAGGCCACGCTGCAGCTGGCCCGGCATAACCCGCTGAGCGAAACAGCCATCATCAGCCTGCCGGACCTGGCTTCGCTGCAAGACATCCTGCCTCGTATATTGGATCTGGGGCCCAGCATGTGCGAGATGATCAACAAAGGCGCCGTGCAGCAGATAATGCGGCTTAATTCCACTCAGCTTAAGGGCGTGATAAACAATCCGGCCGATGCCATCCATCTGATTCTGGAGTTCGATGATGGCAAAGAAGGCGCCCAGAAGAAGGCCCTGAAAAACCTGACCAAATATCTTGGGCAGGCCGGCGGCCACTGGTATATTGCCCAGAATGCCGAGGACCGCGAGAAGATAAATAAATTCCGCCGGTCAGTCTCAACCCTGTTCTGGGAAAGTCATGGCGGCAGCGCCGCGCTGCCGGTCGCCGAAGATGTATCCGTGCCACTGGACAGGCTGGCGGACTTCATGCATCAGGCCCACCGGGCATTCGTGAACAGCGAACTTGCACCCGCAATGTGGGGGCACGCCGGCAACGGCATCGTCCGTATCCAGCCGGTTCTCAATTTATCCAACGTCGGCGACCGGCAGCGGCTTTTTAAATTATCCGATTTCCTATACAAAACGGCCGTAACCATGGGCGGCAGCGTCAGCGGCAGCGCCGGTGACGGCCGGGTGCGGGCGCCTTACCTCGGGCACGTTTACGGCCCCGAGATGGTCAAACTGATGATGCAGGTTAAAAAGATATTCGACCCATACGGCATCCTTAACCGCGGCGTCAAAACCGCCACTGCCGACCAAGTCAAAGCCGCCATGCGCGGCGAATACAGCCACGCCCGCCACGAGCATTTGCCGCACAGCTAGAATAAAGTTAAGATGAGCCAAAAACGCCCCCGCGCCAATCGAAAGAAGGCAATATGGGCTTAAGCAGACCGAGGGTCTCTGTTATAAAAAGGCGGGGGGAATTTTCTCTCACGGGATTATCGTTTTTCGCTTTGATATTCGCTAGTGCCGGCGGCTATATTATTTGGCGAAGTTTAGCGATCGTGCCTCCGGCCGGCGACCATGTTGCTAATGAGCTGCTTGTCCATTTTAATGACAACGTAAGTCAAGGTAATCAGGACCTGGATTTAAAACGTCAAAACGCGTCGATCATTGGCGAGATATCGGACATAAAAGTAAAGCGGATAAGAGTACCGCGTGCCTCCCTAGAACATATAAAAAATGCGTTGTCGGATAACTCAGACGTCGATTTCGTAGAATATAATTCCATTCTTCAGGCACAGGAACAGCTGCCAAATGATCCATATTTCTCACCTTCTTCCGCATGGAACCTAGACGGCGGAGCCTGGGGCTGGAGCATAACCCACACTAATCAGGCCTGGGATATTACCGAGGGCAATCCGAGCATCAAGATAGCTATTCTGGATAGCGGTATCAAAACTGCTGGTTTAACTGATTTTGACGGTCAGATAAGCTCTACCTGGAACGTCCTTAGTAACTCTACTGACGCTACTACGAACGCCGGCTCTCATGGCACCTACGTAGCCGGAGTGGTTGGGCTCGCCCTGAATAACGACGTGGGTAATGCCGGCTACTGCCCGAAGTGCCAGCTGATGCCCATCCAGGTCGGATACGACACCGGTGCCACCCTCAGTGATATAGCTTCTGGACTTACTTATGCGGCCGACCATGGAGCCAGGGTAGCCAATATGAGCTGGGCGGGAACCACGGATTCGTCGACTTTACAAAACGCAGTAAATTACGCGCACAATAAGGGCTTAGTTATATTCGCGGCCGCGGGCAACTCCAACTGTGATTGCAAAACATACCCGGCGGCGGAACAAAATGTACTAGGTGTAGCCGGAGTGTCAAACAGCAACACCAAGCAAGGCGATTCTAATTACGGCACATGGGTACAGATAGCGGCTCCGGAGGGTAATTTGACGGCATGGCCAACGATAAACGGCGCGCCCGGATACGCCGCAGTCGGCGGCACTTCAGTCGCTTCCCCGGCCGCAGCCGCCATAGCCGGCCTTTTGTTTTCGTATAACCCGAACCTGACTAACACCCAGGTTGAGCAGGCTTTGGAGAACAGTGCCATACCCGTAAATTTCACCATTGCCCATGGCCGGGTAGACGCTTTAGCCGCCCTACAATCCTTGGGCGCGTCTGATCCCCAGCCTGTCAGCCCACCGATTCAGACCGCCGCACCACATCTTTATTACGAGCTGAATGGCACGACAGGCATAGCCCCTTTCAGCTCAATACCGCAAGTTGGCCAAACACTCGTAAGGGGAATCGGCGGCTGGACCGGCTCATCTGGAATATCTATAGCCAATGGCAAGTGGCAGCGATGCGACAGTACAGGCAACAACTGCGGCAACTATGTCGCGCTGACTGGTACATATACAATCCAATCCGCTGATGTCGGCTCAACTATCAAACTAACGTATACTGTGCAGAACTCCGTCGGCTCCGTACCGGTTTCTATCCTGACGCCGGTTGTCGGTAGCTCTACCTCTTTACCTATTCCTGGTGATTTAAACTCTGATAGTCATGTCGATGTACTGGATTTGTCAATTCTGCTATCCAATTTTTCGAGCACTAACGCTACTAGTGATATTAACCACGACGGGACTGTCGACATACTGGATCTATCGATACTACTGAGCAATTTCGGTAAGTAGTAAAAGTACGGAAGGTCCTATGCGTATCCTATGTTTAGGTTAAGGTTTTTAGTATAATTTATCGAAGTGATCAAAGCCAAAAACCTCAGCAAAAGTTATACCAGCCTGAACGTCCGAAAAGATTTCCGCAGTGTCAAAAAAGCTGTCGATAATCTGTCTTTTGAAGTCGAGACCGGCAAAGTCACGGGTTTTTTGGGCCCCAACGGGGCCGGTAAGTCCACGACCATGCGCCTGATGCTCGGCTTGGATAATGGCAGGGGTCATACCACGTATGACGGCCAGGCATTGAAATCGTATAAAAATCCTTCTAAAATAGTCGGGATTTTATTAGAAGCTAAGGCTTTCCATCCGACCCGGACAGCCAGGAATCACCTAAAAGTCCTGGCTGCTGCCGGCGGCATACCATATAAACGGGTTGATGAGGTCCTGGAGCTGGTCGGGCTGAGCGACGTAGCCAAAAGTAAACCCGGTAAGTTCAGCCTAGGCATGAGCCAGCGGCTTGGCATTGCCGCGGCCATCTTGGGCGAGCCCAAATATTTGATCCTCGACGAGCCGGCCAACGGGTTGGACCCGGAAGGGATCGCCTGGCTTAGGCAGTTCCTGCGTAATTACGCCAAGAATGGCCGCGGCGTCTTCGTATCCAGCCATCTGCTGAGCGAAATGTCCATGATGGCCGATAACGTCGTGGTCATCGGCAAGGGTAAACTCATAGCCGACACCTCGATTGATAAGTTAATTGCCGGAGCCGGCAGCGAAGTATATGTCCGAGCCAGCAGTACGGCCGAGCTGGAGAAGTCGCTGGATAAAGCCGGCTTTAAGTTTAAGAAAGACGGCAAGGGTCTGGCTATCACCAGCGCCAAAACTGACGATATCGGCAAATTAGCACATGATGCCAAACTTACAGTGCTGGAGCTGACCGCTCGGACGGCTTCGCTGGAGCAGGCATTCTTAGAATTAACCGAAGGCAGCGAAGAGTTCCAGGCTAAAACAGAGAAGGCTGAAAAGAAATGATGCCGACAATCAAAGCTGAATTCAAAAAAATATTCACGACCCGTTCAACTTATCTGTTGATATTGATCGCGCTGGTAATAATAGGTATTTTCAGCGTCTACGGCGAAGGCTTTAAAGACAGCGCCAATCTTTTAAACTCCAGCCACAATCATCCGATTAAGGCCCAACTGCCGCTGTTCATAGCCGGCACTATCACCCAAATAGCTACTTTCGTGGGTATTTTCGGCGGCATAATCGCCCTTCTGCTGATAACCCACGAGTACCGTTACAACACTATTACCTACACCTTGACGATCAGTAACAGCCGCACTAAAGTCCTGTTCTCCAAAGTAGCGGCAGTCCTGGGTTTTGTTTTTGTCTATTCCGTCGTGATGACGGCGATTGGCGTCGGCTTGATTTACGTAGGCCTGGCCTTATCGCATAATGTCATGCCTCACCAGGATATTAATTATCTGACCTACCTAGCGAAGTCGGTTTTCTATGCCGAAGGCTATGCGCTAGCGGCTTTGCTGCTTGGGGTCTTAATACGGAACCAAGTCGGAGCCTTTGCCGCCCTTTTCGTCATCCCGGGGCCGGTTGAAGGCTTGCTTTCACTTATGCTAAGAGCTGATTCCGTATATTTACCTTTTATGGCCATATCCCAGGTAGTCCAGGCTCCGATTATAATGAATGGCCATCCGGCGCACCCCAACAATGACACCGGTTATCTCTCGGCTCCAAAAGGCGCGCTGGTATTCCTGGTTTATCTTGTAGTCGGCTGGGCTGTGGCTTGGTATCTGTTCCTGCGTCGCGATGCCACTAAAATTACATAAATAAGGTCGATATTGGTTGCGATATGGTGGGATTGGAGGGACTCGAACCCCCGACATCCTCGGTGTAAACGAGGCGCTCTAGCCAACTGAGCTACAATCCCTGGTGGGTGAGAGAGGACTTGAACCTCCACGCCTTGCGGCACAGCCACCTCAAGGCTGCGTGTATACCAATTTCACCACTCACCCTCGTCGGAGTCGAGGCATCGGCTTCCGTAAGTTTAAACTATTAAACTTACTTTCAGCCTCGGCTCGCCTCCTCCTCTCAATTTTGCAATATTCTGCTAAAGCACGAAATTGCAAAATCGTAGAAGAACAAGCCTATGTATTTTACTAAATTACAGGGGTAAAAACAATTCGGGTGCGGTTTTGTCCGTTTGGATATACAATCTATGTAGAAGGAGGACGTTATGGCGGTTTTGTGGGTGCTTATAGTTATTATTATCATTCTGATAATCACAGGGGTTCGGATTATCAACCAGTATGAGCGAGGGGTTGTTTTAAGGCTCGGCAAAGTCAGGCCGGCCGTCAAAGAGCCGGGCTTGCGGCTGATTATTCCAATTGTCGACCAGATGCGCAAAATCAGCATCCGTATCGTGACCCTGCCGGTCGATAGCCAGCAGGTCATTACCAAAGACAACGTTTCCATAGATGTCGCGGCCGTTGCATACTATCAGGTCAAGGACGCTATCAAATCGGTGGTCGAAATCGAAAACGTCATTAGCGCTACCTACCAAATCGCCCAGACGACCGTGCGTAACGTGGTCGGCCAGAGCGCCTTGGACGAGGTTTTGAGCAATACCGCCGACATCAACGACAAAATCAAGGAAATTCTGGATACCGCCACCGCCGGCTGGGGTATTTATGTCAGTACGGTGGAGCTGAAAGACATCAAACTGCCCGATACCATGCAGCGGGCGATGGCCCGCCAGGCCGAGGCCGAACGTGAGAAGCGGGCCAAGATCATCGCCGCCGAAGGCGAAAAGCTCAGCGCCGCGGCGCTTGGCGACGCCGCTGACATCATCGCCGCTCACCCGATCGCCCTGCAGCTGCGCAATCTGCAAACTCTGACCGAGATTTCCAGCGAGAAAAACAGCACCGTAATCTTCCCCGCCCAGTTCATGAGCACTGTCGAAGACATCAAGTCGTTCCTGGCCAAAGAAAAATAAGATCGGCTGCCTTGTAAAAACAGAGGTAATTTCGTAAAATACGCCTTGTAGCCAGACAATTTTACGAAACTCCGCAGTGCAGTGTTTCGTAAAATTGAGAGGAGGAAGCGACCTGAGGCTGAAGTAAGCAAGTATCACGCGCTTACGTAAGCCGGCACGTCGATTCCGACGAGGCTCTTTAGCTCAGTTGGTAGAGCAGAGGCCTGAAGAGCCTTGTGTCCCCAGTTCGAGTCTGGGAGGAGCCACCACGTTAAGACCCG
>Ga0207674_10004085_pt1 | contig 17681 bp, 13 predicted proteins | sample KBSCornC72_FD_184303 | JGI IMG/M metagenome (GOLD analysis project Ga0207674, IMG submission 184303) | Corn rhizosphere microbial communities from Kellogg Biological Station, Michigan, USA - KBS Corn C7-2 (SPAdes) (version 2) | ecosystem: Host-associated > Plants > Roots > Rhizosphere > Soil ... | reverse complement strand
TGCAGTCGGGCTCCCCTCCCCCTCGCGGGGAGGGGTTGGGGGTGGGGGCAGCGCGCACCAATGTGTGGAGAATGACGATGGACACCGCAATGCTGATCGGCTCGCGCTTCGAGGCGGGCACCGAGACACCCGAGCAGGTGCTCAACCCGAGAACGGGCGCGCTGATCGAGGCGATCCCGGAGGCGTCGGCGTCGCAGATCGATATGGCGGTTGCCGCGGCTGAAAGAGCGTTCAAGACGTGGTCGCGCACCACGCCGGGGCAGCGTTCGGGCTATCTCATGAAGATCGCCGATGCCATCGAGGCCGACGCGCAAGGCTTCGCGACGCTTGAGGCGCTCAACTGCGGCAAGCCGATCAATTCGGTGCTCAATGACGAGATCCCGGCCATCGTCGATTGCTGGCGGTTCTTTGCCGGCGCCATCCGCTCGATGTCGGCGACGGTCGCGGGCGAATACCTGCCCGGCCACACCTCGATGATCCGGCGTGATGCGATCGGCGTCGTCGGCTCGATCGCGCCGTGGAACTATCCGCTGATGATGATGGCGTGGAAGCTCGCGCCGGCGATCGCGGGCGGCAACACGGTTGTCTTCAAGCCGTCGGAGCAGACGCCGCTCACCGCGCTCAAGCTCGCCAGGGTGGTGGCGGATATCCTGCCCGAGGGCGTGATCAATGTGATCCTCGGGCGCGGTGAAAGCGTCGGCAATGCGCTGATCAACCACCCCAAGATCAACATGATCTCTATCACCGGCGACGTCGCCACCGGCAAGAAAGTGCTGCAGGCGGCGGCGAAATCGGTGAAGCGCACCCATTTGGAGCTCGGCGGCAAGGCCCCGGTCATCGTCTATGACGATGCCGATCTGGAGGCGGTGGTGAACGGCCTCAAGGCGTTCGGCTACTACAATGCCGGGCAGGACTGCACCGCGGCCTGCCGCATCTATGCCGGCCCCAAGATCCACGACAACCTCGTGGCCGAGCTGAGCTCGGCAGTGTCGACCATCCGCTTCAACCAGCAGGACGACACGCAGAACGAGATCGGGCCGCTGATCAGCAAGCGCCAGCGCGACCGCGTGGCGAGCTTCGTCGAACGCGCCGCCGAGCTGCCGCACATCACGGTCACCACCGGCGGGCATACAAGCGGGGAGGGCGGCTTCTACTACGAGCCTACCGTGATCGCTGGAGCATTGCAGAGCGACGAGATCGTGCGCCGCGAGGTGTTTGGTCCGGTGGTGTCGGTGACGCGCTTCACCGAGCCCGAGGACGCCATCGCCTGGGCTAACGATTCCGACTACGGCCTGGCCTCATCGGTGTGGACCAAGGACATCTCCAAGGCGATGCAGACCGCCGCCCGCCTGCAATATGGGTGCACCTGGATCAACACCCACTTCATGCTGGTCAACGAGATGCCGCATGGCGGGCTGAAGCAGTCGGGCTATGGCAAGGACATGAGCGTGTATGCGCTCGAGGACTACACCGCGGTGCGTCACATCATGATCAACCACGGGTAGCACACGCGGGTCGGCAGGACATGTTCTCCCATGACTGAAGAGCCAAAGCCTCACATCGACAACGTCAAGGAAGCCTCCCGCGAGGCGGAAACGGCCACCAGCGCGAAGCGCCCCGCCCGGGCGCTGAAGGGCGTCGTTGGCGCTGGCAAGGCCATCGATTTGGGCGCACTTCCGGATGGCGCGACGCTCCACTCCGTTCTGGCGGAGCCGGTCAAACTGGATGGGCGCAAAGCGCTTCGCGTCCGGCTTACCCCCGAGGCGGCAGGCGGCAAACCCAATGTCGACTTCATCGACATGCCAACCTTTGTCCGCCTGCCTGTCGACTTCGAGACCGGGTCGATCTCTGTCGAGATCAAGAGCGGCCTCTTGCCGGATGCGCCGGATTACGCGCGCGGCTTTGCGGGACTGGCGTACCGGGTCAGCGGCGGCAGCTTCGAGTCGGTCTATCTGCGCCCGGCAAACGGCATGAAACTGAAGCCGCCAGCCCCGCGTGACCGGCGCGCAATACAGTACTTCGCGTTCCCCGACTGGAAGTTCGATCGGCTTCGTAATGAAGAACCGGACGGGGGGTTTGAGGCCGGCGCCAACATCGCGACGGGCGAATGGATCAGGCTGGCGATCTTCGTTGATGGCAAGAAACTCAGGGCAACCGTTAACGGCGATACCGTTCTGGACATCGTCAAGACCAAGGCGGAGCCGGTGATGGGCGACATCGGCCTATGGGTCGACATCGGGACGGAAGCCTACTTTGCGGACTTGCACGTAGCGTCCAGGTAGCCAGCGCGCGCCCCTGGTCTGTCACATACACAACTCCGCCCACGGGGGACGGCCCAACGCGGACCGTCAAGGTCCGAGCGGAGCCAGGGGCGGGGCCACTTTGCGGTAAGGGCGGCAATCTAGGCGATCCGCTCGAGCGCCCGTCGCTGCTCCAGCATCATCAAGAACACCCGATAGTCGCGGTCGAACTGCTCCCGATGCGCCGGGTTCGGACGCCGCGCGCTGCCGCCTTGCTGCATTGCCATGGCGGCGGCGTTGAGCGATCCGTACAGGCCAGCGGCCGTCGCCGCCACCATGGCGGTGCCAAGCAGTGTTGCGTCCTCGGTCGCCGGCTCGACCACCGTGCAGTTCGTCGCGTCGGCGTAGAGCTCCATCAGCAGCGGATTGTGCGTGTGGCCGCCCGTGACGTGCAGCGTGCCGATGGCGTAACCGTGGCGGTTCAGGGTCTCGAGGATGTGACGGACGCCGAGCGCGATGCCGACGGCCGCCCGCCAATACAGGCGGCAGAGGCTGTCGAAATCGTCGTCGAGGGTGAGGCCGGAGATCACACCAAGGGCATTGGGATCGGCGACAGGCGAGCGGTTGCCGTGGAAGTCGGGGACGACATGCAGGCGATGACCGAGCGCCACGCCCTCGCTCGCCCGCAACTCCGTCACGCGTGAAACGACCTTCTTGTGGATCTCGGGCGTTGGCTCGCCGCCGGCGCGATGCCAGCGGATCAGGTGATCGAGCAACGCGCCGGTTGCCGATTGTCCGGCTTCGTTGAGCCAGGCGTCGGGCAGCACCGCGCCCTCGAACGGCCCCCAGACGCCGTGGATGGGGCGGGGATCGGGCGACAATGCCATGACGCAACTCGAGGTGCCGGCAATCAGCGTCAAATGGCGGTGGATCGAGTCGGGGTCGCCGGCGAAGGCACCCAGGGCTCCGAGCGCGCCGGCGTGGGCGTCGACCATGCCAAGACCGACTCGGCAGCGGGTGGTGAGACCGAGCACGCTCGCAGCCTCGTCGGTCAGCGGCCCGAGATCGGTTCCGATAGGGCTCGCGCTGTCCGGCAGCCGGCCGCGTTCGAGCATGTCGGCAAGGCCGATCTCGGCGAGGAAGTCGGGCTGCCAGCCGCCGTCGCGGCCGATCCACGTCCATTTGCAGGTGAGGGTGCATTGCGAGCGGGCGGTAGCGCCCGAGGCCCGCCAGGTGAGGAAGTCGGCGAGGTCGAAGAAATGCCCCGCTTTGGCCCAACTGTCGGGAACATGGCGCTTGAGCCACATCAGCTTGGGCACTTCCATTTCCGGCGACATCACGCCGCCCAGGGAGTCGAGCACGGGGTGACCGGTGGCGGTGCACTCATTAGCCTCCGCCAAGGCGCGATGGTCGAGCCAGACGATAGTGTCCCAGCGGCTCTCGCCGTTCTGGCTCACAGGGAGCGGTGCGCCGTGCCGATCGCGTACCACCAGCGAGCAGGTCGCGTCGAAGCTGATGCCGACGACGTCCTCGGGCTTGGCGCGGGCCGCGGCGATCGCGGCTCGGACCGCCAGGCAAGTCGCCTGCCAGATCTGCTCGCTGTCATGCTCGGCGTGATTGGCGTCGGTGCGGCGCATGTCGATGGGGTGCTCGGCACGGCCGAGCAGGACGCCGGTCGCGCTGACCACTCCGGCGCGAGCGCTGCCCGTGCCGACATCGACTGCAACCAGCAGGTCCCGCATCCCGCTGTTCATCCTCCCTGCGAGCCGTTGTAGCAGCGCCGGCAGGTCCCGCATATCGGACAGGCTGGCGTCGGGGTGCAGGGCGTCGATCTGTGCGCTCAAACCAGAGGGGGCGATGTGGCCGCCGCCGGTGAAGGCGATCACGCGCATGCCCGCCTTCTTGGCGGCGATGATGCCGGCCGGACTGTCCTCGACGACGACGCACTCCTCCAGCGCGACGCCCATGTCGGCGGCCGCCTTAAGGAACAGGTCGGGCGCCGGCTTGCCGTGCTCGACCATCGTCGCCGAAAAGATCGTCGGCTTGAACCGCGCCATCAGCCCGGTGATCTCGAGGCTCAGGCGGATCCGCTCCATCTGGCTCGAGGAGGCGACGCAGAACGGGATGTCGAGCTCTGGCAGTACGTCGAGCAGTCCGGCCATGGGCCTCAGTTCATGCCGGTACGTTTCATAGAGGTCGAGCCGCATGGCTTCGATGGCGGCATCGTCGAGGCGCAGTCCGTGCAGATCGTCCAGGCTCTGCGCGATCGAGGAGAAGCTGCGGCCGAGATAGTTGCGGAAGCCGCTCTCGGAGGAAACATCAAGCCCGGCACTGGCGAGCGCACGCAGCAGCACGCGCATCGCCAGCGGCTCGCTGTCGACCAGCACGCCGTCGCAATCGAAGATGATGAGACGGATGGCTGGCATCAGCTCATCCAGTTGCCGCCATCGACATTGAGGGTCTGGGCGACGATGTAGTCGGCATCGGCCGAGGCCAGGAAGGTGGCGGCCCCCGCGAGGTCGTCGGGGAGGCCCATCCGCCCGTAGGGGACCGCTTCCCCGACAAGGCGCTTCTTCTCGCCGATGGCACGATGCTCATAGCGCGCGAACAGCGCGTCGACCTGGTCCCACATCGGGGTATCGATCACGCCCGGCGCGATGCCGTTGACGTTGATCTTGTGCTCGATGAGACCGAGACCAGCAGATTGCGTCAGGCTGATCACGGCGGCCTTGCTGGCGCAGTAGACGCCGACCAGCGCTTCGCCGCGGCGGCCGGCCTGGCTCGCGAGGTTGACGATCTTGCCGCCGCGACCCTGCGTCACCATCTGCCGCGCCACCGCCTGCAGCGCGAACAGCAGGCCCTTCACATTGACAGCAAAGACCCTGTCGTAGCTCTCCTCGGTGATCTCGAGGATCGGCGCGAGGTCGAACACGGCGGCGTTGTTGACGAGGATATCGATGCCGCCGGCGGTCTTGACCACGGTCTCGACCATGGCGTCGATCGAGGCGCGCGAGGTCACGTCGAGCGGCACTGCGAAGGCGCCATTGCCGACTTCTGCCGCAAGCGTCTTGCCTTGCTCGCCCGATCGATCGGCGACGACAACGCGGGCACCTTCGGCGGCATAGCGCCGGCCGATCGCGGCGCCAATCCCTCCGGCGCCGCCCGTGACGACCGCGACTTTGTCCTTGAGCTTCATCTTCACCTCCGGCTCGTTCGCTACTCACCTACAGGGAAAGTGCCGCGAGCCAAAGGGGAGGGCTAGAGCGTTCCGCCGAGATAGGCCTCGAGCGTCGACCGGGTGCCGATCGACCAGATGGTGTCGAGCGCGTGGCTGAAGGCGCCGATATAGCCCTCGTTACGACTCAGATCGCCGAAGATGTCGGTCATCTCGAGCCAGGCTCGCGGATTGTCCTTCGCGCGCCGGGCTTCGCTGGTGAGCCGCGTCCAGCTCGGATCGTTCGGGGCGATGGCCTTGCCGCTGTCGGTCTCGCCGTAGCAGTAGCGGCACCAGAAGGCCGAAACGAGTGCCAGCCCGGTCACCGATTGGCCTGCCTTCAGGCGGTCGGATGCGGAGGGCAGGATGAACTTGGGCTGCCGGTTCGAGCCGTCGAGGCAGAGGCGGGTGATGGTGTCGCCGATCTTTGGATTGGAGAAGCGGCGGTCGATCAGGGTGTAGTAGTCGTTGAGATCGGTGTTGGGCACGGGCGGCACGATGGGGATGATCTCGTCGCGCTCGACCTTTTCGAGGAAGCCGCGGACCAGCGCGTTCTCCATCGCTTCATGCACGAAGTGGATGTCCATCAGCGCCGCGGGGTAGGCGATGGTCGCATGGCCGCCATTGAGGATGCGGATCTTCATGTGTTCGAACGGCGCGACGTCGGGCACGAACTGCACGCCGACCTTCTCGAGCGCCGGTCGGCCGGCGGGGAAATTGTCCTCCAGCACCCATTGCCGAAAGCTCTCGCAGAACACCGGCCAGTTGTCGGCGATGCCGAAATTGTCGGCGAGCAGGGTGCGCTCGCGGTCGGTGGTCGCCGGGGTGATGCGGTCGACCATGCCGTTGGGGAAGGCGACATTGGCGGACACCCAGCCGGCCAGCTCGGGGTAGATCAGCCTGGCGAGCCCAACGACGGCGTTCTGCGTCACGTGGCCGTTGCCGGGGATATTGTCGCAGCTCATCACGGTGAACGGCTCGATGCCGATGTCGCGGCGGCGCTTGAGGCCGGCAAGGATCAGCCCGAACACCGTCCTGGGGTGAGTCAGGAGGTCCTTTGCATCGGCCGTGATGTCGGGATGAGTCGGATCGAAGCGCTGCGTCGCCGGATCGATGTAGTAGCCGCCCTCGGTGATGGTCAGCGACACAATGCGAATGGCGGGGTCGGCGAGCTTGTTGATGATGGCATGGCTGTCGCCGATCTTGAGATGATCGATCATGGGGGCGGTGACGCGGGCGGTGGAAACGTCGGCCTCCTGCTCGACCACGGTCGTCAGCCAGTCCTGCGACATGAGCTTCTGCCGCATGCCTTCATCGGCCTGCCGGACGCCGGCGCCGATCAGGCCCCAGTCGTGGTCGACGCCGAGGTTGAACAGATCGTCGAGATACACGGCCTGATGCGCACGGTGGAAATTGCCCACGCCGAAATGCACGATGCCGGCCCGGAGGGCTCCCGGATCGTAAGACGGCACCGTGGCCGTCTCACTGAGCTCCCTGAACGCATCGCGCGACAACTCGATGGGCATAGTCGTATTCCTTAGTTGGCCTTGACCGACCGGCCGTCCTTGTCGAAGCGGTAGATACGCGACGGGTCGGGGGTGAGCCAGACGACGTCGCCGTGATGGAGCTGCTTCTCGCCCTCGGCGCGCACCGTCATCAAGCCCAATCCGTCGACATTGACGTGCAGGAACGTGTCGGAGCCCAGATGCTCGGCAACGCCGACCGTGCCCTTCCACGTGCCCGAAGTGGTCGACACGGCAAAGTGCTCCGGCCGGACGCCGATCGAGGCGACACCGTACTTCTGCGCTTCGGCCCCGTCGACGAAGTTCATCTTGGGCGAGCCGATGAAGCCGGCGACGAAGCGGTTGGCCGGCGTGCGGTAGAGCTCCATGGGTGTGCCGAACTGCTCGACGTTGCCCGCATTGAGCACGACGATGCGGTCGGCCATGGTCATGGCTTCGACCTGGTCGTGCGTCACATAGACCATGGTGGTCTTGAGCTGCTGGTGCAGCTCGGAGATCTCGAGCCGCATGTTGACCCGCAGCGCCGCATCGAGGTTGCTGAGCGGCTCATCGAAGAGGAACGCCTTGGGCTCGCGGACGATCGCCCGGCCGATGGCGACGCGCTGGCGCTGGCCGCCCGAGAGGTTGCGCGGCCGGCGATCGAGGTAGCTGGTGAGGTTGAGGACGCTGGCGGCCTCCCGCACCTTGGCATCGATAGTGGCCTTGTCCATGCCGGCCATCTTCAGCGGGAACCCGATATTCTGGGCGACCGTCATGTGCGGATAGAGCGCGTAGGACTGGAACACCATTGCAAGCTGGCGCTTGGCCGGGGCCGCGGCGGTCATGTCCTGCCCGTCGAGCAGGATCTGGCCGCTGGTGGTGTCCTCGAGCCCGGCGATCAGCCGGAGCAAAGTGGATTTGCCGCAGCCCGAGGGACCGACGAACACCACGAACTCGCCGTCCTTGATCTCGAGGCTCGCATCGGGGATCACCGCGTGGGCGCCGAACGACTTGTTGACGTGCTGGAGCTGGATGGAACCCATTTTCTGTATCTCCCCTATTTCACGGCGCCGAAGGTGAGGCCACGCACGAGCTGCTTCTGGCTGATCCAGCCCAGCACCAGGATGGGTGCGATGGCGAGCGTGGATGCGGCGCTGAGCTTGGCCCAGAACAGCCCTTCGGGGCTTGAATACGATGCGATGAAGGCGGTGAGCGGCGCGGCGTTGGCGGCCGTCAGGTTGAGCGTCCAGAAGGCCTCGTTCCAGGCCAGGATGATGTTGAGCAGGAGTGTCGAGGCGATGCCGGGCACGGCCATCGGCACCAGGACGTAGACCAGTTCCTTGCCCAGCGTGGCGCCGTCCATGCGTGCCGCCTCGAGGATGTCGACCGGGATTTCCTTGAAGTAGGTGTAGAGCATCCACACCACGATCGGCAGGTTCATCAGCATCAGGACGATCATCAGCCCCCAGGCATTGTCGAGCAGGCCGAGCGTCTTGAAGATCAGGTAGATCGGCACCAGCACGCCTACTGCCGGCATCATCTTGGTCGACAGCATCCACATCATGATGTCGCGGGTCCTGCTGGTGGGCGCAAAGGCCATCGACCAGGCGGCCGGGATCGAGAAGAGCAGGGCGAGGATGGTCGAGCCGACCGAGATGATCACCGAGTTGGCGAAGTGCCGGAAGTAGTCGGACCGGCTCTGCACCTCGAAGTAGCTCTCGATGCTCCAGGCGGTCTGGAAGAACTTGCCGATCTGGATGGCATCCCCTTCGGACTTGAAGCTCGTCAGGATCGTCCACAGGATCGGAAAGAAGATGATGAGCGCCACGACCCAGGCGACGATGGTCACCGTGACCTTGCGTTGCGTGCTAGCTGCGCGTGCCATCATAAACCTCCCACACGAGCTTTGCAGTCGGCGTCCCTTCTCCCCTTGAGGGAGAAGGTGGATCGCGCGTAGCGCGAGACGGATGAGGGGTTCTCTCCATGATCGCGGATGTGGAGAGAACCCCTCATCCGCCCTTCGGGCACCTTCTCCCTCAAGGGGAGAAGGAACGACCGTGAGATCGGTTTTCTAGCTCTACGCATCGAGGTTCCTCCCAACGATGCGGATCAGGAAGATCGCGACGATGTTGGCGAGGATCACGGCGATCACGCCGCCCGCCGAGGCGCCGCCGACGTCGAAGTTGAGGAGCGCCTGCACGTAGACGAGGAAGGGCAGGTTGGTGGAACTGTAGCCGGGGCCTCCCTGCGTCGTGACGTAGATCTCGGCGAAGATGCCGAGCAGGAAGATCGTCTCGATCAGGATCACCACGGTGATGGCGCGGGCGAGGTGCGGCAGGATGATGTAGATGAAGCGGTTGACGAAGTTGGCGCCATCCATCTCGGAGGCTTCCTTCTGATCCTCGTCCAGCGACTGCAGCGCGGTCAGCAGGATCAGGGTCGCGAAGGGCAACCATTCCCATGAGGTGATGAGTGTTACCGACAGCAGCGGCAGATCCTGCAGCCAGGCGATGGGCCGCTGCCCGACCAGCTGCCAGAGCCAGGCGAAGATACCGTATTGCGGGTGCATCAGCATGTTCTTCCACACCAGGGCCGAGACGGTCGGCATGACGAAGAACGGAGCGATGACGAGGAGGCGCACGATCCCCTGACCCCAGATCGGCTGGTCGAGGAGCAGCGCCAGAAGGATGCCGCCGACCACCGTTATCACCAGCACGCCGACCACCAGGATCAGCGTGTTGCTGATCGCCTGCAGGAAGGCGGGGTCGGTCAGGAAGAAGTAGTAGTTGCGGAACCAGACGAAGCCGGCGCGTTCCGGATGCTGCAGATTGTAGCGCTGGAACGAATAGAAGAGCGTCAGCACCAGGGGCACGATCATCCAGACGAACAGGACGATGACCGAAGGTGCCATCATGAAGCGCGCGAGCGTGCGCGTCTGACGGGTAGCCATGGCGTCTTCCTCCCCGATAACGCCGAGCAGCACATGGGCTGCGAAGTAGTGTGGTCCCCGCAGCCTCCACTGCGCCCGCAAAAGCGAGGTGACGTCGGGACCTCGATACGTTCCCGCTATTGGGGCTGTCCGGCTAGAGGGACCGGGCAGCCCCGACCTGCGGGGAGGTCTACTTAGAGGTAACCAGCCTTCTGCATTTCTCGGGTGGTTACATCCTGCGCCTGCTTGAGGGCGTCGTCGACGGAGGACTGACCCGCAAGAGCCGCAGAGAAGAGCTGGCCAACAGTGGTGCCGATGCCCTCGAATTCAGGGATCGCCACGAACTGCACGCCAACATAGGGAACCGGCTTGACCGTGGGCTTGGTCGGATCGGCCGAGTTGATCGAGTCGAGCGTCATCTTGGCGAACGGCGCTGCCTTCTGGTAGTCGGCATTGTTATAGAGCGACGTTCTCGTGCCCGGTGGGACGTTGGCCCAGCCGTCCTTGGCGGCGACGAGCTCGGCATAGTGCTTGGACGTCGCCCACGAGATGAACTTCTCGGCGGCGTCGACCTTCTGGCTGCCGGCGGGGACCGCCAGTGACCAGGCCCAGAGCCAGTTTCCGCGCTTGCCCAGGCCCTTGTCGGGAGCGAGGGCGAAGCCGACCTTGTCGGCGACGGTCGAGGCCTTGGGGTCGGTCACGAAGGATGCGGCGACCGTGGCATCGATCCACATGCCGCACTTACCCTGCTGGAACAGCGCCAGGTTTTCGTTGAAGCCGTTGTTGGAGGCACCGTCGGGACCGTCGGCCTTCATCAGGTCGACATAGAACTGCAGCGTGTCCTTCCACTCGGGCTGGTCGAACTGCGGGGTCCATTTCTCGTCGAACCAGCGGGCGCCGAACGAGTTCGACATCGCCGTCAGGAACGCCATGTTCTCGCCCCAACCGGCCTTGCCGCGCAGGCACACGCCGTTGATGCCGTTGGCGCGGTCGGTCATCTTGTCCGCGGCCTGGCGGATGAAGTCCCAGGTGGGGGCGTCCGGCATGGTGAGCCCGGCCTTCTCCATCAGATCCTTGCGATACATAACCATCGAGCTCTCGCCGTAGAACGGTGCGGCGTAGAGCTTGCCGTCGACGCTGAGGCCGCCACGGATGGCGGGGAGCAGGTCATCGACGTCGTAGTCGGCGCCGAGCTTGTCGAGCGGCACCAGCCAGTTCTGTTTGGCCCAGATCGGAACTTCGTAGGTGCCGATGGTGATGATGTCGTACTGGCCACCCTTGGTGGCGATGTCCGTGGTCACCTTCTGGCGCAGGACGTTCTCTTCGAGCGTCACCCACTGCAGCTGAATGTCCGGATTGGCCTTGGTGAAGTCGTCCGTCAGCTTCTGCATGCGGATCATGTCGCCATTGTTCACGGTGGCGATGGTCAAGGTCACGGCGGAGGCCTGCGAGGCGAGCGCGATGACAAAGGCTCCCGCAAGGAGCGGTGCAAATTTCATGGATGTCCTCCCATTGACGAGGCGAGCATATGCCCCGTTCATGGGCAATTACTCACTAACTCTTAACGAGTGTCAAGCGGTCGCAGGCCAAAATCTGTGACGCACGTGCCTCAGAGCGCACGCTGGAACACGAGTAAACGTTGGTGTCTCAGTAGGTTACTTGGTGGCCAACAGGCGAGTCGCCGTGCGCTCGTCCGTCATCAATCCGTTAACGAGCCGCCGATTCAGCGCGGCGATCGTGCCGGGCAATTTTCTCTCCCCCATGGCAAGTGCCACGACGAGAGACCGCTCGCGCGACGGCATCGGGGCGCTTGCCACGCGATCGTTGGTCAGCCCCTCTATCATCTTGCCCTGGGCATCGAAGGCCCAGCCGACGATCTCGCCGACGGCGCCGGCCTTCTGCAGCGCCTTCAGTTCGGTTTCAGTGATGAAGCCGTCGAGATAGAGCGGCGCTTCAGGACCAAGGTCGCCGATGCCCACGAAGGTAATGTCGGCCTTGGCGGTGAGCGCCAGCGTCTCCTTGACCATCGGCTGGCGCAGCAGCATCTCGCGCTCCTCCGGCGAAGACGCGATCACCGGCAGGGGCATCGGGAACATCCGCGCCTTCACGGCGTCGGCCATGTTGAAGATCACGTTGTAGTACGATGCCGAACCGTCAGGCGCGATGTTGCCGGTCAGCGACACGATCTTGTGCTGCGGCGCTTCCATCGGCGGCAGCTGCTCGATCGCCGCCTTGAGCGTACGGCCGGTGCCGATCGCCATGATGATGGGAGCCGGCGACTTGAGCCGGCGTTCGATTTCGGCCGCCGCCGCCTGCGCCACGCCGATCACGGTAGAACTCGACTCCGGATCGGACGGTACCACCTCGACGAGGTCGAGCGCGAAGCGCTGCCGGAGCTTTTCGGCGAGCTCCATGCAGCGACCGATCGGATGGTCGAGCCGTACCTTGATCAGGCCCTCGCTCACCGACAGCGACACCAGCCGCTGCGCCGTCTGGCGCGAGACGTTGAGCTTCCTGGCGATCTCTTCCTGGTTGTTGCCGGCCACGTAGTAGAGCCACCCGGCGCGTGCGGCGTCGTCGAGCCGTCGCCCGCCCTGGTCTTGCCGATTGCTCATGTGGCTCGTTCCTTGCGGCGTCAGGCACGCCGAATGGAGCGGAGTCTTACGGCTAAAGATTTCCTTGGCGCAAGCGCTTAGCTGTCGTCGGCCCCGTTGCCCCAGGCGACCGGCTCGGTCGGCTTGGCATTGAGCGCCATGCGGATGTCGCGCTCGGTGTCCTCGAGATGGGCCCGCATCGCGGCGCCGGCGCCCTTGGGATTGCCCTCGCGGATGGCCGCCATGATTGCGTCGTGCGCGGCAATGGTGTCATCCACCGTGTGACCGCGCAGATCGTGGCCGCGACGGCTCAGGTAGAAGCTGCGGCGCAGCGGGGCGGCCATGGCCTCGAACAGATACGAGATCAGCCGATTGCCGCTCGACAGCGCGATCGCCTCATGGAAGCCGACGTCGTGCTGGTGGAACCGCTCCTCATTGGTCTCGACCTCGATGCCGGCCTTGCCGGCCTCGGCCGCTTCACGCATGCCCTGCATGGCGCTTTCGGCGGCGATGATGCCGGCGCGGGTCGCGCGCTTGGCGGCCAGGGTAGCCGATTGCACCTCGAGCGACATGCGCAGCTCGATGAGGTCGAACAGGCCCTTGGGATCGTTCTGGATGACGGTCGACAGGAAGTCCGAGAAAGCGACGCCGGAGGGCTCCTTGACGATGGCGCGGCGGCCGCGGCCGACATCGAGCAGCCCGCGCCCGGCCAGCATCTTGATGGCTTCACGGACCGTTAGCCGACTCACCTCAAAACGCACCGCGAGGTCGCCTTCACTTGGCATACTGGTGCCTGGCGCCATCTCCGTCAGGACGATCTGGGCCAGCGCCTCGGCGACAACAGCGGCCGCCGTCGGCGGTTGTCCGCCGGCACCTTTTTCCGTGCTCGCCATGTCCCCTCACATATCAGATACCTTTTCCAGCATATCGGCTTTTTTGCGGATTTGAAAGAGAGGCTGTCAGCGAGGGCGTCCAAAATTCGGATCGTGAAAGAATTCATGAAAGCGCTGTCTACCTAGAGATTCCTGGAAAAATCATACTTAACAGCGGCATTCCTGATAGAGTCGGCCAGGCTCGGCAGCTTTACAGGAGTATCTGATTACTCTAGCGTCCCTCGCGCATGCTCGTGAGCATGTGAAAGGCCGCCAAGGGCCGGTGATGGGAGGCAATGCGAGCAGGTAAGCGAGCGGGCAAAACCCGCGAGCGGTCCGGCTGCGCAGCGCGAGGCAAGGCCTCCAACTCCCGACGTCGATCCGCGGCAGGCAGACTGGGCCGGTTCACCGGCCGCAACACATACCGTTCCGGGAGGACGCACGTGAAAGCATTGAAACTCATCATGTCGGCTGCCGTCATCAGCGCCGTGGCGCTGACATCGGCGGTGACCTATGCCGCCGACAAGGGCCTCGTCGGCGTTCTGATGCCGACCAAGACCTCGCAGCGCTGGATCAATGACGGCGACGCCGTGAAGTCCCAGCTCGAGGCTCTCGGCTACACGGTCGACCTGCAGTACGCGCAGGACGACATTGCCAACCAGCTGAGCCAGCTGGAAAACGAGATCACCAAGGGGCCCAAGGCGCTGATCATCGCGTCGATCGACGGCACCACGATGTCGGACGCCCTGCAGAAGGCCGCTGACGCCGGCGTGGTCGTTGTCGCTTACGACCGCCTGATCAAGAAGACCAAGAACGTCGACTACTACACCACGTTCGACAACTTCGGCGTCGGTGTGATCCAGGCCAACTCCCTGCTCAAGGGCCTCGGCTATCCGGACAAGAAGGGCCCGTTCAACATCGAGCTGTTCGGCGGTTCGCCGGACGACAACAACGCCTTCTTCTTCTACAACGGCGCCATGTCGGTGCTGCAGCCGCTGATCGACAACAAGACCCTGGTGGTCAAGTCGGGCCAGATGGGCATGGACAAGGTCGGTACCCTGCGCTGGCTCGCCGCCACCGCCCAGGCCCGCATGGACAACCTGCTGTCGGCCAACTACTCGGACGGCAGCCGCGTCGACGGCGTCCTCTCGCCCTATGACGGTCTGAGCCGCGGCATCATCGCCTCGCTCCGCGCCGTGGGTTACGGCACCGCCGACCAGCCGTGGCCGATCATCACCGGCCAGGACGCCGAGACCGCTTCGGTCAAGGCGATCATCGCCGGCGAGCAGTATTCGACCGTGTTCAAGGACACCCGTGACCTCGCCAAGGCGACCGTTCAGCTGGTCGACAAGGTGCTTTCGGGCGGCAAGCCCGACGGCCTCGACGAGAAGACCTACAACAACGATGTGAAGGTCGTCCCCTCGATCCTGCTGACGCCGCATGAAGTCGACAAGTCGAACTACCAGGCCCTGGTGGTCGACTCGGGCTACATCAAGGCCGACGACCTGAAGTAATTCAGGCTTGAATCAGAGGGCCCCGCGTGAAGTGGGGCCCTTTTCGTTCCGGTGCGCGACCGCTAAAATCGACTTTCGACATACCTGACCGGGGAGCAGGCTGCCGGCCATGACTTCTGCCATTCTCGAGATGCGCGACATCACCAAGACGTTTCCCGGCGTCAAGGCCCTGTCCAACGTCAATTTGACGGTCGAGGAAGGCGAAATCCACGCGGTCGTCGGCGAAAATGGCGCCGGCAAATCCACCCTCATGAAGGTGCTGTCAGGCGTTTATCCGTCCGGCACCTACGACGGCCAGATCGTCTATCGCGGACAGGAATGCCATTTCAAAGGCATCCACGACAGCGAGCGGATGGGCATCGTCATCATCCATCAGGAACTGGCGCTGGTGCCGATGCTCTCGATCACCGAGAACATCTTTCTGGGCAATGAGCGCGCCAAGGCCGGCATCATCGACTGGAATGCCAACGAGACGCGGACGGCGGCGCTCCTCAAGAAGGTCGGCCTCAGCGAAGACCCACGCACGCTGATCACCAATATCGGCGTCGGCAAGCAGCAACTGGTGGAGATCGCCAAGGCGCTCAGCAAAGAAGTGCAGCTGCTGATCCTCGACGAGCCGACCGCGTCGCTCAGCGAAAAGGACAGCCAGGCGCTGCTCGACCTGCTGCTCGAGTTCAAGCGGCAGGGCATCACCTCAATTCTGATCTCGCACAAGCTCAACGAAGTGAACCGCGTCGCCGACCACGTGACCATCATCCGTGACGGGCAGACCATCGAGACGCTGGGCAAGGGCGAGATCAGCGAAGACCGGATCATCACCTCGATGGTGGGCCGGCCGCTCGAAGACCGCTTCCCGCCGCGCGATCCCAAGATCGGCGACGTCGTCTTCGAGGTGAAGAACTGGTCGGTCTACCATCCGCTCCACGCCGAACGGCAGGTGATCAAGGGCATCAACATGAATGTCCGCCGCGGCGAGGTCGTGGGCATCGCCGGGCTGATGGGGGCAGGGCGTACCGAGTTCGCCATGAGCCTGTTCGGCCGCTCCTATGGTCGGCACATCACCGGCGAGGTGTCGCTGCACGGCAAGACCGTCGACCTCTCGAGCGTGGGCAAGGCCGTGGACCAGGGGGTGGCCTACGTCACCGAGGACCGCAAGACCTACGGCCTCAACCTGATCGACCACATCAAGCACAACATCACGCTCGCCAACCTCAAGGGCGTCTCGAATGTCGGGGTGATCGACGACCTGCGCGAGCTCGACGTCGCCAACGACTATCGGGGCAGGACCAATATCCGATCGTCGAGCGTCTATCAGAAGACGGGCAACCTCTCGGGTGGCAACCAGCAGAAGGTGGTGCTGAGCAAATGGCTCTTCGCCAATCCCGAGGTACTCATTCTCGATGAACCCACCCGCGGCATCGACGTCGGCGCCAAGTACGAGATCTATACGATCATCGCGCGCTTGGCGTCCGAGGGTAAGGCGATCATCGTCATCTCATCGGAGATGCCCGAGCTGCTGGGCGTCTCTGACCGCATCTACGTCATGAACGAAGGCCGGCTGGTCGGCGAAATGGCGGCACGAGACGCCAGCCAGGAAAAGATCATGCGCGCCATCGTTCGGGGAGAAGGAAAAGCCTCATGACCACCGAAACCGCTCCCACGCCCAACACCACTGTCGCCGAGGACGTTCCAACCGCCGCCGGCAAGCAGCCGCGCTTCGCTGTTTCGTCGCTGATCAGCAACCTGCGCGACTACGGCCTGGTGCTGGCGCTGATCGCGATCATGCTGTTCTTCCAGGTCACCACCGGCGGAACGCTGTTCAAGCCGGTGAACCTCAGCAACCTCGTGCAGCAGAACAGCTTCATCATCGTGATGGCGCTCGGCATGCTGCTGGTGATCGTTTCGGGCCACATCGATCTGAGCGTCGGCTCAGTGGCGGGGTTCATCGGCGCACTCGCCGCCATGATGATGGTGATCTGGCCGCTGGGCTTCTTCAGCAACCCCCTGGTGGTCTCGATCATCTGCCTGGCTGTCGGCGCCGCCATCGGCGCGGCGCAGGGCTACTGGATCGCCTATCACCGAATACCGAGTTTCATCGTGACGCTCGCCGGCATGCTGATCTTCCGCGGCGTCTGCCAGGCGCTGCTGGGCGGCGGTTCGTCGGTCGGTCCGCTGCCCGATGACTTCAAGGCGCTGAGCTCGGGTTTCCTCCCCGACATCATCGGCGGCCTGACGCTGGTTCCACCCACGGTGAACGCAGCCGGCAAGACCATTGTCGGCAGCGGTCTGACGCTGCACATGACCACCGTCGTGATCGGTCTCCTCGGGGTCGCGGCCTACGTTTTCTTCGGCCTCAGGGCCCGCCGGACGCGCGAGCGCCACGGCCACGAGGCCGAGCCGTTCGCGCTGTTCGTCGGCAAGACGGCGGTCACCGGCCTGTTGGCGCTGTTCCTGGTCTACCAGTTCGCGACCTACAAGGGCCTGCCGATCGTTCTCGTGGTGATGGCCGTGCTGATCGGGCTCTTCATGTTCGTGACCAAGATGACCACCATCGGGCGCCGCGTCTACGCGATGGGCGGCAACCTCAAGGCGGCGCAGCTGTCGGGCATCAAGACCGACCGGCTGACGCTGCTGGTGTTCGTCAACATGGGCGTGCTCTCGGCGCTCGGCGGGCTGATCATCGCGGCGCGCCTCGGCCAGGCGGTGCCGGCAGCGGGCCTGGGCAGCGAGCTGGACGTGATCGCCGCGGTGTTTATCGGCGGCGCCTCGGCCATGGGCGGCGTCGGCCAGGTGGTCGGCTCGGTGGTTGGCGGCTT
>Ga0207674_10004084_pt1 | contig 17688 bp, 13 predicted proteins | sample KBSCornC72_FD_184303 | JGI IMG/M metagenome (GOLD analysis project Ga0207674, IMG submission 184303) | Corn rhizosphere microbial communities from Kellogg Biological Station, Michigan, USA - KBS Corn C7-2 (SPAdes) (version 2) | ecosystem: Host-associated > Plants > Roots > Rhizosphere > Soil ... | reverse complement strand
CCCGCGGAAATCCTCGACCCGCGTCCAACCGTCCTTCGCGTGGTCCTCGATGAAATGGTCGAGACCCGAGAGGAGGCGCTTGATGACGTTGGGGCCGATCGCCTGGTCGAGCATCGCCGCCGTGCACACCTGCACCGTTCCGCAGCCGAGCAGGAAATATGAAAGCGCCTGATTGAAATCCGAGATGCCGCCGATGCCGGAGAAGCTGCGATCGGGAAAAGCCTTGGTGAGCTGCGCCATCTTGGCCAGCGACAAAGGAAGGATGGCCGGGCCTCCGAGGCCGCCACTCGAGACGAACCCATCGACGTTGATCTCGAACTCCAGGGTCTCCGGATCGATCAGCGGGATTGAAGGAAACGTGTTCGACGAAACGACTGCGTCGGCACCGCCTCGGAAGCACGCCCCAGCTTCGACGACGATGTCCGCCGTCGCGGGAGTGAGCTTGGTCCAGACTGGGACCTTCGCGACTTCTTTGACCGCTTCAGTAACTACGGAGCACAGACCCTGGTCCTTGCCGATGTTCGATCCCATGTCGCGACGATCCATGTGCGGACACGAGAAATTGAGCTCGAGTCCGTCGGCGCCTTCACCCTGGGCGGTTTGAGCAAGCTCCTGCCAGTGGCGCAGCTCCTTGTCGTTGCCCGAGCCGGCCATGATCGACGCGATCAGCACTTTGTTGGGAAAGGCGTCCTTGATGCGCCGGATTCGGGGCGCCCACCATTCCAGGGTCTTGTCGGAAATGAGCTCCCAGTTCCACGAGGAGTGCAGCGCCGCGCCCGGGCGCTTCTTCATCGACACGTTGGCGTCGTCGGGAGTCGTGCGCATGAACTTGGCTTTCGCGCCGTAGACGTTGACCACCGGGTGGAGTCCGATCGTCTTGGTGACCACTCCGCCCCAGCCCGACTCGAAAGCGCGCATGATGTTCGATTCCGACTCGGTGGGCGGCGCCGACGAAAGCAGGAAAGGATTCTCGAACTGAATCCCGGTGAACCTGACCGATCTATCTACTCCCATAACCACCCTCCGATGTTGGCCTTGGAGCGCGGCGGTTGCACCTGCCGCCATTCGCTCCTCGCTGCCCTTATGACATCCAGTTGGTACCCGCTTCCTTGTTCCACTTGGTGGTCATCTTCTTCGACTGCGTCCAGAACTCGATCGAGCCGCGTCCGGTGATGTCGCCGACGCCGAATCTCGATTCATTCCATCCACCGAACGAGAACGGCTCACGGGGCACGGGAACGCCGACGTTGACGCCGACCATCCCGGCGTTGGCGCGCTCCATGACGTAACGCGCGGTTCCACCGCTCTCGGTGAACACCGATGCCGCATTCCCGTAAGGCGATGCGTTCTCGATTCTCAACGCTTCGTCGACATCCTTGGCGCGGATGATCACGAGCACAGGTCCGAAGACTTCTTCCTGCGCGATCCGCATCTCGGGGGTCACCTGATCGATTATGGTCGGGCCGATGAAGTAGCCGTTCTCTCTGCCCTTCACTTTAGTCTTGCGGCCGTCGACAAGGACCTTGGCTCCGGCGGCTTCTGCTTCGGTGATGTATTTCTCGATGCGCTCCTTCGCTGCCGCCGAGATCACCGGACCGACGTCACGGCCCGGCACGATCGCCTTTGCGTGCTCGATCATGCGCTCGATGATGTGGTCGGTCCTGGAGACCGCCACCATCACCGACGCCGCCATGCATCTCTGCCCTGCGCACCCGGACATCGATGCGACGACGTTGCTCGACGTCATTTCCCTCTCGGCGTCGGGCATCACGATGAGATGGTTCTTGGCACCCCCAAGCGCGAGGCACCGTTTGAGCGTCGCGGTGGAACGCCGATAGACGACCTTCGCAATCTTGGTCGAGCCGACGAAGCTGATCGCGGCAATTCCGGGATGGTCGCAGATGGCTTCAACGGCTTCCTTTCCGCCGTTGACGATCTGCAGTACGCCCTCCGGCAAACCAGCTTCTTTCAGGAGCTCCGCGATGCGGCCCGCGCTCAGCGGAACGAGCTCCGACGGCTTGAGGATCAGACAATTGCCGAGTGCGATCGCGTTGGGAATCGACCAGTTCGGCACCATGTTCGGGAAATTGAACGGCGTGATCGCGGCGACCACTCCGAGGGGATAACGCTCGATGCGGCACTCGACGCCGCGACTCACCTCGAGGATCTCGCCGGCCGCGATCTGCGGCAGCGAGCATGCAAACTCACTCAGCTCCGCGGACTTGAGAACTTCGGCGCGGGCCTCCGAAGCAACCTTGCCGTTTTCTTCGGTCACGAGCGCCGCCAGCTCGTCGATGTTTTTCTCGAGCAGCATCTTGTAGCGATAGAAGACCTGGACGCGCTCCTTGATCGGAAGCGCCGACCAGGCGGGAAAGGCGCGACGCGCGCTCGCTACCGCGGCATCGACATCGTCCTGCGTGGAAAGCGGAACCCGTGAGATGACGCTTCCATCGCTGGGGTTGTGGACCTCGAGGAAGGACCGGTCGCTGCCTACGAATGCTCCGCCCACGTAGTTCCGAACTTCCGGGTACTTCATCCACCCTCCGCGCTCGCCCGCGCATGGTGCGGGACGGAAATCCCTCGACCGAAAGGCCGAGGGATTGAAGAGCTCTTCTGTTTATGATGCGAAGATGCTGTCCGGACCCCGGGGCCGCAAGCTCTGTTAATTCGGCAACTTACGCCTGTACGCCGGATTCCGCTCAGCTCAGCGGGCGATAACCGTCTGGTCTCCGAAGCCGCGGCAAATTTGTGAAGTCCTTGAAAGGTTTGGCGGCACGAAGCATGATGCTCTGATGGCCGAAGATCGCCAAGAAATGCAAACGACGGAAACCATGACTGACCCATCGGCTACTGCTGAGCAGCCGCGCGAAATAATTCCACCCATCGATCGCGGCATGTCGATCGGGAAAGCGGCGGTGATCACCATCATCGGCGCCATCCTGGTGATGGTGTCGACCTACGAAGTGATAAAAGGAAGCCTGTCCGCGGGGATGACGCGCGTTCTGGCCGTCGTCTCGCTGCTCTCGCTGGTCGCGTTGGTTTACGGCCTGATAGAGCTCACCCTCGCCGTGATCGCGACGACAGCGGAGCGGCGCCGCAAGGCGCGTGAAGTTACCGAGCGACGCAAGGGCGACCGCGCCAGAAAGCCCAAATAGATTCGACCCCGACAAGGGACTATTTCTGCCGGTACCGCTGGCCGGTTCGGGGCTGGCATGGAGTCCCGAATAAAAAACAACCGCCCGATCACTCGGGCGGTTTCAGTTTGACGGCGTCTACCAGCGGTAGTGCGCGAACGCCTTGTTCGCTTCAGCCATGCGGTGGGTGTCTTCCTTCTTCTTGACCGCGTTGCCCTCGCCCTTGCTCGCGGCGATCACTTCGGCAGCGAGCTTCTCGGCCATCGACTTCTCGTTGCGGCCGCGGGAGAAGGTGATCAGCCAGCGCATTGCCAGCGCGGTGCGACGGTCGGGACGGACTTCGACGGGCACCTGATAGGTCGCGCCACCGACGCGGCGGCTCTTCACTTCCACGGCGGGCTTGAGATTGGTCAGCGCCTGCTTGAAGATCGTGACACCCGGCTGTGAAGTCTTGTTTTCGACGATGTCCATCGCGCCGTAGAAGATGCGCTCCGCCGTCGACTTCTTGCCCTGATACATGATGGCGTTGATGAACTTCGAGACGGTCTGGCTATCGTAGCGCGCGTCGGGAAGAATAGGACGCTTGATCGATTTCTTGCGGCGGCTCACTTCTTACCTCCAGCTGCTTTTGGCTTTTTGGTGCCGTACTTGGAGCGGCTCTTGTTGCGGCCGTTGACGCCGGACGCGTCGAGCGATCCACGAACGATGTGATATCGAACGCCGGGCAGATCCTTCACGCGGCCACCGCGAATGAGCACGATCGAGTGCTCCTGCAGATTGTGGCCTTCGCCGGGAATGTATGCCGTGACTTCGAACCCGTTGGTCAGGCGAACACGGGCAACTTTGCGGAGCGCCGAGTTGGGCTTCTTCGGAGTCGTGGTGTAGACGCGAGTGCACACGCCACGCTTCTGGGGATTGGACTTGAGCGCGGGCGCTTTTTCCTTTTTCTGAACGTCGCGACGGCTCTGGCGGACGAGCTGATTGATTGTTGGCATTAATACTGGTTGAACGGACCGTTACCAAGGTAGGCGGCCGACCCATGAACGTGGGACGGACAGCCTATAAAGTTAGACGCCGACAGCAGTTATGTCAACGCAGACCGGCCGGGCGGAGCCGTCTACCGCTTCGCTACAATTTTGGCCGCGATTCCCTCTCGACGCGGTTTGATCCATGCAACAAATTCGGTCAATCGCCGCGACATAGCGCCGCGACGTTGGCGCCGGGGGAAAGATGCACGCTCAAAGCACTTCGTTCGCGTTGGCAGTCCTGTTCACCGCGTTCGTTTCCGGCTGCTCGCGATCCATCCCCGTCAAGGATTACAACGAGCCTGCCCCGGTAGCGCTCGCGAGCCCTGTGACCCTCGAGGTCGAGAACCACAACTGGGCCGATGTGGTGCTTTACCTGCTCCACGACGGCGTCCAGACGCGCTTCACCCAGGTCGCCGCCGCGCACAGCCTGTCGATCGAAATCCCGGAAAACCTTCAAGGGCAAATGCGCGTCATCCGCATCGCGGCGCGCCGGATCGGCGGCTCAGACAGCTACGTCTCGCAGGCCATCTCGCTGCGCGGCAACAGCGCGGTGCGATTCACGATCGAGAGCAATCTCAACCACTCGAGCGTCGGAGTCTGGTAGCGCGATCCGGCTGGTTTCGCGCCGGTTGCGGTTAATTGGTCTTCGTCGGATGCCCGCCGCTATCTCCGCCCACCAGGTCGCCGGCTCCGCGAGCCAGTAAAAAAGCGCCCGCGATTATCCCGCCGGCGAGCACCAGGCTGCGCGCCACTGATGTTCTGGCTTTCGCCACTGACTCGTAGTCGCGCGGCAGCAGCGTCAATGGCTCGCCCGCGTAGCTGTCCTCGATTCCACCCTCGCGCGAGACCTTCTGCACCGACATCGCCAGTGAACTATCGCTGACGGATTGAAGAACGCCTTCCAGTGTTTCGGCGCGCATGCCGATCCGCGGCGCGACATCGATGGTGCCCTGATCGGTAAGCGTCACCCGGACGGCTGGCTGCGCCGACGGGTCCACAGTGCCCCGGACCGGGACGTACTCAGTACACGCCAACAGGTTCGCAAAAAGGACGAGTGCCAGCGCGCCCGAGAGGCGCCGGCGCGAAGCAGCTGAACGACCGAACAAAGTCTTTGACATTTGCCGAATAATAAGTCGAGGAAAAAATCCGAGCCCGGTCGACTTCGACCGGGCTCGGGACCTTCAGAGAAATCCTTCCTTGCCTAGAACTGCCCGAGGCAAGCCGCTCCGGTACCATCGGAGACGGCGTTCGGTGGATCGTTCTTGTTACGCAAGCCGTTCACTCCGACACCAGGGTCTGGAATGTTGGTGTCGGTGTTTGCCTCCGTCGCGTCGTAGTACCACCGACCCGGAATCGGCAAACCAGGCGCCGTTGGAACCAGGTTGGGAGTGCAGGTACGCTTGTAGTCGTTCCACGCCTCCTCTCCCAGCTGGAAGTCGGCGATGTACTTCTCGATCAGAATTTCATTGAGAAGCGCCTGACCTGCGACCGCCTCGGGCGCCAGCCCGTGGTTGGCGCGCTCCTCGTTAAGTTTCGCGAGCGCCGTTACCTGGTCGCCGGTGCGGTAAGCCGCCTCAGCCCAGATCAGGGTGTTCTCGTCATACGTGACGTACGGCTGCTGGAAATCAGCAGCGCCACGCTCAGCGCTCAGCCACCGCGGATTCCCGCTTGGCGCAAAATACTCCGCTTCACGCGGATCATTCCGCCGTACGAGGATGGTATCCAGGGTGATGCCGATACCGAGGTCGCCGCCACGCGCGGCTGGACCGTGGAACTGGAAATAGAAGTTCGTCTCCGAGGCGGTCGAGGTGAACGCGCCGACGTAATTGCCGGCATCGCTCGAGATTCCCTGCTGGGCCTCGGCGAGAGCCTGCGCGTACGCGCCCGGCCTGACCTCGGCCGTGTGCATGTAGAATCTCGCCTTCAGGGTGTGCGCAAAGGCCGTCCACAGAGCCGGATCGCCTCCGTACACGAGATCCGCTGCAGCCGGCCCGGCGCTTCCAGCTGCGTTCAGATTGATGTTGGCGATACCCGCCGACAGAACCTGCTGCACCGAGTCATAGACGAACAGCTGATCGTCGAGTGTTGGATTCGAAACACCAGAGATCGCTTCCTTATAGACGAGATCGCCGAAGAGATCGGCGCCCGTTCCCATCAGCGCTCCTTCCATCACCTGCGCAATGCCGAGGTAGAGAGAGTCCCCAACCTGTCTCGCGCCGGCCTGGAGCTTCTTGATGTCGACGAGCCCGCCGCCGGTGTAGAGCGCGGCGTGGCTGCCGTTCGTGGTTGTTGGGTCGTGGGTGTAGCGCGTTTCCAGCGCCCCGTACTGATTGGCGACGCCCTGGAACTGCTGCGCGAGAATCCCGGTCAGGCGCGCGGGGTCGCTGCCCCAGTACGCCCACAGGTTTTCCTGCGTGGAGACGAAGTACTGATCGTTCGTCGCCGTGATCTGGCGGTTGGGATCCGTGCTCGTTTCGCCGCCGGTCAGGAAGTTATTGCAACCTCCGACCAGGACTACTGCGCCCGCAACGAGGAGCCCGCGCGTCAATGGTTTTATATGTCTATACACTTCTGAATTCTCCGGTTATGACTAGCGAGAGAGGCTGAACGACAGCACGAAGGAGCGCGTCGGCGGATTGATGAAATAGTCGAGTCCCTGGGTCAGGAACTCGGCGCCGCCGAGGTTTACCTCTGGATCAAACCCGCTGTATTTCGTCCAGGTCTTGAGATTGCGTCCCGCGATGCGGATGTCGGCCGTCGAGAACCCGGTCAGATTCCGCAGGAACGGCTGGTCGAGCGTGTAAGTGAGCGAGATCTCGCGAAGCTTGGCAAAGCTGCCGTCCTCCACAAACTGTGCACCTACGGTTCCGAATCCACCGCCGTCACCAAGGAACCAGTTCTCCCAATCGTTCGGAGACTGGAAGGGCACGACGTTCTTGCCCGGTCCAACGGTCACGGGATAGATGTTGGTCATGTAGTTCACGCCGTACTGGCCGTCGGTGCGGGTGCGGATGTAGGTGTCCTTGCCCGTGCCGAAGAAGTCCAGAATTCCGCGGGTGCCGTTCCAGACGCTGCCGCCCTTACGAACATCGAGCAGGCCCGACAGCGAGAACTTGTTCCAGCGGAGGTTGGTGCTGTACGACATGGTGTACTTCGGATTCGGATCGGCGATGATACGCTGGGTCGCGTCGGCTACCGGTAGCCCGTCGTCTCCAAGCACAAGGGCTCCCGCCGGCTGACCAGCGCACACGCTGCCGTCGACGTCGTCAACGACGCCAAGGCCGGGGATCGCGACGTTGGTGATGCCGCGTCCGCAACGGACGAAGTCCGAGCCCTGAATCACGCCCGGCGCAAAGCCGACCGCTGAAGTGCCGATCGCGCCGGTGAATCCTTCGAGGTTGTAGTTGATGAAATCGGCGCCGTTCAGGCTCAGAACGCGCCCTTTATTGCGTCCGTACTGCACGCCAATGTCCCACCCGGCGTTCGCCTGCTGGATCGGATGCAGATTGAGCGTCAGCTCGACGCCCTGGTTCTTGATTTCCGCGGCGTTCAGAACCTGCAGCGTCGCGCCGTTGGCGGCGGCATTGATCGGCGCGCTCAGGATGATGTCCGAGCCACGCTTGTTGTACGCCGTCGCCGACATGTCGATCTTGTTGTTGAGGAACGCGAGATCAGCGCCGTACTCGAGCTCCCGGTTTCTCTCCGGACGAAGATCCGGATTACCCTGGGTCAGGCTGGTCGCCAATGCACCCTGGCCGTTGATACCCGGCTTGAGCAGATCGCCGTAGCCGCTGAGACCGAAGAACGTGGTGTTCGTCAGCGCCGTGACAGCCGCGTATGCGGGCGGCTCCTTACCCGTCTCGCCGTATGCAAGGTGCAGCTTTCCATAGGAGAGAATGCCGGTGCGGTCGCGACCGTTCAGCAGATTGCTGAAGGTCCATGCCGCGCTCGCCTTCGGGTAGTTCGCGCGCGGGTTCGCGCTGCCGAACGTCGAGAATCCGTCGTTCCGGACGCCGAAGTTGAGCACCAGCTGATCGAGCAGGCTGACTTCCGCCTGGGCAAAGTACGCCTCGATGTGCCGCAGAGCGCGATACTCCTGCACGAACGGGCTGATGGTGTTCTGAATGTTGAAAGGCTGCGGCGCGATCAGCTGCTCGCCGAACGCGTAGGTCTGCCGCAGGCGGCGCGAGTTCAAATTCTGGCCGACAGTGAAGGTCAGATCCGTGTTCGTGCCGAAAGTGTGTTTCGCCGTCGCGATCAGGTTGTGGTCGATCTCGAGGTTGTTGATGTCGTTGCGGGTTACGTTGCCGACGACGTCGTTGGCCGAAGTAAGCGGCAGCGATTCCAGACGCCAGTCGTTGTAGTAGTCGGCGCCCAGGGTCTCGCTGACGTTCAGCCACTCGAGCGGTGTCCAGTCGATGTTCAGGTTGGAGACCGAGCGGCCGAGCTCGCTGCGGTTGCCCGGATTGTCGAGCACGAAAAACGGATTGTCGTAATAAATGGCGTTCTGCATCGCAGCGATGCTCGACGCGTTGGGGAAGCGATACGCGCGCTGTAACCCGTTCGGGAGATAGGTATCCTCGTTGTTGAAGTCAGGCGGAGTGCGAAGCGCACCGAGCATGACGCCCGAGACGTTGGATCCCTTCTGAACGAATTTGCCGCGGGTATCGATGTAGCTGAGGTTGCCGCTCACCTTGAGCTGCGAGTTGATCTGCTGGGTCCCCTTCAAGCGCACAGTCGCGCGGTTGTACTTGTTGTTGGGACCCTTCAGGTAGCCGTCCTGATTCATCAGACCACCCGAGGCGTAGAACGTGGTGCGCTCGTTGCCGCCGGAGACCTGAAGGTTGTTGTCGGCGGTGAGGCCGGTGTCGAACAGCTCCTTCGAATGATCGAACAGCTGAGTACCGGCCGGAGCTGCCGGACCCCAGGACCAGCGACCCACCGTGCAATCCGTTCCACCGCAGGTGGCCGGATCTCCATCGATACCCTGCACGAAGGTGTGCTGCAGGATGTCCGGCGTGTTGACGCGGTCGAAGGTCTCGGTCGACGAGATCGTCCACTTGGTCGCGCCGGGAGTGCCGGATTTCGTGGTGATCAGCACGACGCCGTTCGCGGCGCGCGCGCCGTAGATGGCGGCCGCGGCTGCGCTCTTCAGAATCTGGATCGACTCGATGTCGGCCGGATTGATGTCCGACGCGCGGTTCGGAGCGACGGTGCTGGCGTCAGCGCCCGACGCCGTGCCCGAGCCGGTCGAAATGCTCTGCGTCGAGATCGTCTGATTGTCGATTGGCTGCCCGTCGACAACGAAGAGCGGCTGATTGGTGCCGGAGAGTGACGATGCGCCGCGAATCTTTATCGACGCGGATGCGCCGGGCTCGCCGGACTGCGTGCGCACTTCGACGTTGGGCGCCTGGGCCGCGAGCGCCGAAACGACGTTCTGCGGGTTGGCGGCGCGATTGAGCGCGCTGCTGTCGACCGTGTTGATGGTCGTGGTCAGCCGCTCGCGCGTCGTCGATGTGCCCGCGCCCGTCACGACGACGACGTCGAGGTTGAGCGGGTTGACGACCAGCGCGAAGTTCTGGCTCACGTTCGATCCGGCGGTCAGCACGATTGGAACGGTGCGCGCGGCGTAGCCGATGGTGCGGGCCACGAGCACTACGCTCTGTCCGTTCGCGCGGGAAGCCGGAACGACGATGGTGTAGCGACCGGCATCATCGGTGTGGGTGCCGATCGTGGTGCCCTGAATGAGAACGGTCGCGCCGGGAAGCGGAGCGCCAGCTTCGCTGGTGACGGTGCCGGAGATCGTCGTCCCCGCTTGTGCCGCTGCAACCGACGCGGCGCCGAATAAAAGCGCTGACACCGCGGCGAGCTTGCGTACCAACTTCGTGAGGATCTTGTTCTGCGAATTGGGTGGGTGGGAACCGGAGACCGGTCGAGCTATTGACATAGAACGATTCAACATTCGTATCTCCTTCTGGAGTGAGCGCTGAATGCTCAGCGCGTGGTACCGTTCACGTGCAGCGATGTGAACGCGTGTGCTCCGACAGCGATGCGAGGGAACCGTTTCTCCCGAACGGTTGACTGGGCGACACGTTGATCGTGTCGACGCGCGACGATGTGCGGAGAGCGAAACTCTTCGTATAGTAGATTCGCGTACACGCAACTTCCAAGTGAACCCTTGGACACTCGGACGACAGTTTTGGTTTGGTAAACGACGTCAAACCGAACGCGAGCGCGTGCCGACGCGCTGCGAGAAGCGGGACGCGCGTCACGAATTGGTGATTTCGCGACGGCGCACTACCATAGAGAGGCAGTGGCGCAGTGTCCGTTTTGTACACAATGTCGACTTGACTCGTCCTTCTGACGAGCTGCTACGCGTTAATGAAGAGGTCCGTCGGGGTCGACTCGTTTACAAAACATTTACAATTCCAGCGGCGAGCGCAGGCAGCGAATCGCGCGCGCGAACTCCGTCAGCGAATGGTCCGAGCAGATGCGCGACGCTGTTCGCGTAATAACTGATGAGCGGCCGATTGCCTGGAAGAAGCGTGTAGCCGCTGCCTGTCTTCACCAGGATGCGTCGCATCGAAAGCATCCGCCACGCGCGATCGAATATCTCTTCGACATCTCCCTCGCGGTGAATTACCCGCGCGTTGAGCTCGCGGAGAACGTCGCGCATGTCCGACATCCGTTCGACGAGCTGGGCATGGGTGACGAAATCACCATCCAGACTCTGCAGGGCAGCGCATGCGAGGCTGACGGGTGTGACCGGAACTAGCGCCGCTATTTTCTCGAGCGCCGCATCGGCGAGTGTCTGCACCTGCGCCAGTCGCTCGGCGCGGTCGCTCGCGAAGATGTCGCCGGCCGTTCCCGCACGGCTCTCGAGCCACGCATCGACCGACAGCGGATCTCCGATCACGACCGACGCGCGCCCGTAACGCTTCCATCGTCGCGCCACCAGTCTCGCCAGATTCCACCACACGTAACGCGCGACCTCAGCGAACTGCGCGCTCTTCGGCGGCCGTCTGCGTCCTTCGCGTGCATCGAGCTCGCGAAGCAGCGAGCGGTCCTCGAGCACCCGGTCGTAGTTGATCGCCACCGGTACGATGTACAATCGCCGACGCAGCACAGGGTCGCGCGCGGCGCCGAGCACGTAGTCCAGGAGGCCGATCTTCGCTTTGCCGAGCTTGCCGTCGCGGCTCAGACCGCCCTCGAGAAAGATTCCCTGGGTGACACCGTTGCGCGTGATGAGCTGTACGTAACGCTCGAGCACTGTGTGGTAAAGCTTCTCGCGGTACTTGCGCCGAATGAAGTACGCGCCGAACGACTTGAAGATGTACTCGAGTGGAAAGACCCTCGCCCATTCGCCGACGGCGTAAGAGATCGCCACGCGCCCGGAGAGCACGTAACCGACGAGGACGTAGTCGGCGTTCGAGCGGTGATTCATCAGGTAGATCACGACGGCGTCGCGCGGCAGCGTTGACTGCGTCGAGCTGCCCGCATATTCGGCGGACACCTTATAGAAGAAATTGAGCAGCAGTCGGCTTACGACGAGGCCTATTCTGTAGTAGGTCAGAATGTTGAAGAACGGGACGATTTCGTCGATGTAGACGTTGACCTGCTTCCAGACTCGATGTTCGGCGACGCCGTTCTCCTCGGCGTGATCCCGAACCGCGGCTGCGATCTCCGGATCGGCGAGCAGGATTTCTCTGACGATTCTCTTCCGCGCGAGCTTGAACCGCTCGACACGCGAGCGCGTGCGATGCACGGTCCGCAGCGCATGCCGGACTGCTCTTCGACGCACGACGACACCGATCGCGAATACCGCCGCCGCGAGCAGGCCGCCAACAAGGATCCAGGTCACGACAAATTATGGTTCGCCGGTGATCTAACCGCAGCGCCAGGAAAAGCCAGCTGAAACGAAAAAACGCACCCCATTCAGAGTGCGTTCTTTCGTTTCCTGCTTCGGCGCAGGAGCTCGGCAGCCGCTCCTGCGTTCGGATGAAGTTACGGCTTCACGACGCTCAGTGTGTATGCGCCGTAGTCACAGCCGGCCTGATATGGATCCTCGAACAGTAAGCAGTACGAACCGGCGACGATTCGATGGAAGCCCGAAGTCGTCGCGGTGTAGGTGATGCTCTCGGTGCCGGATGCACCGACACCGCCGTTGTCCCGATACGTGATCAGACTGCCGCTTGGCGAATACAGCGAAAGCAGCGCGTCGAGAGGCTGGGCCGTCTCGCTGATCCGGACGGTTGTGCCGGCGGGGATGTACACCAGGAATGCATCCCCAGCCACATCGCTCTTGCTCCAGTCGCCGCTGGCGGGATTGTAATTGGTCGTGCAGTCGGTGGTCGAGAGAGCCTGATTCGTCGACGCACCGATCTCGATGTATACCTTTCCGCAGGTGGTGACGTCCGAAGACGCGTTCGCAACCGACACGGTGTAGGCGCCCGTTGATCCCGCACCCGCGGTTGCCGCGACCGCCTTGGAGCTGGCCGCGGTGATGAGACGGAAAGTCGCCGCAGCGTTGACATCCTGCGCGATCAACGCAGTGCCGTCGGCGGTGACCATGTTGAGCGTCGCGCCAGGCGCCGTCGAAGTCATCGAAACGGTCACGGCACCAGCGGGTGTGGTCAGATCGTATTCGTCGGTAAAAGCGCCGTTGATGACGCAGTCACTTGCTGAAAGCGTCCCGGCGGCATTTCCTCCGACTGCGATCGATGAGCGGGAGCTCGCCGTGAAGAAAGTCTTGAGTGATCCGTCGGTCGCGCTCGCGCGTTGCGCGCACTGGCCCGTTCCGAGCGTCCACGCGCCGGACGTCGCATCTCCCGAGGCGTTGGTTGTTGCAGCCGTGCTCGACAGCGAGCCGCCGCCGACCACCACCGCGAAGGTGACGTTCTCACCTGCCTTTGGATTCCCACCGCCATCGACTACGCGAGCCACCAGCGGATTCGGCAAGGTGCTTCCCGGCGCACCGGATTGACCGTCGCCAGATTGTGACGAGATCTTCGCGGCTGGACCGGCCGAGCTGGTCAGGGTGAAGGTGACGGGCGAAGCGCCGTCGACGTTTGCCGTCACGGTGTTATCGCCAACTTTTGGACCGACCTGCCACAGGCCGGCGGATGCGACGCCCTGGGCATCGGTTGTCGCGATCGGATACTGGACTGCGCCGCCTCCGGCTACGTCGAAGGTCACTTCGACGCCGGGTATTGGATTTCCACCAGCGTCAGTGACGACGACGGCGGGTCCCTGCACTGCCGTCGCAACCTGTGCCGTCGCCGGCGGAGTTACTGATGCGGCAACCGCGGCAGGCGTCCCGGAAGGACCGGTCGAGTCGTCACCGCACGCGACGATCGCTCCGGCAGCAGCTACCGCCAGGAATGCGAGCGCCGCGGATTTCGAAAAGATTCGAGTCATGCAATCTCCAGAGGGGATACGGTTTACGGTGCGCACGCGGCAACCGCCGGTTCGTCACACGGGTTGCGGTCGACAAACCAGACGAGACCTGGAGTCGTGACCGATGCGTTCGCGCTGCCGGCCGCGCCGGCGCTGAAGTAATAAACGGAGAAGTTCGTTCCCTCCTGAGTGACGCCAGCCGCAGGCTTCTCCCCAGGAAGAGTGGTCGGCGCGGAAGGACCCGCGGCCGATGCATTGACCGTCGTCGATCCGGCATCGGTCACGCGCACCGCGGCAGGACCGGTCGCCCGATCGAAGTACGGCGAGAAGGTCAACGTACCAACCGAGCTGAAGGTCTCAGTTCCAGGAAGCGGTGTCGTCGCAGTGTTGACGACATAACCGTTCACGATGCCCGAACCCGCATTCACCAGTCTCACGCCGACCTGACCCGCGGGCGGCGGATCCGCACTGTCGTCGATCATCCAGAGACTGGTGGTGCCCGCGCGCGCGCTCCCGGAGAGAAGCAGCGTCAGTCTCTTGCCTTCAGGCAGCGTGATGTTCTCGTCGGCCATGACGACGGAAGTCACGTTGATGTCCTTGCTGGTCAGGAAGATCCTGAAATGGCGAACGCCGGCCGCGGTCGGGAAATACTGCGTCCCCTGACGGAACGGCAGGTTGTTCGCAATCGGCGAAAGGTTGACCTGGTCGACCGCGTGAATGTCCACCGCTCCAGTATCCGACAGAGCGTTAATGAATCGGACCTGTGACAAGGGTGGCAGGCTGGGCGCTGTCACATCGTCTTTTCCGCAGCCGCTGAATACCGCGGCGCAGATGCCCAACATCACGAAACGAGATAAACGCATTAGAAGCACTCCGGATTTATTGTAGAAACAGAATTCGCTTGCAATCGCTCTTCTCTTCGATCTCAGTTCTGCTTTGGCGGTGGATTGCCACCCCCGTCTCCCCCGCTACCAAACCCAAGCAATCCGCGGCTGGCGATGAACGCGATCAAGCCACCACCCACTGCTGCCGCTGCGACCCAGGTGCGGGACCTCGAGAACCGCTGCTCTGTCGCGTTGGTGATGAGACGTTTCGGAACCAACAGCGCCTCCCCGGTCCATGTATTCGATTGCCCGTTCAGGTAACTCACCTTCGTAACGCGGAGCGAGTACGCGGAATCCGTGCTCATTACCGACGTCCCTTCGATGGAGCTCGCACCTGGTCCCACGCTATCCCCGAGCTCGACCCGGCCTCGATCAGTTAGCCCGAGAACCAGGTGCGTTCCCGGCGCGGGAGCCTCGGGCGCGGCGGTGTAGACGTAGCAGCCTTCCACAGCAAAAACCGCCAGCGCGCCCAGGCCCACGAGCCCAAACCTTTTCCAGCTCATCGCGATCAACGATCCGCGCCAAAATTCAGAGCCACCGGCTAGAATCCGTAGGTTCCCTTCGCTGCCCTGACCTTGTCGGTCGTGTACAGGGCGAGATTCTGCCGAGCGTACAGCTCCTCCCACGGAACGGGCCACTCAATAATCGTCCCTTCCGTCAGGTCGCCCCAGCCGCGAGAATCGATGAACCACTGCGCATAACCGGTGAAGCTCGTTTCAAGCCGCTTCTCCCACTTCATCGCTTCCCACACCGTGCCACATGCCGTCGACGTATAGTTGGGTGGTTGTGGAACTCGCGGGACGCACGCGTTGCCGCCGGGCACAATGGTGTTTTGGTCGGTGGTGGCCGGAATCGCCGGCAGCCCTGCGGCTGTCCGCGTGAGGTTGATGAGCGGCACGGCCTGCGCGGTCCGACCGGTACGCATGTACCCCTCGGCGGCTAGCATATCGTTTTCCGCGAGAGTGAATGCCTCTATCGGTCCGTTGCCGCCGTTGAATCGGATTCCCCAGAACCGCTGATTGTCGTAGTACCAAGTGCCCCACGGAGCGGCAGGCTTATCGTCGCCCTGCAGTCGGTTATAGAAGTAGAGATTGCTTCCCGCCGGAGTCCCAGTCTTGGCGGGAGCGCCGGAGGCAGCGTTCTGCTCCGCGCGGGTCTCACCGGACGGGAACCGCAGGTCGGGCGTACGGAGCAGGAATGCCGAGCGGCTATCCACCGGCGTAGCCAACCACGAGTCGTACGCACCGGTCGTGTCGGCCATTCCGAGGATGAATGGAGTCATCTGACTCCAGGTAGCATCGACAGCGAGCTGATTGAGCCAGGTTGCATTCCAACCGCCGGCGTTGTCGGCGTTGACGATGAAATCCTCGGTGATGCCCGCCGTCGCATCGGAGACGACAGCGTTCCAGTCGACCGCAGCGCGCTCAGCGGGGGTGCGCGCGACGCCAGCGCGGAATCGCGCCTTGTAGGAGTGAATGATTTGCACCCATCGATCGATTGGAATCTCGTCACCCGAAACCCAATCCGTCGGGATCGGCCAGCCGCCGGTGCCGGTTGTTGCCTCCGGCGATTCTGCAACGGCGATTGCGGAATCCAGCATCTCGAGCGCGACCGTCATCACTTCCGCTGACGTCGACAACGGCGGCACGACGTCGGATGGGACCTCCGGCGTGATGATCGCCGCCGAATCGTAGAGCAATGCGACGTTCGCCAATCCGTATCCCAGATTGAAATACCCGAAGGAAATCGCGCGAGCGTCACGGGCAGGGGACCCCGTTGAATTGCCGGCCGCGACGAATACTTTCAGTGCGGCAACCGCGTTCGCCGCGCTGCGCGCGTTCCGGGTGAGCTCATCGAAATCGTTGTAGATGATGGCCTGGTCGGAGTTCCCGACCGAGTTGCTCACGGGCTGACGCGGGATGGACGCCCTTGCTCCCATTCCGAAGTTCGCGAGACCGGAATGGCTCTCGAACGACATCACCTGGGACTGCACCCCGAGCCCGATGTTGCCCTGCTGCGCGTTCCACATTTGCTGGAATAGCTTTCCTACGATTGCCTCGACGCCGGCGGGCGTACTGTAGACACGCGGCACGTCCGGGTTGTCGGTGTTCTGAACCGACAGCGGGTTATCGTTACAGCCCGCCACGAGGGCCGCTGCCGATACCGCCGCGATTGCCGACCAGAGTCTGACAGCTCTAATCTTTTGCATCAATACCTCATTGAGTCTTGGAGGATGGGTGGGGAGAGCCGCCGGTACCGCCGGCTCTCCCGTCACTGTGTGAGCCTAGAACGAGGTCGAAAGCTGGAAGGTGAACGTCCGCATCTTCGGATAGCTGTACGAAGCGGCGCCCGACAGAACCGCGGAATTGAGCGGTCCGGTCGTGGTTCCAGCCTCGGGATCGAATCCGCGGAAGTTGGTCCAGGTCTTCAGGTTTCTGCCGACGACTCCCACAGTCCAGTCGCCATTGCCAAACACCGAGCCGAGCTTGTAGTTCACCGACAGCTCGCGGAGCTTCACGTAGCTCGCATCCTCGACGTTGTACGAATTCGGCTGCAGCACATCGTACAATCCACCGACTCCTGCGGTGCTACCGGCCGTCGGAGATGTCGACGGACCCTGACGCCAGTAGTAACCGACCGGGCGTGCCGTCTCGACGGACTTGCCCGACTGATCCACCTCGCCGCTGGTGAGATCGCCAAGCGACCAGGCGTACTGGACATTGAACACCTTCTGACCGCGGGCGGCGTCGAACAATCCGTAGACGTTGAACTTCTTCCAATCCACTGACTGCGACAGGCCCCAGTGATACTTGGGCAGAGCGCTGCCGAGTGGAACGTTGGCGACGGCTCCGTTCGAATCACGCAGCGCCATCGGCATTCCCCAGTTCGTGCGGTTACCCCACGGGCCGGTGCCGAGTGGCAGCTGTGCGCGCCACAGGTTGCGGGTGATGCCCTCTGTCAGCTGGTTGCCGGCGCCGACCCAGACGATGAAGCCCTGACCGTTCGGCCGGAAGGCTGCGCTGGCGTCCGTCGAGTTCATCGAGCACTGATTCGAGAACCCCGTCGGAAGCTGACTGCACTGCGTGACGAACGCCGTACCATGCAGCGTTCCAATTTCCTCGCCCTGGCGGAACTTGAACACGGTGAACGTATTCTGAACCGTGATGTCGCCGGTGAACTCGGGTACGTCGAGACGAGTGATCACCGACTGCGTGCGATCGTAAATCAGGCGCGATGTCCAGTTGA
>Ga0207674_10004083_pt1 | contig 17688 bp, 15 predicted proteins | sample KBSCornC72_FD_184303 | JGI IMG/M metagenome (GOLD analysis project Ga0207674, IMG submission 184303) | Corn rhizosphere microbial communities from Kellogg Biological Station, Michigan, USA - KBS Corn C7-2 (SPAdes) (version 2) | ecosystem: Host-associated > Plants > Roots > Rhizosphere > Soil ... | reverse complement strand
ACCTGCCAGAGGCACGTCAGCCCCGGCTTCATCGACAGCCGGCGGCGGTGCCACCGGTGGTACGACTTCACTTCCTCGGGAATCGGCGGGCGCGGGCCGACCAGGCTCATGTCGCCTTTGAGCACGTTCCAGAACTGCGGCAGCTCGTCGAGCGAAAAGCGGCGGAGGATGCGGCCCACGCGCGTCACGCGCGGGTCGGCGGAGACCTTGAAGACGGGACCGGTCATCTCGTTGAGGTGGCTCATTTCGTAACGCAGCTCGTGCGCGCGATCGATCATCGTGCGGAACTTGTAGAGCGTGAAGATGCGGCCGTTGAGACCGATGCGCTCCTGCTTGAAGAGCACCGAGCCGGGCGAAGTGATCTTGATGGCCAGCGCGGCGATGGCCAGCGCCGGCATCGACAGCGCCAGCAGCACCAGCGAGACGGTGACGTCGAGCAGCCGCTTGAGCGCCAACTGCGTCTCGTCCGACGGCGTGGTGGTGAAGGTCAGGAAGGGGATGCCTTCCAGCTCCTCCAGTTCGATGCGCGCCACGCGGTTGGAGAAGAAGTTCATGGCCACGCGGGTGCGGATGCCGAGCTCCTCGCACATCAGGAAGATCTGCTTCATCTCGTCGAGCTTCTTGCGCGTGACGGCGAAGACGATCTCGTCGATCGGCTCGGGGAACTCGCTCTCCTCCAGCAGGGTCTTGAGATCGGGAACGAAGCCGTAGATCCGGTAGCGCCCCCACCCGTTCGGCAGGCGGTGTCCGTCGGAGACGAAGCCGAGGATCTTGTAGCCCCAGTATTTGTGTCCGGTGATCTTGCGCGCCACTTCCAGCGCCCGGCGGCCGGTGCCGACGATGAGGATGGTGCGGTAGTTGAGACCCTTGGCCCGCACGTAGCGCGCGATCATGCGCAGGACGATCTTCTCCAGCAGCAGGAAGACCGCCGACAGGACGGCGAAGAGGATGAACCAGGCGCGCGAGAGCTGCCGCAGCGGCAGGAGGTACGCCAGCGTCGCCAGGATGACGTTGCCGACGATGACCACGCGGAAGACCGTCAGCGCCTCTTTGGTCAGCGGGACGGTGCGGTGGCTGTGGTAGCTGTGGTAGGTGAAGAGAAGGACCGACCAGATGATGAGGATGACCGGGTAGACCTTCAGGTATTCGGGAAGGGGAAAGAGACCGGTGGGGAACTGCTGCGGCGCGACGAGGGGCATCACGACGTTGCGGATGTAGAACGCCGCGAAGAACGCGGCCGACGTGAGGCCGAGGTCGACGAGATAGACGACCCGCGCGATCATTCGCGCCTTCTGTTTCAGCATTCGCTAAGTACCGTAATGACTTTAGTTTACCTTGGCGCTCGTGCCATATACGGCGGCCCGCCCAAAAACGTCTAGTTCCTCAGTGCCGCAAAGAGCCGCTCGTACGCCTCGGTGACCCTCTCCCAGCTGTACAAGGCCGCCGCCCGCGTCCGGGCCGCGCGGCGCATCTCCTCGCGCAACGCGGGCGACGCCGTACATTCGGAAAGTATGCCCGAGAGAGTCTCGACTGGACGCAGGCCGAAGTAACCGACCGCCTCCCCTCCGACTTCCCTGTTTTCCGGCGTATCGAGCGCGACCACACACCCCCCCGAGGCCATGGCCTCGATCATCGCCGGGTGCGTTCCGCCCACTTCCGTGGCCTGGATGTAGACCATGGCGTTGCGCTGCAGAGTGCGGTAGTCGCGACCGTAAATCGCACCAGGAAAGAGGATACGGTCGCCGGCGTAACGGCGGAGCTCGGCGTTGAGATCGTGGGCGTAGGGGGCGGCGCCGACCATGACCAGGGGCGGAAGAGAGGGGTCGTAGGCCTTCACCACACCAAGCGGGTTGTTTTCGGGCTCGAAGCGGCTGACATACAGGAGGTACTCGTCGCGCGTCAGTCCCAGACGCTCCACGACGTCGCTGTCCTCTTCCGCGGGGAACTCCGCGCCGTACGGGATCATGTCCGGCTCGATGCCGTGCACCTCGCGGTAGTACTCGGCGATCACGCCTGCGTCGGCGACGACGCGGCTGGCGAAGAGCGCGGAGAACGTCTCGCCCGCGGCGTAGACCGCGCGGCCGAGGACGTTCCACTTGCGGCGCCGGCGCTCGATGCCGTCGACGTTGATGGCCACCGGGATGCGCGCCGCGCGCAGCAGCGGGAGGACGAAGGCGTTCGCCGCGTTGCAGAGGAGGACGGCGTCGAAGTCGCGGCGGAGGGCGTCGAGCGCGGAGAGGAAGGTGTGGCTGACGGTCTCCAGGTACTTGTGGCGGATTGCGGGGAGGACGATGCGTCGGACGCCGTGCCACCACGTGTCACCGGATGAGCGGCAGTACACGCTCACCTCATGCCCCCGCGCCACCAGCCTTCGCGAGAGCTCCCCCACGAAGGTCTCGAAGCCGCCGTAGCGAGGGGGGACGCCGCGCGTGCCGAGGATGCCGATCCTCAACGAAACCATCCCGCGAGCTCGCGGTCGGGGGTGCGGCGGCGGCTCTGGATCGCGCGTCGTTTGGCCATGATCCGCCGCCGATTCTTCCATAGCCACGCGAGCGCCGGGAGCGAGCTGCGCTCGACGGTCAGGACGGCGGCGATGGTCAGGACATCGCGCGCCAGCTCGAACGGCGCGTTGCGCAGCGCGAGGTAGAGCCCTTCGTTCTTGAGCCGCAGCAGGAAGCGGTTGCGCACCGAGTCGCGGTTGACCCGCTCCGAGAGCTGCCGCCGCGCCTCGGGGGTGACGCGCCGCACGTGAGCGCCCACGGCGCCGGGGACGTAGAGCGCGCGCCATCCGAGGACGCGTCCGCGCCAGGCGACGTCGGCGTCTTCGCGGTAGGTGAAAAAGTCCTCGTCGAGAAACTCGCCGTCCATCGAGACGTCGCGGACGAAGGACATGCGGTAGACCGCGGCGGCGCCGGAGACGCCGAACACCTCGGAGGGTTGCGAGGTCTCGCGGTCTCGCGGTCTCGCGGTCTCCCCAGCCGAGACCCCGAGACCCCGAGACCCCGAGACCCGTCGAATCCCCCTATCGTCCTCCCCATCCCGCCCTCCCTGCCCGATATCCAGATGCCGCCCGGTCCGCGTCATGCGGATGCCTTTCGAGTCGACGGTGTCCGCCGCCGTCGCCCGCATCAGCTTCCCGGTGCCCATCCCAAACGTCTCGCCCGCCTCGTTCATGGCGGCGACGACGCGCGCGACGTACTCCGGCTCGAGGAAGGCGTCGGGGTTCAGCAGAAACACGAACTCGCCGCGCGCGCGGGCAACTGCCTGGTTCACCGCGCCGGTGAAGCCGCGGTTGGTGTCGTTGACGATCTGCGTGCAGCCGGGGAAGGCGTCGCGGAGGATGGCGGCCGAGTTATCGGACGACGCGTTGTCGATGTGGATCAGCTCGAGGATTCCGGACTGCCGCCGCAGGCCGTCGAGGCAGCGGGGGAGAAACTCCGCGCTGTTCCAGGTGACGATGACCGCGGAGACGCTCAGGCGCTCCATCCGCGCAGCGCCCTCGCGAGCACGCGGGCGTAGCCGCGCACCGCCGTCCGGCGGCCGGCGTCGCGATGCGCGACGCCGAGGAGCGCCAGCGGGATGCGCAGCAGCATGCCGGCGACCACCGCCCATCGCAACGCGGCGGCCTGCCGCGGCGGGAGCCACTTGCGCGCGTACAGATTCATGTTGCCGTACCAGTGGACGACGAAGTCGCCGAAGCAGACGTGCTCCAGGCTCGCGCCGCCGAAGTGCCGGGCCCGCGCCGACGGCACGGCCACGATGCGCTTCCCGGCCGCGGCGAGGCGGCGGCAGTAGTCGACGTCCTCGAACCACGCCGGCGCGAAGCGCTCGTCGAAGGGGCCGACCTCGTCGAAGACGTCGCGGCGCAGCAGCAGCGCCGCCGCCGCCGGCTGCTCCACCGCCTGCGGCACGGTGAGGTCGAGGTCGCGGTAGCGGTAGCGCGCCGTGACCCGATTCGACGGCCACACTCTGCTGATCCCCAGCACCTCGGCCAGCAGCGATCCGAGGGTCGGCAGGCGCCGCAGCTGGAACTCGCGCTGCGAGCCGCCGTCGTCGTCGGAGAGCAGCGGCGCGGCCGCGGCGGCCTCGGGATGGGCATCGAGGTAGCGAACCAGGTCGGCGAGCGCGCCGGGGGCCAGCTCGCAGTCGGGATTGAGGAGGAACACGTAGCGGCCCCGCGCGTTCTTCACCGCGCGGTTGATGCCGGCGGCGAACCCGGCGTTGCTCGCGCCGCGCAGCAGCGTGACGTCGTTGCCGGCCAGCTGCAGGGTGCGGTCGGTGGAGGCGTTGTCGTAGACCACGATCTCGTGGGCCACGCCGGCGCACGCCGCGTCGATCGAGGCCAGGCAGCGCTCGATCCACCGCTCGCTGTTCCAGGTCACGATGGCGATCGTGAGCGGGAGCGGGGCGAGGTCCAGAGATTTCAGTCTGCTTGCTTCTGCCATTCGGTGAGTACGTCGATGAGCGGCCGCGTGACGACGTCCCACGCGAACCGCGGCCGGACGCGCGCGAGGTTTGATACGCAGCGGGCGAACAAACTGTCGTCGCGCAGCAGGCGGATGACGGCGTCGGCGACCGCGCCGCTGTCCCCGGGCGGCACCACCATTCCAAGCCCCTCGGCGGCGACCAGCTCGGCCGCGAACCCCTCCTCAGTGGTAATGATCGGAACTTCCGCGGCGATGGCGTCGAAGAGGCGCGTGCGAATGGAATGCGCGGCCTCCGCCGTCGGGCGGTGCAGCATGATAGCGATTTTGCTCCGGCGCAGCCACGACAGACGCTCGCCGTACGGCACCCACTCGGCGTTGGCCTCCACGTACGGCGCGCCGTGACGGATGAGCTGGTCGAGGCGGTCCTCGCGCCGCCGCTCGATCATGTGGCGGTTGGGCCGCGAGCGCCCGAGGAAGAGGAGCTTGCAGGACACGCCGGCCTGGTTGACGGCGATGATCGCGTCGACCGCGGTCTTCGGGTCGAGCCACTCCCAGGTGCCGCCGCCCCAGAGGACAGTTGGCGGTTGACGGTTGGCAGTTGGCGGTTCTTTCTCTCTGCCAACTGCCAACTGCCAACTGCCAACTCCGAACGGCACTTCGATGATCGGCGCGCGCGCCCGGCGATAGAGCTCGCGCTGCTTGGCGAAGGCCACCATCAGGAGGTCGCCGGAGGCCAACGCGCGGCGGATTCGCCAGCGCTCCGCTTCGACGTGCACGCGCTGCCGCATCGACGGTGCGCGGCCGTACATCTCGCGCAGCTCGAGGAGGACGGGATCGAAGAGGTCGTAGACCACGCGCTGGCTCCGGCGGAGGCGTCGGAAGCCACGCGCCGGCTGGCCGACCAGGACGTCGGCCTTCTTCAGCGCCGCGGCGGCGTCACGCGTGCCACGGGCGATGACGCGAAAGTCCGCATCGCCCGGCAGCCCGCCTTCGCGGCGGGCGATGAGGGTGGTGGGGAAGTGTTTGGCCAGCTCCGCGGCGAGGTGCCAGGCGCGGATTCCGGGGCCGGCCATCCGCTCGCCAACCACGTCCGGCGTGTGCACCGTCACTCTCACGTGCGCAAACCTTCCCACACCCCTCGCAGCCGCGCAATGCTCGGACGCCGGATGAACGCCTTCAGGTCCTCGCGCAGCAGCGCGCCGACCCGCCCCACGCCGCGGTGCCGCCGCGCGACCCAGTACCGGTTGCGCGTGCGGAGCCGCAGCGCGTCGCGTCCGAGGAGCGGGGCGGAGGCGGAGCCGCGATGCGAAGCCTTGATGACGGGGAGGACGCGGGTGGTCCAGCCGGACTCGTGCAGGCGGGCGCAGAGGTCGACGTCTTCGTAGTAGGCGAAAAACGAGGGATCGAAGAATTGTTGGCCGATGGCCGTTGACCGATAAAGCGCCGCGGTAGCGGAAATACCCCACGCCTCGGCCAACGGCCAACGGCCTACGGCCAACCCGCTCCCAATCTGCCGGAAAGTTCCGTCGCTGATGTCGATGCCGGCACCATCGATTGTCTTCTCATCCCTGCGGATAATCGTCTGCACCGCGGCGAGTTTTGAATCGCTCTCCAACGCCTGCACCACCGTCGCGAGCCAGTCGGGGTCGAGCACGGCGTCGTTGTTGATCAACGCGATGGCGTCGCCGCGCGACTTTGCGTACGCGGCGTTGACGCCGGCGGCGAAGCCGATGTTGTCGCCCGAGTTGTCGTGAACGATCACCTCGAGCGGCTTCACCGTCTGCGCCTCGATGGAGTCGAGGCAGGCGCGCAGCATCTCGCCGCCGCCGGCGTCGACCACGATCACCGAGACCTCAGTCATGGCGCATCCAGTCGAGATTCACCGTGCCCGCCAGGCAGCGCAGCTCCACTCGCCCCTGGCGGTCGACGAACACCGGCACGACGTTGTACGTGTTCGGCGCCGTCGGCGGCAACACGAACGCGCGCCCGCCGATCTTGATCGTCGCGCCCCCGTCGGACACATACCGCAGCCGCGCCGGTCCCTCCTTGGCCAGGAACGACATCCACTCCCCCGGCCGCACGATCCACCCGCCGTGAAAGACGAAGCGCGCCACCTGGTACTCGGTGGGGAACAGCTCGCCGCCTTTGTGGATGACGTGCGCGTCCTCGAAGTCGATCCGGCTGCCCGGCCGCGTGCCGAAGATGGCGGCTAGCACGATGGCGATCGCCACCGCGGCCGGCCGCAGTAAGAAGTTTATCCCGCGCGATAGCGCGATCGCGCGGGATAAACTGAAAGCCACGACCAGCAGCACGCTGGCCACCAGCGCGGCGAAGTTCGGGCGAATGAAACTGGGAAAGAGTCGCGAGACGTCGGCGTGGTACGCCTTCGACAGCCACTCGCCGGCGACGTTCTCGCCATTGGCGATGTGAAACAGCCGCCACGGAAACGCCGCGCCGTGGATCACCAGCCCGGCCGTCCACGCGCTGACGATCGCCAGCGGCGCCGGCGCGATCCGGTCGTACAACGCCGCCGCGCCGAGGGCCAGGAAGGGGACGACGAAAACGATGTAGCGCAGTGGCGGCGACCAGCCGCCGTGCCACTCCGAGCGCGGCACCAGCACCAGCACGTACAGCGCCGACGACGCCATCCCCAGCCGGAACCCCTCGGGCATCGAGCGCCAGCGCGCCAGCGCGATCAGGCCGAAGAGGTAGAGCGGCGCCTGAAAGGCGATCCCCGCCGCGCCGTCGAGCGCCAGTCCGAAGAGTCCGATGGGATACGCGCGCGCCGACTCGGGGACCAGCTCGCGAAGCCGGTGGCTGGCGGCGACGAGGGCGATGACGATGACCACCGCGGCGACGATCGCCTGCCGCCTGGTCCTCAAGGCTCTGAGGACGAGCACGATCGCCACGAGCACGAACCGCACTTTCAGCAGCACCAGCGCCACCACCGCCCCCACCCACCGCCCCGCCCGCCGCTGCCGCACGCCGCGCACCGCCTCCACGAACAGGAACGCCGCCGGCACCTCGGGCCAGAGGCGCGCGGCGTAGAAAACGATCGGCGGCCCGAAGGCGAACAGCGGGAAGAGCGCGCGCGTGGTGGCGTCGGAGATCCCTTCGTCCTCGAACAGCCGCACCGTCGATCGCGCCAGCAGCGCGCCGAAGAGCGCGATGGTCAGCAGCGCCCCCGCCAGCCCGGCGATGGCGTAGCCGGGGGCGATCAGCAGCGGAAAAACCGGCTCGAGGTGCGAGCGGACGTGTCCCGGCGTGACGCGGTCGCCGATCTGCGGGACGAGATCGGTGCGCCCGCTCGCCGTGCGCGAGAGGTCGGCGAACTGATTGCCGAGGTCGAGGTCGCGATCGTGGATGAGCGACTCCGCGATCAGCAGGTAGTACGGCTCGTCGCCATCCAACGGCGTCCGCAGCATCAGCGGAACCATCAGGACGTAGAAGAGCAGCGCGAGCAGCGCGGCGCGGTTGGCGCTCCAGCGCACGTCATCGGCGAAGGCGACGAAGGCGCAGACGATGGTGAGCACCACCGCGCCGAAGGCGATCATGGCCAGGTAGGGATCGACCTCCACGCGCAGCAGCACGCGGGCGAACGCGGCCAGCGCTCCGAACAGCACCAGCGCGGCGAGCTCGCATCCCAGACAGCGCCACAGCGCGCGCGCCCGCAGCATCAGCAGCGGGGCGAGGACAGCGACGGCGGCGAAGAGGGCGAGGATCATCGCGCCGGCAGCTCGATCGATTCGATTTGCAGCCTGACGTTCGATGGGAGAGCGGCGTCGGCGCGAAAGCGGAGCGCGGCGAAGTCGCCGCTGCAGGCGACGCCGATCGCTCCCGCGCCGTGCAGCCACGCCGTAGCGCCGTAGCCGCGGATGTCCGCGCGGGTGATGCGCGGCAGCGGATTGCGGGCGAAGAAAAAGTGCGGGCGGCGGGTGAAGCCGAAGTCGGCGACGTCGCCGATGCGCACCGAGCGCGTGCAGGTGCCGGCGTCGATGGTGCCGAGCAGCGTCCCCGCCGGCAGGCTCGCCGCGGCGGCCGCCGAGGCGTTGACGATCACGTGCCGCGCGCGCGGAATGGGCAGCGTCGCCTCCTCCCCCCTCCCCAGCGCCCACCCCACCACCCGCACCGCCCCCGCCGGCGGCTCGAAGCGCGCCACCACCGGCAGCGCGCGCGCCACCACGCCGCTCCACGGCCACATGGCGAAGAGCGCGAGCGCCGTGGCGTAGACCAGCGGGCGCAGCTTGCCGAGGTAGGGGACGAGCAGGGCGAAGGCGGCGGTGACCAGGATGGGGACGAGCGACCAGCGGGCGAAGGGGACGAAGGCGAGCAGGGCGCCGGCGACGATGGCGCGTGTAGCGGCCGGCTTCAGCCGGTCGGTCCCCGTGTGCCGGCTGAAGCCGGCACCTACACAGATGCCGGCGAGGACGAGCGGCATGAGCGCGGCTTTGCCGGGATGCACCGGCGTGACGGCGGCGACGGCGAGGGTGGCGATGAGGGCCAGCGGTGATTTCGGGCGGAGGGCGGCGAACAGCGCCAGCGCCGCCGCCAGCACCACCAGCTCCCGCCACACCTCCACCTCCCGCAGCGGGATCCATCGCAGCAGCGCGACGCCGGCAATCACCAGCACCCACCCCTCGCGCGCCACCAGCGCGGCGCCGGCGAAGGCCACGGCCACGATCACGCCGCAGGCGAAGAGGCGCGTCCGCTCGTCGGGGAACACGATGACGGCGATTGCCAGCAGCGGGAGGGCGCACTCGATCGCCGCCGCCCATCGCGTGCCGCGCGCGACCCATACGCAGGCCAGGAGCACGGCTACGACCAGCGCGAGATCACTCAGCACTCAGCACGTTTTCCGCGGGGTTTCGCACGAACTCGGGATCGAAGCCCTCGATCGTCTCCGGGGTGAACGCCGCGCGATAGATCAGCCGGGCGTCGCCGCGCAGCTGCACGTCGCGCACCTCGCGGCCGTCCACCGCGAGGTTCACTTCCAGCGTGATCCCGCTGCGCGTCAGCACCTTCACCGGCGGCTTGACCTTGCCGAAGAGCGCGCTCACCGCGGTGGAGGCCACCACGCCTGATCCGCACGACAGCGTCTCCGCCTCCACGCCGCGCTCGTAGGTGCGCACCTCGATGTCGCCCGGGCCGCGCACCACCACGAAATTCACGTTCGCGCCGGCCGGCTGCAGCTCGGGATGCTTGCGGATCGCGCTGCCGAGGGGAACGATGTCCTGCGACCAGAGCGCGTCGCGCAGAAAGATCACGTAGTGCGGCACGCCGACCATGATGAAACTGCCGCGCACCATGCGCTCGCCGACCCGCAGCGGGCGCTCGGGCCGGAACGAGTGCGGCGGCGGAAGGGCCAGCGTCACGTAGCCGCCGTCGCTCACTTCCGCGCCGACGATGCCCGCGCCGGTCTCGATGGTCATCCGCTTCGGGGCGATGACGTTCATGAAGCCGAAGCGCGCCGCGCAGCGCGTGCCGTTGGCGCAGAACTCCCCCACCGACCCGTCGGAGTTGAAGTAGCGCATGCGGAACGTGGCGCGCGCCGAGGCCTCGATCAGGATCAGACCGTCGGCGCCGACGGAGAGATGCGGCGTGCAAACCCGGCGGGTCAGCTCGGCCGGATCGGCCACCCGCGAGGCGCGGTTGTCGATCACCACGAAGTCGTTGCCGCCGCCGGCCATCTTGGAGAAGGCGAGCGGATCTTGTTTCATCGCTTGAACTTGGGTGCGGCCGGTCATCGGAATTTTCGCTTCAGAGGCAACCTTTGAAGGCCCGTCTATTCTCGCATGTAACGGAGCGCTCGCTTCGTTCGTCTATCCCATCGGAGATGCACGTGAAACGAATCCTCGCCTTGATCACGCTCGCCGCGACGACTCTCGCCGCGCAGCAGTCCAATCAACAGCCTGCGGCCGAGATTCCGAAGCTCTCCGAGAGCATCGACGTCAAGGTCATCAACGTCGACGTCGTGGTCACCGACCGGAAGGGCAACCCCATCACCGGCCTGACCAAGGACGACTTTGAGCTCTTCGAGAACGGACAGCCCAAGCTGCTCTCCAACTTCTACGAAGTGCAGGGGAAGAAGGCCACCAACATCTCCATCATCCCGGCCGGCGAAGAGAAGCCGGTCGCCACCGTGCCGGCCGAGGAGATCACCGAGAACCTCCGCCGCCGCATCATCTTCTACGTCGACAACCTCTCCCTGCAGCCGTTCAACCGCAACCGCGTCTTCAAGGAGATGAAGGAGTTCGCCAAGAACGTCATGCGCCCCGGCGACGAGGCCATGGTGGCCACCTTCAACCGCAGCATGAAGATCCGCGTGAACTTCACGCGCGATCCGGTCCAGGTGCAGCAGACTCTCGACACCATCGCCGGCGAGTCCGCCCTCGGCGTCTCCAACAAGAGCGAGAAACGCGACGTGGAGAAGCGCATCCAGGACGCCGACAACTACAACGAGGCGGTCTCCGCCGCGCGCCAGTACGGCCAGTCGGTGGAGCACGACCTGCGCACCAGCGTCGAGTCGCTGAAGGCCCTGATGACCACCCTGGCCGGCGTGGAGGGGAAGAAGATCCTGGTCCTGACCACGGAAGGATTCCAGATCCAGCCGGGCCGCGAGATGTTCTACCTCGTCGACGAGATCTCGCGCGAGAAGGGATGGCCGGCCGGCGGGACGATGCTGGAAGGAATGACCTTCAACTCCGCGTCGACCATCCAGATGCTGGCCCAGACCGCCAACGCCAACGGCATCACCCTTTACACCCTGCACGCCGGCGGCCTCGGCGCGGCCAACGAGGGCAACCTCGCGGAGCGCGACCGGCCCATTCCGTTCGCCGTGGTGCAGGCGGGAGTCTCCAACAGCACCGAGTCGCTGCAGGTGCTGGCCGAGATGACCGGCGGCCTGGCGTCGATCAACACCAACAACTTCGCCGGCGCGTTCAAGAACATCCTGCGCGATCTCGACTCCTACTACTCCCTCGGCTACCGCGCCGGCACCGAGCGCGTCGACCGCCAGCGCGCCATCGACGTGCGGGTCAAGGGCAAACGCGGCTACCTCGTCCGCTCGCGGCAGTCGTTCGTGGAGAAGTCGACCTACGCCGAGATGAGCGACCGCGTCATCGCCAACCTGCTCTACCGCTCCAAGGCCAACGACCTCAACGTCCGGGTGAAGATCAACACCCCCGTGCCGGCGGACGATCTCTTCCGCGTCCCGGTGGAGATCCAGATTCCGATGGAGAGCCTCACGCTGCTGCCGCAAGGCGAGTCGCACCTCGGCGGCTTCACCATCTACGTGGCCGTGGCCAACAAGGACGGCGACATGTCCGACGTCGCGCAGAAACAACAGCAGATTCGCGTGCCGTCGGCCGACATGGCCAAGCTCAAGGGCAAGTACTACACGTACGTCCTCGATCTGCTGATGGAGCGCGGCGTGAACCGCGTCTCGATCGGCGTGGTGGACGACGTCTCGAACGTGACGGGCTTCGATAGGCAACAGGTGATCGCACAGGATCTCAGGTAGTTCATCCTGAGCGAAGCGAAGGATCTTCGGCTCGATCGGCAGCGCCTGTGGTCGTGTGCGCTGCCAGTCGAGCCGAAGATCCTTCGCTTCGCTCAGGATTGAACTTGCGCCTCCTCTTCACCCTCCAGTACCTCGGCACCCGCTACGCCGGCTGGCAGATGCAGGCCAACGCCACCGGCGTGCAGAGCATCTTCGAGGCCGCGCTGTCCACCGTCTTCAACATGCCGCTGCGGTCGGAGGGGGCGGGGCGCACGGACTCCGGCGTGCACGCCCGCGCGCAGCGCGCGCACGCCGACGTGCCGTTCGACATCGATGTCCGCGGGTTGCGGATGGGGCTCAACAACCTCCTGCCGTCCGACATCCGCGTCACCGCCGTGGAGAGCGTCGCCGGCGACTTTCACTGCCGCTTCGCCGCGAAGCAGAAGACGTACTGCTACCGCATCTGGAACGGCGCGTGGGCCGACGTCTTCGCCGCCGAGACGCACGCCTACGTGGCGCAGCCGCTCGACGCCGGGATCATGCACGCCGCGGCGCAGCAGCTGGTGGGGACGCACGACTTCGCGCCGTTCACCGTGGCCGAGCCGGAGGTCAGCTCCACCACCCGCACCATCGAGCGCATCGACGTCGTCCGCGAGGGCGACGCGGTCACCATCACCGTCACCGCCGACGGCTTCCTCCGCTACATGGTCCGGCGCATCGCCGGGTCGCTGATCGAGATCGGCCGAGGGAAGGTGGAGGGGGGCGCGATATGGACGGAAGCGCGCTGGACGGCACCGGCGAAGGGACTGACGCTGTGGGAGATCCGGTATTGAGGTTGCGCGATCTCGGGGTCGCGCGGTCTCGCGGTCCCACCCACCCCGAGACCGAGACCGCGAGACCCCGAGACCCCTCGCACCTGATAACATCACGCGCTTCGAGATGATCGACTTCCGCAAGCTCGCCGAACCGGGCACCCTCGAGGAAACCCTCCTGGAGAAGATCGACCTGAAGCGGCTTCCGCGGCACATTGCGGTGATCATGGACGGCAACGGGCGGTGGGCGAAATCGCGCAACCTCCCGCGCGTCGAAGGCCATCGCGCCGGCATCGCCTCGGTGAAGGAAGTGGTGGAGACCGCCGCCCGCCTGGAGCTGCGCGTCATCACCCTCTACGCCTTCTCGGTGGAGAACTGGAAGCGGCCGCGCTACGAAGTGGCGACCCTGATGATGCTCCTCAAGGAGTACCTCCGGAAGGAGCTGGCCACCCTGATGGAGAACAACATCCGCTTCGTTCCCATCGGCCGCATCGAAGGCCTCGACCCCAGCGTGCAGCGCGAGCTGCGATACGCGCAGGAGCAGACCGCAAGCAACACCGGCCTGTTGTTTCAGATCGCCCTCAACTACGGCGGACGCGCGGAGATCGTCGACACCGTCAACCGGGTCATGGCCCTCCTGCGCGAGCGGGAGATGGCCGACGCGGTCATCGACGAGCAGTTCTTCTCCGACCACCTCTACACCGCGAACATCGACGACCCCGACCTCCTCATCCGCACCAGCGGCGAGCTGCGCGTCTCGAACTTCCTGCTGTGGCAGATCGCCTACGCCGAGATCCACGTGAACAAGGTGCTGTGGCCCGACTTCCGCCGCCGCCACCTGTTCGAGGCCATCATCGATTTCCAGGCCCGCGACCGCCGCTACGGCGCGGTCGACGAGTCGGACGCCGGGATGTTCATCGAGGCGGACGGTAATCGCGCGTGAGCTCGCCCCGCTTCGCGCGTGAAGCCACCACGGCGGTCCTCGCTCCGTTCGCCATCTGGGCCGTCGGCTGGTCGCACCCGTACGTCTTCGACGCCACCATCGCCATCATCGCCGCGCTGGCCCTCTACGAGTTCCTGGTCCTCGGCCGGTGCAAGGGCTATGTCCTGCCGGTCCCGCTCTGCATCGCGGTGATGCTCTTCGTCATCGCCGCCTTCGTCTTCGAGCCGATCTCCGTGGAGATGGGCGTCTTCGTGGCCCTGCTGGTGATCCCGGCGTCGTACGTGGTCATGCGCGGCAACCTCGACGACGCCCTGCCGTCGAGCGCCATCGCCGTGCTGGCCACGCTCTACGTCGGCATGCTCGGCGGCTCGATGATCCGCCTGCGCAACGACTTCGCCGTCGGCTGGAAGCTGGTCTTCTTCCTGCTGCTGGTGGTCTGGCTCGGCGACGCCGGCGCGTACTACGTCGGCAAGAGCCTCGGCCGCCGCAAGCTCTCGCCGCGCATCAGCCCGAAGAAGACCGTCGAGGGACTGATCGGCGGCGTCACCATGTCCGTGATCACCGCGCTGGTCATCCACTTCACGTTCTTCAAGGAGCTGCCGCTGCTCCACACCATCATCGCCGGCGCGATCCTTTCCATCGCCGGCGTGATCGGCGACCTGGCGGAGTCGATGTGGAAGCGCTCCGCCGCGGTGAAGGACTCCGGCACGCTCATCCCCGGCCACGGCGGGTTTCTCGACCGCTTCGACTCGATTTTCTTCACTGCGCCGATTCTCTATTCGTACTGGTTCCTGGTTTTGCATGAGTTCCGGACGTTCAAGATCATGAGCGCGTGAGCCGTTCGTAGTTGATCGTTGCTTGTTGGTCGAGGTTCCCCCACGACCAACGACCAACGAAGAACGACGAACCATGCGATCCATCGCCATCCTCGGCTCTACCGGCTCCGTCGGCCGCAGCACTCTGGCCGTCGTCGACGCCTTCCCTGACGCCTTGCGCGTCGTCGGTCTCGCCGCGGGCGGGAACCTCGAGCTGCTAGCCGCGCAGATCGAGCGGTACACGCCGGAGCTGGTCTCGGTGCGCAATCCCGCCGACGTCGAGCCGCTGCGCGCGCGGCTGACACGACGCGTGGAGATCGTCTGCGGCGCCGGCGGCGCCTCGGCCGTGGCCTCCATGTCTTCCGCCGACGCCGTGATCGCCGCCATCGTCGGCGCCGCGGGCATCCCGCCGGTTCACGCCGCGCTGATGGCCGGAAAGCGCGTCGGTATCGCCAACAAGGAAGTGCTGGTTGCCGCGGGCGACGTTATGACCCGCGCCGCCGCGGAGCACGGCGGGGAGATTCTCCCCGTCGACTCCGAGCACAACGCCGTCCACCAGGCCCTCCGCTGCGGCGAGCACCGCGAGGTGCAGCGCATCATCCTCACCGCCTCCGGCGGGCCGTTTCTCCGCCGCGACCCGCAGACCTTCGCCAACATCACCATCGCCGACGCCCTGGCCCACCCCACCTGGAAGATGGGCAACAAGATCTCCATCGACTCGGCGACGATGATGAACAAGGGGCTGGAGGTCATCGAGGCCCACCATCTTTTCGACATGCCGGCGGACCGCATCGACATCCTCATCCACCCCCAGTCCATCGTGCACTCCATGGTCGAGTACATCGACGGCTCGATCATGGCTCAGCTCTCCACCACCGACATGAAGTTCCCCATCCAGTACGCGCTGCTCTATCCGGAGCGGGTGACCGCACCCTTCGCCCGGCTGGACCTGGCGAAGATCCGCAGCCTCGACTTCCTGGAGGTCGACGTCCGCCGCTTTCCGGCCGTGGCCCTCGCTTACGCCGCCTGCCGCGCGGGGGGCTCCATGCCCGCCGTGCTCAACGCGGCGAACGAGGTGGCGGTGGAGCGCTTTCTGGCGGCGGAACTTCCCTTCACCGGAATCGTAGAAGTCGTGAGCCGCGTGCTCGACAAGCACGCCGCTTCGGTCGCTCCCATACACTCGGTCGACGACGCGCTCGGCTGGGATGCCTGGGCCAGGAGTGAAGCGCGCGGAATCGCTGTTGCAGTGGAGCGCTGATCAAGCCATCACTATGAATATCCCCACCAATTTCATCGCCTTCATCATCGTGCTCGGATTCCTGATCTTCGCCCACGAGGCGGGACACTTCTTCGTGGCCAAGCTCTTCAGGGTCCGGGTGCTCGTCTTCTCCTTCGGCTTCGGCAAGCGGCTGTTCGGCTTCCGCCGCGGGCCGACCGACTACCGCGTCTCGCTCGTCCCCCTCGGCGGATACGTGCGGATGGCGGGCGACACGCCCGAGGAAAACCAGCCGGCCAATCCCGATGAGTTCCTCTCCAAGCCGAAGTGGCAGCGGTTCCTGATCCTCCTGGCCGGGCCGCTCATGAACATCATCATCGCCATCGTCTTCGTGGCCGGCCTCTTGACGATGGGGACCGAGACGCTGTCCATCGGCACGGTGGTCAGCTCGGTCACACCCGGAAAACCGGGCGCCATCGCCGGGCTGCAGCCGGGCGACCGCATCGTGGCCGTCGGCGGCGAGGCCGTCGACAACTTCGACGATCTCAAGATGGCCATCAGCCTCCAGGCGGGCACGCCGCTGCGCGTGGAGTACGTCCGCAACGGCGTCCACCACACCACGACGCTGACACCCGAGCGCGAGAACACCGACCTCGGCCCCATCGGCCGCGCGTTCATCTATCCCTACCATCCGACCATCGTCGGCCGCATCATGCCCGGCTCACCGGCGGCGCGCGCCGGCCTGCGCCTCGGCGACCGCATCGTCGCCGCCAATGGTCGCCCGACGCCCGAGTATCCGGCGTTCACCGAGGTCTTCGAGGCGGCGAAAAACGGCCCGATCGCGCTCGACGTGCAGCGCGGCGCCTCGACGCTCCGCGTCACCCTCCCCCCCGCCCCGCCTGACGATCGCAACGGCTTCCGCGGTTTCATCCCGCCGACCGAGATTCACAAGTATTCGGTGGGGACCGCACTCGCGGAGAGCGTGCGCCAGAACTGGAAGATGCTCCGCTACGCGTTCATCACCCTCGGACGCCTGGTCCGCGGCGAGGCAAGCATGAAGGAGCTGAGCGGGCCGCTCTCCATCGCCCGCATCTCCGGCGAGATGCTTCGCCGCGGCTGGCTGGACGTGGTGAGCCTGATGGCCATGATCTCCCTGCAGCTCGGGGTGATGAACCTGCTGCCCATCCCCGTCCTCGACGGCGGCCACATCATGATCCTGCTGATCGAAGGCCTCTTCCGCCGGGAGCTCTCGCTGCGGGTGAAGGAGCGCATCCAGCAGGTCGGCTTCGCCATGCTCGCCGCGCTGATGATCGTGGTGCTCTACCACGACGTGATCACCAACGTGATGCTGATGCGGAAGGGCTAGTTGGCCAGGTTGCGGTGCTCGAGGGTGGTGACGCGGGCGATGACGGCGAAGTCGCGATCGTGATGCAGCACCGGGACGGCGTTCCTGATCGCACACGCCGCGATCAGGCAGTCCGCCGCTGACCGGATCGTGTAGCCGACGGCGCGGGCGGTCCGAAAAATCAGCGCGGCGTGCTCGTAGACCTCCACCGGCATCGGCGCCTCGAGAATCGTCATGGCCCGGAAGGTGTCCATCGTCTCGCGGTACTGCCTCTCGGAGCGAACGCCCTGCAGAACTTCCTGGATGATCGGGGGACACACCACAGGCTCCTCGCCGCCCAGGAGGTCGTAAAAACCGACGCGCTGAAACCCGATCCAGATGGAGCTATCGACGAGGATCACGACGTTTCCTCGAAGGCTTCCTGGCCTGCACCGGCGCGTCAGCGATCATCGAGAGACGCGACTGCTCGTCCCGCTTCTCCCGAGCCTCTTCGCGCTTGCGCTGACGCTCAGCCCACTCTTTGCCGAAGAGCTCCTCTGCGTACCCCGGCCAGAACGGGTCTTCGTACTGTTGGAACCGCTCGATCCCTCGTTTCACCTTGAGCTTGCGGACTATTTCGCTCAACGCACGAT
>Ga0207674_10004082_pt1 | contig 17689 bp, 13 predicted proteins | sample KBSCornC72_FD_184303 | JGI IMG/M metagenome (GOLD analysis project Ga0207674, IMG submission 184303) | Corn rhizosphere microbial communities from Kellogg Biological Station, Michigan, USA - KBS Corn C7-2 (SPAdes) (version 2) | ecosystem: Host-associated > Plants > Roots > Rhizosphere > Soil ... | reverse complement strand
GCTCTTTCGAGTGGCCGCTTTCGAACAGGAACATTCCGCTCCGGGCGAGTCAAGCATCGCCGCGCCCGCCTGAATCTTCAGTCTAGCGCCGCCGCCCGGGCAAAAGAGGGTGCGGTCCTCCGCCCAAGAGGAGCGCCAACGCGCCTAAGCTACGAGCCAAGGGACGGTGTCGTGACCGGCGTTTACACAATCATCAAGCGGTGGTGGTGGCTGCTCGTGATCGGGGCGGTCGTGGCCGCCTTCATGGGGTACCTCGTCGCGAACCGCCTGCCCGACACGTACGAAGCCAGAGCGCAACTCCTCGTCGGGCCCCTGAGCGCGGACAAGGACACACTCGACGCAGCGGGTGCCCAGGCGCGCACGTACGCCGCCCTCGCGACGACCGCTCCCATTCTCGATTCCACGGCCGAGCGCGTCGGGCTGACGAGCGTCAGGAGCAAGATCGGAAGCGTCAATGCGAGCGACGTCACCCGCCTCATCGCCATCACCGCGCGCGACGGTGACTCGGTGCGCGCCGCCGCGATCGCCAATGCCCTGGCCGGGGTTCTCGTCGCCAAAGCGGCGAGCGGCCCTCCAGAAGGACGAATGTCGATTGTGGAGCGAGCGACGCCACCGGACAACCCGGTCGGCCCCTCGACGGCGTTGATCGTGATCCTGACCGCCGTCGTGGGGTTGCTCGGCGCCTTCGGCATCGCCGCGCTCGTCGACTCGATGACGAACGTGATGCGCTCCGAGGACGATCTCGCTGCCTTCGCGCCCGTCCTGGGATCGGTGAACGGGTCACCGGCCTGGCGACGGAGCAAGCCGCTCGTCGTCGAGGATGATCCCGACTCTCCGGCCGCCGCTTCCTACCGGGTGCTCACGACGAAGATCGAGCTTTCCAACGGTGAGGGGCCGCTGCGCAGCCTCCTCCTCGTGGATGCTCACGGCGGCCATTCGAGCGCCAGGGTCGCCGCCAACGTCGCCGCGGGTTTCGCCGAGGACGGCACGCGGGTGGTGATCATCGACGGTGACGAGCGAGAAGGGCTCATGGGGGTGTTCACGAGAGGGGCCGAGTCGTCCGATGTGGTCCAGCGCGCCCGCCCGCTGCGGATCGGAAAGCTCATGTTCGACCGTTTTCGGATCCGGCGCCCCAGGCTCATCGTCCTCCGTCCACGAAGAACGGCAGAGCCGATCGATCTCGAGCAGGCAACCGAGACCATCGAGCACCTGCTCGCCGGGGCCGACCTCGTCCTGGTCACCGCGGGACCGCCCGACCAGGCGCCGGAGACCCTCATCTGGGCTCGCGCGGCACAGACGACGGTCGTCGTCGCCGAGCAGGATCACACGAAACGGGAGCAGATGACACCGACGTTCGAGGGGCTCCGCATCGCCGACGCAAACGTGATCGGAGCGGTCCTGTCTTGAGCCCACGCCGCTGCCCCGGCAGGCCGTGACGGCATTCGAACAAGCGCTCGAAGCACAATCGGTTCCAGGCTCGAACCTGAGGGGCGCCGTCGACGGCGCCAACTGGTGCTTCCTCCTCTCTCGTCTCGAGCTCGGAAAGGTGCTCGCGGTCGGACGGCCGGCGCCCTCGGCCCTCGCGACGATCGCGAGGCTCGCTGAAGAGGTGATCGTCTGGGCCATGAGCGCCGAGCACGACCGCCTTCGTCAGGTGATCGAGAGGCGGAGCCTCGCAAACGTCAGCATCCTCTCGGCCGAGCGGGACGAAGCGCTCCCGCTCGAGGACGACGACTGTGACGTCGTCGTCCTCGCAAGCCACCGGCTCGCGCGCCGGCTCGGCGCTTCCGAGCTTGCACGCGTGCTGCAGCCCGACGGCGCTCTCTACCTCGAGCCGCCTCGTCTCGGCCGTCGCCGCGGCAGCGTCGAGTCTTTGCTCGTCGGAGCCGGCCGGCGCGAGCTTCTCTGGGCGGCTCCCGCCTGGGGAGAGCTGCGCTTCGCAGCTCCGGCGGCCGATAGCGCCGCCGTCGACTACATCAAACACCGCTTCTTCAAGCCGCTGTTTCGCCGCACGCTGGCCAAGCGCCCGGGAAAGGTCGCCGCTCGGACACCGCTCGCGAACGCCCTCGCGCGCCGGCATGCGCTCCTCGTCAGAGCAGGCGAGGCGAACGAGACGGGCCCGCCTGCGTATCTCCGGTCGATCGCCGCCGCGGCCGGCACGTCGATCGACAGCCACCGGTGGGCATTCGCGGCGCCCGGTGCCTACAGCACGCAGAAAGCGCTCTTCTTCCTCTTCGCGGGGGAGGACACCGAGCCGCAGGCCGTCGTCAAGATCACGCGCGACGCGACGCACAATCCTCGGCTGGAGAACGAATGGCAGGCGCTCGGACTCCTTCGGGAACGGCAGATCGGCGATCCGTGCACCCGCCCGTCGCCGCTCTTCTTCGGCCGGCACGCGGGGCTCGCGGTTCTTGGCGAAACGGCGGTCGCCGGAGCGCCGTTCGTCGGACAGACGACGGCAAGGGACGATTGCCCCCATGCACGTGCCGCAGTCGAGTGGCTCTACGACCTCGGCGTCTCGACCGCCCACGGCGCTCCGGACCCGAGCCGGCCGGTCGAACGGTTGGAGGCCCTCCTAGCGCGCTTCAACGAGCTCTACGTGCCGGACCCCCCGACCAGGCGGTTCCTCGACGCCAAGCTCTCTGCGCTGGCCACGGACGCGGGAGCGCTGCGACTCGTCTTCCAGCACGGAGATCCCGGGCCCTGGAACCTCGTCGTGACCCCGGACGGGAGCCCGGGCTTTCTCGATTGGGAGTCGGCCGACCCCGATGGGATGCCCCTCTGGGATCTTTTCCACTTCCTGCGCAGCTTCGGGCTCACGGTCTCGCGAAAGGCGGGCCGGCACGATCCGGCGAGGAGCTTCGACGACCACATCCTGGGCACGTCGGCGCTGAACCGGCTCCTCGTCGACACGACCGGGCGCTTCTGCGACGAGACGGGCCTGCCCGCGCGGCTCGTCGAGCCCCTCTTCTTTCTTTGCTGGGCCCATCGGGCTGTCAAGGAGGCGTCCCGCCTGTCAGGGGAAGCGCTCGGTTCGGGCCGCTATTTCAACCTTCTGCGCCTGGCGATCTCCCGCAGGGACGCACCGGGGCTGCAACGGCTCTTTTCGCCGGTCGCCGGCGGCTAGCCGCGCATGCGAATTCTCATCTGCGCAACGGAAGCCCCGCTTCCGCCCGTGAACGGCTTCCGCCGGATGCTGACCGCGATCACGAGCGAGTTGCGACGCGAGCACACCGTCAGGGTGCTCGCCTTTTGCGCCTCCGACCAGGCTCGGCCGGCAACGGACGAGGCCATGCGCCTCCTCTCGCAGCCGGAGGACGCGTTTCCGGCGTCGGCCGTGCGTGCGGCTCGGGCCGTCGTGCAGCGGCGACCGCTCAGGGCGGACCGCCTGGCCGCTCCGATGGTCGAGCCCCTGCGGGAGGAGCTGGCGAGCTTCGGCCCCGACGTCGTCCATGTGACGTCGGGCAGGCTTGCCGGCCTCGGCGGGACGCTCGCCGGCCATCCGGCCGTGCTCGGAGCGCTCGATGCGATGCATCTCAACACCCAGGCCCGTGCGCTGATCGCGTCCGGGCTGCGCAGGCGCCTCCTGGGGATGGAGGTCGGCCGTGTGCGCCGGTTCGAGTCGACGGAGTACCGCCGGTTCGACCGCGTCACGGTCGTCAGCGAGGCTGATCGCTCCGCCCTGCTCGAGGTCGACCCGTCGCTCGAGATCGACGTCGTACCGAACGGCGTCGACCTCGAGTTCTTCTCGCCCGGCGAGGAGACGCCCGACCCGCACCGGATCGTCTTCACCGGGGTCATGAGCTATGCCCCCAACGTCAGCGCCGCAGAGTTCCTCGCCCACGAGGTGTTCCCGCGGGTGCGCCGGCACCGGCCGGATGCACGGCTTGCGATCGTCGGCCGGACGCCGAGCGCCCGCGTCCGTGCTCTCGCCGACGCGCCGGGCATCGAGGTGCCGGGAGAAGTGCCCGACCTCCGCGTCCCGCTCCGAGGGAGCCGCGTGTTCGCGTGCCCGATGACGAGCGGGACCGGCATCAAGAACAAGCTCCTCGAAGCCATGGCGTGCGGTCTCCCCTGTGTCGCGACTCCGCTTGCCCTGCAGGGGCTCACGGCGGCGCCGGGAGAGCATGTGCTCGTCGGGGAGACGCCCGAGGAGCTTTCGGAGCAGATCGTTCGGGTTCTCGCGGACGACGATCTCGCCGCGGCGCTGGGCGCTGCCGCTCGCGAGTACGTTTGTGCGGCGCACGACTGGAGCGCGACCGCGCGCGGCTACGTCAGGGCCTGGGAGCAGGCCCGGGCGGCGAGGGACGCCGCCGGCTCATAGCTCGTCTCCCCGAGTCCGGCCGAGCCGCCGCCACTGGAGCAAGGCGAAGACGGAGAAACCGAGGGCCAGGCAGAGCTCAGCCCATTCGCCCGCTCTCGTGACGGTGAATCCCGATTCCCGGAAGAAGGCGAAACGGAGGGCTTTGTAGCCGAACATGACGAAAAAGGCGGTGGTCAGGAAGATCGGCGGCAGCAGGAAGTCGACGAGACCGGATCGCGGCCACAAGCGCTTTCCGCGCACGATCCAGGCTCCGATCGAGCCGTACAGCCCCGCAAGCAGGTACGCGACATTCGTGAAGTGCTGCACGAGGTCGATGTTGTGAACCGTCGTCTCCCGCTGCTCGTTGATCTCCTCGAGCCGCTCGGGAGTGCCGTAGCCGATGATCCGCTGCCCCCACGCGATCTCCTCCCCTGCGACGAGAAAGCAGCCGAGGCCGAACGCGAGGTAGGCCGCGGCGAGAACGGAGCGCCCGGACCGGTGAAGCCTCCACGCGCAAAGACAGCCGAGGACGGAGGCCGCCGCGAAACCGAAGAACTGCGGCCATTCGAGAACCGAATCCTCGTCCGTGACGAACCGGTAGGCCGCGGAGTCGGCCCGCAGGAGGATGATCGCGACCGCGCCCAGGAGTGGCAGCACGAACAGGCCGTCGGCGAGGAGCGGCGCCACCCGCCACTGGATTGCCTCCGTGCGCAGGTAGCGCCGGAGGGACCCCGCCCGCCCTCGAATCCCGTTGTCAGCGACGCTCGCCATGGGCTTTCGCCGGAAGGGCAGCGTATCGGCTCGTCCCTCCGCGCGCGACGGGCCAGCGGGCGATCCTCGACGCTGCTATGACTCTGCCCATGCCGACCGGGACGGGAGCTCGCTCTGCTGACACTGCGCACGCCGTCGAGACGAGGTCCGCCGCGACCGAGGCCCGGCGGTACGCGCACGAGCCGGAGGTGCGGCTGAGGGTCGGGTACGTGATGTCTCGCTTCCCGCGACTGAGCGAGACGTTCGTCCTCTACGAGATCCTCGCCGTCGAAGAGCGGGGAGTCGACGTGCAGCTGTTTCCTCTCATCCGTGAACGGGGAGACGTTGTCCATCCCGAGGCGCTCGAGCTCTCTTCCAGGGCGCGGTACGAACCGTTCCTTTCCCTGCCCGTGCTCCGCAGCCAGCTCCATTTCCTCCGCCGTTCGCCCCGCCGCTATCTCGGGGCTCTACGCGATGTGCTTTCCGGCACCTGGGGAAGCCTCAACTTCTTCGTCGGAGCGGTCGGGATCTTTCCCAAGGTCGCGCATGCCGCCCGGTTGATGCAGGCAGAGGGGGTCGACCACGTCCACTGTCATTTCGCGAATCATCCTGCCGTCGCCGGGTTCGTCATCCGGCGGCTCACGGGGATCCCCTACAGCTTCACGGCGCACGGCTCGGACCTGCACGTCGACCGCCACATGTTGTGCGAGAAGATCCGGGAGGCCGCATTCGTCGTGCCGATCTCGCAGTACAACCGCGATCTGATGCTCGAGGAATGCGGCGAAGGCGCGCGCGAGAAGCTCGTGGTCATCCACTGCGGGGTGGACACCGAGTTCTTTCGACCGCGGGGCGCAATGGTCGACGACGGGCGCCTGGAGATCCTCTCCGTCGGCACGCTCCACGAGGTCAAGGGGCAGCGCTACCTCGTCGAGGCGTGCCGACTCCTCCGCGACGAGGGAGTCGACGTCTCCTGCAAGCTGGTGGGAGACGGGCCCGACCGGAAGGCTCTCACCGGGCAAATCGCCGCGGCCGGGCTCGGGGACCGCGTCGTCCTGCTCGGGCGCCGCGACCGCGACGGCGTGTGCGAGCTCTTACGGAGCGCCGACGTGCTCGCAGCGCCGAGCGTTCCGACCAAACAGGGCAAGCGAGAGGGCATCCCGATCGTCCTCATGGAGGCGATGGCCAGTGGAGTGCCCGTCGTCGCCAGTCGTATCTCCGGGATCCCCGAGCTCGTGGAGGACGGCGTGAGCGGGCTCCTCGTACCGCCCGCCGACGCACGGAGCCTTGCGAGCGCCCTCGCCCGGCTTCAGGTCGATCCCTCCTTGCGCGAGCGCCTTGCCGTCTCGGGGCGCGCGAAGGTGGCGGCCGAGTTCGACCTGCGCAAGAGCGCAGCCGAGCTCGTTTCTCGGTTCGCCCGTGCAAGGGTGGCAGCATGAAGCGGCGTATCGTCTTCTGGTCTGCGGTGGGGACCGTCACCGCGACCTACGTCGTCTTTCCGCTCCTGGTGCTCGCGCGCGCCCGGCTTCGTCCGCGCCCTCATTTCTGGGCGGACATCACGCCCTCCCTCACGCTGATCGTCGCCGCCCACAACGAGGCGGCGGATATCGGTGCGAAGCTCGAGAACATCGCTTCGCTCGACTACCCTGAGGATCTCCTCGAGGTCATCGTCGTCTCGGACGGCTGCGACGACGGGACCGAGGAGATCGTCCGGGCCTTCACGGGACGCGAGGTTCGCCTCCTGTCGCTCCCCCGTGTCGGAAAGGCCGCCGCGCTGAATGCCGCGATTGCCGAGGCGCGAGGCGAGGTACTTGTCTTCACGGATGCCAACAGCGCCTTCGCACCCGATGCCCTCCGCGCGCTCGTGAGCCCCTTCGCCGATCCGAACGTGGGCGGGGTCGCAGGCGACCAGCGCTACGCCGCGGATCCGGGCCTCGAGGCGACCGGATCCGGCGAACGAGGATACTGGGACTTCGACCGGACGATGAAGAAAGCCGAGAGCCTCGCCGACAACGTCATCTCCGCTACGGGGGCGATCTATGCCGTTCGCGCGTCGCTCGTCGGCCCCGTCCCGGAGGGTGTGACCGACGACTTCTACACGTCGACCGGCGTGATCGCACGGGGGTTCCGGCTCGTGTTCGCGCCGGACGCTGTGGCGTTCGAACCGGTGGCCAAGAGCGCCGGCCTCGAATTCGGACGCAAGGTTCGAGTGATCACCCGCGGACTCCGCGCAGTCGTCCTGCGGCGAGCGCTTCTCGATCCGCGAGCACACGGCCTCTATTCGGCCCAGCTCCTCGCGCACAAGGTCTTGCGGAGGCTGATGGTCTTCCCCCTGGCGGCTCTCGCCCTCACGAGCCCGCTCCTGTGGCGACGAGGCGCCGTGTACCGCGTCGCGACGGTGGCTCAGGCCGGTCTTTACGGGCTCGGCGCTCTCGGCCTCGGGCTTGCCGACCGGCCGCTCGGACGGCGCAAGCTCCTCGCCCTGCCTGCGTTCTTCTGCTTCGTGAACGCGGCCGCTCTTCGAGCCGCGTGGAACGTCGCGCGCGGCCGGCAGATCGACCGCTGGGAGCCGCGGCGGGAGCCAAGCTGGGAGCCGGTCGAGGATCAGAGGGGGATCCCCGTGAGGGCCCCGGAATGAACGCCTCCGCCAAGAGCGAATCGCTGGATGCCATTCGGCTCGGTGTCGAGCGTCTGCGAGGCGATCCGTCCGTGCCGCCGTCCGCGAGCATCGTCGTACCCGTGAATGCGCAAGGGGACCTCGAGCTCGTGGTCGCACTCGTCGGCGACCTGATCTCCTACGACGGCCCGCACACCTTCGAGATCGTTCTCCTCGTCAACAACTTTCCGCCGGAAGGTCCGCCTCCCGAGATCGAGGCGCTCGAGAGGCTGGGACTTCGCGTCGAGAGCGTCCCGGACGTCTGGCGCCGCGGAGAAGCCGTCTGCTTCTCGGCCCGGATGGTGGGCATCAAGGCCGCCGCATCCGAGCGCGTGATCTCCTTCGACGCCGATTCACGTGTCCCGAATGCACCGTCGCTTCTCGACTGGTACATGCGGCAGTTCGAGCGCGGCGCGGCAGGCGCGTACACCCACGTCGGGTATTACGACCTGCGCCCGCTCTGGTCCGTTCGCGCCCGGATCGCGGCTCACCACGCGGCCCGCTGGTTCAAGCGAGTGCCGCTTCGCATCCCGACGACACGCGGGAGCAACTACGCGGTCGACCGGAGGGCTCTCATGCCGCTGTACGAACGAAAACTCCTCTCCGACGATCTGAACGTCGGGCCGGTGCTCAAGTCTGCCGGCGGCGACGTCGTCTACTCGGGTGCTCCCCCGCTCCAGGTGCTCACCTCGGGACGGAGGTTCCAGGGAGGCTGGCTGAAGCTCTTTCGCTATCTCGCCTATCGGCTGGGGTACAACGTACGCATGATCGCGAGCGGCAATCGCGGACGACGCGATGCCTGGTACCACCGGGCTCGGATGAGATGACGAGCATCACGCTGCGGGAGCCCGGTTGGCCGGGACCGACGGCTTCGACCGACCAGGATTCCCGCCGAGGGATGGCCGCGGTCATCTTCTTCTTCTTCGTCCTCTGGACGAATCTGGCTGTGGTCCTGACCCAATTCCACGGCGTCCCGCAGATCGTCGCCTCGTCGGTTGTCGTCGTGCTCCTCATCCCGATCGTGCGAGCGCTGATCGTTGAGCGCCAGCCACCCGTCGTCACGCCCGTTCTTCCGCTCGTCCTGATCTTCCTGGGCACGCTCTTCCTCGCCGGGATCCGGTCACCCGAGCCGTCGGTTGTCCAGAACAACATCGGTCTCTATCTGACGGAAGGTCTCCTGCTCTATCTCCTCGTCTCGAACGCGGTGCGGACGCTCCCGATGCTGACGGCGGCGCTTTGGACGCTCATCCTCGCCGGGGCGCTTCTGGGCGGGCTCTCGATCTTCCAGGAGTTCACTCACACCTATGCCAACGACTACGCCGGCTTTGCCCAGGTCGACCGGCTCGACACGGGCGGCGGATTCAACATCGCTCCCGCAGATGCGACCCAGAAGGAGCTGCGGCCGAGGCTCGGCGGTCCACTCGGCAGCGAGAATCGCTACGCGCAGATACTTGCAGTCGTCTTTCCTCTGGCTCTCCTGCGCGCGTTCCGCGACCCTCGTCGCAGTCGCCGGCTGGCTGGTGGAGCGGCCTCGATCCTCATCGCCGGTGGGATCTTCCTCACGTTTTCGCGCGGAGCTGCCGTGGCAGTCGGGGTGACGATCATGCTGATCTTGCTGTTGCGCGAGCTCAAGCTTCGACACGTTCTCCCTGCTCTCGCCGTGTTGACCGCCGTCGTCGCCCTCGCCGTGCCCGACTACGTCAGGCGCCTGAGCACGCTCGAGGGCGTGACAGCGCTCTCCTCGAGCACGTCGAACTCGACCGACAAGCCCGATTCGGCGCTCGTGGGCCGCGAGACCGAGAACCTCGCCGCGCTGCACGTGTTCATCGACCATCCCGTCACCGGGGTGGGGCCCGGGGTCTACTTCCACGACTACTCGCGCGACTACGCCAACCGCCTCGGCTTGAGGTACCTCGCGAGTGAGCGCCGTGGGCACAGCCTCTACCTGGAGATGGCCGCAGACACCGGCATCGTGGGCCTCACGGCCTTCCTCGTGATGGTGGGTGTTCCGATCGTGCTGCTCCTCAGACAGGCGCGGTACTGGCGCAGCAGAGACTCGGAACGGGCGATTGTCGCCAGCTCGCTCGTATTCGCACTCTTCGCCTACCTCGCGAGCGCGATGTTCCTCCACCTTTCCTACCAGCGTTTCTTCTGGGCGATCCTCGCCCTGGCAAGCGCAGCGTTCTGGGTCCTGGCCCGAGACCAGGAAGCGTATGGCCGGGCTGGAGATGAGGCGGTGGAGGCGCCATAGCTCGCGCCTAGGTCGCGGCGGCTCCGTTCGTTCTGGGTTCGGGGTGCTTGCGCCGCAGCGCAGCGCCTCCGGGCGCGTGTGTCCAGTCCGAGTAGCCGAAGGTCCTTCCACCTCCGACAGGCAGCACGCAGGGAAAGCGCGTCCCGTAGGCACGGTTGACCAGGAAGATGCATTCATTCGAGCGGTCGCCGTCGAACCAGTCCTCGTTCCCCGACGTCTGACGGAGGAACCAGAGGTATCCCAGGGCTCTGCGAATGGCATCGCCGCCGACGTCCCAGGCGGGATAACCGGCCCGGGCAAACACGAGCGCGGCCGGCACGGCTCCTTCCAGGCCGACCCACGGATACTGCGTGTACAGGGGCGAGCAGACGTTGTCGCCGCCGCGCGACATGTCGTTTCCAATGGCGCCGTCGAGCCGGCAGCCGTTCTTCACCGCCCCCCGGTCCTGGATGCCCACCGGATCGGACGGGGTCACCTGCCAGGCGTCGGAGTTCGACGTCTGCGCGACGGGGCTCGTGCGATCGCCGCAGTACCGACGAAAGCCGTCCCAGAACGTGGCGAGGCGATCGAGGTCGCCCGTGTAGACGCAGAGCGCAGCCGTGACGAAGCCGACCTGCGCGGAGGCGTTCGACCCGGTCGGCCAGTTGGCGACCGTGATCTGTTCGTCGGTGTTGTTCGCACGCAACGTGCGCGTGAGGAAGCTGGCCAGCCACTCGTAGATCGGGCCCGAGCGCACGTCGAGCACGTCCGCCGCGATCACGTATGCCCCGAGATTGCGGCCGATGGCCAGCCAGCGCGCCTCCTCCTCCGTGCCGATCGCCGACATGAGCGCATTCAGCGACTTCATCCGCAGATCGCGTCGCTCGGTGCGGGCCGCGGCCAGCGCGCACGCCAGTGTCGCGACATCGTGGCTCGAGTCCTGGTCCGCGACGTTGGGCGTCCCAAGATCGCCCTCGGCAGCCTCGAGCAGTGCGCTCCAAGCAGAACCGCTCGGGGGGAGAGCAGCCAGCTCGGCCGGCGAGATCCACAGGCCGCCGGTCGGCCGATGGACGGTGGCGGGCGGAGCGGGAGGCTTTGCGACTTCGACGGGAACGGCCTCCCGGGAGATCGCCTCGGGCCGCAGGAAGTAGAAAGCCGCTCCGAGAGCGCCGGCAAGCAGAACTTCCTTCCGAGTCACCTTCACCTCGAAAGGCTAGGCGGGGCGGTCGTGACGTCCGGCTTCGCGGCGCACGTCGAGATTCGGGTTCGCCCGTTGCGGCTCCCATGTGTCGTCGCGCGGCCGGCGGCCGAGGATCTGTGCAGCGAGCGCGACGGCGGAAGCCGCGCAGCTCTCCTCGAATCGCAGAGCGGCCTTCAGGGGGCCGCGGCGACCGAACCTCCTGTCGCGTAGGAGGTAGGCGCCGAGCGCGGCTCCGTGAAGGAGTCCCTCGCAGAGCGCGACGGTTCGATAGGCCCTCCCGTTCCGGGATAGAGCAGGAGCCGTCAGCGCAAGACCGACAACGGGCACGAACACGAGGCGACGCAGCAGCTTGTGAGCGAGGAGCTGGACGGAGTAGAACCCATGCGCGGCGGGGTTCAGGAGGTCTCGTCCAAGCCAAACGGCGCGGAAGAGAGGCCCGGTCATGCGTACCTTCCGCTCAAAGGGATCCCGGACGACCGTGGCGCCGGCGAACGGGTACGAGGCGGCGTGCGGCTCGTACACGAGGCGGCGATGTCGCGACACGACCCGCGTCGAGATCCAGAAATCATCCGGGACGTTGTCCGGGACAGGTTCGAAAAGCTCTCTTCTGACGGCGTAGATCTGTCCTTCGGCGGAGGTCACGCTGCCGGCTCGGCTCAGCATCTCTCGTAGCCAGCGCTTTGCCCGCGCCGAGACGGGAGGCCGCGAGCCTTGAGACCCATGGCGGCGCTCGCCTGCGACGCCGCCGACCTCGGGATCGGCGAAAGCCGCGGCGACGTGGAGCAAGGTCTCTCCGGTCAGCTTTGTGTCGGCGTCGGTGAAGACGAGTATCTCCCCCGTGGCGGCCTCCCCGGCAGACGTAAGCGCGCGGTTCTTGCCCGACCGCGGGAGTGGGAGCAGGCGAATGTTGTGGTCGAACGCCTCGACGAGCTCGTTGGTGCCGTCGGTCGAGCCATCCGAGGCGACGATGACGTCGACCAGCTCGCGCGGATACTCGAGCGCCAGAGTGTTCTCGAGCTTCTCGAGGATGATCCCCGACTCGTTGTATGCCGGCACGATCACGGTGATCGAGGGGAGCGCGCCTCCCTGCGCCAGCGGTCGATGCCGCGTCAATCCCCGGAAGAACACGAGCATGGGAAAGCCGGCGTAGGCAAACGCGATCCATCCTGCAGACACCCAGAATGCCGTCCGCAATGTCCGCTCCTGGGAGCTCAGCGCTCGCCGCCGAGTATCAGTCGGATGACGCGGAAGCGGGCAAGCTCCGGAAACGTGTCGCCCGCCTGAAGAATCCGTCTGCTCGTCAGAACGACAATCAAGGATCCGAGGGCCGCCAACGGCACGGCCGCCCAGATCGAGGGGCCGATGACCTCGTGCAGGGCGAACAGGACGACGGCAGTGAGCGCGACCGAGACGTAGACGGGGGCGTGCTCGCGCTCGAAGAAGGCAATGCCGGTCCCCTTCCAAAGACCCCACTGCTTCATGAGGTTGTGGACGATCAGCGTTGAGGACGTGGCGATCGCGGCCCCGAGCGCACCGTACTGCGGGACGAGAGCGAAATTCAGAGCGAGGTTGACGATAGCGGCGAGGATGCTGATGACGACGATGAAACGAACCTTGCCGAAGACCTTCAGAGTGAGTCCGTTGAAGCCGAGCGCCGCGTTGAAGTAATACGCGAGCGCGAGCACGCTGAGGTAGCTCGCCGAGCCTTCGTAGCGCTGGCCGAACAGCGTCACCGTGAGAGGCTGTGCGAGTGAAAACGTCAGCGCGAAGATGGGGAACGTGAGGACGGCGATCCACGCCGATGTCTGCCAGTAGAGGTGGCCGATACCGGAGGTGTCGCCTCGTGCAAAGAGACGAGCGGCGACAGGCGTGAAGAGCAGCGTGAAGCTCGAGAAGACAAGAAGGTTCAGCGTCGCCGCCGGAAGGATGACGCGAAGCGCGCCGACGCCCTCGGCACCGTTGTAGTGGCCGACGAGCACGGCGTCCGTCGTGTTGATGACCATGTAGAGGAGGTCGGATGCGAGCAGGGGGACCGTGAAGCCGAAGACCTCCCGCCACGGCATGTCGAGTGTGGCCCAGTTGAAGTGTTCGAGCAGTCCCTCCCGCCGCACCGTGCGGAAGAGGAAGACGCTGTACAACCCGACGATGACGACTCCTGCTGTGACGAAGCCGGCTGCCAGGAACATGACGCTCGCGCCCGAGAACACGAGCAGGAGCACGACGATGAGTCGCAGGCTCGGCCCGAGGATGTTCTTGCGGAAGAAGATCGCCCGCGGTTTGGCCAAGACCGCGAAGAGCCCTGTCGTCAGCCCGTCCAGCGACTGAATAGGGATGCCGAAGACCATGATCAAAAGGAGGGAGATCGCCTGCTCGTTCGATATCAGCGTGCCGCTCAGCAGGTTGTGCAGCCCGTACACGAGCAGCACAAGTCCAAGGCCGATCGAAAGGATGGTGCCGGTGACCATCACGATCGTTCCCCACAACTTGTCGTATTGCTTCTCCTCGTCGTAGATGGGGATGAACCGCGTGATCGAGCGGTCGAGCCCGAAGGTCGCGATGCTGACGCCCAGGCTCACGAGCGACACGACGTACGCCCACGACCCGTAGTCCGCCTTCGAGAGGTAGCGGACGATCAAGATCTGGATCGCGAAGTTCATCCCCAGCGAGATGAAGCGGCCGCCGAGCAGAAGGCTCGACCCGCGGATCTGCTTCCGGGTGGCTTCGTGCGCGCCCTGCTTCGGCCCGGCGTCGGCTGCCGATGCTGTGGATGTGCGGATGGTCATTCTCTAAGCATCCGGTGGCGCATTGCTCCTCGTCGGCTGGCTCGACACGGTCGCTTACCCCCTTTCCCGGTTACGCGCACGGCAGTCCGTTCGCCCTGCGCGAGCGACCCACGATACGAGACTCTAACCTTGTGCCGAAGGCTCATGACTCGTTTCAACCTCGACCCCAAGTGGTATCTCCCGGGAGGCGCGACCGCGCCGACTATCGCGAGCTGTGCGAGCCGCGGTCAGGTTCGGGTACGAAACCGCTTCGCCACCGCTCCACTCGACGCCGACCAACCGACACAATGCTGCCCAACGTAGTCATCGCCGGAGCCCAGAAGTCGGGGACGACTTCCCTGTTCCACTGGCTCGCCGATCACCCGGACGTCTGCGGGTCGAATGTCAAAGAGGCTCGATATCTGATGGATCCGGATACCTTCTTCTTCAAGAAGGCGTCCAATTTTCGCGACCACGGATTCGAGGGATACGAAGCGTACTTCCGGCATTGCGAAGGCTCATCCCCGACAGTTGTTCTCGAGGGAACACCGACCTATCTCTACCAACGCACCGCGCCTGAGGTCCTCTCACAACTCGATCCTGTGCCCGACGTCATATTTGTCTTTCGCAATCCCTCGGAACGTGCGTACTCGCATTTTCGCTATTTCAAAGACACGAAGGCGCGGATTGCGCGTGGTGTCTCTTTTCGACAATTTGTCACATTGGCCCTCGAGGAAGATCCGCTGCTCACGAAGATGACGACGGAGGGCGCGAGCAGGATCATCGCGAATAGCCGCTATGCCGACTATGTTCCTCTCTGGTTCGAGCGGTTCCCACGCGACCGATTGCATTTTCTCCTCTTCGAGGACATGACACGCGATCAACGGTCATTTGTCAAAGGGATAGCTGAGCGAGTCGGATTAAGAGCTGATTTCTTCGAAACATATGAGTTCAAGAAGTGGAACGAATCGTTTCGGATCAAGCATCCACGTGTGCACGGCATCAGGCGCGAGCTCGGACGGCATCTGCCGGCCAGCGTGAGAGATAGGTTGAAAACCGCGACCGCGCCCGCCTACGCGCGGCTGAACGTCGAGACAGGCGGGTCGAGGCGCACGCAGGACGAGCTCGACGTCATCGGCGAGCTCGACGAGTACTTCGAGCCGCTCAACGAGCGCCTCGCCGAGCTCACTGACCTCGACCTCACAGCATGGCGTGAGCGGCGAGCGAGCCCCGCGAAGCCGGACCCTAGCCCTGCGTGAGGACGAGCTCGGGGCTGTTTGCGCCCTCGCTGCTCGAGAACCACGCCGCGGGCGACGACGAGCCCACGAGCGCGAAGCTGTACGTCCCGTTTCCGGTGACCGTGTTGCCGAGGCTGAGCTCGACCCAGGTGCCCAGTTGCGCCGGACCGCCCTGCGCGATCCGAGTCGAGCCGATCGCGGGCGCCGTCGCCCACGTGATCGTCCCTTCGCTCCAGCTCTGGTCCGCAACGGGGAAAAGGTTGCCCGCCTTCGCGCCGTCCTTCACCACGTACAGGCGGAGGGTGGCCGAGGTCACCGTTCCGGTGACACCGCTGACGGTGAACTTCAGGAAGGAGTTCGTCTGCGCAGCGCCCTTGTAGGTTCGGAGGTTGTCGAGACTCCCGTTGTTCTCATCCGGGAAGTTGGAGCGGACGAAGGAGTCGTCCGTGGGCGCGAACGAGAGCGCCGGCCCGCCCGCGGTGACGTTGACATAAGCCGACCGGGTCGTGCTGTCCGAGCCGGATCCGTTCGACACCGTCAGCTGCACCGAATACGTGCCGGGATTCGTATACACGAATGACGGATTCTGCTGGGTCGAGTCGACCGTTCCGTCGTTCTGGAAGTCCCACTGCCATGAGGCCGGGGCGCCGGTCGAGTTATCCGTGAACTGAACCGTCAACGGAGCGGTGCCGCCCGTGGGCGACCCCGAGAAGGCCGCCGTCGGCGCCGTTCCACCACCACCGCCGCCCAAGGAGAAGTACTGGTGGAAGTACACTTGCTGGCCGCTGGCGAGGACCACGAGACCCGTCGCGGGACTCACGTTTTGCTTCGTGGAGGTCGCGTTGTTCAACTCGCCGTCCGCGTTTCGCATGATCACGGTTCCCTTGCCGGAAGCAAAGCCGATCGAATCCATCGAAGACGTCTTCTCGTAGATGTCGCCTCCCGACTCGGGCGAGGTCGCGAAGACGTGAATCGTCCGGTCGACCTCGTCCAACTCGACGATCGGCCGTGTGTGGTGGTTGCTCTTCAGACCGACGGTCGTGCTGGTCCAGTTGCCGGAGGTCCCGCGCACGAGCAGAACGACAAGGGGATCACTCGATCCACCGCGAGAGGTCTTCACGACGGCGTAGAGGCGCCCGTCGGAATCGGTTTTCAGGTTCATGTGGTCGTCCGCCATGTTCGTGCCCGAAAGGGCCGTCTCGCCGCTCCAGTCGGTATCAGGACTCGTGTCGACGTGGACGGCGAAGTAGTCGGTGTCGTTCGTCTGGTTGCTCCAGAAGACGCCGATCTTCCCGCTGAACGCGATGACGGCGGAGATGTCGTCGCTGTCGAAGGTCGTCTTGGTCCCGGCGACGCTCGGCGTGAACGGAACACCCCACGCGGCGTCGTTGCACCCCGGGCTGCAGACGCTCGAGTTCACGACGAATGTCGATCCCTGTTTCCAGGTGGCCCAGAGCTGCCCGGTCGTGTCCTTCGCGATCGTGAGCGCCTCGGTCTTGTAGTTGCCGATCTGGACGGGGAAGCCGGTGTCCAGGGAGTAGCTGTCCGCGCTCGCGCTGTAGCTGTAGCGGTACAGCCGCGCGGGCGAGCCGGAGGACGACCCGTTCGAAAAGACGCTGGAGGCGACGTAGAGCTTATTGGCGCCGGCATCCCACAGCGTGTCGGCACGCGAGCCGCCGCGGTTGTCGATCGCTGTTCCCGTGTCCACCCAGGACTGGTTGGCGAGATTCAGGCGGAAGATGTGGTACGCCGAGGAGCTCGTCGACCACATGCTTGCCCACCAGAAGCCGTCGTTCCACCACAACTTGCTCTCCGGCTTCTCACCAGTGAGGGCGTTCTGGGCCCCGACGGTGGACGGCCCCTCGAACCCGACATCGCCGTCGGCGGCCTGGGCCGCGGCGGGCCGAAACCCCGACATGGCAATGAAGGCGATCAGCCCCGCCAGGCCGAGACGGAGCGCGTATGGGAGGGCCCGCTCGGAGCCCGTGAGTCGTCCAGAGGTCGCCGGTCCTCCTTTGAGGCCGCAGAGGTTTCAAGAAGCCTTAACACCTCCGGACCTGGAGATCAAGCGACAGCCTCGAACCCACCGCCCAGAGGTGCTTCATCTCGTTGATACCATCGGGATTCATGCTCCCGAACGGCGTTATTGCTGGCGCTCCGAGATGTGGGACGACCTCGCTATTCGCATGGTTGGCCGCGCATCCCGAGGTCTGCGCTTCGAATACCAAGGAGACGTTATACCTTCTGGATCCAAGCGACCCCATGTTCGACAAGAGGCGTAACTATTCCCGTGGCGGGCTCGATGGATATGAGGTCTTCTTCGATGATTGCAGCGGCCCAAAAACACTCGTGCTCGAGGCCACCCCGATGTACCTCTACCAGCAAACGGCTCTTGAGGTGCTCTCGTCTCTCGACCCGTTGCCGAATATCGTCTTCCTCTTTCGCAAACCGTCCGACCGATCGTATTCGCATTTCCATTACATGCAGGACACGAAAGCGCGAATCGATCGAAACGTCTCGTTCAGAGAGTTCGTCGAGCTGGCCCGAAACGA
>Ga0207674_10004080_pt1 | contig 17699 bp, 20 predicted proteins | sample KBSCornC72_FD_184303 | JGI IMG/M metagenome (GOLD analysis project Ga0207674, IMG submission 184303) | Corn rhizosphere microbial communities from Kellogg Biological Station, Michigan, USA - KBS Corn C7-2 (SPAdes) (version 2) | ecosystem: Host-associated > Plants > Roots > Rhizosphere > Soil ... | reverse complement strand
CCGGATCACGCGCGAGGAGGGGATCCTCGCCGGTGAGTCGTGCGGCACGGCCCACTGATTGCCAAGCTCGCAACGGTCGCCGACCTTCGCGAAAGTGACGTCGAACAGCTGATCAGACTGTGCGACGACGTGCGCACTGTCCCGGCCAGACGGGACATCCTGTCGGAAGGTGAGCGGCCCGATCACGTCCACGTGATCTTCGAAGGCTGGGCGGCGCGCTACAAGACGCTGCCGAATGGCGCCCAGCAGATCGTCGCCTTCCTCATCCCGGGCGATTTTTGCGATCTGCACGTCGCAATCCTTGGCCACATGGACCACGGCATCGTCGCGCTGACAAGCTGCCGCGTCGCCTACATCCCGAGCGCGGAGCTGGATGCTCTCACTTCGGACCACAACGGCCTGACCAAAGCTCTGTGGTGGGCGACACTGGTGGACGAAGGCGTCCTTCGCGAATGGGTCGTCAACGTCGGCCGCCGGGACGCGTACGAACGTATCGCCCACCTGCTGTGTGAGATGCACGCCCGGATGCAAATGGTCGGCCTGGTCCACGAAGACCGTTTTGCGCTCCCGCTGACCCAGGAGCAGCTGGCCGACGCGACGGGGCTGACCGCGGTGCACGTCAACCGCACGCTCCAGCGCCTGCGCAGCAAGGATCTGGTCGAAATCGCCAGCGGCACGCTGACCATTCCCGACGTCGGCGCGCTGCGCGAAGCGGCCGGCTTCACCGGTAATTACCTGCACATCCAGCGTCGCGCGCTTGTCCCTCGATAGCGTGGGTATTATTTTACCCGTCGTGAAATGCCCGCTTTTGCTTGACTTTCCGGCCCTCGCCCGCAAATAGCGGCGCGCAAGCGCGGCCCGCAACGGCTGCGCATTTCTGTTTCAGAAGGGTCAACCGCCATGAAGGCGCTGATGAAGACGACCAAGTCGGCCAAGCCGGCCGAGGTCGAGAAGAAATGGCATCTGGTCGATGCCGACGGCCTCATCGTCGGCCGGCTCGCGACGATCGTCGCCAACATCCTCCGCGGCAAGCATAAGCCGAGCTACACCCCGCATGTCGACTGCGGCGACCATGTCGTCATCGTCAATGCCGACAAGGTCCGCTTCACCGGCCGCAAGCTCGAGCAGAAGCTCTACTACAAGCACACCGGCTATCCGGGCGGCCTCAAGGAGGTCACCGCCGGCAAGGTGCTCGAGGGCCGCTTCCCCGAGCGCATCCTCGAAAAAGCGATCGAGCGCATGATCCCGCGCGGGCCGTTGGGCCGCGACCAGATGCGCGCGCTGCATCTCTACAACGGCACCGAGCATCCGCACGGCGGCCAGAACCCGCAGACCCTCGACGTCGCGTCGATGAACCGCAAGAACAAGGTGGGCGCATAATGGCCGACAAGAAGTCCCTGTCCGATCTCGCCGATCTGACCAACCCCAAGCCCGAGGCTCCGGCCGAAGCTCCCGCGACGGTCGAGGCTGAAGCCGAGGCACCGGCCCCCGCGGCCGAAGCTGCCGCCGAACCCGCACGCGCCCCTTCGCCCGGCCGGGAAGGCCGTCGCGGCAAGGAAGAAGCGGTCACCGACCATGGTGTTTCGACCCAGGGCCCGCAGATCCAGGCGGTGCTGCGCGAGCAACAGCTCGACAAGCACGGCCGCGCCTATGCGACCGGGCGCCGCAAGGACGCCGTCGCGCGCGTTTGGCTGAAGCCCGGCTCGGGCAAGATCGTCATCAACGGCCGCGAGCAGGAAGTCTATTTCGCGCGCCCGACGCTGCGCCTGATCATCAACCAGGTCTTCGACGTGACCGATCGTCGCGGCCAATATGACGTCGAAGCGACCGTCACGGGCGGCGGCCTGTCGGGTCAGGCGGGCGCGGTTCGCCACGGCATCTCGACGGCGCTGACCCGCTACGAGCCGGAACTGCGCACGACCGTCAAGCGCGAGGGTTTCCTGACCCGCGACCCGCGCGTCGTCGAACGCAAGAAGTACGGCCGAGCCAAAGCTCGCCGCAGCTTCCAGTTCTCGAAGCGCTAAGCGTCGGCACAGCTACACGAAGGGCGGTCGGGACACTCCCGGCCGCCCTTTCCTGATCCGAACGCAATTTAATCTTCCCGTCACCGGCCGGTCGGACGCCCGTGGCTAGGACCGAGACTCCCAGTGCCGAGGGAGAAAGGTCATGAAAAAGCTGGTCATCGCATTGTCCGCGCTCAGCCTGTTCGCCGGCTCGGGCGCCAGCGCCGCGGTCGCTCACAAATGCCGCGACTCCAAGGGCCATTTCGTCAAATGCCCGCACCACGCCATGGCCGCCGCGCACAAGTGCCGCGACAGCAAGGGCCATTTCGTGAAGTGCAGGACCAAGAGCGTCAAGGCCGCTTAATTCGACTGCCCGTTGCTCGGCTGGGCGGCTGGGGTTTCCCAGCCGCCCTTTTCGATTCTAGGCTGCGCGAACGAGGGGGTATCCCGATGCGCCGCCTGATCCTGTTGCTGCTCGTCCTGCTCCTGCCTGCCGCGGCGAGCGCCGAGCCGATCCTGCTCAAGCCGGCCCGAGTGTTCGACGGCGTGAACCCGACGCCGCACGACGGCTGGAGCGTGCTGGTCGACGGCGACCGCATCGTCGCGGTCGGCCCGAATCTTGCTGCGCGGGCTGGTGCTGTGACGGTCGACCTCCCCGGCGCAACCCTGATGCCCGGCCTGATCGAGGGCCATTCGCACCTGTTCCTCCATCCCTACGACGAGACATTGTGGGACGATCAGGTGCTGCACGAGCCGCTCGCGCTGCGCACGGCCCGCGCCGTCGTCCAGGCCCAGCGGACGTTGTGGGCCGGCTTCACTACCGAGCGCGATCTCGGCACTGAGGGCGCCGGATTCGCCGACGTCGGGCTCAAGCAGGCGATCGACCAGGGGATCGTCCCCGGCCCGCGCCTGCTGGTTTCGACCAAGGCAATCGTCGCCCGCGGCGCTTACGGGCCCAAGGGCTTCGAGCCCGGCCTGGCGATTCCCCAGGGAGCGCAGGAAGTCGCCGGACCCGAGGAGATCGTGCGCGCGGTTCGGGACCAGATTGCTGGCGGCGCGGACATCGTCAAATTCTACGCCGACTACCATTGGGGCAAGGGCGAGCCAGCGCGGACCACCCTGTCCCAGGCCGAGCTCAACGCCGGGGTTTCGGCCGCGCACGACGCGGGGCGGCTCGTCGCCGTCCACGCGACCACCGCCGAGGGGATGCGCCGCGCGATCCTCGCCGGCGCCGACACCATCGAGCACGGCTATGGCGGCACGGCCGAAGTCTTCAAACTGATGCACGACCGCGGAATCGCGCTGTGCGCGACGATTGCCGCCTCGGAAGCCTATGCGCGCTATTTCGAGCATTGGGACGGGCGTGAGCCCGCGCCCGACAGCGTGCTGGAAAACCGCCGCTCATTCGCCCTGGCGATGAAGGCCGGCGTCCCGATTTGCATGGGCGGCGATGTCGGCGTCTACGCCCACGGGCAGAATTGGCTCGAAATGGACGCGATGCAGCGCGCCGGCATGTCCCCCGCGCAAGTGCTGATCTCGGCCACCTCGGGCAACGCGCGGATCTTCCGCTTGAGTGATCGCGGGCAGGTCAAGCCGGGACTGCTGGCGGACCTCGTCGCGGTTGATGGCGATCCGACCCGCGACATCTCGGCGGTGCGCCACATCACTCTGGTCATGAAGGGCGGCAAATTGGTTCGAAGCGACGACCGCTAGCTGGGTTGCCAAAGGATATCGCCATGAGACTGGTTCAGTGGATTTCACTACCGATCCTGCTTTTCGCCGGTGCCGCGCAGGCGGGCTCGCGTCAGCAGGCGGCCGTGCTCCTGTCCGAGGATCCGGGGGAGCGGAAGTTCCAGCAGGATTGGGGCTATGCCGACGCGGTGATCGTCGGCGACACGGTCTATCTGTCCGGGGTCGTCGCCGGGCTGCGCGACGGCGAGACCGACCTCAAGCTCGCCTACGAGCGCGCGTTCGCGCGGATCGGCAAGGTGCTCGAGCGCAGCGGCGCAAGCTGGGACGACGTGGTCGACATCACCAGCTTCCACACCGACCTCACCACCCAGATGCCCGCGATCGTCGCGGTGAAGAAGAAATATATGCGCGACCCGCCGCCGGCGTGGACCGCGATCGGCGTGTCGCGGCTGATCCCCAACAGCGGCATCACCGAGATCAAGATCGTCGCCAAGCTGCCGAAACGCTGATGCCGCGCGCCTTCACCCGCGCGGTCAGCCCGCGGCTCGCCGAGTGCGCGCTGACCCACCTTCGGCGCGTCCCGATCGATGCCGCCGCGGCCGACCGGCAGCACGCGGCGTACGAGCAGGCGCTGCGGGATGCGGGCGTCGAGGTCGTTCGCCTGCCCGAACTCGCCGATCATCCCGACGCCGTGTTCGTCGAGGACACCGCGCTTCTGCTCGACGGCCATGCGATCATCACCCGGCCCGGCGCGGCGTCGCGCGCGAGCGAAACGGAGTCGACCGCCGCCGGCCTTGCGGCGGGTTTCGATCTGCACCGGCTGTCATCGGGCTTCGTCGACGGCGGGGACGTGCTGCGGATCGGCCGGAGGCTTTACGTCGGCCTGTCGACCCGCACCGATGCCGCCGGCATAGCTGCCCTGGGCGAAGCCGTGGCGCCGCTCGGCTACGAGGTCGTGCAGGCCGAGCTGCGCAATTGCCTGCACCTCAAGTCCGGCGCCACCCTCGCCGGGCCGGACGCGCACGGCACGCCGGTCCTGCTGTACAACGAGCGGGCGGTCGATCCGCGCCAGTTCGCCGCCGTCGAGGCGATGGCGGTGGAAGACGGCGAGCCGGCCGCGGCCAACGCGCTCCGCGTCGGGGACCGCCTGATTCTTCCGGCGGGCAACCCGCGCACCGCCGGCCGCCTCCGCGATCGCGGCTTCCAGGTCAGCGAAGTGGGCGTCTCCGAGCTGCAGAAGGCCGAAGCCGGAGTCACCTGCATGAGCCTGATCGACGAACGGCCCTAAAGGTTGAGCGCCGCCATCGCCCGCTCGGCATAGCGCTCGCCCGCCGCTGCACCGGGCGGCAGGATGGCGTCGAGCCGGTCGAGGTCGTCGCGGCTCAGCGCCACCTCGAGCGCGCCGATATTGTCGTCGAGGTAGCGGACATGCTTGGTGCCCGGGATCGGGACGATGTCCTCGCCCTGCGCTAGGACCCAGGCCAGCGCGAGCTGGGCCGTCGTGCAGCCCTTCTCTTCGGCCAGTTTTCCAACCTCGCGGACGAGCTCGATGTTCCTCTCGAAATTCTCGCCCTGGAAGCGCGGGTGGTTGCGGCGGAAGTCGTCCTCGGCGAAGTCGCTCGGCGACTTGATCTGGCCGGTCAGGAAGCCGCGGCCGAGCGGCGAATAAGCGACATAGCCGATGCCGAGCTCGCGCACCGCCGGCAGGACCTCGGCCTCGGCATCGCGGCTCCACAGCGACAGCTCGGTCTGAACGGCGGTGATCGGATGGGCTGCGTGCGCCTTGCGGATGGTGCGGGGCGCGGCCTCGGACAGGCCGAGGAAACGGATCTTCCCCTCCTCCTTCAGCCGAGCCATCGCACCGACCGTGTCCTCGATCGGCACGTTCGGGTCGACCCGGTGCTGGTAGTAGAGGTCGATCGTCTCGACACCGAGCCGGCGCAGGCTCGCCTCGCATGCGCTGCGAACGTAGGCCGGATCGCCCTTCACGCCGAGGAACTCGCCGTTCTCGCCCCGCACGTTGCCGAACTTGGTGGCGAGGAACACCTCGTCGCGACGGTCGCGGATCGCTCGGCCGACCAGCTCCTCGTTGCGGCCGACCCCGTACATGTCCGCCGTGTCGAGAAAGGTCACGCCGCGGTCGAGCGCATGGTGGATGGTCGCGATCGACTCCGCCTCGCTGCCGGAGCCGGTGTAGAATTCGCTCATGCCCATGCAGCCGAGGCCGATGGCCGAAACCTCCGGGCCGTTCCGGCCGAGCCGGCGCGTGGCGATCTTGTGCATGCCTGTCTCCCTTTTTGTCAGCCGCCGAGGCGACGGCGGAATTCGCTCGCCTCAAATGGGATCGCCAGCCGCTTGTGGCGAGCGGTCTGGCCGGAGATGATCGACAGTTCGGAACGGCTGATCCCGAGCGCTTTCGCCAGCAGCCTGACGACCGCCGCGTTGGCGGCGCCGTCGGCCGGCGCTTCAGCGACCCGGACCTCGAGCTCCTCGCGCCCGTCGGCCCCTGCCCGCCAGCCGCCGATGCCCGGCCTGGCCGAGCGCGGGGTGACGCGAATGGCGACGAAATCGGTCAATCCATCGCCACATGCCGCGGCTGGCCGTCCCCGACCTGGCGGCCGCGGCGCATCAGCAGCAGCAGCGGCAGGACCGCGAACGTGACGAGCATCATCAGCTTGAAGTCGTCGAGATAGGCGATGAACAGCGCCTGGCGGGTGACTTCGCCGTTGATCAGGGCGAGCGCCAGCGGCCCGGCGGTCGGGATCGCGGTCTGGACCAGCGCCGCGTTGGCGGTGGGGATGGTCTGCTCGGTGATATGCTGGGCGAGGTCGGCATGGGCGACCTGGGCCATCCGCACCAGCTGCGCGCCGACCACCGAAATGCCGACCGAGCCGCCGATGTTGCGCGACAGGTTGAGCAGCGCCGCGGCGGTCGTCCGCATCCGCGGCGCCAGCGTCTCGAACGCCAGCGTCTGCAGCGGCACGAAGATCAGCCCGAGGCCGAGGCCTTGGACGACGCCGCTGACGATCACCGGTCGCGCCGGCTGGTCGATCGCGAAGCCGGTCATCATGTACAGCGAGATCCCCATGAGGGCGACGCCGATGCCGACCAGCAGGCGCGAATCGAACTTCCCGACCAGGCGCCCGGCGAGCAGCATCGAAATCAGCGTGCCGACGCCGCGTGGGGCGGTCAGGAAGCCCGATTGCAGCACCGAATAGCCGTACATCGTCTGGAGCAGCGGCGGCAGCAGGGCGAGGCCGGCGAGCAGCAGGATGCCGGTCACCGCCATGAAGATCAGCCCGGTCGCGAAATTGCGATCGGCGAACATCGAGCGGTCGAACAGCGGATGCTTGGCGGTCACCATCTGGACGATGAACATCCAGAAGGCGGCGATGGCGACGCCGAGCTCGATGATCGTCTCCCAGCTCTCGAACCAGTCATTCTGCTGGCCGCGGTCGAGGAACAGCTGCAGCGCCGCGAGGCCGATGCCGAGCAGGGCGAAGCCGAACAGGTCGATCTTGCGGTCGTGGGTCGCGGTCTTGGGCATGAAGCGCAGCATCAGCAGCGCGCAGATCGCGCCGACCGGCAGGTTGACGAGGAACACCCAGCGCCAGTTGTAATTGTCAGTCAGCCAGCCGCCGAGCACCGGGCCGAGGATCGGCCCGATCATCACCCCGCCGCCGAACAGCGCCATCGCCTGGCCCTGCTTGTCGCGCGGGTTGATGTCGAACAGGGTCGCCTGGGCGAGCGGGACGATGAACGCGCCGCCGACGCCCTGCAGCCCGCGGAACAGCACCATCTCGGGGAGCGAGGTGGCGGTCGCGCACAGCGCCGAGGCGACGGTGAAAACCACCACCGAGATCAGCAGCAGCCGCTTGCGGCCGACCCGGTCCGCCATCCAGCCGCTGATCGGCAGTGCGATCGCCGAGGCGACGATATAGCTGGTCAGGACCCAGTTGATCGTGTCCTGGGTTGCATTGAGGCTCGCCATCATGCGCGGCAGCGCGACGTTGGCGATGGTCGTATCGAGCACCTGCAGCAGCACCGCCATCATCACCCCGATGGTGACGATGATCCTTTGCCCCCTTGGGAGAACGTGGGTCGGGCTGTTGTCCGGCGTGGTCGCCACGGGTGTTACTTCTTGTGGGATTGGTCGAAATAGACGGTCGCGGTCACCGACAGGCCGGCGATCATCGGCTTCGCCGGATGGCCGTCGAACACGATCCGCACCGGCACGCGCTGGGTCACCTTGACCCAATTGCCATTGGCATTCTGCGCCGGGAGGAGCGAGAACTCGCTGCCGGTGCCGGCGCCGACGCTCTCGACCCGACCGTCGAACTTCTGTCCGGAATAGGCATCGACCTCAACGGTCGCGCGCTGGCCGCGGACCATCCGGCCGACGTCCTTCTCCTTGAAATTGGCCTCGACCCAGGCCGACTGGCTGCGGACCAGCGACAGCATGCCGAGCCCGGTGACGGCCATCTGGCCGACCTGGAGGTTGTCGGCATTTTCGACCACGCCGTCCATCGGCGCCCGCACCTCGGTGCGCGACAGGTCGAGCCGCGCCTTGTCGACCGCGGCCTGGGCCTGGGCGATCGACGGCTGCTCGCCGGGCGCGATCGCGGCATTGGCGTTGGCCGCCCGGGCCCGGGCGTCGGCCAGCTGCATTTCGGCGGTGCGGACCTCGTTGAATGCGTCGTCATAGTCGGCGCGGGTGGTGAAGCCCCGCTTCAGCAGCGCCTGCTGGCGGGCGAGCGCATTCTGCTTGATCTTGAGGTTGGCCTGCGAGCCGATGATGTCGCCGCCGGTGCCCGCCGCCTGGGTCTTGAGCTGCGTCGTCTGCAGCCGGGCGTTGGCGAGCTGGGCCTCGGCCTGCTCGAGCGCGACCTGGAAGGGCTGCGGGTCGATGCGGAACAGCAGCTGGCCGCGCTTCACCCGGGCCCCGTCGCGCACGAACACGGCCACGATCTGCCCGTTCACCTGCGGGCTCACCGAGACGATGTCCTGCTTCACCTGCGCGTCGTCGGTCGACACGCTGCCGCCCGAGGTCAGCCAGTAATAGCTGCCGCCGAGCAGCAGCAGGGCCGGGACGATGAACATCAGCAAGGGCCGCGCGAAGCGCTTGAGGCTTCGCGCGGGCGCGCGCTCCAACTCGGGAGCTTCGGCTTCCGTGCCGGTCAGCTTGGCGGTCGTCATCCGGTTCATTGATTGGCTGCCTTGCTCATCAGTCCGTGCTGGCCGGCACGTTCGCGCACCTGGGCGAGCACCTTGCGCGTCACCTCGATGTCTTTCGGATCGACGCCGGCGAAGGCGTCGGCCGTCATTTCGTCGGCGATGGCGCGGAGCTTCTGGACGACCGGCTGCGCCTTTGCCGTGACGTGCAGGCGCCAGGCCCGACGATCCGACGGGTCGGACGTCCGCTCAACCAGGCCCGCTTCCTGCAGGCGGTCAACGATCCGGGTGAGCGTGATCGGCTCAATATCGAGCAGATCGGCGAGGTCCGTTTGCCGGAGACCTGGCTTGAGGGTCAGCTTGAACAGCACCTTCCACTGCGCGCCGGTGACTCCGACGCAGGCCGCACGGCGGGTGAAGGCCTTGCGCAGGGCGTGCGCGGTCTCGCCGATTTCGGGAAGGATGGTTTCCATCGACAACCAATATAGTAAGTGTGCTTATAATAAGCAACTCCCCAGGAACCTGCAGGTTCCTTCCGAGCGGCGACTAAATGTGTCGCGCCCCTAGCGCTGGACGCGAACGGAATCACCTGCCAGCATCGCCCGACATGGGGGACATGAGCGAAGCCGATCTCGCCGCATGGTGGATGCCGTTCACCGCCAACCGCCAGTTCAAGGCGGCGCCGATGCTGCTCGCCCGGGCGGAAGGCATGGATTATTTCACGCCCGATGGCCGGCGGGTGCTCGACGGCGCCGCCGGCCTGTGGTGCGTCAACGCGGGCCACGGCCGGCGCGAGATCGTCGATGCCGTCAGCGAGGCGATCAGCCAGCTCGATTATGCGCCGCCGTTCAAGATCGGCCATCCACTGGCGTTCCAGGCGGCGGATGCGCTGAAGCAACTGCTGCCGCCCGGCTTTACGAACATCTTCTTCGTCAATTCCGGGAGCGAGGCCGCGGAAACCGCGCTGAAGATCGCTCGTGCCTATCATGTCGCCCGGGGCGAGCCGGAGCGGGTGTGGCTGATCGGCCGCGAGCGCGCCTACCATGGAGTGAATTTCGGTGGCATCTCGGTCGGCGGGATTCCCTACGTCCGCGCGGCATTCGGCCCGCTCCTCCAGGAAGTCGATCATCTGCGGCACACGCACGATCCGGCACGCAACGCCTTTTCGCGCGGCCAGCCCGAGCATGGCGCCGAACTTGCCGACGACCTGTTGCGGATCATCGCCGAGCATGGGGCGGAAAAGATCGCCGCGGTTATCGTCGAGCCGATGGCCGGTTCGACCGGAGTCTTGCCGCCGCCCAAAGGCTATCTCGAGCGGCTGCGAGCGATCTGCTCGGAGCATGGCATCCTGCTGATCTTCGACGAGGTGATCACGGGCTTCGGACGCCTCGGCGCGCCTTTCGCCGCGACCCGGTTCGGGATCGAGCCGGACATGATCGCCATGGCCAAGGGCATGACCAACGGCACCATCCCGATGGGCGGAGTCGCCGTTCGGAGCCATGTCCATGACGCCCTGATGCAGGGACCCGAGGAGACCATCGAACTGTTCCACGGCTACACCTACTCGGGCCACCCGGCGGCATCCGCCGCGCTGATCGCGACCCTCCAGATTTACCAGCGCGAGCAGCTGTTCGAGCGGGCTCGCAGCCTGGAATCCCATTGGGAGCAGGCGGTCCACATGCTCCGCCAGTCGCCAAATGTCGCCGACGTCCGCAACATCGGGCTGGTCGGAGCGGTCGAATTCGCACCGCTCGAGGGAAAGCCGGGGGTGCGCGGCAGCGACATCTACCAGCGCGCTTTCGCCAACGGGCTGCTGGTGCGCGTGACCGGCGACACGGTCGCACTGTCCCCGCCCTTGATCATCAGCGAGGCCCAGATCGACGAGCTGGTGGAGAAGCTGGCCGGCGCGATCGCCGATTCTTCCCGAGAGCTGCAGTGATGCACGTCAGCCGGCGCGGCCTGCTCGCCGGCGCGGGCGGCACCGCGCTCGCCTGGCCGTTGCGCGCCGCCCCCGATCCGCGCGGCGCCGATCTCGTCGTGCGGAACGCTCGCGTCAATACGGTCGAACCATTGATGATCCCGGCGGCGGAAGCCTTCGCGGTGCGCGACGGTCGGTTCATCGCCGTCGGCTCAAACCAGGACGTGAGCGGACTGGTTCGCAAAGGAACCGAGGTCATCGACGCGCGCGGGATGACAATCGTCCCCGGCTTCATCGACTGCCACCTTCATCCCGACGGCGAGACGCTCCTCTACGAAGTGCTGGTCGGCAATCCCTACGACGTCGAGTTCGTCACCATCGCGTCGATCATCGACAAGCTAAAGGCGCGCGCCGCGCAGACTCCGCCCGGCCAGTGGGTCGAGGGCTTCTTCTACGACGACACCAAGGTGAAGGACGGGCGGCTCATCACCCGCGCCGACCTCGACCGGGTTTCGACCGACCACCCCGTCGCCGTCTACCATCGCGGCGGTCACACCAGTTTCTACAACTCGAAGGCCTTCGAGCTGGCCGGGGTGACCAAGGACACGCCGCAGCCGTTTGGGGGCACCTTCGACCGCGATCCTTCCGGCGACCTCAACGGGCGCGTCACCGACAAGGCGCAAGAAGTGTTGTGGGAGGCGGGCACCCGGCAAAAATTCAGCGACTCAGAGAAGTTCGCTCGCGCCAAGGCCGGACTTGCGCATCTGTCGAAGCAGTTCGCGCGTTTCGGACTGACCACCGTCCACCATGAGGGCGGCGACTTTTCGGCGCTGATGGAGGTGCGGCAAGACGGCAACCTCCTTCACCGCGTCAGCTACGAGCCCGACGAGCCAATGATCCAGGCGATGATCGCCAATGGCTGGCGCACAGGATTCGGCGACGAGTGGATCCGCCTCGGAGCGACGTCCGAACATATGGTCGACGGCTCGTTCTCGGAGCGGACGATGAGCATCCGCGCCGGTTATCCGGGTCGCTCTCCGCCTTATCACGGCAACGTCACCGAAACGCAGGAGCATCTCGACGGCTGGGTGGAGCGCGTCTGGCGCGCCGGAATCCAGCCCAACTGCCACACCAACGGCGACGTCGCCATCGACATGTACCTGACCTCGCTGGAGCGGGCGCAACGGCTGTTCCCGCGGCGTGACGTGCGACCCAAGTTCACCCACGCCACGCTTGCCGACGCGCCGCTGATCGCGCGCATGAAAGCGCTCGACGCGCTGCCGACGCCCTTCACGAGCTATGCCTATTACAACCCCGACAAGTTCAAATATTACGGCGAAGCGCTGATGCGGCACATGATGCCGTACCGCGATTATCTCGACGCCGGGATCAAGGTGGCGGCCGGCTGTGACTTTTCGCCGGGTCCCTTCTCGCCCCTGCTCGGCATCCAGGGGATGGTGACGCGAACGGGCTGGAACGGCGAAACCTGGGGCGCGAACCAACGAATCAGCATCGCCGAAGCGCTCCTGGTCTACACCTGGAACGGCGCCTACAATTCCCACGAGGAGAATGCGAAGGGCTCGATCGCGCCCGGCAAGCTCGCCGACTTCGTGATCCTTGCCGACGATCCCCACCGCGTCGATCCCGGCAAGATCAAGGACATCGCGATCGTGCGAACGGTTGCCGGAGGGCGGACGACATATCTGGCGTGAGTGGAGCGGGTAGCGGGAATCGAACCCGCGCGTTCAGCTTGGGAAGCTGACAGGCTACCATTACATCATACCCGCGGTCGCCGCGGCCTCAGTTAGGTGCGCTGAAAATCGCCGTCAACGCGGTTGACCCTCAAATTCCCCCATCGACCGGCTCGTATCCCGCCTCGCGCAGGCGCCGTGACAGGTCCTCGCCGGTGGTCCGCGCCAGCTCGCCGTCGGCGGAGCGGATCACGAAATTCGCGCCGTAGCGGCCGTCCTTGAAGAACGGATAGCTGCCGATCGCGACCCCGGGGTGGTCGCCCTCGGTCTCGCGCAGCAAATCGGCGACGTCGCTCTCCGGGGCGCGCGCGCCGATCGTCACCGAGACCACCGGCCGGCCGCCTTCGAGCTTGCCGGTCATCGCCTCGAGCATGCTCGCCGCGATGTGCGGTACGCCGGCGAGGATATAGACGTTGCCGATCCTGACGCCCGGCGCACCCGACGTCGGATTGGGGATCAGCTCGGCTCCCTCCGGAGTCCGCGCCATCCGTAACCGCGCCTCGGTCAGCCCGCCGGGGCGGTCGCGGTAATAATCCTCGAGGACGCGCCGGGCCTCGGGGTGGACGACCACCGGGACGCCGAACGCCGCGGCGATCGCGTCGACCGTGATGTCGTCGTGGGTCGGACCGATCCCGCCCGTCGTGAAGAGATAGTCGTGAGCCGCGCGCAGTTCATTGACTGTCGCGCCGATGCGGTCGGGATCGTCGGGCACGATCCGCACCTCGGCGAGACGGATGCCGTGGTCGTTCAGCCACAGCGCCACCTGACCGACATTCTTGTCCTGGGTCCGGCCGGACAGGATTTCGTCCCCGATGACCACCAACGCCGCGGTCCAGACCCGATCGGATGCCATGACCACCCTGTAGCGCGCGCGCCGGCCCACGCAACGCGGCTTGCAGGTGACTTGCGCCCGCAATACACCGGCTGCGGGAGGGCATCGCATGCTGATGGTCGTCTGGGCGCTGGCCGCAGCGCAGAGCTTTGCCGCCGGAACCCCGGCGTTCGATCCGCAGGCGCACAAGCGCGAGATCGCCGGCCGCCCGGCCGAGGTCCTGGTTCTCGGCACGGGGCATTTGTCGCAATTGCCCGAAAAGCTCGACCCGAAGCTGCTCGAGCCGCTGCTCGACCGACTGGCCCGGTTCAATCCGGACCTGATCACCGTCGAAGGCCTGTCGGGCGAGGAATGCGACGTCCTGCTGCGCTTCAAGGCCCAGCACGGCACCGCGTGGGACGATTATTGCCGCCCGACCGACGACATCGAGGCGATTACAGGCCTGACCGTCCCCGCCGCCGCGGCGGAGGTCGATCGCGCCCTCGTCTCCTGGCCGGCCAAGCCGACTCCGGCCCAGCGCCGCCGGCTCGCAATGCTGTTCCTCGCCGCCAACGACCGCCCCTCGGCGACCGTGCAATGGTTGCGGCTCGAGCCGGCAGAGCGGCATGCCGGAGACGGCCTGACCGACGAACTGATCGAGATCCTCGAGCGCAAGGGCAAGCCGCTGAACGAGAATTACGCGATCGGCTCGGCGCTCGCTGCGCGGCTCGGACTAGAGCGGGTCTATTGCGTCGACGACCATGTCGCCGATTCACCCGACGACCCAGGCTACGCCGAGGCGATGCAGAGCTTGTGGAACCCGGCGAAGAAGCCCGCGGTGCTCGAGGAGTATCTCCGGCGCCAGGCGAAACTGCATTCGTCCGACGACGTGCTCAACTTCTACCGCTTTCTCAACGATCCGAAGACGCAGCGCGCCGGGATCGCGGCCGACATGGGCGCCGCGGCCCGCCAATCGACTCCTCAGCTCTACGGCCGGCAATATCTGGCGTGGTGGGAGGAGCGGAATTTGCGGATGGTCGCCAACATCCGTCACGCCATGGGCAAGCACCCCGACGCCCGCGTGCTGGTCATCGTCGGCTCGACCCACAAGGGCTATTTCGACACCTATCTCAACCTGATGCAGGACGTCCGCGTGATCGATGCCGGCCAATTCCTGAAGTAGCGGAGGAGGGTGCAAATCCGCGGCGGCGCGACTAACTAGGAGTCATGACTCAATATATCACCGTCGCCGCCGACGATCGGGTCGAGGCCAAGAACGGAGTGATCAAGCTCCACGGCCCGGACGCGTTCGCGGGCATGCGCAAGGCCGGCCGGCTCGCCGCCGAGATCCTCGACGCGCTCGTTCCGCACGTCGTGCCCGGCGTGTCGACGCAGGAACTCGACGACATCGTCCACCAGATGACGATCGACGGCGGCGGGATTCCGGCGACGCTCGGCTATCGCGGCTACACCCGGAGCTGCTGTGTCTCGGTCAACCATGTCGTGTGCCACGGCATCCCGAGCGACAAGACCTTGAAGGACGGCGACATCGTCAACATCGACGTGACCCCGATCGTCGACGGCTGGCACGGCGACACCAGCCGCATGTATCTGGTCGGCGACGTCCCGCTGAAGGCGAAGAAGCTGGTCGACGTCACCTACGAATGCCTGATGCTGGGACTCGAGCAGGCCAGGCCCGGCAACCATCTCGGCGACATCGCCAATGCCATCCAGACCCATGCCGAAGCCCAGCGCTACAGCGTCGTCCGCGACTTCTGCGGTCATGGCGTCGGGCGGCTGTTCCACGACAGCCCGGAAGTGATCCACGCCGGCCGTCCCGGCACCGGCCCGGAGCTCAGGCCCGGCATGATCTTCACCGTCGAGCCGATGATCAACATCGGCCGCGCCGACGTGAAGGTGCTCGACGACGGCTGGACCGCGGTGACCCGCGACCGCTCGCTGTCGGCCCAGTTCGAGCATTCGATCGGCATCACCGACGACGGCTGCGAAATCTTTACCAAGAGCCCCGGCGGCTTCGACCGGCCGCCTTATTGACCCGACGAGGCGCACGCGCGGCTTATTGACACGTTTGTCAGTGAGTGAGAGCGTGGGGCCGCCATGTTTCGCCATCCGATCGCGATCGACCAGACCGACATCGACCATATGGGTCACGTCAATAATGCCGTGTACCTGAAATGGGTGCAGGAGGCGGTCGTCGACTATTGGCGCAGCGTCGCCCCGCCCGACGCGGTCGCGCGGCATCTGTGGGTCGCGCTCAAGCATGAGATTACCTATCTGCGCCCGACCTTCCTTCAGGATGCGGTGGTCGCCGAGGTCATCGCCGAGAAGGTCGAGGGCGCCCGCGCCTTCTTCCACACCGTGCTCAAGCGCGGCGAGGACGTGCTGAGCGAGATCCAGAGCTGCTGGTGCTGCCTCGACGCGGCCAGCCTGCGCCCGGCGCGCCTCGCCCGCGACGTGATTGGCCGCTTCCTTTCGCCGGAAGCCTAAAACGGCCCGAGGCCGCCATAAATCACATGCCACACCAGGTAGAAGGCGAGCCGGAAGGCGATCGGCGACAGCCAGCCGAAGCGGAGCAGCAGCCAACCCTCGAACAGGTTGGTCCAATACAACGGCTCCAGCGGCGCGAAGGCGACGGAGGCCCATTTGCCGGCAGCTGCATCCTCAAGCACTGACGGCAGGATTTCGTACGTCGCGACGATCGCGTTCACCGCCCAGAAGGTCGGCAACAGCCAGCGCCGCCGCAGGATCACGACGTGGACGAACCACACCAGAATGCACAGCGCTCCGAGACGCAGCATGAATTCGAGCAGGATCGCGCCGAAGGTGTAGAACGGCACCGACCACGGCCATGGCACGTGCGGCCATTGGACCAGGTTCAGCGGATTGCCGGTCCCGGGCGCCGACAGGTCCCGGACGAGAGTCAGGACACCGTAGGCAAGGCCGGTTCCGATCGCCAGCCACAGGCCGCGGCGCTCCCGGCGACCGTCGCTGAGCGCCTCCGGAAACAGCGTCGCGGTCGCGAGCGAACGCTCGGCAAACAGCCCGGCCAGCGCCAGCAGGACCACTCCGCCGACGATCTGCCAGGTGAAGGCCTGCGCCTGGCCTTTGACCGGGAAATCGCCGGGATAGAAGTCGAACAGCAGCTTGATCGCGACGAGCAGCAGCGTCGCGCCGGCGAAGGCGGCGTGCGAGCGCGAAAGCCTGGCCATGACCGCCCCCTACCGAGTCACTGTATTGCTACGGTAGCACGCTTGCCCGCGGATGGAAAGGTCAGGCCGCCGCGGCTTCTCTCGCCGCATCCCAGCGCGCGGTGAGCGCCTGGGCGTTTTCGACGTCGGGCGGGAAGTCGACCTCGCCCCATTCCTCGCCGTTGATGTCCAACGTCCACACCTCGCTGCCCTGGGCGATCTGGTTGATCACCCGCAGGTACCAGATGGTCGTGCCCTCGGTGGTGCGCATCGCCGCCTCGATCGCGTCGCGGAACTGCTCGGCGCCGCCCGAGCGGAAGGCGAGCAGGCCGATCGACTCGGCGTTGACGCCCTCGCTGATGCGCTTGCCGATCGCCGTCAGGCGCCCGCCCTCCTCGACCACCTTCATGTCGTCGTCGTCATAACCGTCGGCCTTGCGGTCGATCGTGACGCAGATGCCGCTGCGGTCGTTGCCGACGACCTTGGCCATCAGCGTCCGCGATACGAGCGTGTCGCCGTTCCACACCAGGCAGTCGCCGGCCAGCTCGTCGCGCGCCATGTACAGCGAGCCGGTATTGTCGGCGACCTTGTAGAAGGGATTGTAGATCGTCCGCACCCCGGGGCCACCGGAGCGCCGCGCAATCGCCTGCTCAATCAATTCGTCGTGGAAGCCGGTGACGACCACCGCCTCACGGACGCCGTTGGCCTCGAGCGTGTCGAGCTGGCGGTCGAGCAAGGTGCGGCCGCTGAACTCGATCAGGCACTTGGGCCGATTGTCGACGAGATGGCCGAGGCGCGAGCCCTGGCCGGCGGAAAGAATGATGGCTTTCATGTTGGCGCGGGCCCTGCCTTTCAAATACGGCGGCGATTGGGCATTAGCACAATGGCGATCCAATCGAGGGCCACTGCGTGAAGAAGATCGAGGCGATCATCAAGCCGTTCAAGCTCGACGACGTCAAGGACGCGTTGCACGAGGTCGGCGTCAGCGGGATCACCGTCGCCGAGGTCAAGGGCTTCGGCCGGCAGAAGGGCCATACCGAGCTCTACCGCGGCGCCGAATATGTGATCGACTTCCTGCCCAAGGTGAAGGTTGAGGTGGTGGTCGAGGACGGCATGGTCGACAACGCCATCGAGGCGATCGAG
>Ga0207674_10004078_pt1 | contig 17700 bp, 15 predicted proteins | sample KBSCornC72_FD_184303 | JGI IMG/M metagenome (GOLD analysis project Ga0207674, IMG submission 184303) | Corn rhizosphere microbial communities from Kellogg Biological Station, Michigan, USA - KBS Corn C7-2 (SPAdes) (version 2) | ecosystem: Host-associated > Plants > Roots > Rhizosphere > Soil ... | reverse complement strand
GCGCCCGGCAGCGGGGCGGTGTCGAAATTACTGGGCACTTGAGGTCGCGTCCGGGGTGGATTCCTTGAGCGCCTGATAGTTCGCGACGCCCCCGAAGATGCCGCCAACGATGAAGATCACGGCGAGAACGCCCAAGACCAGGATGGTGATCCGGGCCGGGGTCATGGTCCAGGGAGAGAGCGGCGGTGTGGGCGGGTTCGGCATGTCGATGCTCCTTCGTCCGACCTTTACCCCGGGTGTCGTCCCCGCGAAAGCGGGGAACTATGCCCCGTTTCGCGCAAGAGGAGAGTTGGATCCCCGCTTTCGCGGGGATGACACCCGGTGGGGCGACCCAATTATCTTCTGAACCCGCCCAAGGACCGCTTGGGAGGCGGCGTCATATCCGCAAAGATGCCAGTACAAGGGTCTTGAGGGTGGACGGAATTTTGGCTTTTGCGCCCCAAACGGGTGAGCGTCCGGCGCCAAATGCGGCGGCTCAGCAGAGCGCCGCACTGGTCAATCGGGCGAAGGCAGGCGATCGGGCGGCGTTCGCCGAGCTGATCGAGACGCACTACGATTTTATCTATCGGTGCGCCTGCAAGTGGACCGGCAAGAAATCGGACGCCGAGGACATTGCGCAGGAGGTCTGCATCAAGCTTGCGACCGCGATCCAGCAGTTCGACGGGCGATCGGCGTTCACCAGCTGGCTCTACCGCGTGACGCTCAACATGGTGCGCGACATGCAGCGGGCCCGCGGGCGGCGCGACAGGAATGTGGATGCGTTCTCGCTGGTGCATCCCGAAGACGATCCGGGCGATCAGGAGGATTCTACAGCGGCCAAGGAAATCTGGATGGCAGTCAGCGCTCTGCCCGACAAACAGCGCGAAGCGATCATGCTGGTCTATGGCGAGGACATGAGTCACGCCGAGGCCGGGGTGATCATGGGGTGCAAGGAGGCCACCGTCTCCTGGCACGTGCACGAAGCGAAAAAGACCCTGAGGGGCCTTTTGTGATGAAGGACGAACAAATGACCGATGAAGCTCTGTTGAAGCTCAAGACGCTGCATGTGGGTGCGCCCTCGCCGGAAGCGAGGAAGCTGGCGCTCAATGCGGCGATGGTGGCGTTCGAGGATGCGCAGTCGAAGCGGCCGCGCGCTGCTGCAACGGGCGTGATGGATGCGCCCAAGCGGTGGTTCAGCAATCGGTGGAATCTGGGGGCGGCGCTGGCAGGCCTCGGGACCGTGACGGCGGCCGTCGTGCTGCTGCCGCTCGGCACGCAATATGCGACGATGAATTCGCGGGCGCCTTCGGTGGACAAGCCCTTGGCGACGACGGTGGCGACGAGCACGGCGCCTGTTTCGACCAATGCGGCGGGCGGCACGGTGTCGCTGCAGGTCGAGGAGGGCGGCAAGACCGCGCTCAAGCAGCCGGTGATGGAAAAGCCGATGCCGCCGAAGGATGCGGTTCCGGTCGCGGCGAACGCACCGGCGACCGAGAGCGATGAGGCGAGGCTGGCTGTGACGAGCGATGCGCTCGCGGCGATGCCGGCGGCGCCCACGGCAAAGATTGCTGGGCAGGTCGCGATGCGTTCGGGTGTTGCCAACATGGAGGCGCCGACTGTCGCGCCGATGGCCAGCACTTCTCTTGGCTATGCAGCAATGGAGCCTTCGGGCGACAGCTTCCAGAAGTTCGACGAGAACCGGGTGAAGATCACGAAGGACGAGCCGGTGTCGACCTTCTCGATCGACGTCGACACGGCGTCGTACTCCTATGTGCGCGGGCTGATCGAAGCGGGCTCGCTGCCCGAACCCGATGCGGTGCGGCTCGAGGAGATGATCAATTATTTCCCGTACGATTATCCCGCCCCCGCAACGGCCGACACGCCGTTCAAGGCAACGATGCAGGTGTTCCCGACGCCCTGGAACAAGAAGACCCAGCTGCTCGAGATCGGCATCAAGGGCTATGTGCAGCCGCCGAGCGAGCGGAAGCCCGAGGCGCTGACGTTCCTGATCGATACGTCGGGGTCGATGGACGAGCCCAACAAGCTGCCGCTGTTGAAGCGCTCGTTCGGGCTGCTGGTCGATACGCTGTCGCCCAACGACACGGTGTCGATCGTCACCTATGCCGGTTCGGCGGGTGTGGCATTGAAGCCGACCAAGGCCAGCGACCGGCAGGCGATCCTGAGTGCCATCGATGCGCTCTATCCCGACGGCTCGACCGACGGCGTCGACGGCATTGCGCTGGCCTACAAGGTCAATGCCGCCGCCAAGGGCGACGGCACGGTCAACCGGGTGATCCTGGCCACCGACGGCGACTTCAATGTCGGCATCGACGAGCCGGATCAGCTCAAGACCTACATCAAGACGCAGCGCGACCAGGGGATTTTCCTGAGCGTGCTGGGCTTCGGTCGCGGCAATCTCGACGATGCGCTGATGCAGGCCCTGGCGCAGAACGGCAACGGCAATGCCAGCTACATCGACAACTTCCAGGAAGCCCAGAAGGTGCTGGTGGAAGAGGGCGGCGCCAACCTCATCACCATCGCCAAGGACGTGAAGATCCAGGTGGAGTTCAACCCGGCCTTCGTCAGCGAATACCGGCTGATCGGGTACGAGACGCGGGCGCTCAACAACGAGGACTTCAACAACGACAAGGTGGATGCCGGCGAGATCGGCGCGGGCCACACTGTAACGGCGATCTACGAGATCACGCCGGCGGGTACCGGGGCCGACCTCAACGATCCGCTGCGCTATGCGTCGTCGTCGGCGGCGCCGGCGGCGGTGAGCGACGAGCTCGGCTTCCTCAAGATCCGCTACAAGGCGCCCGAGGGCGAGACCAGCAAGCTGATCACGGCGCCGATCACCAAGGACCTGGTGGCCAGCGATATCAATGCGGTCGGCAACGACCAGCGGTTCGCCGCTGCGGTTGCGGCCTTCGGCCAGAAGCTCAAGGGCTCGAACTATGGCGAGACGCTGAGCTGGCAGCAGATCGCCGACCTCGCCAACGGCGCCAAGGGCTCCGATGCCAATGGCTACCGCGCCGAGTTCGTGCAGATGGTCAAGGTCGCCGCGCTGCTCAATCCGGACCATGCCGGCGGCGGCAAGTCGATCTACGACGATCCGACCGGCGGCAAGACCGGCCCGAGCAAGACCATGGGGGCCAAGCCGACGGCGCACTGAGCCCCAGACCTCAACGATCGCGTTTCCTCCCTGGCGCGATCCGCGACTGGAGCCCGTCCCCCGGCGGGCTCCATCTTTTTTGGGATTTTGACATTGGCGACCGCAGAACATAAAGTGAACAAACATGCGGCGTGTGCGGCTCACTTCTGTCAATGACTTCGCGGAATGGCGGCTGGCCGCCCGGGCACTGTTGCTGCGCGGGACGCGGCCGGACGAGGTGGTCTGGGACGATCCGGCCAAGGCGGTCGATCTCTTCGTCGAGCCCGAGGACCGTCCCGCGGATGTGAGCGGACGCGCGGTCGGGGTGGTGCCGCCGCGGTTCCTCGAACTGGCGGAGACAGCCATCTGTCACCGCGAGGCGCTCCGCTTCGGGCTGCTCTACCGGCTGCTGTTTCGACTGCAGAAGGATCGCGGTCTCATCGAGTTGCGCTCCGACCCGGACATCAGCAAACTCTATCGGCTCGCGACCGAGGTCAGACGCGATGCGCAGGCTATGAAAGCGGCCATTCGCGAGGCCGGCGCCAAGGGGCGTTTTGCCGTCTGGATCGAGCCGGAGCACTATGTGCTCGAGCGGACGATCCCAGCGGTGATCGAGGACCATCGTGACATGGCCTGGGCAATACTGGCGCCCTACCGGTCGGCGGCTTGGGACGGTGAACAGCTGGTCTTCGGGGCCGGGGCAAGGCGCGGGGGCGCGCCGCGCAACGGCGCCGGCGAGACCGCCTGGTACAGTTATTTCAGCAAGATCTTCAGCGGGCCGGCTTCACCGAGAGCGACAGGACGCAACCCTCCGCCGGGTGGACTCATTGCATCCCTTACGCAGATGCAGGCGGAGGTTCCGATGCACAGGCAATCGAGCTCAGACTCGCCCGTCCCAAAGCGATCGGGGGGCGAGGAGGAGGTCAGCAATATCTCCTCCCTCGCCGACGCGCGGGCGGCGGTGCAAGGCTGCCGGCGGTGCCCGCTCTATGAGCACGCGTCGCAGGCGGTCTTCGGCGAAGGGCCGCAAGCGGCGGAGGTAATGTTCGTGGGCGAACAACCGGGCGACCAGGAAGATCTGGCCGGCAAGCCCTTTGTCGGCCCCGCGGGGCAGGTGTTCGATCGTGCCCTCGAAACGGCCGGCCTCGACCGGCGGCGCATCTACGTCACCAATGCGGTCAAGCACTTCAAATTCGAGCCGCGCGGCAAGCGGCGCATCCATCAGAAACCCAATGCCGGCGAGATCCAGGCTTGCCGGTTCTGGCTCGAACTCGAACGCGAGTTCGTGCGACCGAAGCTAGTGGTGGCGATGGGCGCGACGGCAGTGCAAAGCCTGCTGGGCAAGTCTGCGTCGATCAGCTCGTTGCGCGGCAAGAAGCTCGAACTTCCCGATGGGGCGGCACTGCTGGTGACGGTGCACCCGTCCTATCTGCTGCGCATCCCGGAGGCCGACCGGAAGGCCGAAGAGCTCAAGCGGTTCGAGGCCGATCTGCGGGCCGTTCGTGCCTACGTCGACAGGCGCGGCGACGACGTTCGCCGTGGCGGCGACCCGACCAACAAGGCGGCTTGAGCAGGCCTCGCCGGCACTGACCCCTTTGACATACGATATTGTGTCATTTATGTATGACATAACTTCGAAGGGGGCGGCGCTTGCACATTCGGTCGATCACAGCGCGAGTCTGCAATGCGGAGATGCGCAACTGGGTGTTCGTGCGCGTCGAGACCGACGTACCCGGCCTGATCGGCTGGGGCGAGGCCACACTCGAGTTCAAGACGCAGGCGGTGATCGGCGCCATCGCCGACATCGAGCCGATGCTCGTGGGTCAAGACCCGCGCAACATCGAGCACTGCATCCAGATCATGACCAAGCATGGCTTCTGGCGCATGGGCATCATCGGCATGTCGGCGATCAGCGGCATCGAGATCGCGCTGTGGGACATCCTGGGCAAGCATCTGGGCGTGCCGGTCTGGCAGCTGCTTGGCGGCAGTGTGCGCGAGCATCTGCGGACCTACACGCATCTGGGCCTTGGCGACATGCGTGCCGTGTATGAGTCCGACAGCGCCGCCAAGATCGTCGAGCACGCGCGGGCGGTGACGCAGCAGGGTTACGATGCGCTCAAGGTCGTGTGCATTCCCTACAGCCACTACGTGCCGAGCAATGCCGACGTGGACCGCGTGGGTCGCATGGTCGGCGCGCTCCGCGATGCCGTCGGACCCGACATCGACATCATGGTCGACTTCCACGGCCGTCCAGCCTCGGTGAACGCGGCGCTGGACTACATCAATGCCATTGCTCCGGCGCGGATCATGTTTGCTGAAGAGCCGGTGCCGCCCGAGGATGTCGGCGGCCTCGCCGAGGTCACGCGACGCTCGCCGGTCGCGATCGCCTCGGGCGAGCGTCTGGTGGGGCGCCGCGAGTTCGAACCATCGTTGCGAGCGCGGGCTTTCAACATTGCGCAGCCCGACATCTGCCACACCGGTGGGCTGTGGGAGAGCAAGAAGATTGCCGCAATGGCGGAGACGGCGGGCGTAGGCCTCGCGCCGCACAACCCGCTCGGACCAATCGCCGGCGCTGCCGCGCTGCACTTCGGCATCTCCACCCACAATGTGGTCATCCAAGAAGAAATGTCCGGTGCTGTCGGGTGGTACGGCGATGTCGTGCAGTGGCCGATCGAGCGGCGGGCGGGGCGCTGGGACAAACCCGAAAAGCCTGGCCTCGGCATCGAAGTCGATGAGCGGGTCATCGACGCGCATCCGTTCCAACCCGACATCCTGCACACACGCGCTGCCGTGCTGAGTGACGGCACGGTCGTGGATTGGTGAGCGAGATGGGCGATCGGCTCAAAGGCAAGCGGGCAATCGTCACCGGGGCGGGGCAGGGGATCGGCGAAGCCATCGCCCGGCTCTTTGCCATCCACGGTGCCGACGTCGTCATCGCCGAACGCAATGCGACAACGGGAGCTGCGGTGGCGAACGCCATCGTCGCGGCCGGCGGACGCGCAAAGTTCGTCGAGACCGATGTGACCATTGCTGCGCAGGTCGAGCGTCTCGCCGCGGCTGCCGGGGCGGTCGACATCCTGGTCAACAATGCCGGGGCCAATGTCTTCTACGAGCCGCTCGAGATGCCGGTCGAGGCCTGGAAACGGTGCATGGACCTCGACCTCGAAGCGGCGTGGACCTGTGCTCGCGCCATACTGCCCGGCATGCTGGGACGCGGCGCGGGGAGCATCGTCAATATCGCGAGCGCGCACTCATTTCAGATCATCCCGCATTGCTTCCCCTATCCGGTCGCCAAGCATGCGCTGGTCGGGCTGACGCGCGCGCTGGCCATCGAGTACGCGGCTCGCGGTGTTCGCGTGAACGCGATCGCGCCCGGCTATATCGATACGCCCATTGCCGAGGCGTACTGGGCGACGTTCGCAGATCCCGCTGCCGAGCGGGCCCGGGCCGAGAATATCCATCCACCCAAGCGAATTGGCCGACCCGAAGAGGTCGCCCATACGGCGCTGTTTCTGGCTTCAGACGAAGCGCCGTTTATCAACGCCGAGACGATCGTCATCGATGGAGGCCGATCGGCGCTCTACCACGACTAAGACGTCAACCGAGGAGGAGACCTCAAATGAAATCGCTAAGACTGGCTGCGCTGGTGCTGGGCACCGGCCTGGTGGCTTGTTCCCTGGCGCAGGCCGCCGACATCAAGATCGGCTACATCAACAAGATGGGCGAGCACCCCTGGTTCGTAGCCGAGGTGGCGGGCGCCAAGGCAGCGGCCGAGAAGGCGGGTGCGAGCTTCGTGTCGCAGGACGTGCAGTTCAATGCCGACCTTACGATCACCACGCTCGACACCATGATCGGTGACGGCGTCAAGGGCATCGCCATCGTCGTCCCCGACAAGGGGCTCGGCCCGGTGGTCGCCGAGAAGGCGAAGGCGGCGGGCATTCCGCTCATCGCGGTCGACGACGACATCACTTACAAGGACGGCTCGCCGGTTCCGTATGTCGGACTCGACGCCTACAGCATCGGCAAGAATGTCGGCACCGAACTCGCCAAGCTCTACAAATCCGAGGGCTGGGCGAGCAAGGAAGTGCGCATCGCCTCGATCGAGGACCGCAAGGCCGACACCTGCATGCAGCGCAACAAGGGCGCCGAGGAAGCGTTCCTGGCGGCCGTGCCGGACTTCAAGCCGGACCACATCGTCCGCGTGGCCTACGACAACACGATGGTCAACTCGATCGACGTGATGACGACGACGCTGACGGCCAATCCGCAGGTCACCAACTGGATCTTCTATTCCTGCAATGATGACGGCGTTCTCGGCGCGGCTCGTGCGCTCGAGAATTCGGGCTACAAGGCCGACCAGGGCATGGGCATCGGCATCGACGGCAGCCGCGCCTGCGATGCCTTCGGCTCAGGGAAGCCGACGGCCTTCCGGGGCACGATGTGGCTCAACTCGGCCAACCATGGACGCATCGCGGTCGAGGAACTGCTGGCCTCGATCGAGAAGGGTACGCCGCTGCCGATGAAGACGTTCAGCGACCCCGAGTTCATCACGGCGGCGAACTTCGCCACCGATTACAAACCAAAGCTCTGCCCGTAAGCTTAGGCAGTCCTCCCGGCGCCGGCCCTCGGGCCGGCGCTCCCAGGAATACATGATGCAACCGACTGGCACGACCGAGATCGTCAGAGTTGATGGACTCGCCAAGGCGTTTGGCGTGGTCCAAGCATTGCAGGATGTGTCGCTCGGCTTCAGGCCCGGCGAGATCGTCGGGCTGGTGGGTGAGAACGGGGCGGGAAAGTCGACGCTGATGCGTCTGCTCGAAGGTGTGCACATGCCCGACCAAGGCAGCATCACCGTAGACGGTTCGGTGCGGGCATTCCGCGAACCGCGTGATGCGCACGCCTGCGGCATCCGCGTCATCCACCAGGAGCCCGACATCGTCCCCGAGCTGACGGTAGCGGAGAATATCTTCATCGGCGCCTTTCCGCGACGGCTCGGGCTGATGCTCGATCGTTCCGCACTTTACGCTGCGACCGATGAGATCCTCGCCCGCTTCGGCATGAGCGACGATCTGCGTCCGCAGGATCAGTGCACGCGCATCGGACCGGCACAGCGGCAGATGATCGAGATCATGCGTGCGGTGCGCGCCGGCGGGCGCCTGATCGCGTTCGACGAACCGACCTCGTCGCTGACCGACGAGGAGGCGCGGCACCTGTTCGCCATTGTCCGGCAGCTCAAGTCGGAGAATGTCGCGATCATCTACATCTCGCATCGGCTCAACGAGATCGTCGCACTCGCCGACCGCGTCGCGGTGTTACGAGATGGCCGGCTGGTTGCCGATATGCCGGCCAAAGGTCTCGCCGAGGAGGATATCTCGCGACTGATGGTCGGGCGTGAACTCGATGATCTCTTTCGGCGTACCAAGTCACAGCGCACCAACCCGATCCTCGAAGTCTCACACCTGAGCTCGGAGGACGTCCACGACGTTTCCCTCGTGCTGCACCGCGGCGAGGTGCTCGGGATCGGTGGCCTGATGGGAGCAGGGCGTTCCGAGCTGGCTCGGGCTATCGTCGGTTACGACCGCCGCATCGGAGGCGACATCCGGATTGACGGGTTGGCGCTGCGCCGCAATGACGTCGCCGCGTCGATCGCCGCCGGCATCGGCTTTGCACCGGAGGAGCGCAAGCACGAAGCGCTGCTGCTGGCGCGTTCGATCCTGGACAATGCCACGCTGGTCGTGCCCAAGCAGGTTGCAACGCTCGGGCTGTTCGACCGCCGCAAGGCGATATCCAAGATCGCTCCACTGGCGAACCGGCTGGCGATCCGCACCCCCAGCCTCGACCAACTGGTGTCCAAGCTTTCGGGCGGCAACCAGCAGAAGGTGGTTCTGGCACGCTGGCTGGCGCGCGACCTCAAGGTGCTCATCCTCGACGAGCCCACGCGCGGCATCGACATCGGCGCCAAAGCGGAGATTTATCAACTCATCGCCGACCTGGCCGCAGGGGGGATCGGGGTGTTGCTGATCTCGTCCGAAATGCCGGAGCTGATCGGTCTGGCAGACCGCGTGCTGGTGATGGCCGAAGGGCGAATCACCGGCGAACTCGCCGGCGACGCGGCGAACGAACAATCCATTCTGGCGCTGAGCATGCCGAAGGCCGGTGCGGCGCAAACGGGGGCACATCCATGACCGCAACCAATCACGTGCAGGCCACGGGCCAAATGGCGTCCCGGCGCGGCGTGCTGGAGCGCATCGGCAACCGTGTCGGCGTGCACAATATCAGCCTCATCGCGGCGCTGATCATCCTGTGCGTGATCTTCGGGTCGCTGCGCGGCGACGTGTTCTTCTCCTCGCGCAACATCCTCAACATCGGTCTCGCGGTGACCATCCTTGGCGTCCTTGCCATGAGCCAGACGGTGGTGATCGTCGCCGGAGGCCTCGATGTGGCGGTGGGTTCGACGGTAGGTCTGTCGACTGTTGCCACCGCGATGGCGGTGCAGGTCACGGGCTCGGCCGCAGTCGGCGTCATCGCCGGCTTTGCGGTCGGCGCGGCCTGTGGGGTGGTCAACGGCATCATCATCACCTATGGCCGGGTCAACGCGGTGATCGCGACGCTGGGCACGATGGCGATCTTCCGCGGTGTCGCCTTCATCCTGTCGGACGGGCAGTCGATCTCGATCTTCGATGAGCAGTTCCGCTTCATGGGCAACGGCACGATGCTCGGCCTGCCGGTGCCGCTGTGGATTCTCGCGGTGACAGCGGTCGCGTTCCAGATCTTCCTGTCGCAGTCGATTGCCGGCCGCAATGTCTATGCCATCGGCGGCAACCCGGTGGTTGCCCGGTTCTCGGGCATCAACGTCAATCGCTACAAGGTCGCGATCTACACGATGAGCGGTTTCATCGGCGGGCTCGGCGGCATCCTGCTGGCGGCGCGGACCGGATCGGGCCAGCCGATCTCGGGCTCGCAGGGCCTCGAGCTCGAGGCGATCACGGCGGCGGTGCTCGGCGGCTGCGCGCTGCAGGGCGGCCGTGGGACCATCGTGGGCGCACTGCTCGGCGTGCTGATCATCGGCGTTCTCAACAACGGCATGATCCTGACCGCGGTGCCCACCTTCTATCAACTGCTCGCCAAGGGAGCGCTTCTGATATTGGCTGTCTTGGTCGCCGAATACCGGCTAAACCGGACCTGAGGTCGGAGGACGCGCATTGGCTCTGGAGGCTGCGATCGCCGCAGACGATGACGGCGACGAGGTGCGGCGCCCGGTCGGCGCGCGCCTGCTCGATGAACTCGGCCGGCGGATTCTCAGCGGGCAGTATCCGCCCGGTGCGCCGCTGCCGACCGAGCTGCAGCTGTGCGCCGAGTTCGGCGTCAGCCGTACGGCGATGCGCGAGGCGACCAAGATGCTCGCCGCCAAAGGGCTGGTGGTCGCCCGCAAGCGGGCCGGAACGCTGGTGCAGGACGCAGACAACTGGAACCGCCTCGATCCGGACGTGCTCGCCTGGATGGATGCGGCGCCGCCGGACCCGGAATTCATCCGCGGGCTGATCGAGGCGCGACTCGCCATCGAGCCCGCCGCGGCGCAGCTTGCGGCGCAGCGCGCGACGTCGAAAGATCTGGCGCTGATCGAGAGCGGCTATCTCGCCATGCGGGCAGCGGATCTGCGCGATCTTGTCGCCTGCGCCAGCGCCGACGTCGACTTCCATGTGAGCATCCTCAAGGCCAGCCACAACCCGGTGTTCTCCGGCCTCGCCAGCCTGATCGCGCAGGCGCTGGCGAACTCGTTCCGGCTGACGACGTCGGTCAGCAAGAGCTACGCCAAGACCCTCGATGCGCATGGCGAGGTGCTGGAGGCGATCCGCCTCAGGCAGCCGGAGCTCGCGGCATCGCGGATGCGGGCGCTGATCGACATTGCCTCGACCGACCTCAAGGCGACGACGGTGGCCAAGCCGCGGAAATCCGGTGGCAAGTCCTGAGCAGCTGACGATCTCCGATGGCGTGGTCGCGGCGATGGTCACGCCTGGCCTGGGGGCGGGGCTCAGCCGGTTCGACTATGTGGCGCGGGGCGCGGTCGAGCCGGTGTTCAAGCCGGGGCCGCCGGAGCGCGGGCCGCTCGATCCGGCGATGTTCCTGCTGCTGCCGTTCTCGAACCGGATATCGGGTGGCGGGTTCACGTTTCGTGGCGGGTTCCATCGGCTCGAGCCGAACGTGCCGGGCGAGCCGTACCCCATCCATGGGGATGGGTTCTCGCAGCCGTGGCGTGTGGTCGAGGCAGATGCGACGGCGGTTCGGCTGCGGCTTGAGTCTGCCGGGGGAGCGTTCAAATATGCCGCGACCGTGAACTATGCGGTGGGCCGGGGAGCGTTGACCGCCGAGCTCACGATCGACAATCGCGGAGCGGATGCGATGCCGTTCGGCCTGGGCTTTCATCCATGGCTGGTGCGCACCTCCGATGTCGTGCTGCAGGCGCCGGCCACGGGGGTGTGGCGCGAGACGGAGGACCATCTGCGGGCGGCGGATGCCCCAGTGGCGGTGCCGCCGGAATGGGATTTTACCGAGGCGAAGTCGCTGCCGCCGGGGTTCATCAACAATGGATTTTCAGGCTGGGCCGGCGAGGCGGCGGTGGTCTGGCAACAACGACAGCTGCGACTGGACATACGGGCATCGGACAGGCTGTCGACCTATATCGTCTACTCGCCGTCGGCCACGGCCGACTACTTCTGCTTCGAGCCGGTGTCGCATCCGGTCGACGCACATCATCTGCCGGCATCAGTCGCGAACGGTCTGGTGGTGCTCGAGCCGGGCGAAACGACGAGTGCCCGCGTGACCTTTGCGGTCTCCCGCTCCCCGGGGTGAGTTGCTGGATCGGGTCATCCTGAGGCCGACTGCCTTGCAACTGCCGAGAGGCGTGGTAGCACGCCATGCGGCGTTTGCCGCGATGTTCAGGATGCACCGATGACCCAGATCCGCAACACCTCGATCAAGCTGCCGATGGCGCGCCTTGGGGCGCCAAGCAGGCTGCCGCGTTTCAGGTGGCAGCAGCCGATCCGCAACGCGCCGACGCCGCCCAATTTCGGCTTGACCGCCGAGGAGAGCAGTCACGGCTTCAACTGGGGCGAAGACTCGATCCTGCCCTACCAGGTCTCGGACGACTACGATCGTGAGCTGACGCCGGGCGCGCTGCCGTGCGTGGTGATTGAGAATGAGTGGTTGCGTGCCGTTATCGCGCCGTCGCTCGGTGGCCGCCTGCTGGAGCTCAAGGACCTCAAGACCGGGCGCGACCTGGTGTTTCGCAATCCGGTGTTCCAGCCGGCCAACCTCGGTTCGCTCAACGCCTGGTTTTCGGGTGGGATCGAGTGGAACGGGCTCATTCCCGGGCACACGCCCTTCACCTGCGCGCCGGTGTTTGCCGGTGTCCGAAACTCGCCGCGGGGTCCCATCCTGCGGATCTACGAATTCGATCGTATCGTCGAGGCGACCTGGCAGGTCGATCTGTTCCTGCCGCAGGACTCGGCCTGCCTCTACGCGCATGGGCGCCTCGTCAATCCGTCAGTGGCGGACCGGCTGGCCTATTGGTGGACCAATATCGCGGCGCCAATGCACGACGGCACGCGTGTGCTGAGCCCGGCGGATTACTCGGTCGAACACATCTGGCCCGGCAACAATCTCGGGCGCTGTGATTTTCCCAAGCCGGACTGGGACGCGTCCTATCCGGACAACTGGGAGAACGCCACATCGGTGTTCTTCCGTGCGCCATCGGCGAAGCGGCGGTTCATCGCATCGGTCGATCGCGGCGGCTACGGTCTGGTGCAAACGAGCACGTCCCAGATGCAAGGTAGAAAGTTCTTCTACTTCGGCAGCGCAGCCGGCGGGCAGAACTGGATGGACTATCTGTCGCGGCCCGGAGAGGGGAAGTACCTCGAAATCCAGAGCGGCATTGCGCCAACACAGAACCAGCGGTTTCCGCTCGGGGCTGGCGAAGAGCTGGACTGGACCGAGGCGTTCGCGCCGCTGCAGCTCGATCCGGTCCACGCGCACGATCGGGACTATGGCGCCGCGGTGCTTCATGCCGCCGCCGGCCTTGACGCGGCCGTGCCGACCGAAAATCTGGCGCAAATCGATGCATTCCTGACCGAACAGGCACGCCTGCCGCTCGACGAGCGATACTCGGTGGGCGCGCCGTGGGGGATGCGCCAGGAGTTGCTGCTCGGGAAGGGCCTCGCGGACGGTCTCGATTTTGCCGTCGAAGCGCCGGGCGACTGCTGGGACGATCTCGCGCACGGCCTGACGATCGGCCCGAACAATCTTCACGACGTGCCCGATGGCGTTGCGGTCTCGACGATATGGGTCGATCGCGTCGCGACGAACGCAACTTTGCACGGCACCACCTGGCTGCACGAACTGATCCTAGCGATCGCCCGTCTCGACGAGGGTGACGCCGACGCCGCGCGCGCGCATGCCGACGCCTCACTCGATCGCAAGCCGAGCTGGATGGGTTATCGTCTCAAAGCGCTGGTTGCGGAGAATGTCGACGACGCGTCGGAGAACTACCTCAGGGCGTGGAGGCTGGGCGACGGACTGCCGGAGCTCGCTGTCGAGATCGCGGCGCACTTCATGAACGCCGAGCGTTCGGAGGACCTCAAGCGGTTTGTCGCGGCACTGCCTGCCCAGGTGCGCGACAATGAGCGCATCGTCCTGGCCCAGGCGGTGGTGGCGGCCAATGACGGGCGGTTCGACGAGGTCGAGCGGCTCCTGATGAGCCGGCAGTTCGCGACGATCCGCGAAGGCGAGACGCTATTGTCGGACCTGTGGGTCAAGCTGCGGCGCGGACGGCTCGAGCGGGAGCTCGGCCGAACGGCGACCGCCGATGAGCTCAGGCGGGACCTGCTATTGCATCCGCTGCCACGTGCATTGGACCTGCGCATGCACCTGCTCGAGGACGCGGCTGCTGGCTAGGGTCAGGTTGGCGGCTTTGCGCTTCGCTCTCGCATCGATGCGGCAATGGTCTTGAGCATCGTGTCGTCCACTGAGAGGCCGATGGCGCGCATGGCGAGTACCGCGGCGCCGACGGATCCATCGCTGGCGACGCGGATGTCGGGCTCGAGCCCTGCGGCACGGACGATTTTGGCGATGGCGGGAGCCACGCCGGTCAGATGCGGGATAACGCCCCCGCCCAGAACGACTGGTCCCGGCATCTGCGGATCAAACGCCAACGCGAAATCGGACGCGAGGTAGCGCTCGGCCTCGGCAATGAGACGGTCAGCGAGCCTATCGCCCCGGTGCGCGATGACGAGCGGCGCGAAACGGGCAAGCTCGATCGGGCGTATCGCGTAGATCGCATCGATCAGAAAGCGAAGCGGCGCGGGACGGCCAAGGATGTTGTCTCCTTGCCGCTCGATGTTGAAGGCGGCGAGGAGGGCCGGGGTGAGCGCGGTCTTTTCGCCTCGACCCTCGAGGTCGGCGACGGCGGCGCGGGCGGCCTGCTGGCCGAGCCAGAAGCCCGAGCCGAGATCGCCGGCGAGCCAGCCCGCAAGATCGACGACTCGTTCGACGTCGCCGTTGCGTATGCGAACTGCACCCGCACCCGTGCCGGCGATAAGGCAATACCCATCCGCCACCGGTGTGACCGATGAAAACATCGCCTGGACATCGCCGGCGAAAACGATCGGCCCAGTCAGCCCGAGCGCGCGAAAGGCGGTCTCGAGCCGGGCGAGAGCGACGTGGGCCTGGGGTCCCGCAAGGGCAATCAAGGCGACCGAGATGTCGAGGGGGCCGGCCCCGGCCACCGCCGCGTCGACAGCCGAAATGATGGCGGATGCCGCAAGATCAGGGGTGTTGGAAGCGGGATTTCCGCCGCTATTGCGGCCGTAGCCGAGGCACCGGCCGGTCTCATCCACGAGGTAGGCCCTCGAGGTCGACCCGCCGACGTCGATCGCGAGGAGAGCCCTCTGCGTCACGTCAACAGCGCTTGCAACGAGCGGACTTGCGGCATAAGAATTGTTTTCACTCGCAGGTCAGCCTTCTTGAGAGCAATTTTCAGGACCGAGGCCCGTTAACATAGATGACCGCCGCCGCAAAGACGTTCAGCGTGCTCGATCGCATCAAGACCTTACAGTCTCAGATGCCGGCGACCATGGGCAAAATCGCGGCAGTGCTGATCAACGACCCCAAGGCCCCGCTGACCCTGTCGATCACCGATCTTGCCGAGCGTGCCGGGACGTCGGCGGCCAGCGTTACGCGCTTCTGCCGGATGCTGGGCTATGCCGGCTACGCTCCGTTACGGGTGGGCATCGCCGAGGATGTCGGGCGGGGGGGCGGGCAGGCGGCATGGATCGCCGATATCGGCCGCTCGTTCGGTCCGGACGATCCGCCCGAGGAGATCCGGCGGGCGCTGCTCAATACGCACGTCCTGTCGCTGCAGACGACCGCGGGCCTGCTTGATCTACCCGCCGCGATCCGCGTCGCCAAGATGATCGTCAAGGCGCGCCACGTGGACGTTTACGGCGTGGGCGGCAGCGCGCTGACGGCCCTCGAGACCGAGGCACGACTCTATCGCATCGGCATCAACGTCCACACCTGGGCAGAGGTGCACAACGGGCTGACCAGCGCCGCGATCCTCGACGACCGCTGCGTGGCGATCGGCATCTCCAACACCGGCCGCACCGACGAGACCATCCAGATGCTGTCGCTGGCCAAGGCGTCCGGCGCCTATGCGGTGGCGATCACCGGCAATCCGGATTCGCCGCTCGCACGGATCGCGGACGAGGTGCTGATCGCAGCCGCCCCCGACGGCTATCTGAAGCCGGCCGACCTGTCGGCGCGGCATTGCCAGCTGTTCGTCGTCGACCTGCTTTACCTGCTGATCGCGCAATCCAACTTCGATCGCACGACGCGTCTGCTTGCCGCATCGGGTGCTGCCGTGGCCCCGCGCCGCCGGCCATTGCGCGGTGCAGCTTCCTTCCGCTCAGCGGCACGTGCTGCCGGGCGCCAATTGTCCAAAGAACCGAGTTGATGATGACTGACCTGAATACGCAGTTCCTGAACGAAGTCACGCCGCGCCTCGAGCGCCTGGCCGGCCCAAACAAGGCGATCGACGACGCGGTGTCGCTGATCGCGGACTCGCTCGAGGCCGGCGGCGTCGTGCAGGCTTTCGGGACCGGTCACTCGGAGGCTTTCGCGATGGAGATCGCCGGGCGCGCCGGAGGTCTCATCGCCACGAACCGCATCGCGTTGCGCACCCTGGTGCTGCGCGGCGACCGCAGCGTTTCGGAGCTGGGCGGTGCAGAGTTCGAGCGCGATCCCAATGTCGGCGAGAACCTGCTCGCCCTGTTCGACGTACAGCCCAAGGACATCTTCATCATTGCCTCCAATTCAGGCGTCAACGGCTCGATCCTGGGCGTAGCGCTGGCGGCGAAGACGCGCGGCCACAAGGTCATTGCAGTGACCAGCCTCGCACACACCAACGCCGTCAAGCCGAAGCATCCAAGCGGCAAGCGGCTAAGCGAAGTCGCCGACGTCGTCATCGACAATCTGGCGCCGTTCGGCGACAGCACCATGACCCTGGAGGGCGGCATCGGCGTGGGCGCGGTGTCCTCGATCACGGCGGCATTCATTGCGCAGCGGATCACTATCGGCGTCGCCGAGACCATCCGCCGGCGCGGCAAGACACCCCCGGTCTACATCTCCGCGAATATCCCGGGGGGTGACGAGCACAACCGTGCTCTCGAAGATCTCTACGGCGTACGAATCCGCAGGGAGGCCTAGCCGACGTGTTGAGGACCTCGCCGGCATGAGGTTAACTAAGACCAATTAACCAAAGGGAAGGACGTAACATGGGTATCAACAAGACCATAGACCGCCGCACATTCATGCGCGGATCTGCGGCAGCAGCGGCAGCCTTGCCGCTGAGCGGACTGCTCGGCTCGACCAGTGCGCTGGCGCAGGACGCGGCCAATCCGTTCGGCCTCGCCGACGGCTCGACCGTCGACGCGGTGATCTTCAACGGTGGCTACGGCATCGACTATGTCGAGTTCGCCGCTAACCTCATGCAGAAGAACCATCCGAAGGCGACGGTGAAGGTGTCGGCGTCGACCAAGATCGCGACGGAACTGCAGCCGCGCTTCATCGGCGGCAATCCGCCGGACCTGATCGACAACTCTGGCGCCGACTCCATCGGCTTCAGCTCGATCATCGACCAGCTCGAGGACATGAATTCGGTCCTCGATGCGCCGAGCCTGGAAGGCGTCAAGATCCGCGACACCCTGGTTGGTGGCGTCGAGAAGCCGGGCACCTTCGGCGACAAGTTCGTCGCGCTCAACTACGTGATGACGGTCTACGCGCTCTGGTATTCGCAGAGCCTGTTCGACGCCAATGGCTGGACCCCGCCGACGACCTGGGCCGAAGCCATCGAGTTGGGCAAGAAAGCCAAGGAGAAGAACCTCTACCTGTTCGGTTGGGGCAAGGAAGCAGCGACCTACTACCGCACCACCGCAGTCGCTTCGGCGATCAAGGCGGGCGGCGACGAGGTGCGTCTCGCCGTCGACAACTTCACCCCGGGCTTCTGGTCGCATCCG
>Ga0207674_10004077_pt1 | contig 17703 bp, 20 predicted proteins | sample KBSCornC72_FD_184303 | JGI IMG/M metagenome (GOLD analysis project Ga0207674, IMG submission 184303) | Corn rhizosphere microbial communities from Kellogg Biological Station, Michigan, USA - KBS Corn C7-2 (SPAdes) (version 2) | ecosystem: Host-associated > Plants > Roots > Rhizosphere > Soil ... | reverse complement strand
AAGGATTCGACCCAGGAGGAATTCTTCCACACGATGAACGAGATCATCACCGCCGGCCGGCGGCTGGTGATCACCTCCGACCGCGCCCCGCAGGACCTCGACGGGATCGCGCCGCGCATCCTGTCGCGCCTGTCGTGGGGGCTGGTCGCCGACATCAACCAGGCCGATTACGAGCTGCGCTTCAACATCATCGTCGCCAAGCTCGAGGCGCTCCCGGGCGTCGATATGCCGCGGCCGGTGATCGACTTCCTCGCCCGCCGGGTGACGTCGTCGGTGCGTGAGCTCGAGGGCGCGCTCAACCGCATCGGCGCTTATGCGATGATGACCGGACGCGAAATCGACGTCGCGTTCGTCGAGGAGGTCCTGGCGAACGTCCTCCGCGCCAATCAGCGGCGGATCTCGATCGACGAGATCCAGACCCAGGTCGCCGAGCATTATCGGATCCGCAAGGCCGAGATGACGTCGGCGCGGCGCGCCCGCGAGGTCGCCCGCCCGCGCCAGGTGGCGATGTATTTGTCGAAGCAGCTGACTCCGAAGTCGCTGCCGGATATCGGCCGGCGCTTCGGCGGTCGCGATCACACGACCGTGATCCACGCCGTCCGCCAGATCGAGAAGCTGCGCGCCAGCGACGCCGAGCTCGACGCCGACATTCGCCTGCTGACGCGGCAGCTCGAGGGTTAGTCCCGAGCGGCGGTCACGCCGCGTCGTGGAAGATCAGACCGAGCGTATGGCGTTGCCCGGAGCGCAGTTCGCTGACGCCGTGCCGGTGCTGCGCGCGATAGAAGCCGCGCGCACCTCGCACCGGGCGGTCGCGGACCGGGAAGACCACGGCATCGCCCTGCTCGAGGGGCACGACCTGGGCGCGCGACTGACGGCGCGGCCGCTGTTCGGTGAGCACGAACTCGCCGCCCGAGAAATCCGACGGGCTCGACAGCAGCACCGCGACCTGCAGGGGGAAGACCGTCTCGCCGTAGACGTCCTGGTGCAGGCAATTGTAGTCGCCCGGACCGTAGCGAAGGATCAGCGGGGTCGGCCGGGACTGGCCGGCCGCCCGGCAGCGGGCGAGGAACCTGTCGTGACGGTCGGGATAGCGGACGGGGGAGCCGAGCGCCGACTGCCAGTCGTTGGCGATCGGCACGAGCCGCTCGTAGAGCCGCAGGCGAAGCTCCGCGATCAGCGGCGGAAGCGGATAGCGGTAATATTTGTACTCGCCGCGTCCGAAGCCGTGGCGGGCCATAACGATCGTGCTCCGGAACTGGTCGGCGGCGTAGCCGGCGGCCAGTTGCTCGCACGACCCTGGATCGAGCAGGCGGGGCAGGAGATGGAAGCCGCGCTCGTCGAGCCCGGCGCGGATCGCGTCCAGATCCGCAATCATGCCGAGGCTCGTTCGCGTTCGAGCAGGCGCGCCTTGCGCTTCGCGCCCCAGCGATAGCCGCCGAGCGAACCGTCGGCGCGGATCACCCGATGGCACGGGATGAGAATCGCGACGGGATTGGCGGCGCAAGCCTCGGCGACGGCGCGCGCCGGTGAAACGTAGTTCGAATCGGCCATGACGAGTCTCCGTGAGTGAGCCACCGCCATGCCTGAGCGCGGCGACCCCTGCGTCCGGGCAGTTGCGCTCAAAATTAAGGCCCGTCCGGAGCGATCCGGACGGGCCTCGTTTGCCCCCTCGGGGGTCCTTAAGATTTCGGCTTGGTCGGAATGGTGATCTTCACCGTTTCGCCATTCTGGCCGGGGAAGTTGGTGAACATTGCCTCGACCAGGCTCGGGATGACGACGTCGAGCCGGTCGGTCTGCGAGCGCGCCTGGGCGCGGCCGTCGAACAGCGGTGCGTTCGACCCGCGGGCCCGAATGTGGAGGTCGATCTGGCTGTGATATTCGACGTAGCTGTCGACCCCGCCGCCGTAGCCGCCGTACCAGAACGGGTCGTCCCACCCGTAAGAGAAGCGCGACCGGTAACCGAAGCGCGGGTAGAAGAACGGGCTGCCATAACCGTAACCGAAGCGGCTGCGATAGAACGGGTCCTCGACGTAGCGTACCTGGCCCTGGTCGATGCCGTAGCCGAGCTGGACGAGCATCGTCGCGCTCTGCGCGTTGGACGCGGGCGCATAACCGCGCGCCTGGAGCTGCTGGGCGACGATGCCGGCATAACGCTGGAACTCGAGCCCGCCGTTGGTCGCCATGCCCCCGCCGGGCACGACGAAGAAGGTTTGGCCCTGGGCCGCGGGCATCGCCTGGTAGCGGGAGACGGTGCTGGTGATCGAACTGGCGCAGGCCGAAAGGCCGAGCGCTGCAACGCCGAGCATCGCTGCTGCAGCAAATTTGTGAAGACGCATGGCTACACTCCCTCGAATCGGGAAACCGGTTGGAATTTCAGTGGCCTTATACCACCAAACGCGCTGAACCGTCGATGAAACGTTCGTTCAATGCGACAATCCGACGGCGTCATACGCGGCCGCAAGCGTAGGTGCCGCCAGCGCGCTCGCCCGTTCAGCGCCGTCCGCAAGAATCCGGTCGAGCTCGGTGGTGTCCCGGCGCAGCTCCTCGAGCCGGGTGCGGAGCGGCCGCAGCAGCTCGATCAGCACGTCGGCCAGCGCCGGCTTGAACGCGCCGAAGCCCTGTCCGGCGAATTTCGCGAGCACCTGCTCGACGCTTTCGCCGGTCACCGCGCCGTAGATTCCGACCAGGTTCTTCGCTTCCGGCCGGCGGTCGAGCCCGGCAGGGTCGTCCGGCAACGGGTCGGGGTCGGTCTTCGCCTTGCGGATCTTCTGCGCGATCAAATCGTCGCTGTCGGTGAGGTGGATCCGGCTCATGTCCGAAGGGTCGGACTTGGACATTTTCGCGCTGCCGTCGCGCAGGCTCATGACCCGCGCCGCGACGCCCCCGCCGATGAACGGCTCGGGCGGGACGAACAGGTCGACGTCATAGTCGGTGTTGAACTTGATCGCGATGTCGCGGGTCAGCTCGACATGCTGCTTCTGGTCTTCGCCGACGGGAACGTGGGTCGCCTTGTAGAGCAGGATGTCGGCTGCCTGGAGCACCGGATAGCTGAACAGGCCGACCGACGACCCTTCCTGGTTCTTGCCCGCTTTGTCCTTCCACTGGGTCATCCGGTTGAGCCAGCCCATGCGCGCGGTGCCGGACAGGATCCAGGTCAGCTCGGCGTGGGCCGGGATCGCGCTCTGGCGATAGATCAGCGAGCGCTTGGGATCGATGCCGCTGGCGATCAGGGCCGCCGCCATTTCGCGGACGTTCGCATGCAGCTCGGCCGGGTCGACGTAGACTGTCAGCGCATGCAGGTCGGCGAGGAAATAGAGGCACTCGGCCTCGTCCTGCATCCGGACCCAGCGCAGGATGGCGCCGAGCAAATTGCCGAGGTGGAGGTCCCCGGTCGGTTGGATTCCGGAAACGACGCGCATCGCATCAGCCGACATCGGTGTACGGCCTCCTTCGCCTGAGGAGCGAGCGAAGCTCCTCCTTGTCGGTCCCGCCGAGGACCCACACCAGCGGGAAGTACACGGCCATCCCGCCGCCGACGAGCGCGACCACTCCGCCGAGGCGGTGCCCGACGGAGCCGGTGAACCACGGCGCGAGGACCATGCGCAGGCCGATCAGCGCCGCGACCATTGCCCCGGCAGCGAGCAATTGCCGCGCCAGCCGCGACGCCAGCCAGGCCTGGACCCGGAAATGGCCGCGGCGATGGAGGATCGCGTAGAGGATCGCGCAATTCAGCCACGAGCTCAGCGCCACCGCTGCCGCAAGCCCGCCGATCCCCCAGCCGAGGCCCCAGATCAAGGCGAAGTTGAGCACAACGTTCACGACCAGGACGACGATCGCGACCTTGACCGGAGTCGCCGTGTCGCGGCGCGCGTAAAAGCCCGGGGTCAGCACCTTGACCAGCACATAGGCCGGAAGGCCGAGCGCGATGAGCGACAGCGTCAGCGCCGTGTTTTGCGCATCGCTGGCGGTGAACCGGCCGGCCTCGAAGATTGCCGACACCAGGGGCAGGGCGCTCACCGCCAGGGCCAGCGCCGCGGGCAGGCACAGGAGCATCGCCAGCTCGGCCGCCTGACCCTGGACCCGGGCGGCCTGGTCGACTTCGCCGATGTCGACGTGCCGGCTGACCTGCGGCAGGATCGCGGTGCCGATGGCGGCGCCGATGACCCCCAGCGGCAGCTGATTGAGGCGGTCGGCATAGTTGAACCAGCTGACCGCGCCGGTCCCGATGCGGGTCAGGAAGAAGGTGTCGATGAACACGCTGATTTGATAGACGCCGGCGCCCAGCGTCGCCGGGACCACGACGCGGATGAACTGGCGCACGCCGGGAGTCAGGCGCGGGCGGCGGATCTTGAGCACGATCCCGGCGCGCTTGCAGGCTGCGAGCAGCAGACCGAGCTGGAGGATGCCGCCGACCGTCACGGCCGCCGCGATCGCCGTCGCCGACACTTCCCCGCCCTGGCGGAACAGGATCAGCGCGCAGAGCATCGCCAGGTTGAGCAGGGCCGGGGCGAACGCCGCCGCGGTGAACCGCGCGATGCTGTTGAGGATCCCGGAGAACAGGGAGACGAGGCTGATCAGCAGCAGGTACGGGAAGGTGATCCGGGTCAGCAGCGTGCCGAAGGTCAGCTGATGATCGTGCCAGCCCGTGATCAGGAAGATGAAGGGCCTCATCAGCGCGATGAACAGGACCGTGAACAGGATCAGGGTCGGGAGGAAGACGGCGAGAACCTCCTCGGAAAACTTCTTCGCCTCGTCCTCGCCGCCGGATTGGAGCCGCTGGCTGTAGAGCGGCACGAAGCCGGCCGAGAAGGCGCCTTCGCCGAACAGCCGCCGGAAGGTGTTGGGCAGCCGGAAGGCAACGTAGAAGGCGTCGGTGTAGATGCCCGCGCCGAGGATGCGCGACATCAGCATCTCGCGGGCAAAGCCGGCGATTCGGCTGACCATGGTCAGCCCGCCGATCGTGCCGGTCGCCTTGAGAAGATTCATCGGCGCGCCTCCGCCCGCAAGCTGCCGGACGTCAGCTGTCGGTCGGCGCTTCCGACGGAGCTTCGACGGGCGGGGTCCCTTCCTCGCCGCCGCCCTGCTGGGCGGCCTCGAGCTGGGCCATGTAAGCCGCCGCGAAATCGATCGGGTCGAGCAGCAGCGGCGGGAAGCCGGTGCTGGTTACCGCCTCGGCGATGATCTGGCGGGCGAACGGGAACAGCAGGCGCGGCGCCTCGACCAGCAGGATCGGCCCGAGCGCTTCCGCGGGCACGTTGCGCAGCCCGAACAGCCCGGCGTAGGTCAGGTCGACGACGAAATGGACGCCATTCTCGGACCGCGCCGTCACCTCGATCTTGATCGAAACCTCATGGACGTCGTCCGACGCCTTTTCGGCGTTGAGCTGGAACTGGACGTCGAGGCTCGGCTGGACCTGCCATTGGAAGACCTGCGGAGCGCTCGGATTCTCGACCGACAAGTCCTTGATATATTGAGCGAGCGTCGCGACCTGCGGCTCGTTCTGGTCCTGGCCGGAGCCATTTCCCTGGGTGGATGAATCCTGCTCGGCCATCGGTCTTTCCTTGTACGCATTTGAAGGTGTCGAGGAGCCGCTGAAAGCGCGGCGCGTTTCGCCCGTGGCGCCTAGCAGTCGCAATAATGGGGCGCAATGGCACGCTCGTGCGTTGCCGGTGTTGGAATCTTTACCCGACGCGCATTATGTAGATGACAAGTATTTGAAGCATTGGAACCGCAAGCTTTGACCGTCATCGTCATCCTCGCCCTGGTCGCCTTGTTCATCGGGCTCCGCTTGTACAGCGTGCTCGGGGAGCGGACCGGCCATGAGCAGCAGCCGATCCTCAAGCCGGCCGACCCGGATGCGCGGGTCGAGCCGCAACCGGCGCAGCCCGCGACCACGGCGCCGACCGCCAACGATCCCGGCGACATGGCCTTCCTGCCAACCGCAGGCCCGGGGGTCCGGGCGATCCTCGCCGCCGATCCGACGTTCGACGTCGCCCGCTTCCTGGAAGGCGCAAAGGCAGCCTACCGGCTGGTCCTCGAGGCGTTCTGGAAGGGCGATCTCGACACCCTCAAGAGCCATGTCGACGACCATGTCTACGAGACCTTCGCCGGCGCGGTCGAGCAGCGCACCAAGGACGGCTTGACCCTCGACAATCGCCTGGTCGCGGTCGACCAGACGGTCATCGCCGAGGCCGCGATCGAGCGCAGCATCGCAATCGTCACCGTGCGGTTCGAGGCCGACATCGCGGCCGTCACCCGCAACGCCCAGGGCGAAGTCGTCGCCGGCTCGCTGAGCGACGCGGTCCAGACCCGCGACCTGTGGACCTTCCGCCGCGACGTCGCCTCGCGCGACCCCAACTGGCAGCTGATCGAAACCGACGAGGACGAGTGAGAGCCGCGGCCCGCGCGATCGCTGTGGCGGCGTTCGCGTTGCTGTCGGCCTGCGCGACCCGGCCGGTCCAGGCGCCGCCGACTCCGGCCCCGCCCGTCACGCCGACGCCGCGTCCGACTCCGACACCGATCCCGGTGCCGACCCCGCCGCCGGTCACCGCGCCGAACGCGCGCGCCGCCGGAATCGTTCTCGACCAGCCGCGCACCCTCGGCCGCGACGAGGCCGCCCGGGCGCTGCAAGCCTTTCGGACCAGCTGCCCGGTCCTGATCCGGCGGCCGGACCAGTCGCTCCTGACTCAGCCGGGCGACTGGACGCCGCTGTGCACCCAGGCGGCGTCGCTCGCCCCGGACCAGGCGCCGGGCTTCTTCTTCTACAATTTCGACTGGGTCCGGGTGGCCGACGGGCGCGCCTTCGCGACCGGCTATTACGAGCCGGAGATCGAAGGCTCGCGCGAGCCGTTGCCCGGCTACACGCCAGTCTACCGCCTGCCGCCCGACCTCATTCGCTGCACCAAGCCGGACGGCTCGACCGGGCGCGGCCGGATCGACGAGACCGGCGCCTGCACGCTCTACTTCACCCGCCCCGAGATCGACGACGGGGCGCTCGCCGGCAAGGGCCTGGAGCTCGCCTGGGCCAAGGACCCGGTCGACCTGTTCTTCCTCGAAATCCAGGGCTCGGGCCGGATCCGGATGCCCGACGGCAGCGTCATGCGGATCGGCTACGCCGGCCAGAACGGCCGCGACTATGTCGCGATCGGGCGCGTGCTGCGCGACCAGGGGATCCTGCCGCCGGGCGGCGCCCACATGGAGGCGATCAAGGCCTGGATCCGCGCCAATCCGGAGCAGGGGCGGGACCTGATGCGCCAGAACCTGTCCTACATTTTTTTCAAGGAGCTGACCGGCCCGGGGCCGCTCGGGGCGCTGAACGTGGCGGTGAGCCCGCGCGCGACGGTCGCCGCCGACCCCAATTTCGTCCCGCTCGGCGCCCCGGTCTACCTCCAGCTCGACCGGCGCGAGGCCAGCGGAATCTGGGTCGCGCAGGATACCGGGGGGGCGATCAAGGGGGCGAACCGGTTCGATACCTTCTGGGGCGCCGGAACGGAGGCGGTGACGATCGCCGGCGGCATGTCGGCCAGCGGCGAGGCGCTGATCCTGCTCCCCAAGGGGGTCGCGGCGCGTGCGCTCGCTCAATACTGACGAGGCCGAGCTGTGGGGCCGGGTGACGGCCTCGATCCGGCCGCTGTCGCGTGAGGTTCAATCCTCCCCGGAACGGGGAGGGGAACCGGCCGCGGAGCGGTCGGTGGAGGGGGGTCGGAGACCTGCACCACGCCCCCTCCACCATCCCCGCTCTCGCGGGGACGGTCCCCCTCCCCGTTCCGGGGAGGAGCTTCGCCGCCGCACCCTCGACGGCAGCTGGGATAAGCGTCTGCGCTGCGGGGCGGTCGAGCCGGACCGGGTGCTCGACCTGCACGGCCTGACGCTCGACACCGCATGGCGGGCGATCGACCGGGCGCTCGAGCGCTCGATCGCGGCCGGCGACCGCGTCCTGCTGTTGGTCACCGGGCACCACCGGGCCGGCGATCCGCCGGTCGCACGGGGCCGCATTCGCGCCGCCGTCCACGACTGGCTCGCCGCCTCGCGCCACGCGTCGCGCATCGCCGCCGTCCGCGGCGCGCACCGGCGTCATGGCGGCGGCGGCAGCCTGTACATCGTGCTCAGGCGCCGCTGACGCTTTCTTAACCGGTCTCATTTAACGCGGGCGGGTAAGCGGACGTTTCCGCGCGCGAGGCCCAGCACCCGATGAAAGCAGGCACCGGCCAGAAAATCAGCAACGCGATCCTGTCGTGTGCTGCCGGCGTCGCCTCGTTCCTCTTCTCGCTGGCGGCGCTGCTGTACATCACCGAGTTCGACCTGAAGATCGTCGCCGCGGTCGCGGCGGGGATTTTCTGCCTGATGATCAGCTACATCGCGTCGGAGCGGCCGAACAGCGAGAGCGCCCGGGCCCTCGCTGCGCTCCGCGACCGGCTGATGGCGGTCGAGGAGGGCGACCTCGTGTCGCCCGCGCCGCCGTCGGTGCGCCAGGCGATGCCGAAGCTGGCGCAGGCGGTCGACACCTTGTTCGCCGAGGTCCGCGCCTCGATCGAGAACGCCCATGCGCTGGGCATGTACGATCCGGTGACGTCGCTCCCGAATCGCCTCCACTTCCGCTCGGAGGCCGACAAATTGCTCGGCGAAGCCGGCGGCAAAACTTCGGCCATGATGTTCGTCGACCTCGACCGCTTCAAATCGGTCAACGACAGCCTCGGCCATGCTCGCGGCGACCAGCTGCTGATCATGGTCGCCAACCGGCTTCGCGTCGTGGTCAATGCCGAGTTCACGGGGAGCGCCCGTAACCGGCCGTTGCTCGCCCGACTCGCCGGCGACGAGTTCACCATGTTCTTCCCCGAGGTCGAGGAAGTGGCCGAGATCGAGCGGCTCGCCCGCCGGGTCGTGCTCGCCATCTCCGAGCCGTTCGAGCTGTCCTCGCACAGCGTCGACATCGGCGCCTCGATCGGAGTCGCCCTCTCGCCCGACCACGGGGTGACGATCGAATCTTTGATGCGCGCCGCGGACATCGCCATGTACCGCGCCAAGTCGCTTGGCGGCGGCCAGCACTGCCTGTTCAACGACGAGCTCGCTGCCGAGCATCAGCAGAAGGTCGACACCGAGAAGGCGCTGACCGAGGCCGTGCAGCGCGGCGAGTTCGTGCTCGCCTACCAGCCGCAGATGAGCCTCCAGACCGGCGAGATCGCCGGCGCCGAAGCCCTGCTGCGCTGGAACCATCCGCGCGACGGGCTGCGCGGGCCGAACAGCTTCATCCCCGTCGCCGAGCGGACCGGCCTCATCGCCGAGATCGGCGACTGGGTGCTGGCCGAGGTCGCCGCCGCGCTCGGCGGCTGGAACCGCAGCGCGGCCGCGCGCCGGCTCGCGTTCAACGTCAGCCCGCGCCAGCTCGACCGCCCCGACTTCTTCGCCCGGCTCCGCCAGGCATTCGCCGATACCCACGTGCCGCTGTCGCTGGTCGAGCTCGAATTCACCGAGAGCGCGGCGATGGAGGTCAGCGAGCCGGTGCTCGCCGAGATCGGCGCGTTGCGCGCCGATGGAGCGACCATCTCGATCGACGATTTCGGCACCGGCTATTCGAACCTCGCCCGGCTGCGCGCCATGCCGCTCGACCGGGTCAAGCTCGACCCGTCGTTGATCGCCGACATCGAGACCTGCGAGAAGGCGCGGGTCATCGTCCAGGCGGTCATCCAGCTGATCAAGGGCGTCGAGTGTGAGATCGTCGCCGAGGCGGTCGAGACCGCGGCCCAGGCCGACATTCTTCGCGCCATGGGCTGCGACACGGTCCAGGGCTATGTCTTCGCCCCGCCGATGTTCGAGAGCGAGTTCCTCGACTGGATCGGCAACGCCGATCGCAAGGGCGCGAAATCGGTGGCCTAATCAGGATCGACGGTGACCAGGAGGCCTCCAAGGGCAACGGTCAACACTGTCGCCAGCACCGCGATCGGCCAGTCGGCGCTGAGCACCGGGTCGAGCAGGACGTCGAGGACGTCATAGAGCATCAGAAATCCGGCGGCGATTGCCGCACCGACCACCACGATGATCCGCGCGACACCGTTGCGCGGCAGAATCAGGAGGGCGATTACGGCGCCGCTCACGACCAGCCCGGCGATCGGCCAGGCGCGCAATTCTCTCAATCCCCGGTCGAGCAGGAAACCCGCCGTGGCGAGCAGGCCTAACCCGGCGGCGATTGCCGGCCAAAGAAGAGCACGCAAAGGCGAAACGACGCGATCCACGTGTGTGGCCTATCCCCCAAGGGCGCCGAGCACCACTGAGTTCATGTTTCCTATTCTAGGCGAGAACCTTGCCCAGGATCCGCTCGTAGATCCGCGACAGCGCCTCGATGTCCGCGACCGCGGCGCTCTCGCCGACCTTGTGCATGGTTGCGTTGGGCAGCCCGAAATCGACCACCGGGCAAAGCTGGATGAGGAAGCGCCCGTCCGACGTTCCGCCGCTGGTGGAGAGTTCGGGTTCGGTGCCGGTCTCCTCGCGGATCGCTTCGACCACCACGTCGTAGAGCGGACCGGGCGGGGTCAGGAACGCCTCCCCGGAAATGCGCGCGCGCACGCTTGAGCCCGGCGCCTCGCGCTCGGCGACTTCCTCGACCATCCGCACCAAATCCTCGCCGCGCTGCAGGTTGTTGAAGCGGATGTTGAGCTGCGCCGTGGCCGAGCCGGGGATGACGTTGCTCGCGTTCGTCGGCGTCAAAATGGCGGTAAACTCCAGGTTCGACGCCGGGAATTGTTCGGTGCCGTCGTCGAGGTGGACTGCGGACAGCGCGGCGATGACGCGGGCGAGGGGCGGGACGGGGTTGGTCGCGCGGTGCGGGTAAGCGACGTGGCCCTGGACGCCGGGCACCTCGATCCACATGTTGACCGAGCCGCGGCGGCCGATCTTGACCGTGTCGCCGAGGCGGTCGACCGAAGTCGGCTCGCCGATCAGGATCATGTCGGGGCGGATCTGCCGCTCGTTGAGCCAGTCGATGATGCGCGGCGTGCCGTAAGCGGCATAGCCTTCCTCGTCGCCGGTGATCAGCAGCGACAGCGTGCCGGCCGCCGGCTCGATTCGCGACAGCGCCGCGACATAGGCCGCGATCGCACTCTTCATGTCGTTGGCACCGCGGCCGACCAGCCGCCCGTCCTCGACCTGCGCGGCGAACGGGTCGCCGCTCCATCCCTCACCCGGCGGGACCACGTCGAGATGGCCGGCGAAGCCGAAATGCGGCGCGCCGTCGCCGCGGATCGCGACCATATTCTCGGTCGGGCCGTCGGGCGGCTCGCCCATCACCCAGCGATGGCAGGTGAAGCCGAGCGGGGCCAGCGCCGCCTCGAGCACGTCGAACACCTCGCCACGCGCCGGAGTGACGCTCGGCACATTGATCAGCGCAGTGGCGAGCGCGATAGGGTCGATCGGAACAGCCATGCAGCCGCGTAGCAAAGGAATGTCCGATGCCCAAGATCGACCTCACCGCCATCGCGCAAGTCAACCGCACCGGCTACCCGCCGCCGTTCGATCAGGATGTCGCAGGGCGCTGGTACCGCCGCCTTGCGCCGGCCACCGGCCTCACCGACTTCGGCGTCAGCCATGTTGTGCTCAAGCCCGGCGCCTGGTCGTCGCAGCGCCACTGGCACGACGGCGAGGACGAATTCCTGGTGATGCTGTCAGGCGAGGCGGTGCTGGTCGAAGACGACGGCCGCACGACCCTCCGCCCCGGCGACTGCTGCGCCTGGCCCAAGGGCAGCACCAACGGCCATCATCTGATCAATGAGAGCGGCACAGATTGCAGCTTCGTCGTGATGGGCGGCGGCACCAACACCGGCGGCGGCTATTCGGACATCGACCTCGCTTTCACCGCCGCGGGCACCTACGCCCACAAGGACGGGACGCCCTATCCGGACACCCAGCGGCCGGCCTAGGCCGCCCGATCGACCTCATATTGCTCGATCACCCACGGTTCGTCCTGCGCCTTGTCGATCCATTCGGCGACATGCGGGTGGGACAGCACCGCCTTGATATAGACCGCAGCGAACGAGGGGACGGGGACGGCGTAGGTGATGAAGCGGGTGACCACCGGCGCATACATGATGTCGGCCGCGCACCAGTCGCCGAACAGGAAGTCGCCGGTCCCGCCGAAGCGGGCGCGGGCCTGGGCCCAGAGCTGCAGGATGCGGTCGATCTCCTCGCGCACGGGGTCGCTGAGCTCGGCCGGCGGGAAGCTCTTGCGAACGTTCATCGGCAGCTCGCGGCGCAGGTTGGCGAAGCCCGAATGCATCTCGGCGGCCATCGAGCGCGCCATTCCGCGCCCCGATTCGTCGTCCGGCCAATAGAGCTCGCGCCCGACCCGGTCGGCGAGGAATTCGATGATCGCGAGGCTGTCCCATACAACGCAATCTCCGTCCCACAGGATCGGCACCTTGCCGAGCGACGGCGCGAATTCGTCGCCCTCGCGGCGCTTCTCCCACTCGGCGTCGAACAGGGGGACGACATATTCGTCGAACTCTTCGTCCGACTGCTTGACCGCGAGCCAGCCGCGCATGGACCAGCTCGAATAAGCGCGGTTGCCGATGATCAGCTTGAGCAAGGCCTGCTCCTACGATGTTGCCGCTTCGAGGATCGCCGTTCTTAACTCGGCGATGCCGCTACCGGTTTCGCTCGCTGTCGTGAAGACCGCTGGATGCGCGGCGGGCCGTTTCGCGGCTTCGGCCGCGGTCGCCGCGAGCGTCGCGGCGAGCGCGGTCGGCTTGACCTTGTCCGCCTTGGTGAGGACGAGGTGGTAGCTGACCGCGGCCGCGTCGAGCATGTCCATCACCTCCCGGTCGACGTCCTTGAGGCCATGGCGCGAATCGATCAGCACCAGCGCGCGCTTCAAGACCGCGCGGCCGCGCAGATAATCGTTCACCAGATGCCGCCAGCGTTTCACCAGATCCTTCGGCGCGTCCGCAAAACCGTAGCCGGGCATGTCCACCAGCCGCAGCTTCAGTGGCTCGCCGACGTCGAACACGTTCAGTTCCTGGGTCCGGCCGGGGGTGTTCGAGGTCCGCGCCAGCGCCTTGCGGTTGGTCAGCGCATTGAGGAGCGAACTCTTGCCGACGTTGGAGCGACCCGCGAACGCGATCTCGGGAACGTCGGGATCGGGCAGGAACCGGAGCTCGGGCGCGGACTTCAGGAACGCGATCGGGCCGGCGAACAACTTGCGCGCCCGCTCGGCCAGTTCCTCGTCTGCCGCCGGTCCGGTCATGTGTGGACCGGGTGGGTGTCGGCGAAGTGCAGCCCGTATTTCTTGTACAGCCACCATTGCTGGAGGATGGTGAGCACGTTGCTGGTCACCCAATAGAGCTGGAGGCCGCTGGCGAACGGGGTCATGACGAACATCATCACCCACGGCATGATCGCGAAAATCTGCTGCTGGGTCGGGTCCATCTGCTGCGGGTTCAGCTTGAACTGCAGCCACATGGTCACGCCGAGCAGGAAGGCCAGCACCGACAGGCCGAGGAACGGCGGGAACCAGGTCCAGCCGAACTGGTGGGCCAGGGTCAGCAGGCTCGCCGAATCCGGCGCCGACAGGTCGTGGATCCATAGGACGAACGGCTGGTGGCGCATTTCGACGCTGACCATCAGCACCTTGTAGAGCGCATAGAAGACCGGAATCTGAAGGAGGATCGGCAGGCAGCCCGCAGCCGGGTTGATCTTCTCTTCCTGGTAGAGCTTCATGATCTCCTGCTGCTGGCGCGCGCGGTCGTCCTTGTAGCGCTCCTGCAGCGCTTTCATCTTGGGCTGGATCTTGCGCATCGCGGCCATCGACTGGAACTGCTTCTGGGCGATCGGGAACATGATCCCGCGCACGATCAGCGTCAGGCAGATGATCGCCACGCCGAAATTGCCGAGCGCATGGAACAGGAACACCAGCAGCCCGAAAATCGGCCGCATGAACCATTCGAACCAGCCCCAGTCGATCGATTTGGAGATTTTCGGGACGCCGGCCTGCTCGTAGCGGTCCAGCCACGCTTTCTCCTTGGCGCCGGCGAACAATTTGGCCTGGGTGGTTGCCACCTGGCCCGGAGCGAGCACGGTCGGGGCAAGCGCATAGTCGGCTTGGTAGCCGCCCGAGGGCGACCGCCGGAATTCGCCGGTCATCGCTCCGGGCGGGACCAGCGCGGTCAGCCAGAAGTGGTCGGTGAAGCCGAGCCAGCCCGGGACATTGCCGAACGTCTCGGTCTTGCCCTGGTCGAGATCCTTCCAATTGACCTCATAATTGGCCTTGCCGTCGAACACGCCAATCGGGCCGACGTGGTTCGTCCACAAGTCCGGGTCGGACGACTTGGTGGCCCGGCTGACCAGCCCGATCGGGCGCACGACGACCGGCTTTCCGGACCCATTGATCACCCGCTGATCGACGGTGAAAAGATAGCCGCCATCCACGGCGATCTTCATTTCGTAGCGCGTGCCGTCGGGCATCTGCGTGGTGAGCGTGACCGGCCGATCGGGCGTCAGCGCCGCGCTGTCCGCCTGCCACAGCGTATTGAGATCCGGGGCAGCGGCGCCTTGTCCGACCCAGCCGAAGGAGGCGACATAGGCGCCCGGTGCACCGAGCGGCGAGAGCAGCCGGACCGGCGGCGAATTCTTGTCGATCGTCTGGCGCTGCTTGAGCAGCACGAGGTCGTCGATCTGGGCGCCCTTGAGGTTGAGCGAGCCCTGGAGCGACGGCGTGACGATCCGGACTCGCGGCGTCGACCCAAGCACCGCCGCCCGGCTCTGCAGCGCCTTGGGCGCGGTCGGCGCGGTCGGCGCGGTCGGCGCGGGCTGCCCCTGGGCCTGGGGCAGTGGCGCCGGCTGGCCGTTTTGCGTCTTGGCGGCCGGCGGGTTCGCGGTCGGGAAATATTTGTTCGCGGCCCACGTCCAGCCGAGCAGGATGAGCGCGCTCAGCACCACGGCGAGGATCATATTCTTGCTGTCGTTCACTGGAGATCCTTCGTCATGGCACTGGGTCGGGCCCCTGGCCGCCCCATGGGTGGCAGCGGCCGATCCGTTTCAGGGCGAGCCACCCCCCGCGCAGCGCCCCATAGCGTTCGATGGCGGTGATCGCATAGGCCGAGCAGCTCGGCTGGTAGCGGCAGGTCGGGGGAAGGACCTGGGAGGGACCTTTCTGCCACGCCTTGGCGATCAGGATGAGGAGCTTGGCGATCATCTTGCCGTCATGACGAGCGAAGCGCAGCAATCCAGCCTGGATCGCCACGCCGCTGCGCTCCTCGCGATGACGAATGACGGAGTCATTTGCGCAGCCGGTCAAGCGCGTCGGCGAGTTCGACCCGGAGCAGCCCGAAATCGCGTTCGACGCCCTTGTCGCGGCCGATCATCACATGGTCGGAGCCGGGGAAACCCCGGGCCGGAACGATCTCGCGGGCGAGCGCCCGGAAGCGCCGCTTCATGCGGTTGCGGACGACCGCTCCGCCGATCTTTTTCGTTACCGTGAAGCCGACGCGCATCGACGGGTCCGAATCCTTGCGGTCGCGGACGAGCAGGATGAAGCCGGGGGTGGGCACGCGCCTGCCGCCGTTGGCAGCGAGGAAGTCCGCGCGCTTCCTGATCGTGACTAGGCGCTGAGCTTCTTGCGGCCGCGCGCGCGGCGGGCGTTCAGCACCTTGCGGCCGCCGGGCGTCGCCATGCGGCTGCGGAATCCGTGACGCCGCTTGCGGACGAGGTTGCTCGGCTGGAAAGTGCGCTTCATCGCTCATGCCTTAAATCAAAGAAAAAGGGCCGCCCAAGAGGCAGCCGCTGTCGAGCGGGCCGATAGTCGAGGGGCGGTGCGAAGTCAATTGCCGGTGCTCGCTTCCTCGGACTTTTCAGGCTGCTCCTGCTCCTTGCGGAGCCGCTCGCGGCGCAGCGCGCTGCGCCGGCGCAAGGCGAGGTCGGTCCAGCGCCCGGGCGTGAAGCGCCGGCCGAACAGCTTCGGTCGCCAGCGCTTGAAGCGCACATAGTGGCGCTTCGCCCACAGGCTGGTCTTGAGGACCAGCGCGAGGCCGATCCCGGCGACGATGATTCCCCCCGGGCCGGGGATCGCCCCGACCAATGGCGAGACGACCAGCAGCAGCATGCCCAGGACGAACATGCTCCATTCGACCACCGGATGGTCGAGGAATCGGTCGAACTGCTCGCGTGTGATCATGGCCGCAGATGTGGTCGCGCGCCCATAATGGCGCAAGTCGTCTTGCGGGAACGGTCCACAGCGGTCTAGCTTTGATCCGCCGAGCTAGGGGGACTTCTGAACCTCTTCACCGTCACCCCCGCGAAAGCGGGGGTCCCGCTGCCCTCCGGCACCATCGCGAAGAGCGGGATTCCCGCTTTCGCGGGAATGACGAAAAAGGCGGCAGCTTAAATGGCTGCAACGGTCGCCACCGTCGCCTATCTCGGGCTCGAGGCGCGCACCGTCGAGGTCCAGGTGCAGCTGTCGTCGGGGCTGCCCAAGTTCACGATCGTCGGGCTGCCCGACAAAGCGGTCGCGGAAAGCCGCGAACGGGTCCGCGCCGCGCTGGCGTCGATCGGCCTCGCGCTTCCGCCCAAGGTCATCACCGTCAACCTGTCGCCCGCCGATTTGCCCAAAGAGGGATCGCATTACGATTTGCCGATCGCCTTGTGCCTGCTGGCCGCGATCGGCGCGACCGATGCCGAGACCCTGTCGCACTATGTCGCGGTCGGCGAGCTGTGCCTCGATGCGCGGATCACCGTTTCGCCCGGCGTGTTGCTGGCCGCGATCCACGCGTCCTCACTCGACAAGGGGCTGATCTGCCCGGCCGCGCAGGGCAGCGAGGCCTCCTGGGCTGGCGAACTCGACGTGATCGCGGCGCCTGACCTGCTCGCGCTGCTCGCCCACCTCAAGGGGACGGCGCTGTTGCCGCCGCCGCCGCCGGCCGAGGCCGAGCCGCCCGAGGGCGGTCCCGACCTCGCCCAGGTCAAGGGGCAGGAAGTGGCCAAGCGCGCGCTCGAGATCGCGGCGGCCGGCGGACACAATCTGCTGATGAGCGGGCCGCCCGGCGCGGGCAAGTCGCTGCTCGCCGCCTGCCTGCCCGGGATCCTGCCGCCGCTCCAACCGTCGGAAGCGCTCGAAGTGTCGATGGTCGCCTCGGTCGCGGGCGAGCTCACCGGCGGCAAGATCCGGCGGCGCCGGCCGTTCCGGGCGCCGCATCACTCGGCCTCGATGCCCGCGCTGGTCGGGGGCGGCCTCCGCGTCCGCCCGGGCGAGATCAGCCTCGCGCATTTGGGCGTGCTGTTCCTCGACGAATTACCAGAGTTCCAGCGGCCGGTGCTCGATTCGCTGCGCCAGCCGCTCGAGACGGGTAGCGTCAGCGTCGCGCGGGCCAACACCCACGTGACCTTTCCCGCCCGCGTGCAGCTGGTCGCGGCGATGAATCCGTGCCGCTGCGGCCATCTCGGCGATCCGGCGCTGGCCTGCAGCCGGGCCCCGCGCTGCGCCGCCGACTATCAGGCGCGAGTCTCGGGGCCGTTGCTCGACCGGATCGACCTCCACGTCGAAGTGCCGGGCGTGTCGGCCGCGGACCTGACCTTGCCGCCGCCGGCCGAGGGCAGCGCGGAGGTAGCGCAACGCGTCGCCGTGGCTCGCCAGCTCCAGGCCGACCGCTACGACGGGCGCGGCGTCCGGACCAACGCCGAGGCCAATGGCGAGCTGCTCGACGAGGTCGCGACTCCCGACGAGCC
>Ga0207674_10004071_pt1 | contig 17712 bp, 16 predicted proteins | sample KBSCornC72_FD_184303 | JGI IMG/M metagenome (GOLD analysis project Ga0207674, IMG submission 184303) | Corn rhizosphere microbial communities from Kellogg Biological Station, Michigan, USA - KBS Corn C7-2 (SPAdes) (version 2) | ecosystem: Host-associated > Plants > Roots > Rhizosphere > Soil ... | reverse complement strand
CTGCTGGCGGTCGCCTACGGCGGCAAGCTGCACCAGCACCTCCCCGACCTGCTCGACGGCGAGAAGGGGCACCAGCCCGCGCCGGGCGTGTACGGCACCCATGCGGCCCGGTTCACGCCGGGCAGCCGGGCGGCGGCGATCTTCGGGGAGCGGGCCGAGGTCAACTCGTACCACCACCAGGCGGTCTCCGACGCCGGCGCGCTGACCGTCACCGGCTGGGCCGACGACGACGTCATCGAGTCGGTGGAGGACCCGTCCCGGCGCTTCGTGTTCGGGGTGCAGTGGCACCCGGAGGCCGCCGCCGACGTGAGACCCTTCGCCGCGCTGGTCGAGGCCGCCCGCTGAGCCGACGCGCACCCGCCACCTCCGTTTCCGCGATCTTGGACGTCTACTACTGCTCCAGCAGTAGTAGACGTCCAAGATCGGCGGGTTCGGGCCGGGGAACCGCGCGGGATCACTCCTCCGGGCGCGCTCGCATCGGGAGCAGGTAGGTCACCAGGAACGTGAGGCCCAGCAAGGCGATCACGCCGGCGAGCGTGCCCACCAGGGCGTCGGTGAAGCCCTCGTCGGGCACCAGGTCGAAGAACACGGTGCCCAGCACCGCGATGCCCAGCGCGCCGCCGAGCTGCTGCACCGCCGTCAGGGTGCCAGATGCCGAGCCGGTCTCGTGCTGCTCCACGCCGGCCAGCACGATGTCGAAGAACGGCGCCATCAGGAGGCCCATCCCGATACCCATCAGCGCGCCGGCCGGGATGAGCTGCCATGGGCTCGCCGGGGTGTCGACGGTCCGGACGGTGAACCACAGCGCCCCGGCGCCGATCGCCATCACCACGGCACCCAGCTGGATCAGCCGCCGGCCCAGCTTCGCGGCCAGCCCCGCGCCCGCGATCCCGAAGCCGACCACCGCGCCCAGCGCCTGGGGCAGCGACGTGAGGCCCGCCTTCAGCGGCGAATAGTGGAGCCCGATCTGCAGGTACAGCGAGTAGACCAGGGACAGCCCGATCAGGGCGGCGAAGAACACCAGACCGGCGATCAGCCCGCCGGTGAACGCCCGCTTGCGGAACAGGCTGGGGGTGACGAGCGGGTCGGCACCCCGGCGCTCGCGGCGCACCTCGTACCAGGCGAACGCCGCGAACACCGGTACCGCCGCGCCCAGCATCGCGAACGCCCACGCCGGCCAGCCGTGCTCGCGCCCCTGCACCAGCGGGAAGATCAGCAGCAGCGTCCCGATCGCGGCGAACAGCACGCCGGGAACGTCGAGCCGCGGCGTCCGGGTGCCGTCGCGGACGTCGCGCGGGATGAACCGCAGCGCGCCACCCACCGCCAGCAGCCCGAGCGGCAGGTTGATGAGGAAGATCATGCGCCAGCCGGCACCGAAGTAGTCCGCGTCGACGAGCCACCCGGCGAGCACCGGCCCGCCGACCGAGGACATGCCCATGATCGGGCCGAACAAGCCGAACGCAGCCGCGATCTCCTTGGGCGGGAAGACCTGCTTGATGATGCCGAGACCCTGGGGCAGCATCACGGCGCCGAACAGGCCCTGCACGACCCGGGCGCCGATGAGGATCCCAGGCGACGGGGCCAGCCCGCACAAGAGGGACGCGATCGTGAACCCGGCGGCACCGACGACGAACATCCGGCGCCGGCCGAAGATGTCGCCCAGCCGCCCGCCGGTGAGCAGGCCGATCGCCATTGCGAGGGTGTACGCGGCGCCGAGCCACTGGATCAGGCTGAGCGAGCCGCCGAGGTCGGCCCGGATCGCCGGCGACGCGATCGTGGTGACGAGCGCGTCGAGCAGGTCCATGACCTCGACGGCGAGGATCACCAGCAGGGCGGCCCAGCGCCAGCGGTACGGGGTCTTTTCGTCGACCGGTGCCGGGTTGGTGAGGAGTGTCTGCATCGGAGCCTCCGGAAGGGGGTGGAACACTGTTCGTCGTAGCGAACAGTGTTCGTCGACAGAACAGTGTTCTACCCTCGAACGGTGTTCGCGTCAAGTACGATTCGGCGACGGACGGAGGACCGTGACCGACGACACCCTGCCCACGCCGCCCTGGCGGACGCCGGGCCGCGCCAGGAACGCCAGGACCGCGCGCCCACCGCTCGACCGCGAGCAGATCGTCGACGCGGCCATGCGCATCGTCGCCGAGGAGGGCATCGACGCGGTGAGCATGCGCCGGGTGGCGCAGGTCTTCGACACGGGACCGTCGACCCTGTATGCGCACATCGCGAACAAGGACGAACTGCTCCAGCTCATGATCGACAGGGTCAATGCCGACATCGTGGTGCCGGAACCGGACCCCGACCGGTGGCAGGAGCAGGTCAAGGAGGTCGCCCGCTCGACCTACCGGGCGCTCACCGCGCACGGCGACGTCGCCCGGGCCGCCCTGGCGAACATCCCGACCGGACCGGGGGCGCTGCGCACGGCCGAGGGGCTGCTGGCGATCATGATCGCCGGCGGGCTGCCGCCGCGCGTCGCCGGCTGGGCGATGGACCGGATCTTCCTCTACATCAACGCCGACGCGTACGAGGGCGCGCTCTACGGCGCCAAGGTGCAGGAGAGCGGCAAGTCCATGGACGAGTACGTCGCCGCCTTCTACGGCCAGCTCAGGGACTACTTCAAGGCCCTGCCGCCGGCCCGGTTCCCGAACCTGTCCGCGCACGCCGACGCCCTGGTCTCCGGCGGCGGGGACGCCCGGTTCGAGTTCGGCCTGGACATGCTCGTCGACGGGCTGGCCCGCTACGTGGGAACTCGGGACTGATCCGGCCGGCCGCGCCGGACGATGGGGCATGGGGAAGATTCACGAGGCGATCGACGGCCGGCTGCGCGCGTTCATCGAAGCGCAGCCGATGTTCTTCGTGGCCACCGCGCCGAGCGGGTCCGGCGGTCACATCAACCTCTCGCCGAAGGGCATGACGGGCACGTTCGCCGTGCTCGGCCCCCGTCGCGTCGGGTATCTCGACTATCTGGGCAGCGGCGCGGAGACGATCGCGCACCTGCGCGACAACGGTCGCGTCGTCATCATGTTCTGTGCCTTCGCGGGCCCGCCGAACGTCGTCCGCCTGCACGGGACGGGCAGAGCGATCCTTCCCGCGGACCCCGACCACGACGGCCTGCTCGCCGCGTTCCCCGGGGCGCGCACCCACGGGCTGCGCTCGATCATCGATGTGACCGTCGAGCGGATCAGCGATTCGTGCGGCTTCGCCGTCCCGCTGATGGACTACGTCGGCGACCGTGACCTGCTCGCGGAGTGGGCCGGGCGACGGACCGACGCGGACCTGGCCGACTACGCGAACACCCGCAACGCGCACAGCATCGACGGCCTGCCCGCGCTCGGGGGGAGGGTGCCGGTCACAGGTTAGGCTCGGAGCCATGCAGACCCGCGCCCCACTCCGGCCCGGCACGCTGTCGCCGTGGCGGGAGGTGCCGGCCGCCATCCCTCGGCCGGAGTACGTCGGCAAGGCGGGGCCGAGGAAGTACCGCGGCTCCGACGTCCAGACGCCCGAGACCATCGAGAAGATGCGTGTCGCCGGGCGGCTGGCGGCGCAGGCCACCCAGCTCGCCGGGCAGCACTGCCAGCCGGGCGTCACCACCGACGAGATCGACGCGATCGTGCACGAGTTCCTGTGCGACCACGGCGCCTACCCGTCGACGCTGGGCTACCGCGGGTTTCCGAAGTCCTGCTGCACCTCGCTCAACGAGGTCATCTGCCACGGCATCCCGGACACCACGGTGCTCGAGGACGGCGACATCATCAACGTCGACGTCACCGCGTTCATCAACGGCGTGCACGGCGACACCGACGCCACGTTCTGCGTCGGCAACGTCAGCGAGGAGAACCGGCTGCTCGTCGAGCGCACGCACGAGGCGATGATGCGCGGCATCAAGGCGGTGGCGCCGGGCCGGCGGCTCAACGCGGTCGGCCGGGTGATCGAGGCGTACGCGAAGCGCTTCGGCTACGGCGTGGTGCGCGACTTCACCGGCCACGGGATCAACGAGACCTTCCACTCCGGCCTCTACGTGCCGCACTACGACAAGCCCGACCTGGAGACGATCATGGAGCCGGGCATGACGTTCACGATCGAGCCGATGATCACCCTGGGCACCCACAAGTACGAGATGTGGCGCGACGGTTGGACCGTCGTCACGAAGGACCGCAGGTGGACGGCCCAGTTCGAGCACACGATCGTGGTCACCGATGACGGCTACGAGATCCTGACGCTGCCCTAAAGCGGTGGACGACAAACCACTCGCACTCACACCCGACCACCACGCGGACGTCGCCGGTGGCTGGTTGCGGGCCGCCGTCTTCGGGGCGATGGACGGGCTGGTCAGCAACATCGCGCTGATCGCCGGCGTCGGCGGTGGCGGGGTGGCGGCGCGCACCGTCCTGCTCACCGGCGCGGCCGGCCTGATCTCCGGCGCGATCTCGATGGCGCTGGGCGAGTACACCAGCGTCCGCACCCAGAACGAGCAGGTCGGTGCCGAGGTCGCCCGGGAGAAGCAGGAACTGGAGCGCCACCCGGAGGCCGAAGCGGCCGAACTCGTCCAGCGCTGGGTGGCGCGCGGCCTGCCGCCTCGGCTGGCCGAGGACGTGGTCGCGGCGATCAGCCGCGACCCCGGCGAGACGCTGCGGGTGCACGTCCAGGAGGAGCTGGGCGTCAGCCTCGAGGAGCAGCCCAGCCCGTGGGTCGCCGCCGGGTCGTCGTTCGCCTGCTTCGCGGTCGGCGCGCTGGTGCCGCTGCTGCCGTACCTGCTGGGCTCGTCGGTGCTGTGGCCGGCCCTGGTGTCCGGCGGCGTCGGACTGTTCGCGGCCGGCGCGCTGGTGGCGCGCTTCACCGGCCGGGCCTGGTGGACGAGCGGCCTGCGGCAGCTGATCCTCGGTGGGCTCGCGGCGGCGGTCACCTACGGGATCGGTTCACTCATCGGCAGCGCTGTCTAAGGCCGAGCGCGCCCCATGATCGCGTCGATCTTGCAATAGTGGTGGGTGTCAAAGAATCGCAAAGCAGGGCGAATTCTGGCACCACGAGTGCAAGATCAACGCGATCATGGGCGTCAAGACGTTCGTTCGACGGGCAGCCGCGCGCGGGTCATGAGGCCGGCGCCGAGCATCGCCACCGCTGGCACCGCGACGAGCGACAGGACGACGTTCGTCCACGGCAGCACGAACGGCATCGGCGGCTGGAGTTGCGGCCACACGTCGGCCAGCCCGGCGTTGATGCCCGTCACCAGCGCGGCGGCGGCCGCGAGCCCGGCCGCCACCCCGAGCGCCGAGCCGAGGCCCGCGATGATGCCGGTCCGGCTCAGCGATAGCACCCGGCGCACGCCCGGTGAGGCGCCCACCGCTCCGAGCGTCGCGAGATCGGCCCTGCCCTCGGCGGCGGCGAGCCCGGTCGCGATCGCGGCCGCGCCGACGGTGACCAGCCCCGCCACGACGGCCAGGATGATCAGGATCGGGTCCGACCGCGGCTGCGGCGGGCGCTGCACGCCGATGATCCAGCTGCCCTCGACGGTGGCGGCGGCCGCCATCAATGCGTCCTCCTCGGCCTGCGTCGGAACCCGGTCGGTGACCCCGACGAAGCCGGCCGGCCTTACGTTCGCGCCGAGCCGGCCGACGGCCGCCGCCGACATGATCAGGCTGGGCGAGTCCGCGTCCGGGATCGCCATCGCCGGCACCGACACAGCGGGTCCACGGGTCTCCCCGATGAGGGTGAGCGTCGCAGAGCCGTCGACGACCGCGAACCCGTCGGCGACAAGCGCGCCGCCGGAGCGCAGGACCGCCTCGGCGCGGGCCAGGGCGGCGGCGTCCAGTCGCACCAGCCGGCCGAGGTCCGCCGGGTCGATGACCGCGAGGTCGAACGCCGACCCTTGCGACTCCCGCCAGACCAGGTCGCACCGCGGGTCGCGGTTGGCCTTGCGCTGCGTCGCGGTCGACCGCCGGGTCGCCGAGAAGTCGTACGGGCACTCGTTCGCCGGCGGGCGCCCGACCATGACCTGGCAGGCCGGGCCGCCGTCGGCACCGCAGTCCGGGCGCCCGACCGGAATCACGCCGGTGACCGGCATGGTGGCCCGCATCGCGTCGGCCAGGGCCGTGTACGCGGCAGGCGGTGGCTCGGGCGGCGCGGCCAGGTCCATGCCCCTCGGCTCGGTCGCCACCTGGGCCGTCACGGCGCCCTCGCGCACCATGAGCGGGTGCTGCGGCACTGTCTGGCGGGCCTCGCTGCCGGCGAACACCGCAGCGGCCAGCGTGCTGACCGCCACCGCGGCCAGCACGGCGCTGATCGCCGGCGCGGCCGCGGCCCGGTTGCGACCGACGTCGCGCAGCGCGATCCGCAGCGAAACCGGCAGCCGGCCGCCCAGCCGGGCGACGAGGCCGACAAGCGCCGGCGTGCACAGCACCAGGCCGAGTTCGCCGATCACCATGCCCGCCAGCGCGACCTCCTCCGACGCCCGCCGTGCTCCGACGACGGTCACGGCGCCCCCGGCCGCCAGCACGATCAGCCCGAGCACCGCCCACCGCTTGCGCATCCGGGTGACGGCATACCGGCCGGACAGCGCCGCCACCACCGGCTGCCGGGCCGCCGTCCAGGCCGGCACCAGGGCGGCGAGCACGCCGGAGAGCACGGCCAGCGCAACGAGCCCGGCGAGCGCCTCGGGGTAGAACCGCTGCGCGCCCGGCCGGGCGAACGCGACGTGCTCGGCGAGCAGGTCGCGGGCGGCCACCGCCGCCAGGACGCCCAGCACCAGGCCGCCGGCCGCCGCGACCGCGCCGAGCACGACCCCATCGGCGAGGACGATGCGACGCAGGTGCGCGGGGGTGCCGCCGGCCGCCGCGACAAGGGCGAGGTCGCGCCGCCGCCGGCGCGCACCCACCGCGAACGCCGGGCCGGCCAGCAGCACCACCTCGATGATCAGGACGCCGCCGAACACGGTCCCGAGGGCGAACGCCCTGCTGTCGTCGAATCCCGCGAGCATCGTCGCCGGGTCGAACGGCGGCGGGTCGAGCAGCACGGCGCGGGAGAGCACCACCGCGCCGGCCGCGTTGAGCGCCCGCACGCCGGGCCAGTCGACGGGGCCCGGCACGTCGACGAGCCATCGGGTGCTCCCGATGCCGGCGTAGTTGCGGGGCAGGGCGCCCGGCAGCGCGACGATCACCTCCCGGCGCAGGTCCTGCGGATCCTCGACCAGCCCGACGATTCGCCAGGTGCGGGCACCGTCCGCGCTCGTGAGTGGCCCGCCGACGCCGACTCGGCGCGCCGCCCGGGCGGTGACCGCGACCTCGTCCGGCGCCCGCGGCGCGCGGCCGGCGACCTGCCGGAGGATGCCGCTGGCCAGCGGATTGGCGTAGTCCAGCTCCAGCGTCCCGATCTGACCGCGCCCCGACGCCGTGCGGAAGTCCGCGGCGTCGGCGCGCATCGGGAGCGCCGCGGTGGCGGCCGGCAGCAGCCGGCGCACGTCGTCGGCGGTGGCGTCCCGCGGCCGGCCCTCGCCGCTGCCCAGCAGGTCGGTCGGCAGCTGCCGGACCGGCCCGTCCCACAGCTCGCCGACGGCGAGGTCGGCCCGGCCCAGGACCCGGTCGGCCTTCTCGGCGGGGGTCAGCGCGAACGTGTCGTGATAGACGGCGACGAACGCGAACGCCAGCACCGGCAGCCCGATCAATGCGACGACGAGTGCGCTGCGCCCCTTCGCCCGGCGCGCCTCCCGCCGGGCGATGCGCACGGCCGCCAGCCAGCCGCGCATCACGACGCCCCGGTCAGCAGCTGGTCGGCCTCGCCGATCGGGCCGGTGGTGTCGACCACGACGCCGTCACGCAGGAACACGACCCGATCGGCCCAGCCGGCGTGGCGCGCCTCGTGGGTCACCAGGATCGCGGCCGCGCCCGCGTCGACCCGGGCCCGCAGGACCTGCAGCACGGCCTCGCCGGTCTGTGTGTCCAGGGCGCCGGTCGGCTCGTCGGCCAGCACGAGCCGGCGCTCGCCGACAAGCGCTCGGGCGATCGCGACGCGCTGCTGCTGCCCGCCGGACAGCTGCTCCGGGAAGCGCCGGGCCAGCTCCGCCAGGTCGAGGTCGGCCAGGGCGGCGAGCGCCTGCCGGCGCGCGGACCGGATCGGCGTGCCGTCCAGCTCCAGCGGCAGCGCGACGTTCTCCACCGCGGTGAGGCTGGGCAGCAGGTTCAGCTCCTGGAAGACGTAGCCGACGCGGCGGCGCCGCACGGTGGCCAGCCGGCGCTTCGAGAGGGTGCCGAGCACCCAGCCCTCGACCACCACCTCGCCGCGGGTCGGCCGGTCCAGGCCGCCGCACAGGTTCAGCAGTGTCGACTTGCCGGAACCCGACGGACCCATCACCGCGACCAGTTCGCCCGCGCCGACCGACAGGGAGACGCCCCGCAGGGCGTGCACCGCCGTCTCGCCGCCGCCGTGGACCCGGTGCACGTCGCGCAGTTCGACGATCATCGCGGGCTCACCTCCGTCGGGTCGGTAGCGGGCGCCGGAGCCGGCGCCGGCCCGCGGACCTGGCGCGCGACGGTGGCCTCGCAGTGGTCCAGCCAGCGCACCTCGGCCTCGGCCTGGAAGATCATGGCGTCCAGGACGAGGAGCCAGGACAGGTCGTCGGGGGCGGCCGTGCGCGCCTTCAGCCGGGTGTACTCCTGCAGGCTGCGCATCGTGGCGGTGCGCTGCGCCTGGATCACCCGCGTCTCGTCGACGCCGGCGGTGCGGAGCGCGAGCGCCAGCTTGATCGCGAGCTCGTCGCGCGGACGCTCGCCGCGCTGCACCGGGGTGGTGAACCAGCTGAGCAGGTCGGCGCGGCCGGCGTCGGTGATCGAGTAGGGGCGCTGCCCGGTGTCGCTCGCGGGGAGGGGCTCGGCGAGCCCGTCGCGCTCGAGCCGGGACAGCGTCGTGTAGACCTGCCCGATGTTGAGCGGCCAGGTGCCGCCGGTTGTCTCCTCGAAGGCGACGCGAAGCTGGTAGCCGTACATCGGCCCGCGCTGGAGGAGGGCGAGCAGGCCGTACCGGATCGACATGGATACCGAGTATGCATACGCGGTATGCTCGTGTCGAGCGTCATTTTGCGCGATCTTGGACGTCTGCTAGCGCTGGAGCGCTGACGGACGTCCAAGATCGCCGACTAGTTGGGCTCCAACCGGCCGGGGAAGGCGACAGTCGTCGGGGTGACGCCGGCGGCCTTGCGGAACCGGGTGGCCCGGATCGCCGCGTCGATCAGCCCGTCGACGGCCAGCCGCCGATCGTCGCCCGTGGTGTCGATCAAAGCCGCCCGCCAGATCGCGGCGGTCCGCTCCTCGATCATGATGGCCAGCTTCAGCGCCGACGCCTGGTCGGTCACCGGCGCGGGCAGCGCGTACGCCGCCTCGGCGACCGGCGCCTTCACGCCCCGCTGGAGCAGCCGCATGACCACGGCGTCGCGCCGGGCGCGGTGCGCCGCCTCGGCGGCCTGGGCCAGCGTCACCGTCGACGCGTCCAGCCGGGCGCCGACCGGCCCGTACCCGAAGATCGCCGCGTGCTCGGCCACCACGGCGGCCATCAACCTGTCATCCGCCCTGGTCATGAAAGTGCCTCGGCGTGGCTGGCCCGCGCGGCGGCGATCGCCCCGATCAGCGGCGCGTAGTAGGAGGCCACCGCCAGGCACGCCGTCGTCGCCCGCTCGGCGGCGGCGCGCTCGGCCGACTGCAGCGCCTTGAGCGGCCCCGACGATCCGGCGCTCGCCGACGGCGACGCGGCCGCCGCGCCGCCCGAGGGCGCCACCGTCGCGTCGAGGGAGCGGCCGATCGCGGCGGCGTGCTCGCGGTGGGCGTCGCGGATCGGGGCCAGCCGCGCCGACTCGTTGGAGTTCTTCGCGATCGCGTCGTCGTAACGTGCGGCGAGGTCCAGCGACTCGCGGGCGACGGCCCGCAGCGCGTCGGCGTCGGGCGGCTTGATCGACTCGGGTTCGTCGGGGCCGAGGACCGAGCAACCGGACGCCAGGCCGGCGGCCGCCAGAACGACGGATCCGGCCGCCAGCACCGAGCGGCGGGAGCGCTGAAGCACCGTCACAGTCAACACCACCTGCGCAACCAGCCCGTAGTCGGAGCGCCGCGCGGACGCCGGCCGTTACCGCGCGTTAGGCTTCGGGGCGAGCCGCTCGCGGATATCGTGCGAGCGGCGTATCGGCGTGACAAGAGAAGGGCACCGGCGATGGCGCAGGGACACGGACGCGGCGACGGCCGGCGTGCCGGTGCGCCCCGCGGCAACCCGTCCCGGGGCGCGGCGCCGGTCCACCAGCGCCGCTCCAGCCCTGCGCGCGGCGCCGCGCAAGGCCCAGCGCACGGCGCCGCGCAAGGCGCGGTCCACGGCTCTGCGCAAGGCGCGGTCCACGGCTCTGCGCACGGCCCCAACCGCGCCCGGCTGCGCGAGGTGATCGAGCCGGTGGTCGCGTCGGCCGGGTACGACGTCGAGGGGCTGTCGGTGTCCCGCGCCGGCCGCCGGTACCTCGTCCGGCTGACCGTCGACCACGACGGCGGGGTGAACCTGGACGCGGTCGCCGACGTCTCGCGGCTGGTGTCAAGGGCCCTCGACGACGTCGAGGCCGGCGGCGAGGAGCTGTTCGCCGGCGAGTACGAGCTGCAGGTCAGCTCGCCGGGGGTGGACCGCCCGCTCACGCTGCCCCGGCACTGGCGGCGCAACGTCGGCCGGTTGGTGCAGGTGCGCGCCGGCGAGAAGCAGCTCACCGGTCGCATCGTGGCCGCCGACGCCGAGGGCGTCGTCCTCGCGGTCGGCGACCCCGGCAAGACGACGGAGCACCAACTCGGTTACGACGCGCTGGGCGCCGGCAAGGTGCAGCTGGAGTTCGCCCGGGCGGCGGCGCTCTCCGATGACGACCTGGAGGAGTTCCCGGTCGACGACGATGACTTCGAGGAGGACGAGGCGTGAATATCGACCTCGCGGCCCTCCGGGCGCTGGAGCGCGAGCGGGAGATCCCGTTCGAGACCATCCTCTCGGCCATCGAGACCGCGCTGCTCACGGCGTACCGGCACACGGAGGGCGCCCACCCGCATGCGCGGGTGGAGATCGACCGCAAGACCGGCTTCGCCGCCGTCTTCGCTCAGGAGACCGACGATGAGGGCACCGTCGTGCGCGAGTTCGACGACACCCCGCACGACTTCGGTCGCATCGCCGCGATGACGGCCAAGCAGGTGATCCTCCAGCGGCTGCGGGAGGCCACCGACGAGGCGCACTTCGGCGAGTACGCGGGCCGCGACGGCGACCTGGTCACCGGGGTGGTGCAGGCCCACGAGGCGCGCGCCGAGAAGGGCATCGTCACGATCGACCTGGGCAAGGTCGAAGCGACGCTGCCGCCGGCCGAGCAGGTGCCGGGGGAGTCGTACGACCACGGGCAGCGCATCCGCTGCATCGTCGTGCACGTCGTGAAGGGCTTCCGCGGGCCGCAGATCACGCTGTCCCGGTCGCACCCGAGCCTGGTCAAGAAGCTCTTCGCGCTGGAGGTCCCGGAGATCGCCGACGGCACCGTCGAGATCGCGGCGATCGCGCGGGAGGCCGGCCACCGCACGAAGATCGCCGTCCGGTCGACGGTGTCCGGCGTCAACGCCAAGGGCGCGTGCATCGGACCGATGGGCCAGCGGGTCCGGGCCGTGATGAGCGAGCTGCACGGTGAGAAGATCGACATTATCGACTGGTCGGACGACCCGGCGGCGTTCGTCGGCAACGCGCTGTCTCCCGCGAAGGCACTGCGGGTCGACGTTGTCGACGCGGCGACCCGCACCGCCCGGGTGATTGTTCCCGACTTCCAGCTTTCTTTGGCAATTGGGCGCGAAGGGCAGAACGCCCGCTTGGCGGCGAGATTGACCGGTTGGCGCATCGACATCAGGCCCGATACCGAGGCTTCCGGCGGATCTCCGGCGCCACCGGGCGCCGCACGCGCGGAGAGCGCAGGGTAGACTTTCTGTGGCACGTCGCGCACGACCGACCGCCCCACCGGTGCCCTCGAGTGTTCCCGTCCGCACCTGTATCGGCTGCCGGGAGCGCGCGGCAGCATCCGAGTTGTTGCGATTCGTCGCGGTCGAGCATTCGCCTGGTCAGTTCAGCGCGGTGCCCGATCCGGCTCGCAACCGGCCCGGCCGGGGCGCTCATCTCCATCCCGGTCCGGGTTGCTTCGCACTAGCGCAGCGACGGCGCGCCTTCGGGCGTTCGCTGCGCGTCACCGGTGTCGTCGACACAGGTGAGCTGGCCGAGGCGGTTCTCGTCGAACCGTCGAGTCCGGCACCGTCGGCGGTGGGCTTGCCGGCCCACCCGCACAAGCAAGGTAGGACGACCGACATGAGCACACGATGAAGTCCCAGAAATGATCAGGCTTCAAGTGCACGAGTGAGGTCGGTACGCGGGTCCCGCTGCCGGCCTCGAGATGAGGAGTGCAGTGGCAGGGAAGGCCCGCGTTCACGAGCTCGCCAAGGAGCTCGGGGTCGAAAGCAAGACCGTTCTCGCCAAGCTTCAGGAGCTCGGCGAATACGTCAAATCAGCATCGAGCACGGTAGAGGCGCCGGTGGCGCGCCGTCTGCGTGCCTCCTTCGTGGCTGGGTCGGCGGCGCCGTCCGCACCGGCACCCGCGCCCGCCGCGAACAAGCCGTCGCCCGCTCCGGCCGACGGAAAGTCCGCGGCAGCCCCCGGAACGCCGGCGCGCCCGGCGGCCCGGCCGACGCCGCCGCCGCCCAAGCGCCAGTCCGGCGGAGGTGAGCGCCGCGGCCCCGTGCCCGGGCCGCCGCGCCCGGTGACGCCGGCCGCTCCGGTCGTCAAGCCGGCAAGCGCACACGACATCGAGGTGGCGGCCGCCGAGGCGCGCGCCGCTGCCCTCAAGGCCGAGCAGGAGGCCGCGGTCCGCGCGGCGCAGGCCGCCCGGCAGCGCGACACCACCCGGCGCCCGTCGGGTGGCGAGCCGCCGACCCCCGGCACCCGGTCGGGGCCGGCCCCGCGTCCCGGCCCGGCCGGTGGCGCACCCGCCTCCGGCGCCCCGCGTCCCGGCGGTGGCGCGACCCCGCGTCCGCCGGCGCGTGCCGGCAACAACCCGTTCGGGATCAACCCGGCGGCCGGCGGCCGCCCGACCCCGAACTCCATTCCGCGCCCGAACCCGGCGTCCATGCCGCCGCGGCCGAGCCCGGCGTCGATGGGCGGCCCCCGGCCGAGCCCGTCGCAGATGCCGAGCCAGCGGCCCGGTCGGCCGGGCGGCGGTCCCGGTGGCGGTGGCGCCGGTCGTCCCGGTGGCGCCGGCGGTGGCTTCCGCGGCGGTCCCGGTGGCGGCGGTGGCGCCGGTCGTCCCGGTGGCGGCGGCGGTGGCTTCCGCGGCGGTCCCGGTGGTGGCGGTGGCGGTGGCGGTTTCCGCGGCGGCCCCGGTGGCGGCGCCGGCACGGGCGGCGGCTACCGCGGTGGTCCCGGTGGTGGCGGCGGCGCACCCGGCGCCGGTGCACCGGGTCGTCCGGGTGGCGGTGGTCGTGGTCGCGGTGGCGGTGCCGCGGGCGCCTTCGGGCGTCCGGGCGGGCGGCCGACGCGCGGCCGCAAGTCCAAGAAGCAGCGGCGTCAAGAGTTCGACAACCTGTCCGCGCCGACGATGGGCTCGGGCGCTCCCCGTGGGCAGGGCCAGACGGTCCGGCTGCCGCGCGGCGCGTCGCTCTCCGACTTCGCCGACCGCATCGCGGCCAACCCGGGCTCGCTCGTCCAGGAGATGTTCAACCTGGGCGAAATGGTGACTGCGACGCAGTCGTGCACCGACGAGACGCTGCAACTGCTCGGTGAGCACCTCGGGTTCGTCGTTCAGATCGTCAGCCCGGAAGACGAGGATCGCGAGATCCTCGCCCGCTTCGACATCGACCTCGACGCCGAGATCAACGAGGAGCGCCTGGTCAGCCGGCCGCCGGTCGTGACCGTCATGGGTCACGTCGACCACGGTAAGACCAAGCTGCTGGACGCGATCCGGTCCAGCAACGTGGTCGAGGGCGAGGCCGGCGGCATCACCCAGCACATCGGTGCGTACCAGGTGAGCATCGAGCACGAGGGCGAAGAGCGGGCGATCACGTTCATCGACACCCCGGGTCACGAGGCGTTCACCGCCATGCGTGCCCGTGGTGCCCAGGCCACCGACATCGTGGTGCTGGTCGTGGCGGCCGACGACGGCGTGATGCCGCAGACGATCGAGGCGCTCAACCACGCCCAGGCGGCCGAGGTGCCGATCGTGGTCGCGGTGAACAAGATCGACAAGGAGGGCGCCAACCCCGACAAGGTGCGTCAGCAGCTCACCGAGTACGGCCTTGTCGCCGAGGAGTACGGCGGCGAGACCATGTTCGTCGACATCTCGGCCAAGAGCCGGATCAACATCGACGGGCTGCTCGAAGCCGTCCTGCTCACCGCAGACGCCGCGCTCGACCTGCGGGCGCCCATCGACGGGCCGGCGCAGGGCATCGCGATCGAGGCCCACCTCGACCGCGGCCGCGGCCCGGTGGCGACGGTGCTGGTGCAGAAGGGAACGCTCAACATCGGTGACGCGATCGTCGCCGGCCGGGCCTACGGGCGCGTCCGAGCGATGCTCGACGACAACATGCGTCCGATGGAGCGGGCCGTTCCGTCCCAGCCGGTGCTGGTGCTCGGCCTCACGGCCGTGCCCGGCGCGGGTGACACGTTCCTCGCCGCCGACGACGACCGCACCGCCCGCCAGATCGCCGAGCAGCGGCAGGCTCGCCGCCGTGCGGCCGAGATGGCGATCAGCGGCCGCCGCCGCACGCTGGAAGACCTCTTCAGCGAGCTCAAGGAAGGCGAGAAGACCAGCCTCAACCTCATCATCAAGGGTGACGGTTCGGGTTCGGTCGAGGCCCTGGAGGACGCGCTCGTCAAGCTCGAGGTGTCCGACGAGGTGTCGCTGCGGATCATCCACCGCGGCGTCGGCTCGGTCACCCAGGACGACGTCAACCTGGCCAGCGCGTCGGACGCGATCATCATCGGGTTCAACGTGCGGGCCGAGGGTCGAACCAAGGACCTGGCGCAGCGCGAGGGCGTGGAGATCCGGTACTACACGGTCATCTACCAGGCCATCGAGGAGATCGAGAACGCGCTCAAGGGCATGCTCAAGCCCGAGTTCGAAGAGGTCGAGCTGGGCAGCGCCGAGGTGCGCGAGGTGTTCCGGTCGTCCCGGTTCGGCAGCATCGCGGGTTGCATGGTCCGCAGCGGTCTCATCCGCCGCAACGGCAAGGCGCGGCTGCTGCGCGACGGCGTCGTCGTGGCCGACAACCTCACGATCGTGGGGTTGCGGCGGTTCACCGAGGACGCGACCGAGGTCCGTGAGGGCTTCGAGTGCGGTATCAACCTCGGGAACTACAACGACATCAACGTCGGCGACGTGATCGACACGTTCGAGATGCGCGAGAAGCCGCGCGGCTGATCGCTCGATACGTGGGCAGGGCCCGGCCGGTGACGGCCGGGCCCTGCCGCGTGATCCGGGAGAACACCCGAAGGAGGACGCCGATGTTCACCGGCACCGCCGAGTTCGACCTGCTGCTGCCGGGCGATAGCCGCTCGCTGAAGGACAAGCGCGGCTACGTGCGGCCGATCATCGCGGCGCTGCGCAAGTTCGAGGTGGCGGTCGCCGAGGTCGGCGAGCTCGACAAGCACGGCCGTAGCGCGATCGGCGTCGCGGTGGTCGCGGCCGAGGCGGCGCACGTCCGCGACGTGCTCGACCGCTGCGAGCGGCTGGTCGCGACGCGTCCCGAGGTGGAACTGCTGTCGGTCCGCCGGCGGCTGCACGGCGGCGACGATTGATCCCGCCGCCCGCGCCGGAATCCGCGGAGCGCGCGGTGGGTAATCTCGGAATCGTTCCGTCGTTTGTCTGGAGGTGAGGGAGATGTCTGACCCGGCCCGGGTGCGTCGCCACGCCGAGCGTGTGCGCGAACTGGTGGCGTCGGTCGTGCGTACCCAGATCAAGGATCCCCGCCTCGGAATGATCACGATCACCGACGCCCGCATCACCGCCGACCTGCGCGAGGCCACGGTGTTCTACACGGTCCTCGGCGACGCCGCGGCGCAAGCCGGCACGGCCGTCGCGCTGGAGAGCGCCAAGGGACTGGTGCGCAGCACCGTCGGCAAGGCGCTGGGGCTGCGGCACTCGCCGTCGCTGGCCTTCGTCCTGGACGACGTCCAGGATCACGCCAAGCAGATCGACGACCTGCTCGCCCAGGCCCGCACGGCCGACGCCGAGGTGCAGCGGCTCGCCGCGGGCGCCCACTATGCCGGCGACCCGCAGCCGTACAAGGTCGACGACCACGAGGACGAAGACGAGGTCGCCGCTCGATGAGGTCTCGAGTGTCCCGGGTTATGGGAACGCCGGGCACATCGTGGAACTTAACGCTAGCTTAGACGTAATGCGCACCGTCGTACTCATCCTCCGCCGCCGCGGCGGGATCTGCTTCTAGCAGGCCAGCTCCCCGCCGCGGGGGTTGTCTGCTGGCCGCCGACGGGAGTACGGGCGAAGGTGCGTAACACCGCCATCTTGGTCTCCATGGCTGGCCCACCAGGCCGGCCCGCTCCCGGGCGCGTGCGCCGGTGACCCCGGACACGCGACACGGATCCGCGATTCGACGTGCCGTGTAAACGCAGGAGACGCGCAAGGAGACAGTCGTGTCCGAGAAGCCGAAGCCGCAGCCCAAGCCGGAGCCGACCGAGCGTGAGAGCGCCCGTGCCGCGCTGCAGGCGTCGATGGACCGCCGCTACTAGCAACTAGACGACCAGAGCCGCGAGGGCGCGGGCACCGTCACGGTGCCCGCGCCCTCGGCGTTTCCCACACCACACCGCGTAATGACTCGTTGGGCTTGCGTACCTTACGTCGCCGGTGCCAGGATCGATGCCGATGACCACCACGGCCCCGCCCGCTCCGACGCTTCGCCGCATCGCGGCGCTGGCGCTGCCCGCCCTCGTCGTGCTGGCCGTCGAGCCGCTGTACGTGCTCGTCGACACCGCGGTGGTCGGCCACCTGGGCCGGGTGCCCCTGGCCGCGCTGGCGATCGGCGGCAGCGTGCTGACCGTCGCGGCCTGGCTCGGCACCGTCTTCTCGTACGGCACCACCGCCCGGGCGGCCCGCCGGTTCGGGGCCGGCCAGCGCGACGCCGCGGTCGCGGAGGGCGTCCAGGGGTCGTGGCTCGCGCTCACCGCCGGCGTCACGATCGCGGTGGCGGCGCAGTTCGGCGCCCGTCCGCTGACCGGGCTGATGGTCGGCGACCCGGTGGTCGCCGACGCGGCCGCGACCTGGCTGCGCATAGCGGTCCTCGGCCTGCCCGGCCTGCTGCTGGCCACCGCCGGCAACGGCTGGATGCGCGGCGTGCAGGACATGCGCCGTCCGCTGTACTACGTGCTCGGCGCGAACGTGCTGTCGGCCGTGCTCTGCCCGGTGCTGGTCTACCCCGTCGGCCTCGGCCTCGAAGGTTCGGCCATCGCCAACGCGACGGCGCAGACGCTGTCGGGCGTGCTCTTCCTGCGGGCCATCGCCCGGGAACGTGTGCCGCTGCGGCCCGACCCGCGGGTGCTGCGCAACCAACTCGTCATGGGCCGCGACCTGCTGCTGCGTGGCCTCGCCATGCAGGGCTCGTTCTTCTCGGCGACCGTCGTCGCCGCGAGCTTCGGCCCGGCGGCGGTGGCCGGCCACCAGATCGCCCTGCAGTTGTGGATGTTCTG